>ERZ772977.1550-NODE-1550-length-11405-cov-9.258855_pt1 | contig 11405 bp, 2 predicted proteins | sample MGYA00511131_ERZ772977 | MGnify/ENA primary metagenome ERZ772977 (study PRJEB29015, sample SAMEA2737935) | human oral metagenome | biome: human oral; feature: human-associated habitat; material: dental | place: China | collected 2151 ...
CCTATCACTTCGACGTGCCCGTCGCGGACCTGCAGCGCGGCTGGGAGTCCCACGGCGGCACGGGCCAGGCTCCCACCAACCCGACCCTGTATGCGTGGGACTACGGCGTGAACGCCTCCGCCGGTGTGACGGTCTCGGTCGACGCCTCGGACCCGATCACGCTTTCCACTTCCTCGGTCGTGATCCCCGCTGGCGAGGCCTCCCAGGTCTCCGCCGTTCTGAGTCCGTCCCTGTCTGGCTCCCGGGTCGTGTGGTCGCTCGCGGACCCCTCGATCGTGTCGCTGACCACCTCACCCGACACCCTGACGGCGACGATCACCGCGGGAGCGAAGGAAGGGTCCACGACCCTGACTGCGTGGGTATACCAGTGGGATGGAACGTGGGCTTCCGCCTCTACGGAGGTGAGCGTTCGCGCTGCCGCATCCTCCGACTTCACCATCGACGAGGCCGGGGTCTTGCGCTCCTACAGCGGTAGCGACACGGAGGTGAGCGTCCCCAGCGGCGTCACAGCGCTGGCCGACCGCGTCTTCGCCCGCTCCTCCGTCACCTCGGTGGAGCTGCCCGACACGGTCGAACGCATCGGGGCCTCCGCCTTCGAAGGCGCAGCCTCGCTGGCACGTGTGACGGTTCGCGACGCGCGTGGACAGGTGACAGACGCTCTTCCCTCCACGCTGCGTCAGATCGGAGCGCGCGCCTTCCTGGGCACCGCGCTCGACGCCATTGACGTGCCGGACAGTGTGTCCGATATCGGGCCGGGAGCCTTTGCGCTCATGCCCTCGCTCACGGGGGTGAGCATCGGAAGCGGCGTGCGTGAGGGCCAGCTGGTCTCCACCTTCACCGCCTCGCCCAAGCTCAAGGCGATCACCGTCAAGGCGGACAACGCCTCCTACGAGAGCGTCGACGGCGTCCTGTTCACGAAGGGCCGCGACACGCTGCTGACCTACCCGCTCGGACGTGACGGCGTCACCTACACGGTTCCCGACGGTACGCGAGTGCTTGCCCAAGAGTCCTTCGAAGGGACACCCCTGGATGAGGTCACGTTCCCGGATAGCCTGCGTCGCATCGACCGCTACGCTTTCGTCGGATCCCGCCTCTCCTCCCTTACCCTGCCCGACTCCTTCGAGACGATCGGCGCGCACGCGTTCCGAGGAATCACCTCACTCACCTGGGTCAACATCGGCGGGACGACAACCATCGGAGAGTCGGCCTTCGACGGTGACCGAAACATTAGCGCCATCAACTTCCGGTCCGACCTGGCGCGCCTGACGAGCATCGGCGCGCACGCCCTGCGGGGTGTTCCAGTCACCTCGCCCGCGCTCAACCCCGCGACCGTTCAGGCCGAGACGCCCGCGACCGGCCCGACGCCCGCAACTGGCCCCACGCCCGCGCCCATCGCCAGCCCGGATGCCTCCCAATCTGGAGCCGACTCGGCCTCGGGCGGACGAGTCGCGGTCGGGGACGCCGCCCCCGAGACACCCTCTGCCGGCACCTCGGCTCCGACGCCGCCCGACACTGCCGATCAGGGGGAGGGGAGCGATGCCCCTGCGGGTAATGCCACTCCCGCGGCAAACGCCACCAGCCCCGGTACGGGGACCTCCTCCCCAGTTGCAACCGAGCAAGTCGTGACCGTCGTCGGACGCACCGCGCTGTCTCTCGGAGACGCTGCCGACTACCACGCGCCGCATCCCAAGAGGACGAGGCCCTCGTCTCTGGCAACCACCGGAGCATCAACGGACGGCCTCATCGGTATTGTGACCTTAGCCGTGACGCTCGGCTCCGTTCTGGTTGTTGCTCGCAGGCAACGCCTGAGCTGATGACAAACGCAGCGAGGGCCCCGGGGAAACATCCCCGGGGCCCTCGTGCATGGGTGCCCACTTGACGTGGGATGTTAGACGCTTCAGATCCCCTTAAAGAAGCAATAAGCAATCCAATGATTGTCAGCTGCGTCATATGAGGTATTTTGTGAGGAGACGGCTGGTACACCGACGTACCGCGTGCCACCGGCGCGCCGTCCCCCAACACAATGGAGAAGGCTTATGTCAACGAAGAAATCGGCTGCCCTCCTCGCCTTCGTCGGCGCGTTCGCGCTCGCGGTCACCGGGCCGGCCACCCTGGCCTCGCCCCTGCCCCCGAGTCCTTCCGGCGTGCATGAAGGTGCGGCGACATCCCAGCCCCCGGGCGGGATCGATACGGCTCTGACCTCGAAGAGTGGACTCAGCGGGCCCGCCTCGACCGCCGAGGAGGAACCCGCGCGCCTCGTCGGCGTCATTGTCCAGCTTGAGGACGGTGCCTCACGCGACGCGGCGATCTCACGGATCAACGAGGCCGTGGCCTCGGCGTTCCCGGGCGAGGGCGCCCACGTGGAGCGCGAGTACGACAAGGCGTTGCAGGGCTTCGCGCTGAGCGCGCCCGCCGGCTCCCTCGACGCGATCCGTAACCTCCCGGGCGTGCGAGCTGCGTTCCTCGAGCGTGAAGGTCACGTGAGTGACGTGGCCGCCCCCGATGCCGAGGGTGGCATCGAGGCGTCGCAGGCTACCACGCAGGATCCCGCCAACCTCAGCGCCCAGCTCATGATGCGCACCGACCAGGTATCCCAGAAGGGTGAGGGCACGGTCATCGCCGTCATCGACACGGGCGTCGACATGACGCATCAGGCCTTCACGGGTGAGCTCGCGTCCGCGCCCACCCTCACCCCGCAGAAGGTTGCCGCGATGACCTCCCAGCTCGGTGAAGGAAAGACGGGCGTCTACGTGTCGCAGAAGTTCCCCTTCGCCTATGACTATGCGGACGGTGACAATGACGCATCGCCGCGCGAGGGAGGCTCCGGCTTCCACGGGACGCACGTCGCAGGCATCTGCGCCGGCAACGCCGACAAGATCGTTGGTACCGCCCCCAATGCGCAGGTGATCGTCGCGAAGGTGACTCGCACCGAGGACGACGCGTTGCTGGATTCGGCGCTGCTCGCCTCCCTCGATGACATGCTCGTCCTACATCCCGACGTCATTAACCTGTCGCTCGGGTGGACGGCCGGCATGGACAGTGAGGCCGACTCCGTGTATGCGACCGTGTACAAGAAGCTCCAGGAAGCGGGAATCACCGTCAATGCGGCCTCGGGTAACGCCTTCTCGACCGGGTACGGCAACAACTCAGGCAAGGGCCTGCCCTATGCCACGGACCCCGACTCCTCGGTCATGGATGAGCCGGCCACCTACTCGTCGGTGGTTGCCGTCGCCTCGGTCGAGAACGCCCTCATCCGCAACGCCTTCACGGTGAACGGGAAAGACATCGGATATCAGCGCTCGCGAGGCATGAACGGTGAGAACGTCGCCTACTTCTCCGACCTGCCCGCCGGAACCTACGAGTACGTGGACGCCGGCTTCGCCTCCGAGGAGGACGCGGCCGCACTCGCAGCGAAGTACCCGGAGGGCCTGGCCGGCAAGATCGCGCTCGTCTCGCGCGGCAAGATGACCTACCAGAAGAAGGTCGAAAACCTCTACGACCTGCACCCGGCTGGCATTCTCGTCTACAACAACGTGTCGGTCGGATCCCTCATTATCATGAACCTGACGACGCAGGACGTGCCCGCCGCCTTCATTTCTCAGGCCGACGGCCAGGCGATGCTGGACGCCCCCGAGCACAAACTCTCGATTGCCGAGGGGCAGGTCCTCCCGCAGTCCACCATCTACGAGGCCTCCGAGTTCTCCGCGTGGGGCGTGTCTCCGGACCTGCGGCTCAAGCCCGAAATCGCCGCCCCCGGTGGCAACGTTTTCTCCGCGATACCGAACGGTGCGTACGAGCAGACTTCGGGCACCTCGATGGCCACGCCCCAGATGGCTGGTATCAGTGCGATTGTGCTTCAGCGTGTGCAGTCTGATCCTCTGTTCGCGTCGATGAGTGCGCGTGAGAAGGTTGAGGTGGTGCAGAACCTGATTATGGGTACGGCCCGCCCCATCGCGGACGCCGCCCAGACTTCGGGTGCGCTGTATTCGCCGCGTAAGCAGGGTGCTGGCCTTGTGGACGCTTTGGCTGCCACGACTTCGTCGGTGTACCCGACCGTGGTTGGCGCTCCCGAGCAGTCCCGGCCCAAGGCGGACCTGGGGGATGGGACGAAGGGGTGGCACTTTGATGTCACTTTGCACAACCTGTCGGGTGTGGAGGCCACGTATGAGTTGAGTTCGCAGGCCCTCTCTGAGATCGTCGAGGGTGGTTTCTTCACCGAGCATTCCTCGGATTGGCGAGGCAAGGGCGTGGAGATTCGGTACTCGGGTGGTGCGTCGGCTGTGGCCGAGGGGGCGAGTGTGACTGTTCCTGCGAGCGGTGAGGTCACCGTCGGCATTGACGTTACGCCCGGGGCTGAGTTTGCTTCCTACGTCGCGCAGAATGCGCCCAACGGTACCTTCCTCGATGGTTTCGTGCGTTTCGCCTCGAAGACCGGAGGCCAGCCCGACCTGGCCGTGCCCTACCTGGGTTTCTACGGGGACTGGGGCAAGGCACCTATCTTTGATGCCCTCGCCTCCGAAGGCGGTGCGCACACCCTGGCCTCGGGTATCTACAACGGGACCACCGGACAGCTCCTCGGATACAACCCCCTCGTCAAGGCTGCAGACCGTCGAGGGGCCCCAAACCCCGATCGCTACGTGATCTCCCGATCGCCGGCGATGGGTGCACCCACCGTCCTCGAGCCTCGCACGGGAACGCTGCGTAGCGTCCACTCGCTGACCAGCACCTACACGTACGAGGGTGGCGCAACCGTCGCGTCCGTGACGAACCACCGCAACTGGAAGTCCGTCTACGTGACGAGCACGGAGGAGAATACCTGGGTCGAGGCATATCACGATCCCACGGCGTTCACCGCGAACATGGGGGACTTCGTGGAACTACCCTCGGGCATGTACACGCTGCGAATCGCCGCGTCCAACGATGGCCCGTCCCGCGCCGAGCAGTCGATCTCCTACAAGTTCCGTCTCGATACCACCGCCCCCGTTATCTCCAACCTCGTGTACTCGGGCATGGGTGAGGGCTTCGTCGTCACCTTCGACGTCACCGACGACTCGCCACTGGCGGCGGTCGACCTGCATGATCCCGCCGACGGACTGTGGTTCTACCGCCACGTCTTCACGGAGGATGAGGGCAGCGTCGGCCCGAACGGCGAGTGGACCTATCACGTCGAGATCCCGCTGAGCGAGATCTACCGGGCGTGGACGGAGCAAGGCGGAACGGGCGACGTCATCGCCAACCCATACGTCCTGGCGTGGGACTACGGCCTCAACCCCTCCGCCGCCTTCCCGATTGACGTTCCCAGCGACAACACGGGTTCGCCGCGGCTGTGCTCGGATCCTGAGGGAGGCAACTGGGTCAAGGACGGGATCGGCTGGTGGTATGCTTGCGCCGATGGTAGAAGCTACCTCAAGGGCGGATGGTTCACTATCAATGGCCGCGACTACCTGTTCGGTCCGTCGGGCTACATGGCGACCGGCTTCCTGAAGCGGGTCGACGGCCGGTGGGTCTACGCGGATCAGGACGGCGCTCTCGCGAGCGGCTGGATCCGCGACGGCGGCCAGTGGTACTACCTGGACCCTGCGACCAAGGTCATGGCCACCGGCTGGGTTGCAGACGGTGGCTCCTGGTACTACCTGCGCGCCTCCGGGGCGATGGCCACCGGCTGGGTCCAGGTGGATGGGTCCTGGTACTACCTGTCCAGCTCGGGCACGATGGCGACGGGCTGGATCAAGGTCGGCGGCCTCTGGTATTACCTGGGACCCGATGGTGCAATGCTCACCGGCACCCAGGTCATCAACGGACGCACCTACGTCTTTGACGGTAGCGGCGTATGGGTTGGGTGAGATGAGGTGATCCGCACCTAACGGTGTTCATGTTCGGGTCCGGGAACCTTGCTGCGTAAGTGTTCCCGGACCCGAAATCATGCTGACAGTAAAATAATGTCCAATCGTTTCCCAATGTGAAACAAAGTTTGTCATATGCGTCCCGTGCGGTATGTTGACAGTGACGGCCGGCACGGTGGAGTCCCCTCCTCCTGCCAACACGGTCACCCGTCGACACATTGGAGTTACCCACATGACGATGAAGAAAACAACGGCGTTCCTCGCGTTCGCCGGCACCTGCGCGCTGGCGGTGACAGGGCCCGCGGCACTCGCAGCGCCGCCAAGTCTCGCAGACGCGCATCCCGCTACCGGAGCTACGGCCTCGTCCCTGCCGGTCGGTGATGTCGATACCGCGCTCACCTCGAAGAGTGGGCAGACTTCCCAGCCCGACCAGGTCACGCCAACCGCAGAGCAGAACCCCGCGGCGATCGTCGGGATCATCGTGCAGCTGCAGGAAGGCTCGGACCGAGCGGCATCCCTTGCCTCGATCAACGAGGCCGTGGCCTCGGCATTCCCGGGCGAGAGCGCCCACGTGCAGCGCGAGTATGACAAGGCGTTGCAGGGCTTTGCGCTGAGCGCGCCCGCGGGCTCCCTCGACGCGATCCGCGCGGCGAGCGGCGTCAAGGCCGCGTTCCTTGAGCGCGAAACCCGCGTCAGCGATGTCAACGAGGTCGATGCCGAGGGCGGCACCCAGGCCCCCCGGCTCTCGACCCAGCATCCCGACAACCTCAGCGCCCAGATCATGATGCATGCCGACCAGCTCACTCAGAAGGGTGAAGGCAAGGTCGTCGCCGTCATCGACACCGGCGTCGAAATGACCCACCCAGCTTTCGCGGGCGCACTCTCAGGTAAGCCGTCGATGTCCGCCGACGACGTCGCTGCCCTGGCACCCCAGCTGGGTGACGGCAAGACCGGGGTCTATGTGAATGACAAGTTCCCCTTCGCCTACGACTACGCGGATGGCGACAACGACGCGATGCCCGCCAAGGGATCCTACGGCTCCCACGGCACGCACGTCGCCGGCATCACCGCCGGTAACGCCGACCAGATCGTCGGAGTCGCCCCCGAGGCGCAGATCATCGTCGCGAAGGTCTCGCGCAGCTCGGACGGCGAGATTCCCGACTCGGCGCTGCTCGCCTCCCTCGACGACATGGTGGTCCTGCACCCCGACGTCGTGAACCTGTCCCTTGGACAGCTCGGCGGCATGGATAACGAGGCCGACTCGGTGTATGCCTCCGTATTCAAGAAACTCCAGGATGAGGGGGTCTCGGTCAACGCCGCGGCCGGCAACCACTACTCGGCTGGATACGGCAACACCTCCGGGCGCAACCTTCCCTACGCCTCCGACCCCGACTCCTCAACCCAGTGCGAGCCCGCGACCTACTCCTCGGTCCTCGCCGTGGCCTCGGTCGATAACCTCCTGTCCTACAACGCCTTTTCCGCCGCCGGAAAAGACATTGCCTACCAGCGTGCGCGCGGCGCGAATGGCGAGAAGGTCGCCGAAATCGCTGAGCTGGCCGCCGGATCCTACGAGTACGTCGACGCCGGATTCGCCACCGAGGAAGACGCCGCCGCCCTCGCAGCCAAGTACCCCGGTGGCCTGGCGGGTAAGTTTGCCCTGGTCTCACGCGGCAAGCTGACCTTCCAGAAGAAGATCGAGAACCTGGCGGCCCTCAAGCCCGCCGGCATCCTCGTGTACAACAACGTCGCCGGCGACTCACTCATGCTCATGAGCGTCACGACCCTGGACGTGCCCGCCGCGTTCATTTCCCAGGAGAACGGTCAGGCCATGCTCGCGGCCGCAGATCGTCACCTGACCCTCGTGGATGGCAAGACCATCACCCCGAACTCGAACTATTCGATGTCGGACTTCTCCTCGTGGGGCGTCACTCCGGACCTGCGCCTCAAGCCCGAGGTCAGCGCCCCCGGCGGAAGCATCTACTCGGCTGTCCTGGACGGAAACTACGATCACCTCTCCGGCACGTCCATGGCGACCCCGCAGATGGCCGGTGTCAGCGCTGTGGTCCTGCAGCGTGTCCAATCTGACCCGTTGTTTGCGTCGATGAGTGCGCGCGAGAAGGTTGACGTCGTCCAGAACCTCATCATGGGTACGGCTCGCCCCATCGCGGACGCCGCCCAGGAGACCGGTGTCTTCTATTCGCCGCGTAAGCAGGGCTCGGGCATCGTTGACGCCCTGGCTGCCACGACCTCGTCGGTGTACCCGACCGTGGTCGGTGCTGCCGAGCAGTCCCGACCCAAGGCGGACCTGGGGGATGGGACCACCGGATGGCACTTCGACGTCACGCTCCACAACCTCGGCGACGCACCCGCGACCTACGAGCTGAGCTCCCAGGCCCTGTCCGAGGACGTTGACGGTGGATACTTCACCGGCAGCTCCACGGATTGGCGAGGCCGCGGGGTTGAGATTCGCTATTCCAGCGCTGCAACGGCCGCCGCCGAAGGTGCTACTGTTACCGTCCCGGCCGGTGGTCAGGCGACGATCGGCGTGGACGTCACCCCCGGCGACCAGTTCGCCGCCTTTGCGACGGCTAATACGCCCAACGGCACCTTCCTTGACGGTTTCGTGCGCTTCGCTTCGAAGACCGCGTCCCAGCCCGACCTGACCGTGCCCTACTTGGGGTTCTACGGAAACTGGGGCAAGGCACCCATCTTCGATGCCCTCGCCTCCGAAGGCGGTGCGCACACGCTACCCTCGGGTATCTATAACGGCGCGAGCGGGAACATCCTCGGATACAACCCGTTCACCAAGACGAGCGACCTTACGGGTCTGCCCAAGGCTGACCGCTACGTGATCTCTCGGTCTGAGGCCTCGGGTGCTCCTACCGTCCTCGAACCGCGCACGGGCACGCTGCGTAGCGTCCACACCCTCAACGCCGCGTACACGAACGCCGCAGGAGAGAAGGTTGCATCCTTCACGCGTTACCAGAACTGGAAGTCGGGTATCAGCCCGAGTACCGGCAGGATGACCTGGGTCGAAGAAGGCCACGAGCCGACGTCGCTCGACCTGCGTTCCGATGCATTCAAGGGCTTGCCGGACGGTGCCTACAAGCTGACGCTGTCGGCGCACAACGACGGTCCTTCGCAGGTGGAGCAGTCGATCTCTTACGATTTCCGTATCGATACGGTTGCGCCCGTTGTCTCCAACGTGACCTACACCGGGGAGGGCCAGGACATGGTCGTCTCCTTCGACGTCTCCGACTCCTCGCCGCTGGCTGGGATTGACGTGCATGACCCGGCCGATGGCCTGTGGTTCTACCGCTACGTTTTCTCAGACAGGGAGGGTAGCCTCGGGGCGGATGGGACCTACACGTACCACGTTGAGGTTCCCTTCAAGGATATTGATGCTGCGTGGGGCTACCAGGGTGGCTCGGGCAGCGTCATCGCCCACCCGTACCTGCTGGCCTGGGACTACGGCCTCAACCACTCCGCAGCCGTCCCGCTTGACCTGCCCTCGGAGAACCTGGGAGAGTGCCTCAAACCCGACGGCGGCCACTGGGTGAAAGATGTTGCCGGTTGGTGGTACGCCTGCGCTGATGGCGCGGGTTACTTGAAGGACGGCTGGTTCACCATCAACGGGCGCGACTACCTATTCAACCCCTCTGGCTACATGGCGACCGGTTTTCTCAAGCGCGCCGACGGCCAGTGGGTCTACGCGGATCAGGACGGTGCTCTTGCGAGCGGCTGGATCCGCGATGGCGGCCAGTGGTACTACCTGGATCCGGCCACGAAGGTCATGAAGACCGGCTGGGTTGCAGACGGTGGGTCCTGGTACTACCTCACAGGTTCCGGTGCTATGGCGACCGGCTGGGTCAACGACGGTGGCTCCTGGTACTACCTGAACGCTTCCGGAAAGATGGCCACCGGCTGGGTCAACGACGGTGGTACCTGGTACTACCTGTCTCCCTCGGGAGCCATGTTGACGGGCACGCACGTGATCAATGGGCGCACCTACGTCTTTGACGATTCGGGAGCCTGGGTGCGATAAGCTCCCCGTCTCTCATTCTGTCAAGACCCTGACCCGGGCCCGAGAACGTTGCTATGTAGGTGTTCTCGGGCCTGGGATTCATTACTGGGTAAAATAACCATCATCTGTTTCTCTTTGTGAAATAAAGTTTGTCACAAGACTTGTCTGCGGTATGTTGGCAGTGACGGCCGACACGACGAGATCCTCGCCGTGCTCGAACACGGTCGTCCGTCGACACATTGGAGTAGGCATATGACAACGAAGAAACCAGCGACGCTCCTCGCGCTGGCTGGCACCGCCGCGCTCGTGGTTGCCGGCCCCGCGGCCCTCGCATCCCCGCCAACCCCGGCGGATACCCGACCCGACGCGGGCGCCACGGCCTTGTCCCTGCCCGTCGGTGACGTCGATACCGCGCTCACCTCGAAGAGCGGGGAGACCACCCAGACTGAGCAGGCCCCGACGACCGACGAGGTCGACCCCGCCGCAGTCGTCACGATCGTCGTCCAGCTCGACGATGGCGCAGACCGCGCGGCCTCCCTCGCCTCGATCAACGAGGCCGTGGCCGGCGCATTCCCCGGCTCCTCCACCCAGGTGGAGCGCGAGTACGACAAGGCCCTGCAGGGCTTCGCGCTGAGCGCCCCCGCCGGATCCCTCGACGCGATCCGCGCGGTGAACGGCGTCAAGGCCGCCTTCCTCGATCGCGACACCCACGTCGATGGCGTCGACGATCAGGTTGCCGGAGAGGGCGCGACGAACTCCTCGCGCATCGCCACCCAGGACCCCGCCAACCTCAGCGCGCAGCTGATGATTCACGCTGACCAGATCACCCAGAAGGGCGACGGCAAGGTCGTTGCCGTCATCGACACGGGCGTGGATATGACGCACCCCGCGTTCGCGGGTGCCCTGCACGGGACTCCCGGGCTTTCCGAGGACAAGGTTGAGGCCCTGACCCCCCAGCTGGGTGACGGCAAGACCGGCAGCTACGTGTCAGAAAAGTTCCCCTTCGCCTACGACTACGCGGATAACGACCCGGACGCCTCGCCGACCGGTGAAGCCGGATCGCACGGCACGCACGTCGCTGGCATCACCGCGGGCAACGCGGGCGAAATCGTGGGCATCGCCCCCGACGCGCAGATCATCGTCGCCAAGGTCGCCCGCAGCAGCAACGGCGGCATCCCGGACTCGGCGCTGCTCGCCGCCCTCGACGACATGGTCATCCTGCACCCCGACGTCGTGAACCTGTCCCTCGGACAGACCGGAGGCATGGATAACGAGGCCGACTCCATGTACGCGACCGTCTTCAAGAGCCTCCAGGACGCCGGCGTCACCGTGAACGCGGCCGCCGGCAACGAGTACACCGCCGGATACGGCAACCTGTCCGGCAAGAACCTGCCCTTCGCCTCCGACCCCGATTCCTCGGTTCTGTGCGAACCGGCGTCCTACTCCTCGGTCGTGTCCGTGGCCTCGGTCGACAACTCGCTGGCGCACAGCGCCTTCACCGTCGGCGACCGCGACATCGCCTACCAGCGCGCCGGTGG
>ERZ772977.1551-NODE-1551-length-11403-cov-12.477177_pt1 | contig 11403 bp, 7 predicted proteins | sample MGYA00511131_ERZ772977 | MGnify/ENA primary metagenome ERZ772977 (study PRJEB29015, sample SAMEA2737935) | human oral metagenome | biome: human oral; feature: human-associated habitat; material: dental | place: China | collected 2151 ...
TTCCTGGTGGAGCTGTTATGGCTGCTCTTGGATTATTACAATCTGTTCTTGGATTCAACGAAATCATGCTATCTCTTATGATTGCCCTTTACATCACTCAAGATAGCTTTGGAACAGCATGTAACATTTCTGGAGACGGTGCTTTATCAGCTATTGTTGATAGATTGAATAGAGTATTCTTTAAAAAAGACAATCAAGAAGCATAAACTAAGGACTACCCCTTTTCAGGGGTGGTTTTCTCTGCGGGTATAACCCTTTATTACTAACACGCACCTCAAGACGCTGGCTTTCACATCCGTTCAAGTCCTATTGTATTTTGGCGCTTGCTACCCGTTAAATGGGTTTATTTTATTTTTTCTTATTTCCAAATGGATTTGTATATTCTTTTGTCGTCAGTTTATCCATCACAATATCATGAGCCTCTTGTTCTCTTATATACTTTCTTATTCTACTTTCATTCAGTCCTACAATAACCTTTGTATTATATTTACTATATCTCTTTTATATTAATTATATTCTATTTTTCGTCTATACTTAGGTGTAAATACAATATGGTATTTACATAACCATTTTATATGTGATAAACTATTATGTCTATTTGCCATATAAAAAACATCCTTTCTTTATTTTTAAGCTTAAACTACTCTTATTTCATCAAGAAAGGATGTTCTTTCAATTATTTGACTTTTATATCGCACCAATATAGCGGATGTTTTTTGTTTCGGAGACTTCTCCTCCTCAACTAGCTTAAGCTATTAGAAACCTTGATTTTTAGAGATTTTTTGAAATTTTAAATTCACTACATTACAATATAAATTCGTCAAGTAACTACTTTTTCTAAAAATAAGATTTTTATTCAGATAATTATAGCAGGTGTGTTTCAAAAACAGTGTCACAGAAAAGCTCCGAACATCCCAAGGAAAAAATTATAGTAAATATTTTGCAAAGTATTCTTTAAAGATATACGGTTCTAAACTCTTTGGTGAAACCATTTTAAATAGATTACCACATTCTTTTGCAGTATTTTTCCCCGGTTGGAGATAAAATGCTCTAATCCCCTGAAGTAACTTTCCTTCATATGAATGATACTCTTGATTTGTCATCTCATCTAAACAAATATCTACTGCTAGTGCGAATTTGTTCCCATAAAGAATATCTTCTTCATATCTATGACTAGTCATATAATCTCTAATATCATAGAGCATTGAATTCATTTTTCTATAATTTGGGGCTCCTACTAATGCTCTTCTTGCTTTATTTATACCATCAACATAGCTATTTGCATCATTTAGATAATAAAAATTCATAAACCTTTTAGAATTAAAATACTTACACTCTTTATCCAATTGTGATTTTAGCACTCGTAAAATAGATAAAGCTTTATCTCTTTTTTTATTATTAATTGCCACATAAGCTTCCTCAACTCCAGCATTGTAAAAATCAATATGTTGATTAATTTCTGAACCTAAAATACCTGTGATATCAAACTCAAGTAAATCATTTTGTAACGTAATCATATTTTCTCCTTACTAAATTTAACTCAATAAACAATATAATTGGCTAATTAACTAAAGATGAAACAGCAACAATATCACTTGTATCAAAATAATCATATGCTTTTTGAATAATCTGTTTATCATCACTTGGCATATAAATAATTAAATTTTTCATTGCTCTAGTAATAGCAACATAAAATAGTTTTTTAGTTCTATTTTGCACATTCTCGTTAATAGAATCTTTGCCAAATAAGATATCAAAATTATATTTATTCCATCGCCCGTTATCTAGCAAAACTAAAACATTCTCATATTCACTACCCTTGACTTTATGCTGAGTTATGACAGACACATATTCTCTGAGATATGCAATACTGTTCACATACTCTTGAAATGGTAATTTCTTAATTTGTGACCATAGATAATATCCTCGATTTTCAATAAAATTCTTAAATAAATCATCTTTTAAAACAAGCCCATTACTCTCTGCAAGCTTGATTACCTTTTCAATTGTAATGCCATCAGCTGATAATTTTTTCATAACTTCAGATAAAGTAACTTTATCTTTTGACGAAGTTATTTTGAATTTAGTAACACTTAAAAATTCATTATGTTTACCTGTTTTATATAATTCTAATAGTTCATAAATTAAATCTAATCTTTTAAGAATTCTATCCCTATCTGTACTCGATTCATATCTACTACTTAATCCATTAAATTTATAGGCTAACAAAGAATCTTTGTTAACTTTACTTTTATTAATCACTTCTTCGAGTGAGTGGGTCTTAATTACATCATAAAAATCCAAAAGTTCTGGATTAGATTTAATCTCATCAACTATTAGCGGTCCGCCCCTTCTAACTACTATTCGAGCTTCTTCTACTAATTCTTCAAATGATTTTCCTGCGTCAACTATCTTATTATCTTTAATTTTTTTTTTCAAATCTGTAATTAATTTTATAAATATATCAGCATTATATAATTCAAATAATTTAGAAAATCCTGCCATTTCTGCATTAAGTTTGTGCGTCAATCGCAATTCTTTTGTTTTCGTAGATATATCAAATTCTAGTTCCTTATATAGATTACTTTTTCTAAGGTCTTCAAGCTGTTCAATCCCATCTCCATAAATAAATCTTACCGTTCCTTGAATTACATTACCTTTTTCCATATTAGGAGCAGTTGCATCACTAGATGGGACTTGAATTAAACCGTCATTTCTAAACTTATTTGCTAAATCAATAACTTTTTGTGGGTTGCGCCGATTTTGATTTTTTTGTATCTTTTCCAGATTATAGGAGTCTAAGCTCCCCACTCCTGAATCGTAAATAGCTTGCATTGAATCTCCAAAAAAACCTATAATATTTTTCTTAGAACTTTTTTGAAGATGCTCTAAAAAAATTTTTACAATTAAAGGACTTGTATCTTGATACTCATCAACAAAAATATAGTTTGCAGTATCGACTAAAATATCACATAGCTTACTATATTTTAAAAACATTTTTTCAGCAACTAGAAGAATATGATCATGACTTATTTGAACCATATTATTGGCATCGATGCTCATAGAATACCGTTCATCATAGTTAACACGACGAACCTTATCAAAGTAATTACGTGCAGTAAATTTTCCACTGCTTACCTCCTCCGGGGCAACAAATGGTTTCTGTGAATCATCATTTATAAATTCAACGAGACATTCTTTAATCTCTTTTTGAAAATTTTTAATGATTTCCCAAATAAAGTCGTGAATTGTTGATACATGCAATCTATCATTACTTATCCGAGATTTGATTTCCGCAACAGCATTATTAGTATAAGTAATACATACAATGGATTGCTTAGGATTATCAGAAGATATTTTTTTAATTATGGAAATTAGAGAATATGTTTTCCCACTACCCGCTCCACCTTCAAGAACAAAATTTTTACCCTGTTCCATGGCCTCAAATACTTTTTCTACTTCTGGCTCTATTGTTCTCTCAACCATAATAACCCCTCCGAAATATATTTAGGAACCTCCCAAGTACTTTTCTCATCTTCAAAATACAATAAACTTGAAGCAAAGGCAGTTTTTTTCTTCACTTTGTCTCTAGCAAATTTATAAAAATCATCTACATCACTTTCGTCAAAATTTTCTAGTGCTCCATACGCAATGAGACCATCTTTTTTTTCAATAATGAATCGTTTATTTACGCTAATAAAAGCATCCTCAAAACTAGAAGGTTGATAGCCATCTATTGTTTCTGAGATTTGATATGCAATACGAGTATTATTATCTGAATGTATTTTTTCTTCAAAACTCTTACTGGTAATGTCTGAAAAAATTCCATCTTTAAAAATACCAAAAAAATTTTTAAGTGTCGAATTTGTCGTAGACGTTGCTTCTTTTGCTGAGCAAGAAATAAAGCGATTATTTTTATTTTTTACTGCTGGATCAATATCTGTAACAATCAATACTTTAAGTCCTAAAAATTCAAATAATTTTCCAAAGACTTGTGAATGAGCCCCAGTTTCAATAATTGAGATGTTTTGAGAAAGTAAAGGCATAGTAAACGAATTTTGTGCAATAGGATTAGATTCATCAACTTTTTGCATCATAGTAGGTAATAGTATTCTTTCCGTATCACCTTCTATACAAACAACTTTATCAGCAAAAAATAATTCACTATTATTAAGAGTAAGATATTGTTTAACAAATTTATAACCTAAGCTATCTACTCCATATTTCCCCTTCAATGAATTAAAGTCCTTTGACACCGCTGTTCCTTTATAACGTTTAAAATAAATTAAATCATCGAAATTGCAATCAGATACAATATGCGAGGAATGAGTTGTAATTAATGTTTGAATACCGCAAGTATAATCACCTGCTTTTTTAAATTCAGCATCATGTTCTTTTAGCAAATTTTTGATATTCTTGATAAAAATATACTGTAGTTGTGGATGTGTATGCGATTCAGGTTCCTCAATATAGATTATATTAATCTCAGCAGGCTCCTTTTTTAAATCTGCCATTAAAGTTTCAATTTCAAAAATCATTCCATATAGATTTAAATATCCCAAACCATTGTATGTTTCTGGTAATAAACTATCATCATACTTATAATACAATGTTGTATTATTATTTAGGAGATCTTTTTCAGAAAGTGATGAATGAATCGCTAATTCGGCCTCACTATCATTTCCACCGAATCTTTTAACTCGTTCAAAAATCGACTTAAAAATCCCTTCATTTTCACTATCACCGATATATGCTTTTGTTAACGTTTCATCTGCCATCGAGATTGCAGATTGGAGTATATTATTGGCATTTTTGTCAATATCTTCACTGTTATTTAATTTATAAAATCGATTTGATGTCTTAGATAATGAGTGGTTATTTTCTTTATTTGACACTTCTCGATTAGCATTAATCCCCCTTACTTTAATAATTTTATGAATATCTTTCATTTCAAGTTTACCTGACTTTTCTTCTGTCAATTTTTGAGTGTCAGGATTATAACCCAATGAGTAAATCTGCATCTCAAAAAAATTACTCATATTTTTCTTCATAAATGACTCAAATTTTGAAAAATCATCTACAAAATCACTAATCAGGATATTTAAGTCGCGAAGTTTTGAAACAGGAATTATATATGAGAACTCAAAAATAATAAAATTATTATCAGGATTTAAATCCATCATAAATTTTTGTATGTTTTGATAAGAGTCTCGTTCCGAATACTGAATCCAAATTTGAAGATTTATTCCCAAAATAGGCTTTAATTCAGAATCAGAAGCACCAGAGACCCTCTTTATGTTTTCAAAGATTTCTTTTCTGTGGTTTAAATTAATATCTTCCCAAGTAAATGTGTTACTGGGATTTTTATTGAATATTTTTTCTAACACCGATAAAATCGAAGTCTTACCAGAATTATTTTTACCAACAATTAAAGACAAATCACTCTTCAACTCTAAAGAAAAATCCTTCAATAAGCGATAGTTTTGAACATAAATTTTTTTGATTTTCACAATTTCCTCCTTTATACTTACCACTCAACTACCTCAATCATCGATGTCACGACTTCAATATCTTTCCCTCTATCTTACTCCATCTTCTGAAGAAGCATTCTTAAAGAACTTCTTTTACTGAGCTCTTAACAGATTTAGAATCGTAGAAACCAGTTATATCTATTTGATACATTTTAGCTTTATTAAAAAGGTTAATATTTTCTCGTGTTCATAAGTTATCTACCAATATTATAGAAGCTCATCATGGTTGTCTTTTGATGTGCCCCTAGTTTGATTATGTTTATTTCATAAATCTCTTCACAATGAATCAAGGGACTAAAATAGAGGCAGATTTCATCCCAATCACTATTAAAGAAATTTGGTGTCCTTTTTGTTCGCAATAATTTTAATAATTTGACAAAGAACTAAAGTGGTTCTCAAGGTTCCTTCAAAAAAACAAATGAGAGTCTTGTTTACTGAGTTCATAAACTAGGTACAATTAATTTCCCCTGCAAATGCATTGATATACCCCATGCTATCCTTATGCTACTTTTCTTACAGAACTAATAATTCAAGTGTTGAGACACTGTCAACTACCATTATTGGTGATAATGACATTATTCTAAAATTCCAATCATTTAAGCTAATTACGATTGCGTTAATTTATATGTATGCTATAGTGATTTTATATTGTCTCTAGTCATAAATAATGCCCCCCTAATATTTAGTTTCATTATAACACAAAAATAAATCGCGCACCAATTTTGATGCGCTCTGTCTTTTTTCTTTTATTTTGATTAGCCTCCTAAAGGGCCCATCGTAAAGTGTTAGTAGTTTCAACGAACCTCCAGGGTTGACCAAACTACAAAAACGTTACTTTTAGTAAAAAGCAACAAAAACTCACCTTAATATTGAAATCTAATTTTTCTCTTACAACCAAATATTATCAATAATAAGGATGCTACTCCATGATACGTCTCCTCTTTACTGGGCAAAATATAATGCAGCAGGGAGGGTGTGTCAGAGTTAATTGACTTACTTAAATATAGTTTCCCATCTCTTTTGGCATACGCACACTTCATCAATGTTGAATGTAGGAGTAACCAGAAAGGAGCTATAGACATACTTGAGACATAAATCAATATCTACAACTATCTACACCTACGCTGAACTAGTTCCTAAAAAGATTCAACACGCAGTTAATATCAATATTCAAAAAATTAAAAACTTGACACCTTAATTATATCCCTACCTTTTGCAGAAATAAAAATTACAAGTATTCTAAAATTCTTAATCAAATAAAGATTTCCAATCCCCAGGATAATATACCACTGCCCCTTCACATATATTAATTTTTATTTTAATCTAAATCTAAGTTTTACAGGATTATGATCGCTATATTTATAATCTTGGTCTAATGTTTTAACCTGCGATACTTCTATATTATCACTTGCGATAAATCCATCGATTATAAATTCATACGTTCCATTAGAACCTTTTTCATACGGTTTATTGTTAAGTCGTGCTGATGGGCGACTATTATCATAGTACAATTTGAACTTATCTTTTAATAATGTTTTATCGAATAATTCTGCTCGCCAAAGCTCCGCTGGTGTTTTCTCTATTTCTTCCTTAGTTAAATCTCTAAGCTCCTGATTAAAATCAGCTCCTACTAAAACATAGTTTCCTTTGGCATATTCTTTTTCCATAAATTCTACGAGTTGTTTTGTCTGCGCTATTTTGCCTTTATTATCCTTATCATATGCATCTAAATGTGCATTAATAATCACTAACTTTTTATCACTATTTTCTATGTCACTGTAAATCACTGAAAAACCACGTTTTAAGTTCGCTAACCTCGTTGGGAAAGTAAATGGAATTGGCATTTGATATCTTTCAGCATCTTTTATATTAAATTTTGTAGAAGTGTAAATACCACTATTCACCTTTCCTAGTGGCGGTAATGGATAAGGGATATAAGAAACTCTAAAATTGTATGCAAAAATACTACTATTATCTAATTCTTTATCCAAATAGTTAACTTGATTAATATTATATGTACGTTTAGAATCAACATCAACTTCTTGTAAAAACGTAATATCAACCGCTTCCTCTTTTATAATACGCACAATATTAGTTAAGTTATTTTCTACATGATTTTTATCTATCGGATGAACCATTTTTCCACCATCCATAAAGAAATCAACATCTTTATCCATACCGAAGTATCCAACATTCCAATCTAACGCATTATACTCTGTATTTAACTTAACTACCTGTGTTTTCGCACTTTGGACAGCCGTTAACTTTTCAATATCCTGCGGTTTATACTCTGTAATCATTAAATAACCTACCAAGCCTGCAAATGCTAAGACACAAGCTAAAATAATACTAGCTAATATTTTAATTATTTTTTTCATCACTCTACCTATAAAAAAGAGATTGGTGTTTTACCAACCCCTCTTATAACCTTCCTTATTTTATTAATTAATACTCTTATTCTTGTTTTAGATCAAGAGATTTTTTGTCACGTAATTGTGAAATAATTATCCCCACTAAAACAATAGCCATACCAATACCTTCACGTAGTCCTATATGCTCATTAAGGATAAGTACCCCTCCTATAGCTGCAACTACCGATTCTAAACTCATAATAAGCGATGTTGTATGCGGCGGAATTTCTCTTTGGGCGATTATTTGCCCTGTATAACCTAAACCACTTGATAAAATACCAAGAGCAAGTAATGGAGACGCCACACTAAGTATATCACCTAAGATAATTGTTTCTTTAATTAACGCTAGTCCTAAACTAAAGATAGCAACCACTACCAATTGAATTATCGATAAGAACATTGAGTTAACGCGTAACGCCGAATAATCAATAACGATAATATGTATCCCAAAGAAAATTGCACTGATAAAAACTATAATGTCCCCTAATTCCAGGCTAAATTCTTCTTTTACCGATAATAGATAGAACCCTACCACAGCTAAAATAAGTCCTATAATAAAGAATTTATTCAACTTGTTTCCTAAAAACATTCCGATAAACGGAACTATACAAATATACAGAACGGTAATAAAACCTGCTTTCCCTGCTGTTGTCATCCCTATACCAATTTGCTGAATATACATGGCAAGAAATAACACTACACCGCACATAATACCTAACCAAGGTTTCTTAGAGGAACTAACTTCTCCCATCAATTTTGGAGCCTGACTCCTATAAAGACTCGGTACTAAAATAGCCACCAGCGTTATAAATATAACAGCAATAAGAGATCTAAGCCCGACTACCGTAAGTGGTCCTAACACTTTACTCGCAATATTCTGCCAAATAAATGCTAATCCCCATATAATAACTACGCCTATTAATATTAATTCCGAAATAAATTTTCTCATAAAACACCTTTCCTAAATTTTTTTACTGAAAGCAAATATAATTTTTAAATTTATCAAAAGATATCTTTCACCACTATAATTTTATATTGTATTAAGAAAAAATTCAACTGTTTTAATAGAAATAATAGAATTATCATAATATTATATTTAGCTGATTAATTTATTGTTAATAGCACAAAAAGAACGGGTATAAACCCCGCTCTTTACTAATTTATTTATATGTTTTCTGCTTTTTGTTTAGTTATAGTTCAATATTTAACTAGATTAAGCTATACTTCATTATTAAATAATATTTAGCAATAATCACCGCTTCTTATATATCTATTAGTTTTGTTGGAAGAGCTGGATCTGTATCCATAATAACAATCTTATCATTGCAAGCTATAGTCTTATTCCCTGCTATTTCACAATCAATATCTTTGTTTTGTAACGTCATAGCAGCTGCCATACGAGCAAGCTCTTTTGTATTATTTTGTTCGCTAAGGTGTGCTAATAGGACATTTTTCGTATTACTTCCAACTATTTTTGTTAAGTAATTGGCTGAGTCTGTATTAGATAAATGTCCTTTATCCGATAAGATACGCTGTTTCGTAGTCCATGGATACGGACCACTAAGCAAAACATTTTCTTCATGATTACTTTCATAAACCAATGTATGCGAGTCTTTGACATAATCCGCCATTTTATCTGAGATATATCCTGTATCTGTTAAAATACTTACCCTTTTACCATCTTTTTCAAAAGTGTAAAACTGAGGATTTGCCGCGTCATGACTCACTCCAAAACTATTAACTACTACCCCATTAAATATTTTACTATCTTCTTTTTCAAAATGGAATTTTAAGTCAGGTTTTATCTCGCCGATTTTACTCATATTATCCCAGGTAAGTTTGTTAGCATAAACTGGAATATTATACTTACGAGCGAGAACACCAATACCCTTAATATGATCAATATGCTCATGTGTTACAAATATTGCATCGATATCCTTGATATCACGTCCTATTCGGTCAAGATTTTCTGTTATTTTCTTCCCAGTAAGTCCAACATCAACAAGGCAACGGAAATTATCATCTTCTATATAGACACTATTTCCACTGCTACTACTGGCTAATACCGATAATTTCACATCTCTACCTCCTCGATTTTTTCATTTTTATATTATACCACTTTTTAAATAAGTTAGGTAGTGATATAGTTTTAATATGGTAAATATTACCTATCCTCTCAACCTTCCTCTATAAGCAAATTAGCGCTGATTATAAAAAAAGGAACACTGCAAGGTATTCCTTTTTCTACTTATATTATTTCCCAAGCAATAGCTTGAAGAAGTTTAATTTTTGGCCATATCTCAATGTAGCTGAACGATATACTTTAACACAAGCTATTGCTATAACAATTGTCGTTACTACTAAAATCCCATATGATGCCAACAACTCCGCTGTACTAACGTGACTTATCGCATATCTTGTAAACATTACAAAGTATGAAGTAAGAGGGAAGTAAGATAAGATTTCTGCTAGTTTAGTATCACCTGAAGAACTCATAATATAATAATCTACAAAAAATGCAGCCATAAATAATAACATCGGTATAGTTATCGCTCCATTGACATCTTCTACCTTACTAACTAATGAAGCAAATGCTGCGTACATAAACATAAACATTACAAATCCAGTTAGAGTAAAGACTAATCCTATACCTATTACCTTGTAATCAAGATTATTAACGATAACTTTTATTCCCTCACTATATCTTTGCATATTTATCTTCATTCCAACGAATAATCCACCTATAGCCAAAGCCATTTGAATTAAAACCGCAATAGATAACGCAAAAACTTTTCCTAGAATTAAGGTTTTTGGATTAACTGTAACAATTAACAACTCCATCGCACGATTACTTTTTTCTTTAACAACGTTCATCGCGACAACACTACCGAATTGCACTACGGTCATGTAAATAACCAATGTTAAAACATAAACAATCGCAACTTTAACACCCTGGGCTACCATATCAGAATCTCCGCTAACATTAACCATCGTTGGTTTCGGAACAGCCGCTTTAACTTGATTTACCTTATCATAATCAAGACCGCTTTGTTTATAAACGTACTTTTCTACATTTTTTCCAAATGCTTCTTGGAAGTCACTTGAAGAACCGCTAAAAATACTACGTTTTGATAAGTATTCGTATCTTTCTTTTGTTAAAACTATCCCCTCATCAAGTTTACCTTCTTTAACATCTTTTTCCAACTCTAATCGAGAATCGTACTTTTTAGCATCTTTTATATTTTGTAAATTAAGATCTACCTCTTTTACTACATAACCACTACGTTCAAAATTGTCATTGCTTTGTCCTTTGAAAAGACTGCTATTAGCTATAGTAGGAATAAAAGTTACCCCTATCGCAACAACAAAATAAATTGCCATTACAACTTTCGTTGATGTTTTCCCGAAAAATTGTTTAAGTTCAAAATTAAATACTGTGCTAAAATTTTTCATAATTATTT
>ERZ772977.1554-NODE-1554-length-11374-cov-4.322467_pt1 | contig 11374 bp, 9 predicted proteins | sample MGYA00511131_ERZ772977 | MGnify/ENA primary metagenome ERZ772977 (study PRJEB29015, sample SAMEA2737935) | human oral metagenome | biome: human oral; feature: human-associated habitat; material: dental | place: China | collected 2151 ...
GTAGGAGTAATAATGACAGGAAAACAAAAACGGTATTTACGTTCATTGGCGGCTAACATGGGGACTATACTTGCAGCATTTGCTGTTGCAGACCTGTCAAATATTAAACCAAAAATCAATCCTAAGATGCTAGAAATTAGAAAGCACATACCAAAATGGAAAATCATCCCAAAAATAGAGCCTAAATACTGATAATCTAAGTTCAATAAGGCAAAGCTTATCATTACTGTCACCCACATAGTAATCTGTGTCATAATTACTAGGGACAGTAAATAAACCCAAGGCCTAACATGACTATCTAATAAAATACGTAAAGTTTTATGCTCCTTATCCTCAGTTAAATTCAACATAGCAAGCGTAATAGGAGACACGCTACCTAAAAAGGAAAAAAACATAATCATAACAAAGCCTTGTCGTTCTATAGAACTCACATCGTTTGGAAGAATAAAATTCATTATTACTGGATATAAAATCGTTATATATATCATAGGTGATATTTTGACAGACGCAAAACTCTGCTTAAATTTTACTCCAACCAGAGTCCAGACTTGTTGCCAAGTTTTCATGGGATAATCCCCCTCTCTCAAAACCTTTCTCTAAGTCTTAATCTTATCCCTTCTTAACTATCATGTCAAATTATGCTAAGACAACAAAAGAAGTTGGCTCCCAATAAAGGGACCCAACTTCGTGATTGAACTTCTTATTCTTCTTCAGAATCCGAGTCATCCTTGGCTTCTTCGGTATCTACTTCCGTTTCAGCCAGTTCTTGAGTTTCTTCACCTGTCTTCATGATCTTGGTAATAGAACTTACTTTAGCTCCATCATCTAGACGAATCATTTTGACCCCAAGGGTAGCGCGTGAAGTGACAGAGATGCTAGCAATATTGAAGCGGATTACAACCCCTTGATCGGTCATCACCATGAGATCCTCATCACCTTCAGTCGCTACGATACCAGCAAGCTGTCCAGATTTAGCAGAAATATTAGAGGTCTTAATCCCTTTACCGCCTCGGTTCTTAACAGCATACTCACTAGCTGGGGTTTGTTTCCCGTAACCACGCTCGGTTACAACTAAAACATTGGATTCAGGATTTAAGACGGCAGCCCCAACGACATAGTCACCCTCACGCAGTTTCATCCCACGTACCCCGGTCGCTGTCCGGCCCATGATACGGGCATCTGTCTCAGCAAAAGTCATAGCATAACCATTGTGACTTCCGATGATAATGTTTTGCTGACCATTCGTCACTAGGACGTTGATTAATTCATCGTCTTCGCGCATGTTAAGGGCAATCAAACCATTATTGCGGATGTTAGCGTAGGCGTTAACGTCAGAACGCTTCACAATCCCATTCTTGGTTACGAAGAAGAGATATTGATCTTCTTCACTTGGATGAAGGGCAATGATTTCCTTAACATATTCTTCCTTCTCGATATTGAGGAGGTTGACCACTGGAATCCCCTTGGCAGTCCGACCATATTCAGGAATATCATAACCTTTACTTTGATAGACTTTCCCTTTATTGGTGAAGAAGAGTAGGCTGTCATGAGTCGAGCAGGAAACGAGGGTTTGGATATTGTCGTTATCGCTCATTCCCATGCCTTTAACCCCACGGCCACCACGGTTTTGAACTTGGAATTCATCCTGAGTCATCCGCTTGATATAGCCATTAGAAGTCAAGGCAATCAAGACATCTTCTTCCTCAATCAAGTCTTCATCTTCGATGCTGGTCAATTCACCAACACGCAATTCCGTCCGACGCTCACCTGGGAAGCGATTCTTGATATCTGCCAATTCGTCTTCAATAATGGCCATAATGTTGGCTTCTGAACTCAAAATTTCAGTTAAGCGACGAATTAATTCCATCAAATCGTTATATTCTGCTTCAATCTTCTCACGTTCCAAACCAGTCAAGCGAGCCAGACGCATGTCTAGGATTGCTTGGGCCTGAATTGGCGAGAATTCAAAACGTTCAATTAACTGAGCCTTGGCTACTTCTGTATCGTGAGAGCCACGAATAATGGCAATAATCTCATCAATGAAGTCTAATGCCTTACGCAAACCTTCTAAGATGTGAGCACGATCTTCGGCTTTGCGTTTTTCAAACTCAGTCCGACGACGAATAACTTCGATTTGGTACTCCAAATACTTGGTCAAGATTTCCTTGAGGCTCATGATCTTCGGAACGCCCTTGTCGATAGCTAACATATTGAAGCCAAAAGTAACTTGAAGGGCGGTGTATTTATAGAGATTGTTGAGCACGACATTGGCACTGGTGTCGCGTCGTACTTCTACGACAATCCGCATACCTTCACGACCAGATTCATCGGCCACATAGGTAATCCCTTCAATTTTTTTCTCCCGAGCTAATTCAGCAATCCGTTCTACTAACTTAGCCTTGTTGACCCCATAGGGAATCTCGGTCACAACAATTCGTTCCTTGTCATGAGCCATTTGCTCGATTTCAACGCGACTGCGAACAATAATCTTGCCTTTACCAGTTTGATAGGCCTTGCGGATACCTGATTTACCCATGACAATCCCACCTGTTGGAAAGTCAGGTCCAGGTAAAGCTTCCATCAGCTCATTAACTGACACCTCTGGATTTTTCATCAAGAGACTGAGGGCATCAATGGTTTCGCCTAAGTTATGAGGCGGAATATTGGTTGCCATCCCGACCGCAATCCCGGCTGCCCCGTTGACTAAGACGTTAGGGAAACGAGAGGGAAGAGTTACAGGTTCTTTCTCTTCTTGAGAATAGTTGTCCTTGAAATCAACGGTATCCTTATTGATATCTTTGAGCATTTCCATGGCAATCTTAGACATACGCGCTTCAGTATACCGCATCGCGGCTGCCCCGTCGCCATCGACAGAACCAAAGTTACCATGCCCATCAACTAGTAGTTCCCGATAACTAAAAGGTTGGGCCATCCGGACCATGGCTTCATAAATCGCCGAGTCCCCGTGTGGGTGATATTTACCCATAACGTCCCCGACGATACGAGCAGATTTCTTATAAGGTTTATCCGGAGTAACTCCCATTTCATTCATCCCGTAGAGAATACGGCGGTGAACCGGCTTAAGTCCGTCACGTACGTCAGGCAAAGCCCGAGAAACAATGACGCTCATAGCATAATCTAGGAAGGAAGTCCGCATCTCGTTAGAGAGATTGACTACCTCATAATTATGCGGTGTATGATCAAAGCTTTCACTCATACTATTAGTTCCTTTCTCCTTGTCGCAGCCTGCTAGATATCAAGGTTTTCGACATAGACAGCATTATCTTCAATGAAGGCCCGCCGTGGTTCTACATCGTCACCCATCAACATTTCCAGGACGGCTTCCGCTTCAATAGCATCTTCCACCGTCACCTGTAACATACGGCGATTTTCTGGATTCATGGTTGTTTCCCATAATTGGTCTTCGTTCATTTCCCCAAGACCCTTATAGCGCTGAATGGTGTAACGCGCGTTAGGATTTTCTTCTTGCCACTCCTTGAGTTCTGCATCAGTATCTAGGTAAATAGCACGCTTACCTTGTTTAACTTGATAGAGCGGTGGTTTAGCAATATAAACATAACCTGCATCTAAAAGTGGACGCATATAGCGATAAATCAAGGTCAGGAGTAGGGTTCTGATGTGAGCCCCATCGACGTCCGCATCGGTCATAAGAATAAGCTTATGATAACGAGCTTTAGCTACATCGAATTCTCCCCCGAAGCCTGTTCCCATGGCAGTAAAGAGGGAACGAATTTCTTCGTTATTAAGGATTTTATCCATGGACGCTTTTTCAACGTTAAGGATTTTACCACGAATAGGTAAAATGGCTTGGTACATACGCGAACGACCCTGCTTAGCTGAACCGCCGGCTGAGTCCCCCTCGACGATAAATAATTCGCAGAGTTCCGCTTCACGGCTAGAACAGTCAGCTAATTTACCCGGTAGGTTACTAATTTCCATGACTGACTTACGTCTTGTCATTTCCCGTGCACGCTTAGCCGCCATACGAGCCTTAGCCGCTAAAATCCCTTTATCGACAATAATACGTGCCACTTTAGGATTTTCCATAAGGTAAACATCAAACCCATTGGAGAAGAGTCGGTCTGTGATGGCTCTTACTTCGGAGTTACCTAATTTTGTCTTGGTTTGCCCCTCAAATTGAGGATCTGGGTGTTTGATAGAGAGAACCAAGGTTAAACCTTCACGGACATCTTCACCGGTTAGATTCTCGTCATTATCCTTGATTAAGTTCATCTTACGTGCATAATCATTGATAACCCGCGTTAAACCAGTCTTAAAGCCGGCTTCGTGAGACCCACCCTCATGGGTGTGAATATTGTTGGCAAAGGACAAAATGGTTGTATGATAACTATCCGTATACTGCATGGAAATTTCGACTTGGATATCATCGACTTCGCCTTCAATGTAAATTGGTTCTTCAAAAATTGGCGTCTTATGTTGATTGAGGTGTTGTACATAGCTCTTAATCCCACCTTCATAGTGGAAGCTATCTTTTTCTTCTTGGTCTAGACGCTTATCTTCAATGGTAATCCGTAAACCTTTGTTAAGGAAGGCTAGCTCGCGAATTCGCTTCTTCAAACGCTCGTATTCAAAAACCGTAGTCTCAGTAAAGATAGCAGGGTCTGGTAAGAAGTTGACCTTGGTCCCTGTTTCCGTGGCTTGACCGATAACTTCGAGGTCGCCTTCAACAGCTCCACGGTGGTAACGTTGTTGATAGAGTTTTCCGTCACGCGAAACTTGAACGGTTAATTCAGTAGACAAGGCGTTTACGACAGATGCCCCCACACCGTGGAGACCCCCCGATACCTTATAACCGCCACCGCCAAATTTACCACCGGCATGGAGGACCGTAAAGACAGTCTCAACCGCTGGACGGCCTGTTTGAGGTTGAATATCAACAGGAATCCCCCGTCCATTATCTTGAACGGTAATACTATTATTGGCTTCAATGGTTACTTCGATATGGTCACAATAACCAGCCAAAGCTTCATCGATTGAGTTATCCACAATTTCCCAAACTAAATGGTGTAAACCAATAATCGAGGTAGACCCAATATACATACCGGGACGCTTGCGGACGGCTTCTAAACCTTCTAAGACCTGAATCTGACCCGCATCATACTGTTGGGGTGCTTGCATTTGTTCCGTCATAGTGTGCTCCTTTACTGATGTTACCTGCTGAGATATAGAAAATCTCGGCATGAGGCAACTGATGTAGTTTAAGGCCCTTAATCGTCGCAGTCGTCAGGATGGTCTGGACCTTATCTTTAATATAAGACATCAAAATATGTTGGCGATCATCATCTAGCTCTGATAAGACATCATCTAAGAGTAGAACGGGATATTCGCCTCGTGCTTGTTTAATGAGCTCAATTTCAGCCAGTTTTAAACTCAAGACAATGGTACGTTGCTGACCCTGAGACCCGAAGAATTGGGCTTTTTTATCATTTACATAGGTCATAAAATCATCGCGATGAGGCCCAAACAAGGTCGTTCCTTGATCACGCTCACGACTGGCATAAGTGCTAGCTTGATCGAGGAGTTGCTTGATTCTTTCCTCTAAGGATAAAGGTTGATATACTTGGCTACCATTAACATATTCGAGATGCAACTGGTCACGACCATTGGATAGATTCTGATGGATAGGACTAGCGATTTGCCCTAATTTTTCAAGAAATTCCATGCGATATTGAATCAAATGAGCACCTTCTTGGCAAAGTTGCTCAGTCAAAATTTCAAAGAAGACTTGATCGAATTTCTTGCCCCGTCCCTCCTGCTTGAGGTAGCTATTACGCTGTTTAAGCAAACGCTGGTAGGTTAGGAGGTGATTAAGATAAATGGGATTGGCCTGACCTAACTCGATGTCTAGGAAACGACGCCGTAAATTAGGTGCCCCCTTGATTAGTTGCATATCTTCTGGCGCAAATAGAACCGTATTGAATTGCCCCACAAAATGGCTAAGCTTCGATTGATCTAGGTAATTAACCTGAGCTACCTTGCCTTTTTTGGTCAAGGTTAAAGCCAGGGGAATTTCATAGTTCTTGGTCTCGATGACCGCTTCAATCCTTGCTTGTTCTTGGTCCCATTCAATCATTTCACTGTCATGATTCGTCCGGTGACTTTTAGCCAAAGACAAGAGAAAAATCGATTCTAAGAGGTTGGTCTTGCCCTGGGCATTTTCACCTGTCAGAATAGTTAAACCTGGTCCTAGGCAAAGCTCAATCCCTTGGTAATTACGAAAATGGCTTAACTTTAAGGTCTTAAGCTTCATCTGCAACCATCAAGGCATCAAAATCCAAAGCCGGAATGGTGACCTGATCCCCTGGATAGAGCTTGCGACCTCGGCGTGTTTCCTGCTCCTGATTTACCAAGACCTTTTCTTCTGACAGAAACCATTTGGCTTGGCCACCTGTTGCAATGATGCCTTCATTTTTCAATACCTGTCCTAGGGTAATGAAATCTGACTCAATGCTTATTTCTTGTCTTGCCATTTTATCACCTTAACCTATCTTGATTTTAGACCTTTACCCTCTAATTATACTCTTTTTTATCGATTTAAGCAATTTTTCTAGCAAATAAGCCCCATAGTTAGCTAAATAAAAAAACGCCTAAAAAGGCGCTTTTTTTTAGTTTTAGATTTTAAGCGTGGTGAGTACGGATTGGCGTTAAGAGTTGAATCAAGTCATTGTGACCTTCTTCAACTTTATCTTCGCGGAGCAATAATGGCCGTTCACCTGAGATAAAGCCTAATTTAATGGTGGTATCACCAAAGGATTTGACGGCATCACGCATGTAATCAGGGTTGAAGGCAATTGTTAAGTCGTCCCCTTCCAAGCTATCATAGCTTAACTCTTCAGTAGACTGACCAATCGAAATACCTTGTACTAGAAGCGCCACACTGCCTTGACTCATTTTGAGTTGAACCACATTAGACTTAGCCACATGGACTAAGAGCGCTGCCCGCTCCAAAGCTTGGCTAAAGGATTGGGTGTTGACGGTTAATTCTGTATTGTAAGTAGTTGGAATTAAGCGGCTAGTATCTGGGAAAGTCCCTTCTAGTAAACGAGAGTAAATGACTAGATTATCAAAATGAAAAACTAGTTGCTGTGCCATAACATAGAAAGTCACGTTAGTTTCGTCATCTAAGATACGAGTCAACTCAATCACTGTTTTCTTAGGAATGGTAATATTCAGCCCCTTGAGACTTGGATTGAGATCCTTAATTGGAATATCGCGTTTACTCAAGCGATGACTATCAGTTGCGACCCCAGTCAAGTAACCATCATGGAAAGAAAGGTTCAAACCAGTTAAAATTGGACGGTTTTCTTGGTTAGAGGCAGAGAAGATGGTTTGGTTGATTAACTTCTTAAATAGTAGACCTGGTAAGGTGACAGGCTTATCTTCATCTGTTTCTGGTAAGACAGGGTATTGGCTACTGTCGACCCCTTGGATAGTAAAGACCGCTTTACCTGATGTTAATTGAACATTATAGTGGTCTTGCACTTCAATCTCTACCTGATTAGTGGGTAGCTTGCGCACAATATCAATGAAGAGGCGTGCTGATAAGACAATACTACCTGGTCTAGTAACTTGAAGTTGGGCTGCCTCTTGGCTTGTTTCAATGACACTTTCAATGGAAATGCTAGCGTCACTACCGGTTAAAATCAGACAATCTGATTTTAGTTCTAACTTCATCCCAGTTAAGACAGGAATAGCTGCTTTACCTGGAATAGCCCGCGCTACATGGTTGAGTTGATTAATGAAGTAATCACGGTTAATCGAAAAATGCATGGTGGGTCGACTCCTTTTATTCATAAATATAATAAGATAAATATATATAGTCTTCTTCATCATAAGGCTTGTGGATTCTGTGGAAGACTTTCTTGAGTGGGAAGATAAAGGGATTTTTACATGTGGAAAACCCTGTGCATAATTATCCACAAGTGTTTAGACTTATCAACAAGCTTACTGACCTAGTTTTTGTTTGAGCTCACTGAGCTCCTGTTTGAGTCGAGCATTATGTTGTAATTCGTCATTGATTTTCTCATAGGCATGGATAATGGTGGTGTGATTACGCTTGCCGAAGGCTTCGCCAATTTTAGGGAAGGAAACATCCGTTAATTCACGACAGAGATACATGGCGACTTGACGGGGATGAACGATTTCCTTAGTCCGTTTCTTACCCTTTAATTCATCTATTTCGACATTATAGTAGCGTCCAACCTGGGTGACAATCTCATCAATGGATAGCTTATCGCTCATAGTTGGAGTTCCATTGAGGAGACTGGACAGGGCTTCGGCCGCTAAATTAGTGGTAATTTCGCGGTTGTGGATAGTCGCATAGGCTGTGACCCGCGTCAAGGCACCTTCTAGTTCCCGGATATTGGTATTCACATGGCTGGCGATATATTGCAGGGTATCGGCCGAAAATTCATTACTTGCTTTCTTACGTAAGATGGCAATCCGCGTTTCGAAGTCTGGTGGCGTAATATCAATCTGTAAGCCCCAAGCAAAGCGACTAATCAGTCGATCTTCTAAGCCACTTAAGGAACTTGGCAGACGGTCACAGGTCATAACAATCTGTTTGCCGTGATTATAGAGTTCATTAAAGGTATGGAAGAATTCTTCGCGCGTCTTGTTTTTATTACTTAAAAACTGAATATCATCAATTAAGAGCACATCAATCTTCCGGTACATATGGCGGAATTCTTCGATTGTGTTTTTCTCTAAAGCCGTAATAAAGTCATTAGTAAAGGACTCTGTCGTAGCATATTTAATCTTAGCATGTGGTTGGCGGCTAAGGATTTCGTTCCCAATAGCCTGCATGAGGTGGGTTTTACCTAGCCCTACGCCCCCATAAATCAGGTAAGGGTTGTAAGTCTCTCCCGGCGCGTCACAGACGGTCAAGGCTGCTGCATGGGCCATTTTATTGGCCTCCCCGATGACGAAATTAGAGAAGGTATAGTTAGGATTTAATTGGGAGCGACTATAAGAACTCGGTTCATTGGGTTCCATCTCCAAGGGAGAAATATGAACTGGCGTCTGGACTACTGGCGTATTTATTTGCTGCTTAGAAGGAGATACCACATATTTAGCTTGGTACTGACGACCAAAGGTAGATAAGGAAAAGTCCACTACAACATTCTTAAGTTTCCCCTGTTCCCAGAAGTTGCGAATAAGACTATTGGGAACGCGTAGTTTAAAGGAGTTTTCTGTTAATTCCATGATGTCAGCACTAGAAACGAAAGCTTCAAAAGTCTTTTCGTCTAAACCACCATAGTGGCGAATATATTCTAGGAGTTCTTGCCAAAATAGCTCTTTTTCTTCCATTGACGGGGTCACCTCTTTCATAAGCAGAATCAATCACTTCTATTATAGCATAATCGGCTTACTATCTCTAGTTCCTGTGGATAAGTCCCTCTATCCACATATAAACGGAAACTTATCCACAGGTGCATGAAAAGTGTGGATAAAGTCCATTTAGAGAGAAAAACACAGTTAGGTGTGCATAAGTGAAAGTCATACAAACCTTATTATATAAGCTTTTGTGGCAATTATCAACTAATTTCTGTGCATAAGTCGCTAAAATGTGCATAAGTTTAAAAATGTGGATAAGTTTAAAATAGCTTGTGGATATAGTTGAGACTTATGCACAACTTATTCTACTTATCCACACATTTGTGCACAGTAAGTCGAATTCAGTGCCTACTTAAGACAGAGAAAGTTTAGCAAAAGTTACAAAAATCCTTGACTTTCAGCCCTAACTTCATTAAACTAATCTAGTACTCTACATAAGAATGCAGCAGGAGGTGGATCGCATGAAGAGAACTTACCAACCAAAGAAACGTACACGTAAAAAAGTGCATGGTTTCCGTAAACGTATGAGCACTAAAAACGGCCGTAACGTCTTAAAACGTCGCCGCCAAAAAGGACGCAAACGTCTAGCTCAATAATTATGAGACCTTAACAGGCCGCTTCTAAACCAGAAGCGGCCTTTCTTCTTATATATAGTAAGCCACCTAAAGAAAGGACCCTATCATGACCCCAGAAGCTATTCGAGATTTACTTAAGCGACGTTATGCTTGTCGCGACTATGATCCCAATCGTAAGATTTCTGACCAGGATTTCCACTTGATTTTAGAAGCCGGCCAATTAGCCCCTAGTTCTTATGGGTTTGAGCCTTGGCACTTTTTAGTCATTGAATCGGAATCACTCAAGCAAGCCTTGGCTCCTATCGCCCTGGGTGCTCAGAAAGCTTTAGCATCAGCTAGCCATTTTGTCATCATTTTATCGCGCACGCAGGCTAGTTTACGCTATGATGCGCCTTATATTGATTACATGATGCGGGAAATTCAAGGATTGCCAGAAGACCTCTGTGAATTTAAGCAACAACGCTTCGAGACCTTCCAGAAGGAAGATTTCGACTTATTGAGCTCTGAACGGGCCACCTTCGATTGGGCTAGCAAGCAGTCCTACCTAGCACTATCTCATATGATGCAGGTTGCAGCCTTGCGGGGTATTGATTCTCTGGCTATGGAAGGCTTCAATCGCCAGGCAGTGACTGATTTGTTAACTGAACGTGGTCTATTAGATCCTAGCGAATGGGGTGTCTCTGTCATGGTAGCTTTCGGCTATGGACTTGGTTCAGTCCCTCAGAAAACTCGTCAGTCACTGGAGCAATTAGTGACCTGGGTTAAATAAATGATGAACTTTTGAGGAGAGATGATAATGGCTGGGATTTGGCTTTTGCTGCTATTCTTAATAGTAAGATTCGGGTTATTAGCAATCATAAAGAGGGAAGCGATACAGCGAGCTGCATATTTTGCTCCACTACAAAAATCAGAAAAAATAGCATATTACATTTATCAGGTATCCAATATTGGATTGTTCATATGCTTAATAGTCTCATCAGTAAAAATTGATGATTCACTTTTATTTTATTGTGGAATTGTCTTTTTTATAGTAGGTATCCTATTATGTGCAATTTCTCTTGTATGCTTCGCATTGCCAGATGTTAATGGGTTAAACATTAACGGTATTTATAAATTCTCAAGAAATCCGATGTATGTGGCCTATTTTATTTGTTTCTTAGGAATGTCTTTCTTAACACAGTCTGTGCCAATGTTGATAATAGTCTTAATCTTCCAGATTTCGGCACATTGGATTATTCTTTCTGAAGAAAGATGGTGTCTAGCAAAATTTGGAAAAAGCTATAAGGACTACATGAAAAGGGTCCGACGTTATATTTAAATAATTATGTATTATCTAATTTAAAAAAAGCCATACTAGGGGGTTTATCCCTCCAAGTCTGGCTTTTTAAATTAATGGTGGGCAATCATTTCATCGATGATTT
>ERZ772977.1556-NODE-1556-length-11369-cov-12.541895_pt1 | contig 11369 bp, 5 predicted proteins | sample MGYA00511131_ERZ772977 | MGnify/ENA primary metagenome ERZ772977 (study PRJEB29015, sample SAMEA2737935) | human oral metagenome | biome: human oral; feature: human-associated habitat; material: dental | place: China | collected 2151 ...
GGTTGGGCCGACGCTGCCCGCGGGGCTCCGGGGGCCCGCTCCGGAGGCGCCCGCGCCTCCGGGGCCGGCCTGCGCTGGTCCGACCTGCCCGAGGCGCAGAGGGAGGCCCTCTTCGCCGACCTGGAGCAGCGGTTCCGCGCGCGCCGCCGCCACGCGGGGCTGGCTGATGTGGACATCACCGCTCGCGAGGTCGAGCAGCAGATCGCCTACGAGAACCAGCGCGCCTCCCAGACCGAGAGCCGTGGGCTGGGCGAGGCCCGCGCCATTATGGTGCGCTTCTCCGAGCGCTGGCCCGTGCCGGGCAGCGAGGTGCGCCCGGAGGCGGCCTATCTGGGCGACTACCTCGACCTGCTGGACCGCCTCCAGAGCGACAGTCTGCCCCGCTTCGAGCGCCGTTTCGCCGAGCTCCTCCACAACCAGTCCCGGCAGAACGTCGGCCAGCTCGCCAGCGAGGTGCGACGCGCCGTCAGCCAGGTCAGGAGCCGCATCGGCCCGGTCAACGACGCCCTGCGCGCCACCGAGTACTCCCCGGGCCACCACCTGCACATCGAGGTGGCCGAGCGGCGGCTGCCCGTCGTCCACGACTTCCTGGCGGACCTGGCCACCATCGCCGCCGGCAGTCTCGACCTGGCCGACGAGACCACCGAGGAGGCCGAGGCGCGCTTCGCCGTCCTCAACTCCGTCATGACGCGCCTGGGCTCGACCGACCCCCGCGACGAGACGTGGAAGCGGCAGTGCCTGGACACCCGCCTGCACGTGTCCTTCACCGCCGTGGAGCGCGACGCCTCGGGCATCGCCGTCGACTACTACGAGGGGGCCGCGGGCCTGTCGGGCGGGCAGCGCCAGAAGCTCGTCGTCTTCTGCCTGGCGGCCGCGCTGCGCTACCAGCTCACCGAGCCCGGGCAGGCGCTGCCCGGGTACGCGCTGGTGGTCCTCGACGAGGCCTTCGACAAGACCGACGCCGAATTCACCCGGGCCGGCCTGGACGTCTTCCGCGGCTTCGGCTTCCAGCTCCTCCTGGCCACGCCCATGAAGATGCTTCAGACCCTGGAGGACCACGTCGGGGGCGCCGCCATGGTCACCAACTCCCCGGCCGGCGACGACTCCCGTCTGGCCGCCGTCCTGTTCGACGGGGCGAACGAGGCCGAGCTGCGGCCCACGGGCCCGGTCACCCGCACCACTCCGGCAGTTCGGGCGGTGCGGGCCCGGCACGCGGCCGTGCAGGAGTAGCGTCGCTTACTACGCTCCCTCGCCCCTTGCTACGCTCCTTTTCCTCGTACAGTAAGGGGCGAGGGAGCGTAGTAAGCGTCTTGGGGGCCGCGGGATCGATATTCGGGCCAACTTGCGGCCCCGAAGAACTGCCAAACGATGATCACATCGGCCACTATAGGACCATGAGCGCCACCACACCCGCCTCCACCGCACCCGAGCCCACCTGGTCCGACCGCGACACCGCCGCCGCGATCCCCGACGAGGTCCGCACCGCCGTCGACGCCGTCCTGTCCGCCTCCGACCTCGCCCGCTCCGAGCGCGAGATCCTCACCACCCGGATCGAGCGCTGGTACCCCGACGTCGCCGACGGCCTTACCACGCTCTACGGCGAGCCGATCGCCACGCGCACCGCCGCGGCCCTGCTCGCCGAGGCCGCCCGCACCTACGTCGAGCGCATCCCGGAGCTGCGCCACCTCGACCTCGCCCGCATGCTCGACCCCACCTGGGTCCAGGACCCCTCCCGCATCGGCTACGCCGGGTACACCGAGCGCTTCGCCGGCGACCTGCGCGGCGTCATGCGGCGCATCCCCTACCTGCGCGAGCTGGGCGTGTCCTACCTCCACCTCATGCCCCTGCTCACCCCGCGCCCCGGGGACTCCGACGGCGGCTACGCCGTGGCCGACTACCGCTCCGTGCGCCCCGACCTGGGCGACATGGACGACCTCGCCGACCTGACCGCGGAGCTGCGCCGTGACGGCATCAGCCTGGTGATCGACCTCGTCCTCAACCACGTCGCCGCCGAGCACGAGTGGGCCGAGCGCGCCCGGGCGGGCGAGCAGCGCTACCGCGACTACTTCTTCGTCTACCCCGACCGCACCGAGCCCGACGAGTACGAGAGGACCCTTCCGGAGATCTTCCCCGACTTCGCCCCCGGCAACTTCACCTGGAACGACGAGATGGGCGGCTGGGTCTGGACGACCTTCAACTCCTTCCAGTGGGACCTCAACTGGCGCAATCCCCAGGTCATGGAGGAGTTCGTCTCCATCATCATGAACCTGGCCAACAAGGGTGTGGAGGTGCTGCGGCTGGACGCCATCGCCTTCACCATCAAGCGCAAGGGCACCGACTGCCAGGGCCAGCCCGAGGTCCACGCCATCACCGAGGTCCTGCGCGCCCTGACCCGCATCGCCTGCCCCGCCGTCGACCTCAAGGCCGAGGCGATCGTCGCCCCCACCGAGCTCCTCCAGTACCTCGGCCAGGGCCGGTACACGGGCAAGGTCTCCGATCTCGCCTACCACAACTCCCTCATGGTCCAGATCTGGTCCATGCTCGCCACCCGCAGCGTCACGCTCGCCGCGCACGCCCTGGACACGCTGCCCGTCGAGCCGCCCACCGCCACCTGGATCACCTACATCCGCTGCCACGACGACATCGGCTGGGCCATTGGCGACGCCGACGCCGACGCGGTCGGCCTCAACGGCTACTGGCACCGCGTCTTCCTGGCCGACTGGTACCGCGGCACCTACCCCATGAGCGACGCCCGCGGCCTGGTCTTCCAGTACAACCCGGTCACCAACGACCGTCGCATCGCCGGCACCGCCGCGAGCCTGATCGGCATCGAGGCCGCCGCCGAGGCGGTCGAGGGCATTGACGAGTCCACGCCCGCCTGGAAGGAGGAGGAGCTGCGCACCTGGCTGGAGGAGCGCTTCAACGCCCTGCGGCTGGCCAACGCCATCATCTACGGCTGGGGCGGGGTGCCGGTCATCTGGAGCGGCGACGAGCTCGGCCAGTTCAACGACCCGAACTGGGACACCGAGCCGGGCCACGAGTCCGACTCGCGGTGGTCGGGGCGCCCCGTCCTGGACGAGTCCCGCGTGGAGCGCCGCCACGACCGCTCCACCGTCGAGGGGCGCGTCTTCACCGACCTGGCCCACCTGGGCGAGGTGCGGGCGGGCCTGCCGCAGCTGAGTGCCAACGTGCGCACGGTGGTGGCCCCCGTGGACGACGAGGGCGTGCTGGTCACCTACCGCGACCACCCGCGCGGCTCCTTCGTCGGCGTGTACAACGTGACGCCCGACTGGCGCAGCGTGCCGGCCTGGCGGCTCGCCGAGTACGGGGTGCTGGGCGCCGTCGACGTGCTCACCGGCACGGTCCCCTCCGACTCGACGACGCTGGAGGGCTCCGGAGACGGGCAGGTCCCCGTGCCGCCCTACGCCGCCTGGTGGCTGGTGCGCTCGACCGACTGAACCGGGCGGCTCCGCCGAGACGGTCGTGCTCCGCAGCGGGACCGGTTCTGGCGCGGGCGCGGAGCCAGGGGCGGCGACGGAGACGATCGGCTCACGGCCTCTGGGACTGAGGGCCCGTACTGGTGCATCATGGCGTCATGACCATTCGTGACCTTGCGGAGGCCGGGCCCGTCGAGGCTGCGGACGAACGGCCCGTCGCCCTGCCCGCGCCGTCTGCGATCTCAGCGGTCTCTGAGGTCTCGGCCCTGCCCGCCGACAGGGTCGCCGACACGATGCCCGTCTCCACGGGCCTGGACGCCGCCACCCCGGCGGCCCTGCTGGCCGGCGAGATCGCGGCTCAGCGGGCGTCGCGCCCGCTGAGCGTCTTCGATCTCATGCGCATCGGCATCGGGCCCTCCTCCTCGCACACGGTCGGGCCCATGCGCGCCGGGCGCGCCTTCGCCGGGGAGCTGGCCGACGCCGTCGCCGGTGCGCGTGAGCCCGGGCGGGGAATCCCGGAGGGACGGTCGGCCGGGCCCGTCACCCACCTGATCGTCGAGCTCTACGGCTCGCTGGGCGCGACCGGCCGCGGCCACGCCACCGACCGCGCCGTCGTCATGGGCCTGGCCGGCTACGAGCCCGAGACCGTGCCGCCCGAGATCTGCCAGGGCCTGCACGAGGAGGTGGCGGCGGCCGACGAGCTCGTCGTCGACGGCGTCGGGGCGCTGCCCTTCGACCCGGCCACGGACATCCGCTTCCTGCCCGGGCGGGTCCTGCCGTACCACACGAACGCGCTGACCATCACCGCCTACTGCGCCGCCGGCGAGGAGGTGCTGCGCCGCACCTACTACTCGGTGGGCGGCGGCTTCGTCATGGAGGACGCCGGGGCCCCCGGCGCGCCGTCGATCCGGGCCCTGGCGACCGCGGCCTCGGCCGAGATGCACGCCACCCCGGCGCCCTACCCGTTCTCCTCGGGCGCCGAGCTCCTGGAGGTCTGCGAGCGCGAGGGGCTGCGCGTCTCCGAGGTGGTCATGGCCAACGAGACCTCGGCCCGGCCGCGCCAGGAGGTGCTCGCCTACCTCGACCGGCTGCACGACACCATGACTGCCTGCATCGAGGCCGGCATGAGGGCCGACGGCACGCTGCCCGGGGGCCTCGGGGTGCGACGTCGGGCCAGGGCGCTGCACGAGCGGCTGCTCGCGCAGTCCACCGGGCCGGCCGCCGCCTTCGCCATGGCCGACCCCCTGCGCGGCATGGACTGGGTGGACCTGTTCGCGCTCGCGGTCAACGAGGAGAACGCCGCCGGCCGGCGGGTCGTCACCGCTCCGACCAACGGGGCCGCGGGGATCGTGCCCGCCGTGCTCGCCTACTACGAGCGCTTCATCCCCGGGGCCGACGACGACGGCGTGCGCCGCTACCTGCTCGCCGCGACCGCCGTGGGCGCGCTCATCAAGACCAACGCCTCGATCGCCGGGGCGGAGGTGGGCTGCCAGGGCGAGGTGGGCTCGGCGTCGTCCATGGCGGCGGCCGGGCTGGCGGAGGCGCTCGGCGGGACGCCCGCGCAGGTGGAGAACGCCGCCGAGATCGCCATGGAGCACAACCTGGGGCTCACCTGCGACCCGGTGGGCGGGCTCGTGCAGATCCCCTGCATCGAGCGCAACGCGGTGGCGTCCGTCAAGGCCATCAACGCCGCCCGCATGGCGCTGTGGGGCGAGGGGCGGCACACCGTGTCCCTGGACACCGTCATCGAGACCATGCGCCAGACCGGCGAGGACATGCTCGCCAAGTACAAGGAGACCTCCCGCGGCGGCCTGGCCGTCAACGTCGTGGAGTGCTGAGGGGTCACTGTGCCGTCTCGGGAGCGTTCTCCGAGCGTGTCGGCGGCACCCGGCATAATTGACGCATGGACGAAGCGCAGGCGCTCTCAACCAGCCAGAGCTACAGCATCGCGGGGCTGCGGGACCTCGTGAGGGCTGGACGGCTGCGGGTGCCGCAGTTCCAGCGGTCGTTCCGGTGGGAGAGGCGAGATGTTCTCAATCTCGTTGACTCGGTGCTCCGCGGGTACCCCATTGGCAGCCTGCTCCTTTGGAAGCGCGAGGCCAGGGCCGAGCGTTTGCGGATCGGCGCCCTGGATATCGAGGCCGGGCAGATGCCGGACGCCCTGTGGGTTGTGGACGGGCAGCAGCGGGTGACAAGCCTCGTCAATGTTGTCGATCCTGTGGGGTCGCATGACCCTCGGTTCGCTCTCGGATACGCCCTGAGGGAGAGGAAGGTTGTGCCGCTCCGCGAGCCCGCCCCTCCTCTTGTCGTGCCGCTGCCTGACCTGTTCGATCTCGGGCGGGCGCTGGCATGGTTGAGAGACAACCCGGACGGGACTGATTTCGCCCCTCACATCCAGGAGATCGCGGGGCGACTTGCGGGTGTTTCAGTCCCTGCCACGATTATGGAGGACGCTGACGAGCAGGTTCTCCGGGAGGTCTTCGACAGGATCAACAACCGTGGAAAGAAGCTCAATGCCGCGGAGATATTTGATGCCATCCACGGCGGGCCGGACGCGGGGCTGACGACGTCGGGGATTGCCGCGCACGTCGACGAGCAGACTCACTTCGGCGTGCTTGCGAACAAGGTCGTTGTGCAGGCGCTCCTGGTGCGTCGGCACACGGATATCACCCGAGATGTTCACGGGGAGTTCGCTCCCAGCCGTCGTCTTGTGAGCGACTTCCCGAGCGAGAGCGAGAAGGATGCCTATGCGGCGACGGAACGGGCGCTGGCCACCGCCGTGCGCTTCCTTCAGGAGCAGTGCGGTATTCCGCACATGACCTTCCTGCCGTTCCGGTTCCAGCTGCTTGTCCTGGCCAGGTTCTTCGCCTTGTTCCCGGAGCCTCATGACCGTAACCTTGAGTTGCTCCGACGCTGGTTCTGGCGTACAAGTGTCAACGCTGACGAGCTCGGCATCAACGGGTCGCAGACCGATCTGCGTGATATGGCCGCGTGCCTGGCTCCTGGCGAGGAGTCGGCGTCGGTCCAGCGGCTCCTTGGCGCGGCGGTTTTGAAGAGCGCGCCGCAGGTTCCCGACCTCGGCGTGTTCCGGGCGACGCGTGCGGACAGCAAGGTTGTTCTCACCGCGATGTGGAACCGAGAGCCGGTCGATCCTGATACGGGTGAGCCGATGACGGTGGAGATGCTGAACGCGCAGCTGGAGGGGGAGACGACCCCGCGAGCCGTGGTTGCCGATCTTGTTCCGCCTGCTGCGCTGGGTGAGGATGCCGCCATCGCCGCGAGTAAAGCCATTTCCGTTCTGGACCGGCGCCAGCTGCTCGCACTTCTGGACGATGGATCTGATCTCGACTCCCTGCTCCTGAATGAGGATGTCCTACAGCTTTTGCAGAGTAACGAGTACGACCAGGCGGTTCGGCTCAGGGCCGAGGTGCTGCACCGCTACCTTGAGGACTTCATTATGGCTCGTACCGCGTACGGGCACGAGGACTCTCCTCCGCTCGACGACTGGGTATTCGACGGCGGCGCCGCGGAGGCGGTAGAAGGTGTGAGATCGTGATCGAGGCGGTCTACGCGGTCCTTCTTCATGGTGTGCGCGTCGGTGCTATTCATCGTCGAGACGCCTTTACGAAGTTCATCTTTGACAGCGACTACTGGGACCGTTCCGACCGTGCGGTCCTCGGCAGGTGGTTCGAGGACCACCCGAACAGGCGGCCGCACGCCACGAATCGTGTGCCCGCCTGGTTCTCCAACCTCTTGCCCGAAGGGCCTCTGCGGGACCTGATCGCCCACGAGCAGGGGGTGAGCCCTTACCAGGAGATGGACCTGCTCGTGCGGATCGGTCGTGACCTGCCGGGAGCGGTTGAGGTTGTTCCGGACCCGCAGACTCATATCGATGCGGGTCTCGACGGTTCGGTTGAGACTTCTGCTCCTGTTCCGAGTGCGACTGGCCGCGTGCGCTTCTCCCTGGCCGGAATGGGGATGAAGTTCTCCGTGCGGCAGAACGGGGACCGGATCGTGCTTCCTGCGCACGGTGAGGGCGGCGACTGGATCGTCAAGGTTCCCGATGCCGCCTTTCCGAGGTTGCCCGCCAATGAGTTCGCCGTCATGGGGTTGGCGCGTGATGTCGGTATTGAGGTTCCCGAGGCTCGGATGGTGCGGTGCGATCGGCTGGATGATCTCGGGGAGGGGACTTGGCCCTCGGATGAGGCCGAGGCGTACATGGTGCGGCGCTTCGACCGGTCGGTGGGCGGCCGGGTGCATATGGAGGACTTCGCTCAGGTCCTCGGGTGTTTCGGCTCCGGGGAGGGCAAGTACCAGTCCTCTGTGGAGACCGTTGCGGCGATCGCCTATCGCGGGCAGGACCGGGCCTCGCTGCGAGAGACGGTGCGCCGCACCGTCTTCAACCTGCTGGTCGGCAACGGCGACGCCCACCTCAAGAACTGGTCCCTCATCTACCCCGACCGCAAACGGGCCCGGCTCTCGCCCGCCTACGACCTCGTGTGCACGGCCGTCTACCTGCCCGCTCCAGGCGATCCCGAGCTCGGGCTGCCTTTCTTCGGAGCAACTCGGCTCTCCGAGGTCTCGCGCGAGCACTTCGTGCGCCTGAAGGGCGTGCTGCGCGTGGGGGACGGGGAGGTTCTCAACGTCGTCGACGAGACTCTTGAGCGCTTCTGCGACGCCTGGGCCGATGGCGCGGGGGAGCGCATGCCGCCGCCTGTGGCCGAGTGGATAGGGGCGCACGTAGAGCAGACCCGGAGCCGGATCCGGTCTTCTGGGTGAGTGATTCGGGGAGCGGCCGGGGCGGCTGTCGCCTTCGTGGGGTGCCCGAGGCGCCGTGAGCTCGTTCCGGGGCGTGCTTTCGGCCGGGATCGGCGCCGGAGCGGCTTCAACGTGGTCGGGAAGGGATGAGCGCGGCGCCGTCGGGAGCCGGTCGGGAGCCTGTGAGCGGCGATGATCGGAAGCTGCACATTCACGCGCGGCCCGTGCCGCGCAGAACCGCGGAATCATGCGGAAATGAGATCTCAGCGGCAACCGAGACACTGCTCCCATGTGCGTAGACCCCCCTCGGCGCACATGGGAGCCCGTCAACTGATCTTGAGGGCAGTCAAGGATCCGCATAATTCCAACGAAAACCAGCACTCGTCCAGTGAAGACCCCTCTCTCCCATGTGCAGTTCCCGCGTCTGCGCGGGCCCGTTCCCTTCACCCCCGACAAGTGGCGGCCCGGTCGAAGGAGTGCCGGGCGAGAGCGCCGCTGGAGGCGGGGACACGCGCGCCACGCGGGAGCGCGACACCCAGTGCTGCCGGGATCGTGCTGATCTCATGACCGGAACGACTCATCTACAAGTAATGATACCTGATGACGATTCGTTCCAGTCCGCTTGCCTGCGCGGGTGTTGGTCTGTGCGCGGTTCGGCAGTGTGTCGTTGTTGGGCGGCCTGCGTGAGGAGAGAAGCGTCCTGCCGGGCCTGGACGAGCGGTGGCGGTTGTGCTCGCGGTGTCCGACAGCGGGGCGGGCCGGCACGGTCCAGCCGGCTTCCCGCCTGGCGTCGGACTGCCTGCGAACAGCGGACGGGCCCGGCAGCCCACTTCCGGACGTCAACGTCGTATTGACGCCCGGAAACCCGTAAGACTAAAGTCTACTCATGGAAGTCGCGACTTCTGCTCTGAAGCACGGCGTGGAGGTTCGCGATATCGTTCATGCCTGGGAGAATGCGCTCAGGCTGGTCGAGTACGAGTATGACGGCGAGGAGCGGTTGCTGGTGATCGGACCGGCACGAGATTCCACGTTCTTAGAACTTGTTGCCGTTCCCGCTGGCGTGCCGATATACATTATCCACGCCGACCTCCTGCGCCCGAGGTTCTACGAGTATCTGAGGTGAGAAATATGAGCATAAGAACACGCGCCGATGATGGTGTCGGACTGAGTTCGCTCGACCCTGCTCGCGCTCCTGCTCGCGATGCCGCAGGGTTCCGCAGGATTATCGCGGCCCGGAAGAGGCTGGCTGAGGCGGAGCGGGAGCTCCACGACGCCGTCGCGGCGGCAAAAGACGCTGGTGACTCATGGACGGTGATCGGTGCCGCCCTGGGCGTGTCCCGCCAAGCCGCACAGCGCCGCTTCGGCCGTGGCTGAGGTAGCCGTACCCGGACCGGGCGGCGGCGCCACGGCGGTGCGCGGGCGCGCGACGGGGCGGCCTGGCAGGATGCGCCCGTGACCGCAGACCAGCAGCCCAGCGCGCCGGCAGCACCGGCAGTACCGGCAGCGCAGATCGTGCCCTCCGTCCCCGCCCCCGCGTCGCCGTCGGGTGAGCCGGCCACTCCGGCCACTCCGGCCGCCCCGGCCGCCCCCGCACCTGCCCGGCAGTGGTGGAGGGACGCCGTCGTCTACCAGATCTACCCGCGCTCCTTCGCGGACTCCGACGGCAACGGCGTCGGCGACCTCGCCGGCGTCACGAGCCGCGTCCCCTACCTCGCGGCCCTGGGCGTGGACGCCGTCTGGCTCTCCCCCTTCTACCCCTCCGCCCTGGCCGACGGCGGCTACGACGTCGACGACTACCGCGACGTCGCCCCCGAGATCGGCACCCTGGCCGACTTCGACCGCATGGTCGCCGCCCTGCACGCCGCCGGCATCCGCGTCATGGTGGACATCGTCCCCAACCACTCCTCCAACCGGCACGAGTGGTTCCGCGCCGCCCTGGCCGGCGGCCCCGACGCGCCCGAGCGCGCCCTCTACCACGTGCGCCCCGGCCTCGGCCCCGACGGCACCCGGCCGCCCAACGACTGGCGCTCCATGTTTGGCGGCTCCGCCTGGGAGCGCATCGACGACGTCGGCCCCGACGGCGCCCCGCTCACCGGCCCCGGCACGTCCCGTCCCCATCAGTGGTACCTCCACATCTTCGCCCCGGAGCAGCCCGACCTCAATTGGGGCGCCCCGGCCGTGCATGAGGACTTCCTCGCCACCCTGCGCTTCTGGGCCGACCGGGGCGTGGACGGCTTCCGCATCGACATGGCCCCCGGCATGGCCAAGGACATGTCCGAGCCCTACCGCCCCATGGCGGAGATCCCCTGGTGGCCGCTGCCCGACGACGGCTCCCACCCCCTGTTCGACCGCGACGAGGTCCACGACATCTACCGCAGGTGGCGCGCTGTGCTCGACTCCTACGACCCGCCGCGCTTCGCCGTGGCCGAGGCCGGCGTCGTCGCCTCCCGCCGCCCCGCCTACGCCGCGAGCCTGGGACAGGCCTTCAACTTCCAGATGCAGGACGCCGACTGGACCGCCCGCTCCATTGGCTGGGCCATCGACGCGGGCTTCGCCGACGAGGTCGCCTGCGGCTCGACCACCTGGGTGCTCGGCTGCCACGACACCCCGCGCGTGGTCACCCGCTACGGCTTCGACCCCGCTGACGACGACTCGCCGGACGATCCCGACTACCCCGCCGGCATCGCCCAGCGGATGGCCCGCCGGTGGCTCAACGCCGACGGCGCCCAGGGCGCCCGGGACGCGGCCCCCGCCTGCGACCCCGCCCGCGGTGAGCGCCGGGCGCGCGCCGCCGCCCTGATCGTCATGGCCCTGCCGGGCGCCATGTACCTCTACCAGGGCGACGAGCTCGGCCTGCCCGAGGTTCCCGACATCCCCGAGGACCGACTTCAGGACCCGATCGCTCACCGCATGCGCGGCGAGGAGAAGGGGCGCGACGGCTGCCGCGTGCCGCTGCCGTGGACGGCCTCCGGCAGCTCCTTCGGATTCGGGCCCGACGGCGGCGCCCGGCCGCACCTGCCTCAGCCGGCGGGCTGGGGGGAGCGCGCCGTCGAGGTCGAGGAGGCCGACCCGGACTCGATGCTGCACCTGTACCGCACGGGCCTGCGGCTGCGCCGCGAGATCTGGGGCGCGGGCCCGGCGGGTGCCGGGCCGCTGGAGTGGGTGCGCCGCGAC
>ERZ772977.1558-NODE-1558-length-11358-cov-13.646377_pt1 | contig 11358 bp, 6 predicted proteins | sample MGYA00511131_ERZ772977 | MGnify/ENA primary metagenome ERZ772977 (study PRJEB29015, sample SAMEA2737935) | human oral metagenome | biome: human oral; feature: human-associated habitat; material: dental | place: China | collected 2151 ...
GGGGGCGGACCGGTAGGCCTGGATGGCGGCGGCGGTGCGGGCCGCCGCCCCCGCACCGGCGACGACGGGCAGCAGGATGTCGGCGACCTCGTCGAGGGCCGCCCGGCAGGCGGGCGCCTGGGCGACCTCCGGGTGGTGGACCGCGGCCCCGGGGTCGTCCCGGGCGAGGCCCCGCCAGTGGTCGGTGAGCTGGGCGAAGTGGAGCAGCATCTCGCCCGCGTCCTCGGGGTCGGCGCAGCGGCCCTCGACGATCATGCGGGCGGCGGCGACCACGGCGGGGCCGGTCGCCGAGTAGATGGACTGCTGGTGCAGCAGGGCGTCGTAGAAGGAGTCCACGGCGGACTCGACCCGCTCCGGATCCGCCAGCGCCTCGATCGCCTCGGGGATGTCCTCGGCGCTGCCGTAGGCGTGGGACAGGGCGGACCAGTCGATCTGGTCGGGCCGGCGGGTCATGGCTGCTCCTCATTCTCCTCGTGAGCGCTCGCGGGGCCAGGGTAGCGGCCGGTCCGGGCCGAACCGGGACGGGCCGGGCCAGCCGGCTCCCGGCTCGGCGGCGTCGTCGTCCGGCCTGGCCGGGACGGGCCGGAACGGCCATTAGGATGGCGCCATGACCCAGACTCCGGCCGCGACCCCCGCCCCCTCGACCGCCGAGGAGGCCCTGGCCACCGCCGCCGACGACGCCTCCCTGGCCCGCTCGATCGCCCGCAGCGCCCAGATCGAGGACGACCTGGACGTCAATCCCGGCCGCTACCGCATGCTCACCGGCGTGCGCCCCACGGGCAATATGCACCTGGGCCACTACTTCGGCACCATGCACTCGTGGAGGTCGATTCAGGACCGCGGCGTGGACACGTGGATCCTCGTGGCCGACTACCAGGTCATCACCGACCGCGACGCCGTGGGCCCCATCCGCGAGCGCGTCCTGTCCCTGGTGGCCGACACCCTGGCGGTGGGCGTGGACCCGGAGCGCTCGACGATCTTCGTCCACTCGGCGGTGCCGGCGGCCAATCAGCTCATGCTGCCCTTCCTGTCCCTGGTCACCGAGGCCGAGCTGCACCGCAACCCCACCGTCAAGGCCGAGCTGGAGGCCACCGACGGGCGCGCCATGAGCGGGCTGCTGCTGACCTACCCGGTCCACCAGGCCGCCGACATCCTGTTCTGCCAGGCCAATCTGGTGCCCGTGGGCAAGGACCAGCTCCCGCACCTGGAGCAGGCGCGCCTGATCGCCCAGCGCTTCGACCGGCGCTACGGGCGGGCCGTGCCGGACCGCCCGGTCTTCCGCCGTCCGGAGGCGCTGCTGAGCGAGGCGCCGGTGCTGCTGGGCCTGGACGGGGAGAAGATGAGCAAGTCGCGGCGCAACACCATTGAGCTGCGCATGAGCGCCGACGAGACGGCCAGGGCCCTGAGGAAGGCCAAGACGGACTCCGACCGGCGCATCACCTACGACCCGGTCGCCCGCCCGGAGGTGGCCAATCTGATCATGCTGGCGTCCCTGTGCGGGGCCGGGGCGCCGGTCGAGATCGCCGAGGGGATCGGCGACGGCGGGGCCGGGGCCCTCAAGAAGCTGACCACGGAGGCGGTCAACGAGTTCTTCGCCCCGATCCGCGCCCGCCGCGCCGAGCTGGCGGCCGACGAGGGCCATCTGCTCGATGTGCTCCACGCCGGCAACGAGCGGGCGAACGAGGCGGCGGACAGGACGCTCGACGCCGTGCGCACCGCCATGCACATGGATTACTGACCGCGGCCGGAGTCGTTCCGCGTGACCGACGGACCCGCAGCCATGGCCGCCTACCGGGCGCCCGCCCCAGGTCCAGGCCCCGCCCCCGCCGTCGTCGTCGAGTACCTCGCCACCGCGCCCGCCCACCAGCGCCGGGGGCTGGCCGGCGCCCTGATCGCCGAGATCCGGCGGCGGCATCCGGACGCCGTCGTGCGCGCTTCGACGGATGACGACGCGATCGGCTTCTACCGCGCATTGGGCTTCGTCGATCATCCCGCCCCGAGAGACCCGCGCTGGCCGGGGAAGCGACGCTATGACTGCGTCCTCAGCCCTGGACCGACCGATCTCGACGCAGAGGTGAACCGGTCTCGGCAGGGAGATTAGGGGCGTCTGAAAATGACGCAACGGGCGGGAGCCCGTAGGCTTGGCCTGTGACCGCGAACACCACGCGCAACGCCGCGCCCCAGCCCCCTGCCCCCGCCACCGCCGCAGCCGCGCCGCAACCGGCGCCGTACGCGCAGGTCGGCCGTATCCCAGTGACCGAGGTCTTCCCCGTCGTCGAGGACGGGCGCTGGCCGGCCAAGGCCGTGCCCGGCGAGGTGATCCCGATCCGCGCCACCGTCTTCCGCGAGGGCCACGACAGCTTCGGCGCCACGGCCGTGCTCGTGCGCCCCGACGGCACTGACGGCCCCAGCGCCCGCATGGTGGAGATCATGCCCGGCCTGGACCGCTACGAGGCCCGCCTGGCCCCCGACGCCCCCGGTGACTGGGGCCTGCGGGTCGAGGGCTGGTCCGACCCCTACGCGACGTGGGCCCACGCCGCCGGCATCAAGGTCCCCGCCGGCATCGACGTCGAGCTCATGCTGGAGGAGGGCGCCCGCGTCCTGGACCGGGCGGCTGCGGTGCCGGACCGGGACGAGGAGGGCGTGAACGCCCTCAACGCCGCCGTGTGGGTGATGCGCAACCCCTCGAACTCCGTGGACGACCGCCTGGCGGCCGGCCTGGCCGACGACGTCGGGGCCGCCCTGGAGCGGCTCCCGCTGCGCGACCACGTCTCCCCCTCGGCCACCTACCCGCTCCAGGTGGACCGCTTCCGCGCCCTGGCCGGCTCCTGGTACGAGATCTTCCCGCGCTCGCTGGGCAGCCGCGCCGACTCCGAGGGCACCTGGCACACCGGCACCCTGCGCACCGCGACCGAGCGGCTCGACCGCATCGCCGCCATGGGGTTCGACGTCCTCTACCTCACACCGGTCTCCCCCATCGGCACCACCAACCGCAAGGGCCGCAACAACGCCCTCGAGGCGGGCCCCGACGACCCCGGCTCCCCCTACGGCATCGGCTCGCCCGACGGCGGCCACGACGTCATCCACCCCGACCTGGGCACCTTCGACGACTTCGACGCCCTGGTCGCCCGGGCCGGCGAGCTCGGCATGGAGGTCGCCCTGGACCTGGCCCTCCAGTGCTCCCCGGACCACCCGTGGGTCGAGGAGCACCCCGAGTGGTTCACGGTCCTGGCCGACGGCTCGATCGCCTACGCGGAGAACCCGCCCAAGAAGTACCAGGACATCTACCCCCTGAACTTCGACAACGACCCCGAGGGCATCTACGCCGCGATCCTGGAGGTCGTGCGCACCTGGATCGGCCACGGCGTGACGATCTTCCGCGTCGACAACCCGCACACCAAGCCGCTGACCTTCTGGCAGCGCCTCATCCGCGAGGTCCGCTCCACCAACCCCGAGGTGCTCTTCCTGGCCGAGGCCTTCACCCGTCCGGCCATGATGCGCACCCTGGGCGAGATCGGCTTCCACCAGTCCTACACCTACTTCGCGTGGCGCAACACCAAGCAGGAGCTCACCGACTACCTGGTCGAGCTCTCCCAGGAGACCGCCCACGTGCTGCGCCCCGCGTTCTGGCCGACCACCCACGACATCCTCACCCCCTTCATGACCAACGGGAAGGTGGCGGCCTTCAAGCTGCGGGCGGTCCTGGCCGCCACCATGTCCCCGACCTGGGGCATCTACTCCGGCTACGAGCTGGCCGAGTCGACCCCGCGCCCGGGTTTCGAGGAGCAGCTCAACAACGAGAAGTACGAGTACAAGCCGCGCGACTTCGCCGCCGCGCGCGCCAACGGCATCGAGACCCTGCTCACGCGCCTGAACGCCGCTCGCGCCGCGCACCCCGCTCTGCGCCAGCTGCGCGACATCTGGTTCCACGGCACGAGCGACGACAGCCTCATCGCCTACTCCAAGCGGGTCGGTGCCGCGCACTCCCCCACGGGCGAGGACGACATCGTGCTGACCGTGGTCAACCTGGATCCGCACAACATCCGCGAGGGCGAGGTCTACCTCAACCTGCTGCAGCTGGGCCTGCCCGCGGACACGGACGGCTCGCTCCCCTGCCTGCGGGTGACCGACGAGCTCACCGGTGACAGCTTCGAGTGGAGCGGCACCAACTACGTGCGCTTCGACCCCTTCGCCGGCCGGGTCGCGCACGTCCTGCACGTCAAACCCCTCTGAAGGGCCCGGCGCGTGGTCGGGATGGCCCCCCGCCCCGACCGCGCGCCATGACTCGCCCCCGCTCACAGCCCGCCCTCGAAAGGTCGCTCTCGAAAGGTCACCGTGTCCGTTCCCGTCACTCCGGCATCAGGCATCACTCCCGGTCTCGGCGCCCACCCCGCGCCGGCGGCGACGCCCGTCGCCGGCATATCGAGCGTGCCCACCATGACGGGGAATCCCTACGCGCCCCCGGCGTTCATCCCCGGCGTGCCCGATCTGCCGCCCCAGCCGCGGACCGGCCTGTCGCCGGATCCGCAGTGGTTCCGCACCGCCGTCTTCTACGAGGCGCTGCTGCGTTCCTTCGCGGACTCCGACGGCGACGGCATCGGCGACTTCCAGGGGCTGACCTCCCGCCTGGACTACCTGGCGTGGCTGGGCGTGGACGCGATCTGGATCCCGCCCTTCTACCCCTCGCCCATGCGCGACGGCGGCTACGACATCTCCGACTACACGAACATCGACCCGCGCTACGGCACCATGGAGGACTTCCGCGACCTGGTGCACCAGGCCCACGAGCGCGGCATCCGCATCGTCATCGACATGGTCCTCAACCACACCTCGGACGCCCACCCCTGGTTCCAGGCCTCGCGCAGCGACCCCGGGGGCCCCTTCGGCGACTTCTACGTGTGGGCCGACGACGACTCCGGCTACGCCGGCACCCGGATCATCTTCATCGACACCGAGGAGTCGAACTGGTCCTACGACGTCGAGCGCGGCCAGTTCTTCTGGCACCGGTTCTTCTCCCACCAGCCCGACCTCAACTACGACAACGCGGCCGTCATCGAGGCCGTGCACGACATCATCCGCTTCTGGGCGCGCACCGGCGTCGACGGCTTCCGCCTGGACGCCGTCCCCTACCTGGCCGAGCGCGAGGGCACGAACTGCGAGAACCTGCCGGACACGCACGCCGTCGTCGCCGGGATCCGCAAGATGCTCGACCAGGAGTTCCCCGGCACGATCACCCTGGCCGAGGCCAACCAGTGGCCGATCGACGTCGTGGAGTACTTCGGCACCACCGAGGTCCCCGAGTGCACCATGTGCTTCCACTTCCCGGTCATGCCGCGGATCTACTACGCCCTGCGCGAGGGCTCCTCGCGGGCGGTGCGCGATGTCCTGGCCGCCACCCCGGACATTCCGGCCCACGGCCAGTGGGGCACCTTCCTGCGCAACCACGACGAGCTGACCCTGGAGATGGTCACCGACGACGAGCGCACCATGATGTACCAGTGGTACGCCCCCGAGGACCGCATGCGCGCCAACATCGGCATCCGCCGGCGCCTGGCGCCCCTGCTGGACGCCTCGCGGGCCGAGACCGAGCTCGCCATGGCGCTGCTGCTGTCGCTGCCGGGCTCCCCGTGCCTGTACTACGGTGACGAGATCGGGATGGGCGAGAACATCTGGCTGGAGGACCGCGACGCGGTGCGCACGCCCATGCAGTGGGACGAGTCGCCCAACATGGGCTTCTCCTCGGCCCCCGACCCCGGCGCGCTCACCCTGCCGATCATCCAGGTGCCGGGTTACCGGCACATGACCGTGTCCACCGAGCTGCGGCGACCCGACTCGCTGCTGCACTGGACCCGCCGCATGCTCCACGTGCGCCGCGCCCACCCCGTGCTGGGGCGCGGGAAGTTCCTCATGCGGGACGTCTCCGACGACGCCGTGCTGGCCCACACGCGCCACGAGGCGGAGGGCCCCAGCGGAGAGCCCGGGGAGACGCTGCTGTGCGTGGCCAACCTGGCCGACTCCCCCCGCTGCGTGAGCATCTCGCTGCCCGACCTGGCGGGGCGCGCCACCGCCGACGTCCTGGGCGGGGCCGTCTTCCCGACCATCGAGCAGGACGGCCACCTGACCCTCACGCTGGGCGCCCGCGGCTACTATTGGTTGACTGTCGATCCCGAAACGCAAGGAGGCAATGGACGATGACACCCACCGAATCGACTGATCCCCCTGAACTCACCCAACCAGTCCGGCGCGGAGCCGGCCCGGCCCCGGTCTGGCCCGCCGACGCGTCGCTCCTGGCGGCGCTGGCCCCGTGGATGGCGCGGCGGCGCTGGTACCCGCTCAAGGGGGGCTCCTCGCCCGAGCCCCGCGACCTGACCCTGATCGGCGACCGAGAGCTGGCCCCGGGTGTGCGCGATCTGCTGGTGGCCGTTCCCCGCGCCGGGGCCCCGTCCGTGCTCGTCCACGTGCCGCTGGTGCTCGAGACCGGCGAAGCGCTGGCCCGCTACCGGGTCGACGGGGAGGCCCCCGGCGGCGAGGGGCTGACCGTCACGGGGCCCGACGGCGCCGAGACCTCCCTCATCGACGGCCCCCACCACCCCGCCTTCTGGCGGGCCTGGGCGCAGGCCGTCCTGGAGGCGGGAACCATCCTGGACGGCACCGGCGCGCGCGCCATCGCCCAGCGCGCCGAACGACTACGGGTGATCACCGGCGAGCAGTCGAACACCAGCGTCGTGCTGCCCGCCCCGGCATCCGACCGGGACGCGGGCGGCCCGGAGGACGCCGCGACGGGCGGACTCATCGTCAAGCTCCTGCGGGTGCTGGCACCGGGGCGCAACCCCGACGTGGAGGTCTCGGTGGCGCTGGCCGGAGACGGCTGGGACCGGGTGCCCGCGCCGGTGGCCTGGTCCGCCTTCGAGTGGCACGATCCGGCCACCGGCGCCCGCAACTCGACCGACTCGGCGGTGGCCTGCACCTTCATCCCCCGCGCCGACGACGGCTTCGAGCTGTTCTGCTCCCTGGCCGCCGATGACGACGGGCCGCACGGCCCGGTGCGCGCCAGGGCACTGGCCCTGGCGGCGGATCTGGGGACGACCACCGCCCAGATGCACCGGCACCTCGCCGCGGCCCTGGGCGCGGGCGCGCCGCAGCCGCCGGCCGAGCTGGCACGAGCCCTGCGCCGACGCGCCGCCTGGGCGCTCCAGGAGGTCCCGGCACTGGCCGAGCGCCTGCCCGGCCTTCATGAGGCGGTCGATGAGGTCCCGGCCCGGGTGGCCGGACTCGACCGGCTCGATCCACCCACCCGCATCCACGGCGACTACCACCTCGGGCAGGTCCTTCACGAGGTCGCGGGCCCCGAGGCCGGCGAGGGCCGCTGGTTCGTCCTGGACTTCGAGGGGGAGCCGCTGCGCCCCCTGGCCGAGCGCAGCCGTGCGGATCAGCCGTTGCGCGACGTCGCCGGAATGCTGAGGTCCTTCGACTACGCGGCCGCGGTCGGCGGGGTCGCCGACCGCGGCTGGCTCGACGCCGTGCGCGCGGCCTATCTCAGCGCCTACGAGGAGTCATCCCCCGAGCGCGATGGAACCGGTCGGCGCGTCGCGACCACCCTGCTGGCCGCGCTCGAGCTGGACAAGGCCCTCTACGAGGCGGTCTACGAGGCCCGCAACCGCCCCGACTGGATCGAGATCCCCCTACGGGGCCTGCAGCGCATCCTCGACACTCCCGCAACGGCGTGAGTGGAGGGAGAAAGGACCCCATCGCCCGCCACTCCCAGCACGTCCCAATAAATCTCAGCACAAAGACTCCCCTCACCCGCCCATCACATGGAAGAGTGTGACCATGACCGATGTCGCCGCACCCGAGCCCGTCCCCGCCCGCACACCCGTTCACGTCGACCCCTGGGTCCTCGCGGATGTCGCCTACGCGCGTTACTACAATCCGCACGAGGTCCTCGGCGCGCATGTCGGGGAGGAGGGCGTCACCATTCGCACGGTGCGTCATCTGGCCGACGCCGTCGCCGTCGTCACCACCGAGGGCGCCTTCCCCGCCGAGCACGAGCAGGACGGGGTGTGGGTGGCCGTGGTGCCCGGTGATTCCGTGCCCGACTACCGCGTCAAGGTGACCTACGGGGAGGAGACCACCACAGTCGACGACCCGTATCGCTTCCTGCCGACCCTGGGGGAGATGGACACCTACCTCATCTCCGAGGGCCGTCACGAGGGCCTGTGGGAGGTCCTCGGGGCGCACCTGAGGCACTACTCGGGCCCGATGGGCGAGGTCGAGGGCGTCGCCTTCGCTGTGTGGGCCCCCAACGCCCGCGCCGTGCGGGTCGTCGGCGACTTCAACTACTGGGACGGCACCGCCTCGGCGATGCGCTCACTGGGCTCCTCCGGCGTGTGGGAGCTGTTCGTGCCGGGGGTGGGCGTCGGCGCCCGCTACAAGTTCGAGATCTGCTTCGGCGACGGCTCCTGGCACCAGAAGGCCGACCCGCTGGCGCGCGCCACCGAGGTGCCCCCCGCCACGGCGAGCGTGGTCACCGACCGCTTCCACGAGTGGGGCGACGACGACTGGATCGCCAAGCGCGCGGTCACCGACCCCCACGCGGGGCCCATGAGCATCTACGAGGTGCACGTCGGCTCCTGGCGCCAGGGGCTGGGATACCGCGGGCTGGCCGACGAGCTCGTGCCCTACGTCAAGGAGGCGGGCTTCACCCACGTGGAGTTCCTGCCCGTGGCCGAGCACCCCTTCGGCGGGTCCTGGGGCTACCAGGTGAGCGGCTACTACGCGCCCACCGCGCGCTTCGGAACGCCGGATGACTTCCGCTATCTGGTCGACCGGCTCCACCAGGCGGGCATCGGCGTCATCCTGGACTGGGTGCCGGCCCACTTCCCGAAGGACGAGTGGGCCCTGGCCCGCTTCGACGGCACGGCCCTGTACGAGGATCCGGATCCCCAGCGCGGCGAGCACCCGGACTGGGGGACCTACGTCTTCAACTTCGGACGCAACGAGGTGCGCAACTTCCTGGTCGCCAACGCCCTGTACTGGATGGATGAGTTCCACGTCGACGGACTGCGCGTGGACGCCGTCGCCTCGATGCTGTACCTGGACTACTCGCGCAAGGAGGGTCAGTGGCACCCCAACCAGTTCGGGGGCCGGGAGAACCTCGAGGCGATCAGCTTCCTCCAGGAGGCCACGGCGACGGCCTACCGGAAGAATCCCGGCACGGTCATGATCGCCGAGGAGTCCACCGCCTGGCCCGGCGTCACCGCCCCCACCGAGTACGGCGGGCTCGGCTTCGGGCTGAAGTGGAACATGGGGTGGATGAATGACACCCTGCGCTACCTCGCCGAGAAGCCCATCAATCGGCGCTACCACCACGGGGAGCTCACCTTCTCCCTGGTCTACGCCTTCTCCGAGCAGTTCGTCCTGCCGATGAGCCACGACGAGGTCGTCCACGGCAAGGGCTCCCTGCTGTCCAAGATGCCCGGCGACCCCTGGCAGGAGCTGGCGGGCATGCGCGCCCTGTTCGCCTATCAGTGGTCCCACCCCGGCAAGCAGCTGCTGTTCATGGGGCAGGAGTTCGGTCAGGGCACCGAGTGGAACGCGGAGAACTCGCTGGACTGGTGGATCCTGGACGACCCCGGCCACCAGGGCCTGCTCCATCTGGTGAGCGATCTCAACCGCTTCTACACCGACTCCCCCGCGCTGTGGGCGGACGACTTCTCGCATCGGGGCTTCGAGTGGATCGAGGCGGGCGACGGCGACCACAACGTCCTGTCCTACCTGCGCAAGGGCACCGGACCCGACGGTCGTGCCGACCTGGTGGTCTGCATCATCAACTTCGCGGGAACCCCGCACGAGGGCTACCGGGTCGGTCTGCCCTTCGCGGGCGAGTGGGACGAGGTCATCAATACCGACGCCCCCGAGTACGGCGGTTCCGGCGTGGGCAACCTGGGCCACCTCGAGGCCGAGGAGCTTCCCTGGAACGGTCGTCCCGCATCGGTGCGGCTGCGCGTGCCCCCGCTCGGCGCGGTGTTCCTGCGCCCCTCGCAGAACTGAGACGGCAAGCGGCCGACGCAACGGCCGCGATCCAGCGACCAACGCATGCGTCGCGGGGGGTGGCGACCGGGTGATCCGGTCGCCACCCCTCTTTCGCCGAGATCGCTTCAGTTCCGCATCGAGATCGGTTCGTACTCGCACCGAGAAACTGCGAACCCCGCACGAAACAGAACCGATCGGCGGATCCCGTCGGACCCGCGCATGCATTCCGCGGTCGATGCTGGAGCCGGTCCCGTAGCCGGTCCCATGGATGAACCCGCAGTCGATGCCCTTGACCGCCCTCGTGGCCGATCTCGTGCTCGGTTCCTGTGAGCCGTCCGTGTCCGGAAAGACACTACCTCGACGAGCGAGCCCCGACCCGGGCCGCTAGGCTCGTAACGTCGGCGAAGGAGCTCGGTCGGTGGTGCTCCTGTGTGCCGCTCGACCCGGCTCCCTCTCGCTGCACACCTTTTCGTCGCCGTTGCGCATCCACAGCAGCGATGTCCCCAATGCAGTCTGACAAGGGAAGAAAGATGACGCAGAACCTGGTCCAGACCGTGCCCTCCCAGGTGCGGTCCGTCTCGGGTCACCCCGCCGACGCCTCGACTCAGATGGAGGTGTGGCAGGGCCTGTCCGCCGCCGTCGTCGACGCCATTGCGGGCAACTGGCACGCGACCGAGCAGAAGTACCGCGCTGGCCGGATGGAGCACTACTTCTCCGCCGAGTTCCTCATGGGACGCGCGCTCCTGAACAACCTGACCAACCTCGGCCTGGTCAAGGAGGCGGAGGAGGCGGTGAGCGCCTTCGGCCAGAACCTCTCCGACATCCTCGAGCAGGAGCCCGACGCCGCGCTGGGCAACGGCGGCCTGGGGCGCCTCGCCGCCTGCTTCCTCGACTCCTGCGCCACCCTCGATCTCCCGGTCGCCGGCTACGGCATCCTCTACCGCTACGGTCTGTTCAAGCAGCTCTTCTCCGACGGCTTCCAGACCGAGCACCCCGATCCGTGGATGGAGGAGGGCTACCCCTTCATCATCCGTCACGAGGAGGCCCAGCGGGTCGTGCGCTACAACGACCTGGTGGTGCGCGCGGTCCCCTACGACATGCCGATCGTCGGCTACGGCACGAAGAACGTCAACACGCTGCGCCTGTGGCGGGCGGAGAGCATCGAGCAGTTCGACTACGAGGCCTTCAACTCCCAGCACTTCACCGACGCCATTGTCGAGCGCGAGCGCACCGCGGACATCTCTCGCGTCCTGTACCCGAATGACACCACCTACGAGGGCAAGGTCCTGCGCGTGCGCCAGCAGTACTTCTTCTGCTCGGCCTCCC
>ERZ772977.1559-NODE-1559-length-11353-cov-4.909719_pt1 | contig 11353 bp, 8 predicted proteins | sample MGYA00511131_ERZ772977 | MGnify/ENA primary metagenome ERZ772977 (study PRJEB29015, sample SAMEA2737935) | human oral metagenome | biome: human oral; feature: human-associated habitat; material: dental | place: China | collected 2151 ...
GCGGGTTCGCGCTCGTGGGACCGGGCGGTCGCCCAGGCGGCGCCGCTGCCCGCCTCGTACCCCCGGCCCGGCGCCGGGGACGTGGCCGTCATCCTCCACACGTCGGGCACCAACGGGGTCCCCAAGTCCGCGCCCCTGACCCACCGCAATATCGGCGTCAACGTGCACCAGTGCGTGTTCTGGGTGTGGCGCCTGCACGAGGGGGCGGAGACGTTCTTCTCATTGCTCCCCTACTTCCACGCCTTCGGGCTCACGTTCTTCCTGTGCGCCGCCGTGCGCAAGGCGGCCACGCAGGTGCTCCTGCCCAAATTCGACGCGGCGATGGCCCTGGACGCGCACCGCAGGCGGCCCGTGTCCTTCTTCGTGGGAGTGCCGCCCATGTTCGACCGCATTCTCGCCGAGGCGCGCCGCACCCGTACGGATCTGACGTCGATCCGCTACACGGTGGCCGGGGCGATGCCCCTGTCAACGGAGCTGGCGCAGCGCTGGGAGGAGGCGACGGGCGGCATGATCGTGGAGGGCTACGGCCTGTCGGAGACCTCGCCCGTCCTCACCGGCGCCCCGCTGTCGGACCGGCGCCGCCACGGCGTGCTCGGCGTGCCCTTCCCGTCGACCGAGTTGCGCCTGGTGGACTTGGAGGATCCGTCGCGCGATGTCGAGGACGGCCAGCCCGGCGAGATCCTGGTGCGCGGGCCGCAGGTGTTCTCCGGCTACTTGGACGCCCCCGAGGAGACGGCGGCGGTCTTCACCGGGGACGGGTGGCTGCGCACGGGGGACATCGGCGTCAACCACGACGGTTTCATCACGATGGCGGACAGGAAGAAGGAGCTCATCCTCTCGGGCGGTTTCAACGTCTACCCCAGCCAGGTCGAGGACGCGATCCGCTCCATGCCGGGCGTGCGCGACGTGGCCGTGGTCGGCGTCCCCGCATCGGGCGCGTCCGAGCAGGTGGCGGCAGCGATCATCATGGAGGACGGCGTGGCGCCCCTGACCCTGGACGAGGTGCGCACGTGGGCGGAGAAATCCATCGCCCACTACGCCCTGCCCCGCCAGCTGGTCTTCATCGCGGAGCTGCCGCGCAACCAGATCGGCAAGCTCCTGCGCCGCAAGGCCGCCCAGATGGTGAAGGAGAGGCTGGGGCGCTAGCGCCCCTCCTCCCCTACGCCGGCCACCAGATGCGGATCAGGGGCAGGATCGCGCGCCCCCTCGTGTGTGCGGCCTCACGTCCAACCAGGATAGTGCTGGCGCCCCTGCGAACCGGAAGCGCATGGCGGTTCACGCGCCAGCCCGCCACGCCATCGACTGGCGTACTTTCGGAGCGCTTTGCGCTCAGCTGACGTTGTAGTCCGACAAACTGTGCCTCACCGATGCCGTCATATACGACGAGGAAGGTCTGCCCACGCAGTTATCAACGCCTTTACCTCGGCCACATCGAACCTTACAGAATAATCAACAGTTTTGTAGTAACATAAGAGCGACCGAATCGAAAACCCAGGAAGAGGAGACACCGTGGCCTTCAAGGGACCTGAGACGAAACAAGCAAGTTACGCGACACCTGTTGAATTATATCGAGAGCTTCCGCGACGCCTGGCCTCAGTTCCTGAATTATGGGCGCACCAGGCAGAAACGTTGAAAAAATATACCTCGTGCGCAGATAAGCCAGATATAGCGATAGAGCTCCCGACCGGAACCGGCAAAACACTCGTTGGACTACTCATCGCGGAGTGGACGCTACGTAAGCGCCACTCACGAGTGATTTACGCATGCCCCACCCAACAGTTGGCCCGCCAAGTGGCTGATGCCGCCTACAACGAAGGTATAGGCACAGCGCTGCTCATCGGCCGACATGACCAATGGAAAACCCAAGCACAATACCGATATGAAGCTGCTGAAGCGATCGCCGTAACGACGTACAGCAGCATATTCAACAGCAATCCTCATTTGTTAGACTCTGATCTAATACTATTCGATGACGCACACGCGGGCGAACAGTACGTTGGCGAAGCTTACGCGGTTGATTTGAACCGCAAGCACAATCCAGATGAATACAAAAAAGTGCTTGACGCCATTGCACCCGCCCTTGACTCCGGCTTCCTCGAACGCCTGCGCGCCGACCAGCCCGATCACACTATTCACGATTCTGTCCGAATGGTTCTACCACTTCGACAGACTGACATGGTGCATGAACTTAACGACATTCTTATGGAACTATCCGCACCACACAAGTATCGTTACTCCATGATCCAAGAAGGCATACCCTCCTGCCTTGTCTACGTTGCGTACTCAGGCATTCTAATTCGCCCGTATCTTCCCCCAACGCACCAGAATTCCCTGTTCACTAACGCACGGCAGAGGATATATCTCTCCGCAACATTAGGCGGAGGAGGAGAACTAGAACGAGCTTTCGGCCGTCCTGAGATCATTCGACTCAAGCAACCAGACGGAAGTCCAGCACCACGAAACGGGCGACGGTTCTTTGTGTTTCCAGAGTATGTCGAGAATACAGATGTGACCACTCTCAGTCGTGACATTGTCAAATCCGCAGGTAAAGCGCTCATCCTTGCCCCTCGTACTGAACGCGCAATGAACGACGCCCAACTTCTCGCACAACCAGAATGGCCAGTATTAGGAATCGACAATGTCAGAGAGAGCATGACTCACTTTACTGGACTTGAGCATGGTGTGTGCGGGCTCGCAGCTCGGTACGACGGACTTGACCTCCCAGGCGATTCCTGTCGCCTTGTTGTTCTTGACGAAGTTCCAGAGCATGGCAACCTCCAAGAACGGTTCCTGCAGTCCCGTTCCCGTGCCGGTGTCGCCTTAGCGACACGCGTACGCACACGGGTAGTCCAAGGCGCAGGTCGATGCACTAGAGGTCCCAACGATACGGCTCTAGTCCTCGTCCGAGGTAGAGAGCTTTCACGTTACCTCAACCGGCCAGAAGTTCTCGACGCGCTTGACACCGAACTCCAAGCGGAGATCCGCTTCGGCACCGAAAACTCTCGAAACGGAGGCGCTGGTAATATGCGCGACAATGTTCGAGTTTTCCTCAACCAAGACAAGGACGAAAGCTGGCATAACGATGCTGAGCCACTCCTAACCGAGTACCGCCGTAGGGCAGTCCAACAAGAGCCCGCCGGCACCGAAGCCATGTCTGCGTGCGTGGAACACGAAGTTAGAGCCTGGGCTGCAGCAACCAGCCGCAAATGGGGTGAAGCATGTAAACACGCTCACGAAGTTGCACGCATCGTAGGTAAGGCAGGCTCCGCAACGATAGGGTATCGAGCATTCTGGACCTACTTGGAAGCCGCCTGGACCGATCAGTGCGCTGAACAGAACGATGACTCGGCGAAGAGAGCTGAAGCAAAGTCACTCGTACATAACGCCGAAACGATCCTCGGACTAGGCTCATGGATTCGGGAGATGGCACCATTCCCAGAAGCTCAGCGATCCCCACTCAGTTCTCTTGATGCGCACGCCGTAAACTCGATTGCATCTATACTGAGAGGTCCCGTTAATCAGGGGAAGATTCGCAAAAGACTTGAGTCCATGCAAGCAGGTCTAAACGAACAGGATCCTAGCAAGTACGAGCCCGCTCTCACTGAAATGGGATTCTTCCTTGGGGCGGACGCAACCAAACCGACATCACCCGGGCGATGTGACTCTACTTGGTGCTGGGGGAACGAGCTTTGGCTGGCACTCGAAGCAAAGAGTGACCATGTTCCCACAGGCGTAGTATCGCACAAAGAAATCCGGCAAGCAAGTGACCAACTCAAACTACTCAAAGAAGATCGGGGAACAGACAGGGTTCCACCGGACAGTGCAATTATCATTATCTCGCCGAAACCTGGAGTAAATAGCGAAGGGGCAAAGTCGGCAAATACCGACCTATACCTGATCCCGCCATCAGCGTTGTCGAACGTTGCTTCCGATCTTATTGCCGCTTGGGATTGCGTTCTCGTTTCAGATGTAAAGTCGATGACCGATCCGCAGCTCCGTGAACGTGTGGAAAAGGAATTTCTCAATCGCGCGCTTCTTCCGTCACAGATTCACGAAAGGCTTACATTTGATCCTATCTCCGGACAACGGCTGTCATGACCGGAGTTTTACGATTATCGGAACTATCAGGTGTTGCAGATCCGTAATCCAGGGAATGACCGGCCTCTTAGCGCGATGGTGTGGGTGGGGTGCCGCTTGGGCTAAGTGCGGGGATTGCGCACGGGATCGGCGCCATCCGCTGATCGGCGTCACAACGCAGTCGATCAGAGGATGGCCCGGAGAGCTCCGAGCCTTGTCTTCATTCGTGTTGATCGGTGGATTTTGCCCGCCCACCTGGCCATCCAAACCCTGGAAGAATATCGGCAACGCACTCGTCGGTAGATCCGGGGCCGCAGGAACAACGTAGAGAACCCCTCGTACGAGCGCGCTGTGCTCTCTTTCCACCGGGGCTGCCCTGCTCACACCCCATCCGGCACGACTGCCTGAAAGGCATGTTCGCCCACCCTGACCACATCGGAGTGGAAGTGACATGGAACACCTACACCAGCGCGTGCTGTGCGCCTACCGTGAACCGACCCCACTCGTGCGGCCCACGACTTGTGCCTCCCCACCCCCGACTGACGCAGACGAGCACACCCCACGAGTCGGTTGAACTACACTGTCTGGGCCGCACCCACAACACGACAGGCAACGGACACCCACCCTCACGACCCCCACAAGCGGCCCCGCCCAGACCATAGACAGGCGTTTAGTACACCAAGGGACACACCCCCAAGTTTCCAACCCACTACTGCCTCCGAAGCTCTCTCGAAACCGACGGTCTCGTACACCACCTACACCCTTAAAGAGGCGGAGCGCGCCTCCTCGTCGGTCGTGTCGTCCACCTCGTCGTCCGCCGGTTCCTGGCCCTGGGTGCCGCTGGCGTGCTTAAGATCGGCCATGACCTCCCCGGATATGGTGAACAGCGTCGTCAGCGAGCCGAGGCTGTTCCGGGACGCCTTCGTGAGCAGGTCGCGGGGCGCCTCTGCGCTCCACTGGACCCGCCTCGTGTATGTGGTGCCCTCGTCGTCCAGCGCGCTTTCGCAAGGACCGCTCACCTGCCCGATGTAGTAGTGCCGGGAACCGGGGTCGTACGTGACCACCGTGGAGCCGACCGCCAGATCATGGGCGAAATGGTGCGCCTGGCGGGCGGCGAAGGCGTCGCGCGAGGGGTGTGCCTTTGCGTAGGCCTCACGTCCATTCAGGATAGCACTGGAGCCTCATATGAACCGGAAGCGCATGGCGGTTCACGCGCCAGCCGGGGAGCGTGCGACACTAGAGGGCGGGACCGCCCCTCCCGCCCCGGTGCGATCCACTGCCCAACCTCGGACACGACGACGAAAGGCCACAGCCGTGAAGCTCACGCACGTCTCCCTCACGAACTGGCGGAACTTCGGCCACATCGAGTTCGACCTGGATTCCCGCCTCTTCGTCGTCGGCCCCAACTCCTCGGGCAAGACCAACCTGCTGGGGGCGCTGCGATTCCTCAGCGACATCGCGCGGCGCGGACTAAGGGCGGCCAACGAGGACTGGGGAGGACCGAAGCACTACTTCCGAACAGGTTCATCTGAAGCGGGCTTCAGCATCACGGCATCATCAGACGAACACACGGTCCAGTACGCTTTGAGCTTGCGTACGGGCAGCTGGCTCTACGCTCCGTTCGCCTACGACGGCATCACCGACGAAGTAGCCGAGTTCCCTGACGAGCGAATCGCCGTAGTCAATCAGGAACGCCTCCGTATCGACCAGCGCGCTATCCCCATAGACACAACCCACGTCACACCACAGTCTATTGAACCTGTATTGTCGGGCAAGAACCACTCGCTCCTGGACCCTGGTAGCGCAGCCAGTACTGGGAACGAGCAATCCGTATTCGAACAGATACGTCAGTTTGTTTCCGGAGTGCGCTACATCCACCCCAATCCGAAGAAGATGAAGGAGCGCCTTGAAGGGCGCTTCGAGCCCGATGAGCACGGAACTGGTTTCTTCCAACTCGCGGGCCGGTTCCCAGCCACTGCGCTGGACGCGGTTGTGGCCCGTATCCGTCCGATTATGGCGGCCACCGTCCCGGAGGTGCCGAATCTCTCCTACCGGCGGGTCGCTGGGGAAGAGGTCGTCTTCTACAGCGACGACCCGCAGAGCGCCTCGTCGCGCTTCACCCACGACCAGTTCTCCGAGGGAACCCTGCGCCTACTCGGCATCCTCTTCGATCTTGCGACTTTGCCGCGCAGCACCACCTTAGTGCTGCTGGAGGAGCCCGAAACCTTCCTGCAGCCCTCCGTCGTGCGCTCCCTGCCCTCCTTCCTGGCCGAGGTCGCGTACAACAAACAGATCCAGATGGTCATCACCACGCATTCACCGGAACTCCTCTCCGATGAGACTATCGGCGCCGACCAGGTCCTGCTCCTGCGGACAACCGATAAAGGAACAACCGGCGAACTCCTCTCCGAAAGCGAAGACCCCCGTATCCGGGCGGCCGTCGAAGCGGAGTTCCCGCCCTCCGAGGTCGTGGAGCTCACCGCGCGTCACGAGATCCCTTCGAACGCGGTGATGTGACCGTGAGGGCGGCTGCGGCCGACCATCCCTCAGACGTTGAAGCCGATGGCGCGCAGCTGCTCGCGCCCGTCGGGGGTGATGCGGTCGGGCCCCCACGGCGGCATCCACACCCAGTTGATCTGGGTCTGGTCGGTGACGGAGGCCAGGATCATCTGGGCCTGGCGCTCGATGACGTCGGTGAGCGGGCACGCCGCGGAGGTGAGCGTCATGTCGAGGCGGACGGCGTTGTCGGGGGCGATGAACACGCCGTAAACCAGGCCGAGGTCGACGATGTTGATGCCGAGCTCGGGGTCGATGACGTCCTTGAGCGCCTCCAGGACGCTCTCCCCCGCCAGCGTCCCCTGCTCGACGATGTCGGTGCCGTCGATCTGGCGGACTGCGGCGCCCTCGGGAGCGGCGGGCTGGGCGGGGGCCGCGAAGCGCTGCTCCACGGGCTCGGACTGGGCCATGGGGTTGCTCATCTGGGTTCTCCTTGCTCGGTGGTGCCACTGGTGGCGGAGATGTCGTAGCCGGATTTGGCGATCGCGTCGCGCAGGGCGTACCAGCCCAGCAGGGCGCATTTGACGCGGTTGGCGAACTGGGAGGTGGACTCCAGGGCGGCTGCGTCGCCCAAGCGGTCCAGGACCTCGTCGTCGACGCCGAGGTTGCGCGAGTGCATCATGGCCTCCATGGCGCCGTAGAGGGCGCCGACCTCCTCCACGGACTTGCCGACAGCGAGGTCGGTGAGCATCGACAGGGAGGCCCGGGAGATGGAGCAGCCGTCGCCGTCCCAGTCCAGGGACGCCAGGGCGCCGTCCTCCAGCGTGACGCCCAGGGTGACCTCGTCGCCGCAGGTGGGGTTCACCTGGTGGGACGTGGCCCCGTGGCGGTTCGGGTCCCCCGCGCCGTGGCGCTCGCGCGCGTGGTCGAGGATGACCTGCTGGTAGAGCTGGTCCAGACTGCCCATCGTGTTTCCCTTTCCTTCCCTTCGCGCGCTTTCAGCCGAAGAAGCCGCGCACCCTGCCCAGCGCCCCGACCATCCGCTCGATCTCGTCGACGGTGGTCGTCAGCGCCACCGAGGCGCGGGCCGAGGAGCGCACCCCGAAGAACGTGTGCAACGGTATCGCACAGTGGTGCCCGACGCGCACCGCAACGTCGTAGGCGTCCATGACCTGGCCCACGTCGTGGGGGTGGACTCCGTCCACGGCGAAGGCGACCACGCCGATGCGGTCGGAGTCGGCGCCCGGGCCGAGGACGCGCACCCCCTTCACCGAGGAGATACCCTCCAGCATGAGGCGCGTGAGCGCGTGCTCATGGGCCTCGACGCGGTCCATGCCCAGCGCGTCCAAGTACTCCAGGGCCCTGGCCCACCCCGCGATCTGCGCGACGGGCTGAGAGCCGGCCTCGAAGCGCTCGGGCGGCGCCATGAACGTGCTACCCTCCATGGAGACCCACTCGATCATGGAGCCTCCGGTGAGGACGGGGGGCATGGCCTCGAGCAGTTCCCTGCGCCCCCACAACGCGCCCGCGCCCGTGGGCCCCAGCATCTTGTGGGAGGAGAACACGGCGAAGTCGGCCCCCAGGCGGGCCACGTCGATGGGCATGTGGGCGCTCGACTGGCAGGTGTCGAGCAGGACGAGCGCCCCTGCCTCCCTGGCGGCCGCGACGACCTCATCGACCGGCGAGACGGCGCCGGTCACGTTTGAGACGTGGGTGAGGGCGACCAGGCGCGTATTCGGGGTGATGGCGGACAGCGTGCCCAGGTCGACGCGCCCGTCCTCCAACAGGTCCAGCCACGCCAGTTCTGCGCCGGTGCGCGCACACAGCTCCTGCCAGGGCACGATGTTCGCGTGGTGCTCGGCGCGGGTGATGACGACGCGGTCGCCCTGGCCGATCCGCAGGCGCTCCGCCGCAGCGCCGCCGCGCCCGCAGCTGGCGTGCCCGATCGCCAGGGCGACCAGGTTGATCGCCTCGGTGGCGTTCTTCGTCCACACGACCTCGTCGGCCCTGCCGCCGATGAAGCCGGCCAGCACCGAGCGGGCGCGCTCGAAGGCGTCGGTGGACTCGTCGCCCAGCAGGTGGGTGCCGCGGTGGACGGCGCCGTTGTGCAGCCTGTAGAAGTCGGCCTCCGCCTCGATGACCTGGCGGGGCTTCTGCGACGTGGCGGAAGCGTCCAGGTAGGCGATGGGCGCGCCGCCGCGCCCGTGGCGGGACAGGATCGGGAAGTCCGACCGTATCGCCTCGAGCTCGGCGGCGCTGAAGTCCTTCGCCGTCATCGTCACTTCAGGTACGTGTCGTAGCCGGTCTCCTCGAGCTGGTCGGCCAGCTCGGGGCCGCCCTGGGCGGCGACGCGCCCGTCGACGAAGACGTGGACGTGACTGGGCTTGATGTAGCGCAGGATGCGCGTGTAGTGGGTGATGAGCATGACACCGCAGCCGGTGTCGCCGTGGACGCGGTTCACGCCCTCGGAAACGATGCGCAGCGCGTCGACGTCCAGGCCGGAGTCAGTCTCGTCCAGCACGGCGAAGGAGGGCTTGAGCAGCTCCATCTGCAGGATCTCCAGGCGCTTCTTCTCACCGCCGGAGAAGCCGACGTTGACGTCGCGCTCGGCGAAGTCGGGGTCCATGCGCAGGCGCTCCATGGCGCCGCGCACGTCCTTGACCCACGTGCGCAGGGCCGGGGCGCGGCCGTCGATCGCGGTCTTGGCGGTGCGCAGGAAGTTGGAGACGGACACGCCCGCGACCTCGACGGGGTACTGCATGGCCAGGAACAGGCCCGCCTTGGCGCGCTCGTCGACGCTCATCTCCGTGATGAGCTGGTCGTCCAGCCACGCCTCGCCGCGGGTGATTTCGTAGTCGGGGTGGCCGGCCAGCGCGTAGGCCATGGTGGACTTGCCCGATCCGTTGGGGCCCATGATGGCGTGGATCTCGCCGGACTCGATGGTGAGGTTGACGCCCTTGAGGATCTCCTTGGGGCCGTCCTGGGTCTCCACGGAGACGTGCAGGTCCTTGATTTTCAGTGTCGACATGTGTGTTCCTCAGGAAGTCAGTTGTTGCGGGACTTGGCCAGTTCGGCCTCGACGGTCGTCATGAGGTGCTCGACCACCTCGGGGACGCCGATCTGGTTGACGAGCTCGGCGAAGAAACCGCGCACGACGAGGCGCCGCGCCTCGGACTCGGGCACGCCGCGGCTCATGAGGTAGAACAGCTGCTCGTCGTCGAAGCGCCCCGTCGCCGAGGCGTGCCCCGCTCCCTTGATCTCACCGTTCTCGATCTCCAAGTTGGGCACCGAGTCCGCCCTCGCGCCCTCGGTGAGCACCAGGTTGCGGTTGAGCTCGTAGGTGTCGGTGTCGTCGGCGGCCTCGCGGATCAGGCAGTCGCCGATCCACACGGAGTGCGCGTCCTTGCCCTGCAGCGCGCCCTTGTAGGTGACGCGCGAGTAGCAGTTGGGCTGGGCGTGGTCGACGAAGACGCGGTGCTCCAGGTGCTGGCCGGCGTCGACGAAGTAGAGGCCGAGCATGGTGAGCTCGGAACCGGGCCCGCGGAAGTCCGTGTCGGAACACACGCGCACCAGGTCGCCGCCGAATGTGACGACGATGTGCGTGAGCTTGGCGTCGCGCCCCAGGGCGAGGCGCTGGTTGGAGGCGTGGACGACCGTGTCGTCCCACTCCTGCAGGGACACGACGGTCAGATCCGCGCCGTCGCCCGCCTCCACCTCGATGCCCTGGTTGACCCTGGCACCGGGGCTGCCGGTGTGGGAGACGATGACGGTGGCCCTCGACATGGCGCCCGCGCGCACGACCAGGTGCTGGCAGCGCGTGCCCTCCACCCCGGTGACGGCGATGCGCACCGGCGAGGCGAGTTCCGCCTCGCGGGGGATCTCGACGACGGTGGCCTGGTCGAAGCCGTTCCAGGCGACCACGGCCGTGCGGTCGCCGGGGGCCAGGACCCTGCCCAGGCGCGCGTCGGAGCGGTCGGCCGTCTCGACGGTGACGCCATCGGGGGCGTCGACGCTGATCGGCGCGTCGCCCCGGTCGTAGTTCGCGGGGTCGAAGAGCGCGTCGATGCGGCGCAGCGGCGTGAAGCGCCAGTCCTCCTCGCGCCCGGCGGGGACGGGGATGCCGTCGAGGGAGAAGGACGTGGGGCGGTCGGCGCGCGAGGAGTGCGAGGTCGATGCGGCGCCGCCCCCGTGGGAGTGGGCCTTGTTCATCGTCTCGGCGATAGTGTTGGGCGTGGGCATCAGCCGACGGATCCTTCCATCTGCAGTTCGATCAGGCGATTGAGTTCGAGGGCGTACTCCATGGGGAGCTCCTTGGCGATGGGCTCGACGAAGCCGCGGACGATGGTGGCCATCGCCTCGTTCTCCGCCAGCCCCCGGCTCATGAGGTAGAAGAGCTGGTCGGCGCTCACCTTCGACACGGTCGCCTCGTGCCCCATCTCGACGTCGTCGGTGCGCACGTCCACGTAGGGGTAGGTGTCGGTGCGCGACACCTTGTCGACCAGCAGCGCGTCGCACAGCACGTTGGACTTGGAGTGGCGCGCGCGTGCGTTGACCTTGACGAGGCCGCGGTACGAGGTGCGCCCCCCGCCCCGGGAAACGGACTTGGACACGATGGACGACGAGGTGTGGGGCGCCATGTGCACCATCTTCGCGCCCGTGTCCTGCTGCTGGCCGGGGCCGGCGAAGCCGATGGACAGGGTCTCGCCGCGGGCGTGCTCGCCCATGAGGAAGCAGGCGGGGTACTTCATGGTGATCGCGGCACCCATGTTGCCGTCGACCC
>ERZ772977.1563-NODE-1563-length-11344-cov-7.501107_pt1 | contig 11344 bp, 13 predicted proteins | sample MGYA00511131_ERZ772977 | MGnify/ENA primary metagenome ERZ772977 (study PRJEB29015, sample SAMEA2737935) | human oral metagenome | biome: human oral; feature: human-associated habitat; material: dental | place: China | collected 2151 ...
CCTCGATCCTGGACAACGCTCCGACGTACATGACGTTCTTCGAGATGGCGAAGGCTTCGGGCGGCGAGGGCACCCTGATTGCTGGCGTGCCCGAGTACTACCTGATCCCGATTTCGCTCGGCGCCGTTTTCTGCGGCGCTATCACGTACATCGGCAACGGCCCGAATTTCATGGTCAAGTCGGTCGCCGAGTCCGACGGCGTGCCCATGCCGTCCTTCGGTCGATACATCGGCTACGCATTCACGCTCCTGGTGCCGACCCTGGCCGCCATGGCGATGATCTTCGTGGGCGAGTCCTGGCTGGTTCGAGGCCTGGGCATCGCTCTGGCTGCCGGCCTGGTGTTCCTGTCGCTCGTGCGCATCCGTCGCGCGGGCTTGGACGAGGCCGTGGCCGACTTCAGCGGCGACGAGTGAGCCAGCGGTCCTGACGGACGCGTCGAGGGGGGCGGAGCCAAGCGACTCCGCCCCCCTCGTTTCGTCATGCCGCGCTTTATCGCTGCGTTACTTGACGGTCACTAGAAGGGCGGGCTATCCTGATCTGTTAATGTTGACCATATCGTAAGGGGAGACAAGTGGCCGATGGAGTCAGATGGGATGCGGACGAGGTGTCGCGTGCCATCACTATCTTGAACTACTCAAGCGAGAACATAGCATCCCGCACTCTTACACCACCCAGTAACGCGGGGAGTAATGAGGCGGACCTTGCGACACAGGTTGAGAGGATCAATCGTGTCATAGAGAAGGCTTCCTTCTGTTCTTCTACTATCGCTCGCGGTCTGACCGCCGCATCCGAGACTTTTACGGCCACCGATGATCAGGAAGCTGCCAGCCTAAAGTCAACGGGAAAATATCTGCGCGCCAGGGGGCCACGATGAGCACTAATGAAGACACGCCCCAACACGGAGCATGGTTTTCCATGCCATTCCCCATTAACGTCGACAATCTCTTCACGTTCAAGGATCAATGCGCACACAGCTCCGGCGCATTGTCTACCGCAGACGGCGATACGATGCGCGCTTCTTCCATTGTCAGCCAGCAGGAGGCGCTCTGTGTCGACTCGTGCCAGTACGATTTACAAGTCGCATCGGACGTGTGTGAAGGGATCTCCAACGATCTGAAAGCACTCACGAACGCTGTATCCGAACTCGCCTGGTCGATGAAGTCAGTACGTGAGGAGTACAAGGGAATCGCGCAGAAAGCCCAAGACTGTGGTCTCCTCGTTAACGGCGACACAGTGACCCTATTCGATGAGTCGGACGATGACCTTGTCCATAGTTTTAATGAGCTGCAAGCGCAAGCTGAGGTCCAGCGGTTGAATTACGAACGCGCCGAGCACGTGTTTTCACTCGCGCTAGACAGCCTCAAAGTGGACGCCTATGAGCAATGGATTGAGCCCGTTTTCAACGGACTCAAAAGTCAGTTCGTTTTGGACGATGAGCACCCTGACGCTAACGCTCTCCCCTACACGATGGGTTTAATTGACCTTGGTGGCAATTCTGTAGCCGCAACCACGATGATGCGCTACAGGGGAGGTTATACGCCCCCCGCGGGATACTTCGCCAACGGTGACCTGCAAGCTTGGACATTCCGTCCCACGGGGACACAAGTCATAGAACCGGCTGGCACACGAACGATAGCTCCGATAGCCTCGAAAGCTGGAAAGGTTGCCGGCGTAGCGGGGGCGGTCGTCGACGGAGGTATCACCGCCTATGACACCTACCAAACCGATACCGAGCAGCACCCCGAATGGAGCGAGGGCCACAAGGTTGCGCGGGCAGGCGTGAAGGGGACCTTCACAGGTCTTGGCACATGGGGAGGTGCCTGGTTAGGAGCCAAAGGCGGTGCCGCCATCGGCGCTGCAGTCTCGGGGCCTTTCGCCCCCGTTGGCGCTGTCGTCGGCGGCCTGGTCGGCGGCGTCATCGGAGGAGTGGCTGGCCACTACTTAGGAGAAACTGTTGGAGATGCAGCCAATGAGGGCATCGTTGACCCCTTAAATGGAGCTTGAGCACATGAAAGATAATTTGAACATCGCTATTATTGGTATCGGATTAGGGCTGTTTGGAGCAGCGGTGTGGTACGCCGAGATGTTCACAGACTCAAAGGCTGCGAACCTGTGGCGTCGAATGAATGGAAAAGGGCAGATTAGCAGAAACTACGCTGCCATTGGCGCACCTGCGATGGTTATCATTTTCTTTGTTGCCGGTATATCTGGAATTGTCAGATATTACAGCCTTCCTAGACTTTGGCTTACAAGCATCGCAGCAGTAGCTTTATTCGCTGCTGCTTGCACACTCATTGCTCTTCTTCCAATTAGGTTTCCTCGCTGGCTGTACGCCGATTGGCAGTACGCCAAGCGCCATGGGCTCTTAGACGACGATGGCAACATCGATCGGGAGGCGTACGAGAAACATGCTGGCAGGAAGGAATTCTGGTGAACGAACAGGTAACAATGTCCCTTTCCTCAGGATGGAGATTCCTGACCCCTGAGGAATACGCACAGCTCGGCCCCCTGGCAGATGATCCCAGCGTCCGTCTCGTCGCCATCGCTAAGACGAAAGATGAGGGAAACATTCCAACCTTCGTGGTCACCGGCGGAGCGCTCAGCACCGACGCGAGCGACGACGAAGTGTACGCGGACAGCGTCAGGCAGGTCGAGGAAGCATTGCCTGGGTTCCACCTTATTGATGACTTCGCGTGGCCAATGCTCCCCGAGGGCGCCCGCTGGCGCACTGGCGTGTACATTCTCGACGATGTCTCGCTGACCCTCAGCCAGCTCACGTGGATCACACGCACTGCGCCCACGACGCAGCAACCGCCGCAGCGTTTCCTGTGGACCGCGACGTGTACGTGCCCCAGCGTTCTATTCCCCATGATCATCGATGATTTCATCACGATGGCTCAAACCCTGGAGGTGGCGCCGTGAGCGACCATCCAATCGAAAGCGACTCCTCGGATCAGATTATCGTCACCGTTGAGCAGGCCGATGCCCTGCTCGAGATGATTGCCAGTGACGAGAATGCCGGGCGTATTTCAAGCGCCGCTCTCTCCAGCGGACTGGTGTCGCTCGGACTGGCCGGCGCCAACGGGTTGTCCGGCGATGCCGCACGCATCCTCGAGCCAGTGCGAGCAGCTCGTACCCAAATTGCGATCCGCGTCGTGTCCCCTAGCATGCGCGGGGTCATACGCGACTGGAGGATCTGGCCCACAATGCCTCGCTCCGTCGTCATGCGTTCCGACGTGGACGGCGTGCACTTCAGTCAGGTTGATTACTGCGAAGTCCCCCATATCTTGGCCTTTGCCTCCCTGCTGCACGCAGGCCCCACCATCCACGATGGGCCTCCTTACATTCCCGCGGATTTCGTTGCTGCGATTCGTGCCCTGGATGCACAAGGCGCTCAGGATGTGCTCAACGATCTCGTGACATATGGTCCCGCAGAGTCGCACTTCGCCCAGGACTGCGTCTCGGGGCGCTGGAGCGTCGTCACCTGCGTGCGCGAGGAAATGCACCGCCGCGAGTGGAAAACCGGCTTGCACTATGAGTGGTTCGTGACGGATCATCTGCATGCCCAAATCCACGCGCCGCTTGACGAGCAAGCTCTCGCTCACCTGTCAGCCGATCCAACACTGGACGCACCGCCTCGCGCAGCGATCTGGGCGATGCTGATGGGGCTACTCGCTCCCTAGCGTCTGCCCGCTGAACACCCGTTACCCGCTGCCAGCACAGCAGGACTCCCCCGCGAGCCGGATTCATCGACAGCTCATCGCCCTGTCGCTCGTGCGCATCCGCCGCGCGGGCCAGGACGAGGCCGTGGCCGACTTCAGCGGCAACGAGTAAGCCAGCAGTCCTGACACAAGTGCCGAGAGGGCAGAGCCAAGCGGCTCCGCCCCCCTCGTTTCGCTCACCAGCAGGAATTCTATGAGTAGTTCCGCTGAGGCAATCCTCAACCGCCAAGCCCCTTCATCAGCTGTTCCGTTACCCTGATGCTAAGCCCAGGCTAACGAGCAAGCAGCAGGCGGAGTGGGGAACGACCACGTTACGCGCAACCTTGTCACTGGCGCCCCAGCCGACGACATCATCGAGGGACTGGCTGGCCGCCATTTTGGGGAAGCTGTCGGTGACGCGATAAACGATCAGGGCGTAGATAGTCTCACAGAGAGGATGAGGTAGGACCGCTCATGAAGGAGCACCTGTTTGACATTCTGTGCGCTTCGTTTATTGGCGTTCTTGGCGTGGGCATATGGTACGCCGAAATGTTCACAGACTCGAAGGCTGCGAACCTGTGGCGCCGCATGAACGGACAAGGTCGCATCAGTAAGAACTGGGCAGCTATTGGATCTCCAGCTCTTTCATCTATCGCGTTTATCTATATTCTTGGTAGGCTCATTGAAAAGCACGCCCCCGACTGGCTTACCTTTAGCCTCGCATGCTTGATGATGCTCCTCCTCCTCATAATTCTCATCGGCCTTCTGCCCATCAAGTTTCCTCGGTGGGTCTACGCCGATTGGCAGTACGCCAAGCGGCACGGGCTCCTGGATGAGAATGGAAACATCGATCAGGAGGCGTACGAGAACCACGCAGACAGGAAGGAATTCTGGTGAACGACCACGATACGCTCAACCTTCTTACTGGCGCCCCAGCCTGCGGAATCATCGGCGGATTGGTCGGCACTACGCTGGAGAGATGGCTGCAGATGAAGTCAACTCAGTCGTTGATAGCCATATGGACAACGAGTAAAAGGGATTCAGACGATGAAATACGATGACGTCATGCCCGTCTTGACATTTCTATTTGGCATCTTCTGCATGACAATGTGGTACCTTGAAATGTTCTCGGACAGTCGTCTTGGACGAATCTTGGGAACGATGACAAATCCAAGTCTTCTCAGCAAAAACCGGTCAGCGATCTGTGCCCCAGCATTCTCACTATTCTTTATAGATGTCGGCGTCATGACCTTAGCCGAACAAGGAATCATACCGCGCGCCCTGGATACGCCTTGTGGCTATATTTTATTCTTCCTCATCCCAGTAATTCTCATTGGCCTTCTACCCATCAAGTTTCCCCGGTGGGTCTACGCAGATTGGCAGTACGCCAAACGCCATGGCCTCCTGGACGAGAGCGGGAACATTGACCAGGAAGCGTGGGCACGGCACCGTGCAAACCAGAAGGACCTATGGTGAACAACCACGATACGCTCAACCTTGTCACTGACACCCCAGTCGACGGTGTCATCGGAGGGATGGCCGGCCATTACTTAGGCGAACTAGCGGGCGATACAGTCAATAACGATGCGCTCAATTAACAATGGACAATTAAATGAACGAGAACATTACACTGGCTATTATCGGAATCGGAATGGGATTATTCGGAGCGGCGGTGTGGTATGCCGAGATGTTCACAGACTCGAAGGTCGCGAACCTGTGGCGTCGAATGAATGGCAATGGAAGAATCAGTAGAAATTATGCCGCTATCGGGGCCCCCGCATTTTCATTCATTTTTCTTCTCGGCGGCACCTTAGGAATCATCAATTATTTTCAACTACCTGGGATTTGGACACGCATTGCCGCCATTTTAATCCTCGTATTCCTATCTTTCTTCCTCATTGGCCTTCTACCCATCAAGTTTCCCCGGTGGGTCTACGCAGATTGGCAGTACGCCAAGCGTCACGGTCTCTTAGACGACGATGGCAACATCGATCAGGAGGCGTACGAGAAGCATGCGGACAGGAAGGAATTCTGGTGAACGAACAGGTAACAATGCCCCTTTCCTCGGGTTGGAGGTAACCCAACCCGAGCAACACGGGGCATTCAACACTCGAACCAGCAACTCCAGTGGTCCTCATGAACCTGCCGAGGGGGCGGAGCCAAGCGGCCCCGCCCCCTCGTTTCGTTATTCCGCAGCGACACCCACAAGTCACACTATTTGGCGAGCAGCTCCATCATGAACCCCCACAGCGCCGTGCGCGGCGGAGCGTCCAGGGTGGGCGCGTTCCGCTCCCGCATGAGGGCCAGCGCGCGAGGATCGATGGGCGTGTGCATACGCGCATGCATGTGGTCGGTGACGAAGCACTCGACGTGCCCCGTATCCTTCCAGCCATCCGGGGTCCGCTCCTCCCGCACGCACAGCACGACGCTCCAGCGCTTGTGCGTGCAGTCCTGCGAGAAGTGCGATTCGCTGGGTCCTTGAGCGGCCACATCGATCAGGGCTGACTGCGCCCGCTCAAGGTCCACGTCCCGCACCGCTTGCACGAAGTCAGCAGAAATCGTCGGCGGTCCGTCGTCGATGGTTGGCCCGGGCTCCAGGAGGCCCTCCTCGGCCAGGATGCGCGGGACGTCGCAGAAATCAACCTGGGTGAAGTGCACGCCGTCATCCTCGGCACGCATGACGACCGAGCGCGGCCGCGAGGGCCAGATCCGCACATTACGCACGCCGATGCTTGGCCTCGGGGAGACGACGCGGATGGCGAGACGCGAGTCGACCGTGCGCGCGGGACCCAGGATCGCCTCGGCATCACCGGTGAGGCCGGTGGAGTCAGCGAGGCCAGCGGCCATGAGTCCGCTGACCGGCATCGCACTCGATAGAGCGTTGTCCCCTTCTCTCGTGCCAATGATGCCGACGAGCGCATTCGCCTGTTCGACGGAGACGACGAGTTCCTCCGGGAACGAGGCCGTGGTTCCTTCGACGGTCACGATTCCACCTCCAGAGTGCGTGCCATTGTCATGAAGTCCTCGATGATCGGCGGGCAGGCGAGGCTCGGACACGTGCATGTCGCGGTTCACAGGAATTGGCGGGTTTCCTCGTCCTCGTCGCGACTACGCCAGGCAAGCCACACGAGCTGCGAGACAGTCATCGAGGTGCCGTCGAGGGTGTACACGCCTGTGACGAGGCGGGTACGCTCGGTGGGATACGGCGCGACGGTGTCGTCAATGAGTCGGCATCCAGGATGTGGCTCAGCCAAGCGCCGGGCGCTATCGTCAAGGATTTCCTGCTCACGTTTGCCGCTGAAGAGCTCAGTTTCAGTGATGACAATGTTCGGCACGTACCCTTCTATTGCCTTCCCAACGGCAATGAAGCGAATACTCTCATCCTGGCCGAGATCCCCGAGCTCTCCGCGTTCTTCCGCCGACAGCTGCCTCCAACCGGAGGCCACACGCATCGTCACGCCTGTGCCCACATGACGATCTACACCGCCGGAATCGCGGTTCTGAGAGGCTTTCTTCCCGGCCTTTCCTTCTTCTAAGAGGCCGTGCCGCTTGGCGTATTGCCAGTCAGCGTAGAAACGATTGGGAAATCTAATGGGCAGGAACGCGCTGGCAGCTGGCACCATGAGACACATCATCAAAAGAGCCATACAGAACAGGAGCCATTCGGGAGCGCCCATCGCCTCGGCCAACATCGCGATTCCAAACAGGACCATCAAGACAGAGAAGATAGGTAGGCACACCGCCTCAATGTTTCGCCAGAACCAGCCTTTTCTCGACCCGCGGCGCAACTGATCAGCGAAGTTGTTGTCAACAAACATACTCGCATACCAGACACTAAAGCCCACTACTCCGAATACGAGAGGCCCCACAACAGTCACAATTGAATCTCTCACGATACGCTCCTAACGCCAAGCCTCGGCGATCCAGCAGTAACACGCCAGAGTATTGCACGGCCAACAATAGAGTCAACGCTTCAGCGGCACGAAAAAGCGGGCGGCACCCGCCGGTGCGCGCCCGCCATTTCAAGCAATGACCTCAGTCCCTGGGACCCGAAACAGAACCCGGAGCCGGGGGCTGGGTCCACAGGCCCCGCTGGTCCAGGAAGTCACGCAGGAAGACGGGGCGGTCGGTGATGATGCCGTCGACGCCGACCTCGAGGAGGCGCAGCACGTCGGCCACCGTGTTGATGGTCCACACGTGGACGGCCAGGCCCAGGGTGTGGGCAGTAGCCACGAAGCGCTCGTCGACGACGCGGATGGGGCCCTGGTGCATGGGAACCTGTGCGGCGATGGCGCCCTGGCGCGGGCCGGGCACGTGCCACCAGGCGGGGTTCGTGGCGCTCTTCGCGGCGCCCACGAGGCGCACGACGGCCTCGGTCCCCAGAGATGTGGCGACCGCGCGCGCAGGGTCCGAGGCGGCGATGCCGCGTACGGCGCGCAGGCGCGGCTCGGAGAAGGAGGCAACGAGCACGCGGTCAGCCGCGCCGTGGTCGGCGATGACGTCGAGGAGCGGGCCTTCGACGCCCGGCTCCTTCGCGTCGATGTTGAAGTACATGTCGGGGAATGCCTCAAGGACCTGAGCGAGCAGCGGCATCTGCTCCCCGGAGTCGCGGTGGCGCAGCTTGGACAGCTCGCGCCACGTCATCTGAGCGATCGCGCCACTCCCGTCGAAGCAGCGGTCCACGGTCTCGTCGTGGCAGATAACGACCTTGCCGTCGGCGGTGATGTGAGCGTCGGTCTCCACGTGGCGGATCCCGGCCTCGTAGACGTAGGCGAATGCGCTCATCGTGTTCTCGGGGGCCTCCTCGCTGCCGCCGCGGTGGGCGAAAACGATGGGCCCCTGACGCATGGTGACGGGCATCATGAGCAAGACTCCTGTCCGAGATAAACAGCTTTGTTTGTCTGCATCCACGCGTCCGGATCCACGGGGGTGTCCGAAGAATCGTGGATTTCGAAGTGCAGGTGCGGGCCCGTCGACCAGCCGTTGTTGCCGACCGCGCCGATGACCTGCCCGGCGGTAACGGTGTCGCCGACCTTCACCGTAATCTTGTTCATGTACTGGTGCAGGTAGGCGGAGTGGAAGACGGTACCGTCGGAACGCGTGTGCTTGATCTGCACGTAGGCTCCCGAGCGTGAGTTCTCCGCGACCTCCTCGACGACGCCGGCATACACGGAGGTGATGGGCGTGTCGAGCGGGGCGGCCATGTCGATACCCTCGTGGGCCAGGAGCTGGCCAGACACGGGCGAGATACGCATCGTGAAGGGCGAGGTGATCGTGTAGGTTCCCTCCGGCAACGGCCAGTAGATCGTGTCGGCGACGACGCGCACGTTACGGTTGCCGTCCGCACCGTTGCCCGACGCGCAGCCGGTGATGGACACGGGCGCCTTGGCCTTGGCGCGCGAGTTCGCGGTGAGGGTTCCGTCCAGGGCGGTCGCCTCGGGCAGAGCGGAGGACACGGCCCAGCTGGGGCCACCCACCGAAGCGCCGAAAGCACGCGCGGGCACGGTCAGGGAGGAGTCGGATCCGACGCGTCCCGTCATGGGCACGGCGATGGTGGTCCCCGCCAGCCCCAGCAGGAGGAGGGCGCGGAGGACGTAGCCGACCGGGTGAACGTTGCGGCGTCGCTCCCGCGCGGACGAGGCCGGGGCTTCCTCCGCGTCCTCTCGATCCGTCGCGGGATCGGGGGTGGGGGCCGAGGCCTCGTCAGTCATCGGGATCGCAGACGTCGTCGGGTTCTCCTGCTGATCGTCCGCGTCGTGGGGGCGCGCCGCGCGCAGCTGCGACCGCTTCGGCAGCGGGCACTCGGTGTCGCTCACGCTCTCCCCCTTGTCCGTGTTCGTCACGAAGTTATGACCTCGATCTAATGTACCTTGCGGATCGCGGCTCGTCACGGGCGCTGGAGAACGTCTCGGACTTCGCCGACCAGCAGTTCGAGGATGTCTTCGAGGAAGAGGATACCGACGACCGCGCCCGCCTCGCGCACGAGGGCGCAGTGCACGCCGGTGCGCTGCATGTGGCGCAGCGCGTCTTCGACCTGGTCATCGGCGGACACGGACTCGAGGCGGCGGATGCGCCACGGGGTGATCGGCTGCTCACGCTCCTCGCCGGTGGCGTACAGGACATCCTTGAGGTGCACGTAGCCGACAATCGAACCATCGTCGCCGGCGATCGGGAAGCGAGAGTAGCCCGTGTGGGCGACCTGTTCTTCCACGTCGGCCGGGGTGGCCCCCTCGGGCAGGACGACGAGCTTGTCGAGGGGGACCATCGCGGTCCCGGCCGTCTCCTCGGAGAACTCCAGGGTGCCGCTGAGCAGGCCCAGCTCGTCGGTCAGCACGCCCTCCGCCTGCGAGGCGACGACGATCGAGGCGACCTCTTCGATCGTGTATGAGGCCGAGATTTCCGAGCGCGGCTCGTAACCGGCCCGGCGCACGAACCAGTTCGCGAAGTGGTCCATGGCCTCAATGATCGGGCGCAGGACGTGGCCCAGGCGCACGAGGACGGGGGCCAGGATCAGCAGCATGCGCACGGGGGCGGCGATCGAGATGTTCTTCGGGACCATTTCGCCGAAGACGACGTGGTAGAAGAGAACGATGACGAGGGCGGCGGCGAAGCCGACGACGTGGCTGGTCGCCTCGGGCGCGCCCAGGCGCCCGAGCGGCGACTCGACGAGATGCGCGATCGCGGGCTCCGCGACGACGCCCAGGGTCGTGGACGCGACCGTCACGCCCAGCTGGCAGATCGCCAACATGAGGGACACGTGCTGCAGCGCGTACAGCGCAGCGGCCGCGCCGCGCGCACCCTCGTCGGCGAGAGGCTCGACCTGCGAGCGACGCGTCGAGGTGACCGCGAACTCGCCGGCAACGAAGAAAGCGTTGACGGCCAGCAGGGCCACGGTGATGGCGAGACCAACTCCCACGCTCACAGTGACACCTCCTCATCCTCAGCCTCGGGGGCGGGCGTGATCGCCACCTGGGCGACGCGACGCCCCTGCATCTGGGTGACCTCGATGCCGATGCCGTCCACGTTCACGCGCGATCCAACGACCGGAATCTCGCCCAGCTCGTTCATAACGAGGCCGCCGATCGTGTCGTAGGGGCCGTCCGCGGGCAGGTTGATGTCCGTGCGGCGCGCAAGCTCGTCGGGGCGCAGCGTGCCGGGAACAAGGAAAGTCCCGTCGGGGCGCGGGCGGATGCCGAGGCGACGCTGGTCGTGCTCGTCGGAGACCTCGCCGACGATCTCCTCGACGACGTCCTCGAGGGTGACGATACCCGACACGCCGCCGTACTCGTCGACGACGACGGCCATCTGCAGGCCCTCGTCACGCAACTGGACCATGAGGGGACCGATCGGCGCGGTCTCGGGAACCGACGGCGCGTCGGTCATGAGAGACGACGAAACCACGGGGACCTCGGCGCGACGATCGGCGGGCACGGCGACCGCGCGGCGCAGCGACACCAGGCCGAGGATGTCGTCGGAGTCGTCGCCAATGACAGGGAATCGGGAGTGTCCGGTTTCGCGGGCCAGGTCGAGCACGTCCTGGGCGCTATCACCCTCGCTGAGGGTGTGCAGGCGGCCGCGGTCGGTCATCACGTCGGCGGCGCTCAGGGTGGACATGCGGATCGTGTTGACGAAGAGGTCGGCCG
>ERZ772977.1564-NODE-1564-length-11341-cov-11.645224_pt1 | contig 11341 bp, 8 predicted proteins | sample MGYA00511131_ERZ772977 | MGnify/ENA primary metagenome ERZ772977 (study PRJEB29015, sample SAMEA2737935) | human oral metagenome | biome: human oral; feature: human-associated habitat; material: dental | place: China | collected 2151 ...
CAAAAAGAGGGTTTCCCTTTCTTAAAGGCTTTCCCAAGTTTATTATAATAATCTTTTTTCTGATACTGTAAAAACCCATCATCTAATAGATTCAAACTCTCTTCAAAACTTGCTTTAAATAGTGACTTTTTTGTCATCAGTTTAATTCCCAATCTTCTTTTCTAATAATTCCGCGTGCTTTTTCAAGTAGCTCTTTCCATACCACTCTTCCGCAGATTTGCCCTCCCACTCGCGGTATTCTTCAGGATATTTCCATTTGTAGTAGCCTTGTAGCATATAGGGAAACATGAAATAAATTTCAAAAGCAGCAACTAAAATATTAAGAATCAGTATTGAAACCAAAATACCGAGTCCTCCAATCAGATTATTCCTATTCTCCATCAAACTTGAGAAAAAAATACGAATGACTAGCCAAATTGCTACAACCAAACCACCATACTTGGCAATTATACTAAACATCCTGCCGAAGAATCTATCACTAAAACTTTTCTTTAGAGTTGTCCCATATAACAATTTTCCTAATGACTCACACTTAGAAAGAATCATTGAAATAATTATTAATAATATCAATCCTACAAAAGTGAACATTCCCCAAAATCCAGCTACTGCATAAATTAAGTTTAGAGAAAAAAGATTGAGTTCAACAAATAGCCAGATAATAAAGGTAACCATAAAATGGAATTGGCCCCTATAAATCAAAATAAACTGCTGATTGTATCGCTTCCCTAGTATAATCAATAAAAGCCATATTGCAAGTGCTATCCAAAATACCCAGTACGGAAGAAAATTAATGTCGGGTAAAGGGACTGTTAAATCTCTAGGATCAGAATGGTAAAATAAATAATCATTTAAAGCTACAATCAACCAATTGGGACCAATTATAAATAGGAAAGTCAGAATTACCAGCCAAACATATGATTTTTTTGTTCCTCTAAATTGCTCTTTTTTTAAAGCATCTTGGTAATTGTCCCGAGCAAATTTCCCTGAGACGCCATCGTCTAATAAATTTAAACTCTCTTCAAAACTTGCTTTAAAAATTGATTTCTTCATACTTTTCACCCAAATCCTATCATTTTTCCTATACCGCCTATTGTACTAGAAACGGTATTCGATATATTTTCTATTCCCTTTCCAACCGCATCAATTCCTTTATAAGCAAAATCCTTAACATCATCATATAAGTGCGGATTAAAAAATTGAGCAAGCTGATTAATACCACCGATTGCAGCTCCTGCAAGCGCTCCTACAGCAGCACCTGATAAAGTTCCTAAGACAGGAACTGGAATCGCCGTTCCAATTGCTCCACCTATACTTCCTCCAATTGTAGCTCCTTCTAAAACTCCTACTTTTTTGACTCCTTCTAATGTTCCTCCTACTACAGCTTTACCTATATTCTTCGTTTCAACGAATTCATTGACTCCACTTGATACAGCTGTAATTCCTAAATCTGCATATGTAAAAACTGTTCCTAATTTTCCAAATAGCTTCCCTCCTTTTGCAACATATTTTATTCCTTTACCAAATAATCCAGTTACTTCTCCTCCCTCAGTTATATATTTACCCAAGCTCTCTATTCCTGTAACTTTTTCCAATCCTTTTTTTACAATAGTTTCTACGGGGCTTGCGATATCAGAAATACCATCGAAAATCTTTTGTAATGCCCCTCCCTTATTACCTAACGATTCATACAATGACATTATATTCATAACAGAACTTACAAATTTTCTACCTTTTGTCCCCTTATCAACTGATCCCAGCAATCCTATGACGCCGTCCGATTGTAGAAAAGCCGTAGTCAAGCTTTTCGGTGTTAGTCCAAGTATTTGGGCTCCTCTCTTAAACCAGTCATTATCTGAGATTGCCGTAATTGCATCATACAAACTCATTGTATTGTACTTAACACCATCATCACCAAGTGCTTCAGCTAATGTCTTTTCATAGATGTGTTGCTCAATGGCATTAACTAATGTATCTGGTAACTCTTTACTTGGATGACGTTTTTTATAGGATTGAATTACTTCCATATCCTTCTCGGTCAATCCCTTACCATCCTCAATTTTTTTGAGGACATTCTTATAATCTCCGTCAATCTTAACCTTATTTTCCCACTCACCCTCGATATTCTGTGCCCAGCCCAGAGTATGTACAGAGTGCTTGGGAAAAATACCACTAAAACTTGCAAACTCTGTTTGGATTTGACTTAAACCCGTTTGGAGATTTTGAGCTAAGTTATCAACTAAACTACTACCTTCCCCCACAGAAAAAACGTCATTGGAACTTCCAGCAAACATATTTAGCTTACGGAGTTTGTCCATTTTTTCATTTCTTTGTTTTAGGAGGACATCCATACGATTTGAGAGACTATTTAAAGTGCTTGCACTTGTAGATTCGTCTCCAACCATTGCATTGTACATTCCTCTTATACTATGAAGACTAGATTCAAGACTACGGATTTCACTCTCAAGCACCTCTGAATCCAGGTTTTCATCTCCAACTTCTGAACGATATTTTGAGGGAAGACCTGGAACAGCTTCGCTTACTAATTCTGAGTACATGATAGCCCCCTTGAGCAAGGGAGTGATTACATTCATACCATATTGTTTACCACTATCATAGGCTGCCCCTTGCAAATCTCCTGCATTATCAAATGCTGATAATGCAGAAATTGCTTGATCGTAGGAAGCTATTCTAGCTTCTCCCACAGAAGCCATTGTCTGACCCTGCGTATCAGAAGATCCTAATACCATTTTTACCATATTACTTCTGCGACTCCTGTTCTATCATTAATTTCTTTCGAGCATGGGAGAGTTCATCTAACTCTCTTTCCAACCGGTCTTCTTGTTTCTTGATTGAGTCTTTTCGTTCCTCCGACCACGCTTCTACTAATGCACCTACACTGCCTATGTCCATTATCAAATCTTGATAAGTTTGATAATCTTTTGACGATAGTGGCAATTCTAAGATTTGTCGCAATGGAAGCAAACTTTGTCGATGCATTTCAAATAGTTCCTTTTCTTTGCGAATAACCTTCTTCTTCTCCAAACTTAGTTGATTTAGAAAATTATCCAGTTCTTTTGATTTATTATCGATTTCTTCTAATGTTAGTGTCTTCATTATTCCTCTTCTGAAAAATAGCTCGTATTTGGAACAAATGTAGTATTATTCTTTGGAACTGCACTTGTTTGAGGTAGCACAGAAGTATTGGTATCTATGTCTGCAGCAAGCTGACTATCTACTGCTACAAATTCGGCAGCTGTACTCTGTATCCGTGAAACAAATCCATTTAAAACCTCTGCAATAGAAGACGCGTACTCAGCTTCTTTAGGAATCTTCTCCGCAGCTGTACTATTTCCTGGATACTCACTCGATTGATCTAAATCAACTTTATTTCCAGATATAATACTACTAGATGAGCTAGCAATTCCAGATGCAATAGAACTAGCTACTTCTTCTTTACTTTGTATTGGTGACATACGAATCCCTCCAAATTAGTCATTTTTAGTAATTTTTAATTTAACGGCTTGTTTACGATCATGCAGATAAACCTCATCCAACTCTAGTCGAGCTTCTCTATTATTATAAGGTTTATCTAAAAACATTTGATCCATTAAACGCATCCCCAACATAACCCACTGCGCATTGGATTTAAGATATTTCGGAACTTCATGGATGTTATTCCCAATATATGAATGCTCACCACCAATTACAAAATGCAATCCTACACGCAAACCATTTTTGAATAAAAAGTCCAAATCTTTTTCTGACAGACCATGTTCAACAATTACTTTTATATTTGGCATAAAAATCAACCAATCAGAGTATAAGTCTCCTTCTAGTCGGCGATTCACCTCAAATATTAATTGTTGAGCTATTTCAGAAATCTCTTTTTTACTACTAATATACGTTGACACTTTTTCACTATAAGACCTATATTCTTCCAGTGGATCTACAAGCATCACTCTTAATTTCTTTCCAAAACAGAGTGATGTATTTAATAAATGATGTGTTTGATTTTCTAATGACTCAGCAGAATCAGACAGATAAATCAAGCTTTTTAATTGATTAAACGAAATAGCAATACTCTGTACCATTTCAAACTCCAAACCAATCGGCAACTCACGATTCTGAATTGCTTCTTGAGTCGTAGGCAGATTGAGAAATACATCCATGGTCAACTCCTCTGGTACCATCGGGATGGCACTTGGGCGCTGACCTGTCCAAGCTTCTTGGAGAGAAGCCACTTCCTGACGCAGGTTGTTGAGGACTTGGGTGTCATTGGCTCCAGAGACTGGCAAAGCCAGCTGGATAACATCCACCTCTTCACGTTTCATGAGTGCCCGTCCCTTGATATCTTCCATGGTCATGGCAAGGGGCGTAGAGCCCACGATTGCCCGTACCTCGCTCACATCATTCTGTGGAAGGCTCAACTGGTGCTTGAAGTTCGAGTAGAGTTGAGCCCGAAGGTTGGACTGTCGACCCGCTGTCATCAAGAGATGCACTCCGATACTGAGACCTTCACGAGAGATGCGCACCAAGAGCTTAAAGAGTTCTGCCTCGTAAGCCTCCTCCTTGATGGCCTCATAGCTGTCTAAGAGAATAACGATAGAGGGCTCTTGCTGGCCACTAGCCTCTCGGTAAAGCTCTAAAGTCCCTACACCATAGTCCGCAAGGAGTTTCTTACGACGGTTGAGCTCGCGCTCCATGATCCGCACAAACTTAGAAATCTTCTCTGCCTGATCCAAAAGCATGGTGTCTGCCACCTGCGGAAGCTTGGACAAGGGCGCCAATCCATTGGTCCCAAAGTCCATCAAGTACATGGTAAGAGCCTTGGGACTGAATTTGCGAGCCAAGTCCATACCAGCTGTCTGAAGGAAGGTGGTCTTCCCTGTTCCCGGACTTCCGTAAAGAAGGACATGCCCATCCTTGGAGAGGTTGATAGAGACGGCTTCCTGCTTCTGAGCCTGCGGGATATCCGCCATCCCAAGTAGAAAGGAAAGGGTTTTCTCTTCTTCCCAAGCAACCGCTGGCTGCACCTCTTCCAGCTCCTCTAGCGCAATGCGCTCTTTGAGCGGAGGCAACCATGGCTGTGGTACTGGAGGAATTTCTTGTTCCTGACACAAGAGCTGGATATGGTGCACTATCGCATCCAACTCTGTCGGAACTTCCTTGATTTCTTCGGCTTCTTCTAAACCAGATAGGTCTTCATTCAAGATTTCATATTGACCCAATTCATTGATTAGATAGATGGTGTGATCCTCAATCCCCATATCGTCCTTGTCCGGCTGGTAGTCTGCCCCTGACCAGGCTGACTGGAAGAGTTCATAGACCTCATTATTTCCGACCTGCAGATAGGCACGTCCCGTCTGAGTGATCTCAGCCGCATCCGGTGTATGAAGCATTTCATTGGAGTCCGAACGATCCGCCACCTTAAGGGCTATCTTAAAGCGTGAGTTGGACCAGATCTGGTCATCCACCACACCTGATGGCTTCTGCGTGGCTAGGATCAAGTGAACTCCGAGGGAACGCCCGACCCGAGCGATAGACACCAGTTCCTTGATAAAGTCGGGCTGGTTGACCTTGAGTTCTGCGAACTCATCTGAGATGAGAAAGAGATGAGGGAGGGGCTCGGTAGCTTCTCCGTTTCTAAATTTCTTCTGGTATTGATTGATATGGTTGACTTCAAACTCTCCAAAGAGCCGTTCCCGGCGATGGATCTCCGCATTGATTGAAGCTAGGGCCCGCATGGATTGGGCTCCATCCAAGTTGGTAATGGTTCCCAAGAGGTGGGGCAGGTTCTTAAAGAGATTAGCCATTCCCCCACCCTTGTAGTCAATCAACAAGAAAGCTACATCATGAGGGTGGAAGTTGACGGCAAGGGAAAGGATATAGGATTGGATGGTTTCAGACTTCCCTGAACCCGTCGTCCCTGCAATCAAACCATGTGGGCCATGGGCCTTTTCATGGAGGTTAAGCTGAACTAGGTCATCCTTGCCTCGTAGACCGATTGGAACAGCCAAGCTCTTATAAGGGGCGTTCTTTTTCCAACGACTCGATACCTGCAAATCCTCAAAGGTCTCTACCCCATACATTTCCATAAAGGTCACAGAATCTGGGATCGAACTCTTGAGGTTTTGGAGGTGGTTGAGCGGTGCCAAGGTACGGGCAATCCGCTCCTTATCATAATCTGCTGGGAAATGATCCAAACGGAAGTCCGTCTCTTTCAAGACCCCTTCTTCCATGACCAGTTGGCCCGTATTACGGTCCTTGATATTGATCACTGTCTGGATATTCTCAGACAAGGAACTCATGACATCCTCTACAAAGATAAGAGAACAGCCTAATTCCGTCGGATCTTCGGTAAAGAACTCCATAATCACATGGTCCAAAATCAGCTTCTCATCGGTTACTAGAACCACGTAATGAGGATGGAAGAGGGTGCTCTCCTTGTGGGATGCTTCTTCCTTTTGACTACGACGTAGTTTCAAGATTTGGTTCAAACTATTGAGAACCTGGTCTCGTGTCCGTTGATTGTAGACAAACCCGCGAACATTGAGCTCTTGCAGTTTGGCATGAGGGAGCCAACGCATCCAAGACCATTGTTCTTTTTCCTCTTCCGGCAAGATAGTAATAAACTGCACATCATGATAAGAATGAAAAGTCGCTAGTTGCATCACCAAAAGCTGCAGTTGTTCTAGGACGAGATTTCTAGGTCCAATATACCCAACCGGTCCATGGCTAAGGTTTGCCGGAATCGGCATATCTGGAATTTTTTTGTGACGACTATAGAGAGCGTAGCCCTCTTCTTCCAGAGCATCCTTCTTACCGCTGCGCTCTTGTTGACCATATTGCAAGTCATAGCTAGTCGGCATTTTCCCGAGCCCCAAACGATAGTATAAAAAGTCAAAATGCAAGGGAGTTTTTTCGTAAATCCGGTGATTGTAACTCTCAACCAAGTCTGTCAACTCTAATATAGTCGGAAAATGATAGTGCATCCCTTCTTTTTGTTCTCGTTCCAGACGAGTCAATTCCTTGACCTTATCTTTCAGGTAAAGACGATAGAGATCGACCCGTTCCTTCTTATCAGCCTTGTACTTTTTACGATTTTTGATAAAACCACGGATAGAAAAAATCATTGTGGTTATGGACATTCCTACTGTCGCAAGAATATAGATCCCTCGAGGTTGGACAAGGGTAATGAGGACAGTGACCCCAATCATCATAAGGGGAGGAATGATTAATTTTAAGAGTTCATCACTGGGCTTACTTGGTTCCTGTCCTGGAGGATTGATCAAGATTTTATCCTCACTCCCACGATAGATGATACGTGGTGAACGGTGATAATCTGGATAATCTTCATAAAAGCCATATCGAGATGGTTCTCTCAGAGTCAGTTGTTTCCCAATTTGGGCAGGCCCCTGAACCCATACTTCATCTGGATAGAGTTTTATTGTCACCGCTCCTAGGCTCAACTCATCTCCAAAACCAAGCAGTTGCTGGTCCACCTGTTCCAGATGATTATTTCGATAAAATGCGCCTTTTAGTCTATTTAGCATCCATTGATTCTGAGATTTTTGGAGTAAGAGTTCAACCTCTTCATCTAGTGTGATCAACGCACCTCTTTGAGAACCGATCTGAAACTCTGATAAATCCAAAAGATCATAAACCCTTGGCTCCCCTTCTCGGAGATAAAAGACAACCTCGCCCAAACGTAGACCATCTTTCAATATTCCTGCTTCGTCCTCATACTGATAAAAGACCTCGTCACCATCGACCTTGAGCTGAATCGGTCTTTCCTGTTGAGAAAGGTAGACTTGGGCCTTTTCAGTCGCCCCGATCAAGACCGTCTTATCTGCACTCAGTTCTACTTCATAACGCAGACCTTGGCTGTAGAAAATGATTTGTTTTTTCATAATTTCTCTCCTTGGTCTACTTTAATTGCTAGAGGAGCTGCTAGGGCTAGATTTCTTCTCAGATGAAGGTTTGCTTTCAGAAGCCTTTTCTTGAGAATTTGGACTAGTAGATGCATTAGAGCTAGAATCACTTGTTAATAGCTCGCTTCGGCTATCCCAGTATTTCTTATATTCACTCTCCAAAGTATTCAGTTTACTTTCACGATCTTTTCCTGACAACTTGCCATCTTCCCGAACCTGCTTGATTTCCTGAGTCAAAGCATAGAGAATCAAATCACTGTCATTGATCCGCTTCGCTGTATCAAGAGCATCCTCAAAACGATTACGCCCAACTTGAATCCAATAAGTCAAATAAAGCTCATCGGACTTGAGGGTGACATTATTCAGGATGACCTTCTTTTGGTCTGAAGAAAATTCCAAACCTTGAATATAAGAGTAGGCCAACTCATACTTTTGCGTATTAGGAAGACTGGAAGGGGAAATCCCTTCTAACTCTGTAATCACACCACTGTAATCCACCTTGATAAAGGCCGTATCTGCCTGCAACATCTTTTCTTTGAAGGGATTTTGGATGAAAATCAGATAGATCAGAGGGACGACTAACAAGACGACACTCGCTGTCAACCAAATCGTCGCAAGCTTAAATACACGATGCCGTCTACTTGGAACCAAGACCAAATCCGCCTGTTCTTTCGCAGATTTCTCTACATAATACCGTTCCAAAATAGCAACTGCTGTTGCAATATCATCTGCCTGACACAGGTCATTTAAAAAGTCTGGCAAGGTCTCTAATTCTAAGGAACCATTGTAAAGGTCCATAAAATCCAAATCACTAAAGAGGGTCACCGCAAAACACTTAGCCTGACGTAAAAAGTCCTCTGAGGAGACTGCTTGAGGAGTCATGAGGCCTGGTACCCCACGATAGGCAATCTTTGCTTGGGCATCCTTTGTGATAAAAAGATTCATCGGATGCAAAAGAAAGGTCACCGGCAAGGCCAAAGCTGCCTCTAAACCAAAGACATTTAAGGCCAAACGAATCCGCTCTGAAATGGTTCGGCTCTTCACTTCTTCATAACGAAGACCATGAGGCTCTAGCTGATACGTAAACGTCACACTATCCTCATCTGCCTCCATGGTCTGTTCCAAAAAGAGCGGATGATGCAAATCCAAAAGCAGGAGCTCCCGCAAATCCTGACTCGCTACATCTGAGCGCTTAAGGCTCAATTGCCAAGTTGTTTCATTTTTTTCATAGATAAATGGCTGTTCACCAAATACAAATTTTTCCTCAGTCACCTATATCTCCTCTATCTCTACTAAATCTCCTGTCGTCATTGGATAATCCGACAGATACTTACCCTCATCAAGCAACAAGCCCTTATTAACAACTCGTAGTTGATACTTCTTACGCTTGTGGCCCCCATTAAAAATCGTATCCATTTCTCGAATCAAGCGACGAACTTCAATCCGACGTGGAATCCGAATATCCACATCCCTTTCTTTCAGGCGTAGGGTAATATTGATATGTTGCTCCACTTCTTACATGCCTCCTGTATCTGATTTATCTTTTTTCTCACAAAGTTACCTTGATGGATTTACTAAAAGTTTAATCCATCCCCTCTACCATCACGCGATAACTCATCACAGCGGTTGCTCCAAAAAGCAAGAAAATTAATGCTATATAGAATATCTCTGGAAGAAAGTCACTTAATCCACTTTTTTCTACCTGGCCTATATTTGTTTGAAATTTAGCTATTTTTTTTGAATTTGGTTGAAACAACTGTTCTTCGGGAGTTTTTTTAACTGGTCCCTGTATAGCAGAAAACAGTTGGCCCCTTTCTGTGATCAACTGTTCCTCTTGATACTGCTGTATATCTTGCAACTTCTTTTGAGTCGCTTCGTTAAAAAGCTCCTTGATTTGTTCAGATTGCAATCCAAATTTTAATCCCTCTTTCTTCTCGAGTCGGGAGTCATCAATCTGGAGACTATTATCCTTCAAATCATCTGCAGCAGCCATTGAGACTGCTGCACATGCTACTAAGGTAAGAAGTAAAAGAATTATTTTTTTCATTTCCTATTCTTTCTCAGTTTGAAATACTTGAGGCCAAAAGCTTCTTTCTTTGATAAAAATATTCATAACAAGTAATCCAGCCACGACAATCGTCATTGCAACAAATGCTAAAATGTTTGCTGGTTGCCCATCAAAATACCCTGAGAGTAAAGCTTCTAATATTGATAAAGCATTGAGATTTTTGATAAAGGCTGGGAAACCTGTTAGACTGGCCGTCGTCCCAATTGCGTTCGATAGATAGACAAAACTAATCAGCATAAAGAAGGCAAGACCCATTCCAATCACTCGGAAATGTTTGAGCAATAAATACTGGCCTTGAATCAATACTAAAGCAGCTAAAACAATCAGCAAGACCCATGACGGTTGGTATTCACGGCCAACATGAAGCTGTGCACTCGATACAATACCAACTACTAGACCAACTACTACAGCCAAAATAGAGAGTAGCCCAACTGTCATAATATCCGTATCATGTAGCTTATCTAGTTTGAACTTATCTTTAACTTTGCGAATAACATTTTGAGTTGCAAATAGGTAGGCTGTAAAGAGACTAATAATCTCCAATAGTAAAATCCATGTAAACGGACGGTAAACATTGACAGTCGCTTTTACTGAAGTAGAATTTTGAGCAACAGGGTTGGATAAGAAGTTCAGCAATACGTCGTTTGGTACCCCATTTTCATAGGCATTATTCAAAACCTTCACGAAGGATTCTACAAAGTTTCCATTATTAGTCAATTCTTCATTGAACTGTGTCATCAAGGAGTCAGCATCTTGAGACAACTTTTCAGTACTTGTTTGAGCGTTTGACAATTCACGATTGAAATTGCCTAAAGTCTCATTAACAGACTCAGCCGCCTTAACATTGCTTTGAGAAGACTCTTTCACACCCTTGGTTTCAGATAAGAGAGCCGCATAATCAGTATTTAGAGCTGCCAATTGATCATCAGTATTTTTAAAGGCTTCATTTCCTCCGTCTTGTGCCTTTTCCAAATTCTCTAATTTCTCTTTTAACTGCTTGTACTTATCCAATTGGTCCTTTATTTTGGTATCCAATTCTTGGTTGGTAGTCAAAATATCTTGCACATTTTTTTCTAGAACAGGCTTCAGAGTAGTCAATTTTGATAAGGCTTTATCTACTTTCCCTTTAGTACCATCTGTATCTGTACCGCTAGCAGGTGCAGTTAAGCTGTCTTCATATTTCTTCAGATTTGAATCAATCGCTTCAAACCAAATATCTGATAATGCTTTAGACACATCACTATTTTTTAACCCTTTGATGGTATCGTATGCTTGTTTTAGTGATTCTACCTTTTGGTAGTCAGAAGCTATTTTCTGAACCTTTTGTCCATAAGACACTGCT
>ERZ772977.1567-NODE-1567-length-11334-cov-9.720631_pt1 | contig 11334 bp, 10 predicted proteins | sample MGYA00511131_ERZ772977 | MGnify/ENA primary metagenome ERZ772977 (study PRJEB29015, sample SAMEA2737935) | human oral metagenome | biome: human oral; feature: human-associated habitat; material: dental | place: China | collected 2151 ...
CCTAATCTGATAAACGGAGTCGTACGGGCTAAATTGACCGAGGCCTCGGCAGGCTAAATGGAGTCTTTACCGGCCTAGAGCCGCCTCAGCCAGCTCGGCGGGCCCGAAGAACGCGCCGATTGATTTTCTCGTCGATCCCTCTGGCCGGGGCTGTCTTCGGCATCTGATTGTCGATCGCCCTCTTGCCTCCCGCCAGGTGTGTCGATGCATGCACAAGGCACGGAGTCACTCAATTCATGCCTGCCGTGCGATCCTCGGCCGAGACTGCACTGGCCTAGGATCCGACGGCACCCTGACACCTGAAACCCTGCGGTGAGGAAACCTTCTGGGACAGCCACCTCGAACGCCCGACGCAACCACGTTCCCTGCATCGACCGCTCCAACATCCGCAGACGCCATTCCTTCCGCGGCTACCAGCCCTCAACAATCTACGAGTAAACAACCACTGCTAAACTCGCGGCCTAATACCACCGTATCCACAAAACAGGGACAATTCTGTGGAGGTATATCCCTTGTTCATGGACTCAGACTGACCTTGCGTCGTTGCTGTCCTAGAGTCTGAAAAAACTTCTGCCGGAGTTCTGATCTTGGGATTCGGTAGCGTTGGCAGCATGGACGAGGGCTTCGGAGTGGCTGTCGAGGCGCTTGGAGAAAGTGGTGCGTGCTTTTACAAGCGCGTTGGCGGCGCGTTCTGCCGCGGCGTCCAGGTTTGTTCCCGCGAGTTGGTCGTTGGAGGCACGCACTTCGTCTTCGCTCGATGTGATACGGATGCGTGAGGCGATTTCGGTGACTTCCGTTCCTGCGTGCCTAACGGCGTTTGGGACCATGTACATATCGTTCATTTTTCTCTCCTTCAGGTGATTAGTGAGATGGCAAAAGATGCATCAGGTTCGGTGATTGTCATTGTCGAGTTGTCCGAGCTATTGAATGACCGGGTTGCCTGAGTTACGGGATGTAGGGGAAGCGTGAGGAGGTCAGGTTGGCTTTCCCGGTTGAAAGGCCGGCTTGTCCGGGGGAAGCTGTTCCGGGAGACGGCGCAGGGGTGTTGCTGTTAGTTTGCGGCGTGGAAGGAGAACCGGGCGTCTGCGGCTGTCCGGTGTCCGAAGGCGGCGCGGCAGTCGGCCAGATTTCGTGGTCGAGGTCGATGGGGGCGCGGCCCGTGGTGCGCAGATGCTCGGGCAAGACCTCGGTGCCGTCGGGCCAGCCTTCCCATTCTCCGCCCTTGGCGCAACCGGTGTTGACTATGACGAGGGTGGCCTTATCATATCCGATCTTGACGTATCCGCCGGTGTCGGGGTGGGGAAAGACAGTGATGTGGTCGTTGCGGATTTGCCGCATAGCCGGTTTGTCGTATCCGAGGGGTTTGAGGATCGTGTAGACGCGTTCGACGGCATTCCTCCACTGGGAATCTTTGATTGGCCCGGCAGTGGCAAAGTCCCAGGACTCGGTGACGTACTCGTCGGGGCAGGTCACCGTCGATGACGCCGAGACTTGCGGAATGCCCTTTTTCTGGGGCGGGTTCCACTGCCCGACGCCGTATTCTTGGGTGAGGAGGCTTTGGATTTTGAGTTCGAGTTGGATGGCGTTGCGCCTGGCCTCAACTAGGGGAACGACCCGGGTAGGTGAAAAGGTCTCTTCTCCCTGGCCGTGTCCGGGTTCGGGAGTGGTGCTGCAAGCGGCCATAACTGCTCCTAAAATTGTTATCATTGATATGATTTGTTTTCTTTTGCTTGTCAATGGCATTCCTTAGTATTTTAAGGGATCGGACAGAGCCGCGCCCTCGTCGGGAACCGCGACGCCGTTGCCGATGAGGATGCTTCCCTGGTTGTAGGTGGAGGTATACCCCTTGTTCATGTACTCGGAGTGGCCCTCGGACATCTTGTATTCCGTGCCGTCCGGGGCGGTCCACTTATGGCAGCTCCACTGGGTGAATTCTCTGCTTTCGGAGGGGGCACCGCCAAACCTTCCCAGGCGAGCCACGGCGTCCCACGCGGCGTCGCCGACATTCGTGTGGCCGGGGAGCATGTTGAGGTCAGGTCTTTGTTCTGCATCGTTGTTGCTCCCGGGGAGCCGGAGACCGCGACGTCGTCTGCGACCGTCGAGTGCTGGAGCGCCCAGCCGGTCGCCGACGAGCCGTAGGAATGGCCTGAGGCAACCAGGTGGGGATCCCCGGAGTGGGTGGCCTGGACGGCGTAGAGCATGTCCGCCCCCGACTTTCCGCCGACCTCGACCTGGTGGTCCCCGGCCACCGAGTGATTTCGCGTTGCGATCTCTCCCCAGCGCGGAGCGTCGTAATTGAGGACGGTGATGCCGGCAACCTGCTCGTGACGCCCTTTTCGCTTTAGTTGGTCTTCCGCCTCCGCAAGGACGTTGTCGACGCCGGAGACGCCCGATCCCCACCCTTTGCCCTTGCCCATGAGGTGGGATTCGACGGTGGCCGTCATTCCCGGGGTATGAACCATGACGTGGTCGGCGTTGTCAATGTCGCCCGAACCGACCGCGGCCCACAGATGGTCCCCTTTTTCCGCGTCTAAGCTTACTAGAGAATGCGAATGACTCGACGATTCCCCAAACTTGCGTTTGACCGACAGTAGGTCGCGATACTTTTCTTGGAGGATCCTTAGCTTTTGTTTCTCCATGTACAACTTGGTACCGTCTTGGATACCGGTGCCGTGCTCCTCTAAGTAGGCTATGTTCCTCTGTGCCTGTGCGATCCGTTTGTTGATGTCGGAGAGCATGGGGTTGATGCGGCGGCGGTTGGCTCGGTCGCGCACGTCGAAAGGCACGCCCCCGAGGTTGCCGATCCAATCGGGATGCATGACCTCGATCTTCTGACGCTCCTCAACTGAAAGCGAGGTCCACCAGTCATTGACCTCCTCAACATTCCACGACGGGTCCGGCTTCGCTGCGCCATGGGAAAGAATCGCGGCGCTCGGCGCCTCTGCCCGCTCTTGAAGATCCTCAAGGGTCTTGTACGCTAACTCCAGTGAGTTGACGATCGCGAGAAAATCACCCAAGATAACTCTATTGCCTTCGAGTAGCTCCATTTGTGAATGTGATGGCGCGTCGTCGCTCATATGTAGAATTTCGTTACCGAAATTGGCAAATTCTCCATTGCGGATCCGACGAACGAAATCGCCGGTTTTCTTCACCAACGCATCGACCGCTTCGGCGATTGCGAGGAACTGGTGTGCCGCGCGTTCGAGTTGTTTCTGCATATCGCCGGCGTCGTCTACAAGCGCCCTGCGCGCCCGCGCCTCGGCCTGCGCATACAAACCTAGAAATTCATCCGTAAACAGACGATTGAGCGCATCGTGGGTAAGTTCGTATTCGCGACTGTCCCTGATTAGCGCGTCGTGAGTTCGCCTCAGTCCATCGCTTTTCCACGATAGAATGTCATCATAGAGCGACATTGATTCTCCCTTTCCTCTTCGACTTGAACTGCCACCATCCTAATGCTGCGTAAACGACTTGTTCTATGGGGAGTGCTTCCCATTCGCCTGAGCGTTGGGGAGCCTTGGTTTATGTCGCTGTCAGTAGTGAACTTGATTTCTGTTTCGCCTTAATAGCAAGACGGCTTTCTCTTCCTGGTGAATTGGACTGCCAGGCCGCCCGTCGGCCCTGTCTCAGGCCGGCCCAGTCCTCGGCCGGCATGGGGTCCGTCCTTTTTCTATGCCGTGAATGCCATGTGGACGGCAATCCTGTCCAGCTCGGGCCCGGTCCTCCTCTTAGGCAAAGGTGGAGAGGCTCCTTCACATGCTGCTGGGCTTGAAACCGGCGCCGCTCGTCCCCTCTCCAGTTCGCCTCCGCCGCGAAGCCCTCGGTGACGGAGCGCACCGGCCTCGAAGGGGAAGCGGCCGTTTCGCCCGCGCGGCATTTTGCTGAAGCCGGTAGAATGCCCCTTGGAAAACTACGAACCGAGGAGAACCCAGTGTCAGGACACTCGAAGTGGGCCACGACCAAGCACAAGAAGGCTGCCAACGACGCCAAGCGCGGCAAGCTCTTCGCCCGCTTGATCAAAAACATCGAAGTCGCCGCTCGCACGGGCGGGGGCGACCCCGCGGGCAACCCCACCCTCTTCGACGCCATCCAGAAGGCCAAACGCAATTCGGTTCCAGCGGACAACATCGATCGCGCGGTCAAGCGAGGCTCGGGAGACGGCGCAGACGCGGTCAACTATGAGTCGATTACCTACGAGGGCTACGCCTCGGGCGGCGTCGCCGTCCTCATCGAATGCCTGACGGACAATCGCAACCGCGCCGCGTCCGAAGTGCGCGTCGCCCTGACCCGCAACGGCGGGCAGCTCGCCGACCCCGGCTCGGTCGCCTACATGTTCGCCCGCAAGGGAGTCGTCGAGGTTCCCTCCGAGGGCGTGAGCGAGGACGACGTTCTCACGGCGGTGCTCGAGGCCGGCGTCGAGGAAGTCGAGGACGAGGGCGAGTCGTTCTCGGTCTACTGCGAGCCCGGCGACGTCGTCGCCGTGCGGTCGGCCCTCCAGGACGCCGGAATCGAATACAACTCCGCCGAGGTCCAGTTTGTCCCCTCAATGAAGGTGGAGGTCGACGCCGAAGGGGCCCGAAAGGCGCTCAAGGTCATCGACGCGCTCGAAGACTGCGACGACGTCCAAAACGTCTTCTCGAACCTCGACGTCCCCGAGGCGGTCATGGCCGAGCTGGAGGCCGAGGGCTGACGTGCGCGTGCTCGGCGTCGATCCCGGATTGACCCGGTGCGGGATGGGGACGGTCGATGCCGGGGGAGCCAGGCGAGTGAGCCTGGTCGACATGAGGGTTGTGCGCTCGCCCGCCGAACTTGCTCCGCATAAGCGCCTCCTCATCATCGCCGACGGGCTCCAGGAGGTCATCGACGCCTTCAAGCCCGACGTCGTCGCCGTCGAAAGGGTCTTCGCCCAGTCCAACGTCAGGTCCGTCACCGGCACCGCGCAGGTGGCGGGGATCGTCATGCTCGCGGCGGCGAGGGCGGGACTGCGCCTGGCGATGCACACGCCTTCGGAGGTCAAGGCCGCGGTGACCGGGAACGGGCGCGCGGACAAGCGCCAGGTGCAGGTCATGGTTCAGCGGATTCTTAGGCTTGCGAGCCTTCCGCGGCCGGCCGACGCGGCCGACGCCGTCGCCATCGCCATCGCCCATTCTTGGCGCGGCGGCGCTTTTTCCGACGCGGAACCCGACCGGGCGCAGCACGGCGGCGCGGGAACGCTGCCGCGAGCGACCGGCGGCGACCTCACTCCCGCTCAGAGAATGTGGGCCGGAGCAGAGCGGATGTCGCGGCGCCACGGCGCGGTTGCGCCCGCCGCCAAGAATGACGTGTAGTCTTAATCTGCAAACAAAAGTTCGAAAGGGTCGATGCGGAGGAGGGCCGATGATAGCGGCGCTGCGGGGGAGTGTTCTCAGCGTTGAGCCGACGGCGGCGGTGATCGAAGCCGGCGGCGTCGGATACGCCGTCCAGGCGACGCCCGCCACCTTGGCGGGGTTGCGCGTGGGGCAGGAGGCGTTTGTCCACACCTCGCTCGTGGTGCGCGAAGATTCGATGACCCTTTTCGGTTTCGCCGACGCCGACGAGCGGGAGGTTTTCGATGTGCTTCAGACCGTCTCGGGGGTCGGGCCGAAGCTCGCGCTCACCATTCTTGCGACCTTGACTCCCGACCAGCTGCGTCAGGCTGTGGCCAACGCCGACATCGCGGCCCTCACGCGAGTCTCCGGCGTCGGAAAGAAGGGCGCCCAGCGTTTGGTCCTGGAAATCGGGGCGAAGCTTGGGCCTCGGCGGGGAGGCGACCTTGAAGCGCCTTCCTCGAACGCTCGGTCCGGCGACGTCGTCGCGGCGCTCGTCGGGCTCGGCTTCTCCGAGCGCGACGCCGAAAGCGCGTTCTCCCAGGTCGAAAAGACGACGCCCGAGGCGGAGGTCCCCGAGCTCCTGCGCGCCAGCCTGAAGATACTCGGGGCTGGGAGGTAGCCGGTGGCAGACTCGAAAAGCTCGGACGCGAATTCGAAGGGCATCGTCTCGCCGGCGGCCTCCGAATCCGAACGCGCGGCCGAAGCGGCCCTGCGCCCGCGGCAGCTCAGCGAGTTCGTCGGCCAGGAAACCGTGCGCTCTCAGCTATCGCTCGTGCTCGAAGCGGCGGTGGCCCGGGGGAAGACCCCGGACCACGTCCTGCTTTCGGGCCCGCCGGGGCTGGGCAAGACGACGCTGTCGATGATCATCGCCGCGGAGGTCAACGGCTCGCTGCGCCTGACTTCCGGCCCGGCGATTCAGAATCCCGGAGACCTGGCCGCCGTGCTTTCCTCCCTCCAGGAGAACGACGTCCTTTTCATCGACGAGATCCATCGCCTTGCCCGCACGGCCGAGGAGATGCTCTACCTGGCGATGGAGGATTTCAGGGTGGACGTCATGGTCGGCAAAGGGCCCGGCGCAACGTCGATCCCGCTTCCGCTGCCGCCCTTCACGGTGGTGGGGGCGACGACGCGCGCCGGACTCCTCCCGGCCCCGCTGCGCGACCGCTTCGGCTTCACCGGCCACCTCGAGTACTACGAGGAGGAAGAGCTCGCCCTCATCGTCACCCGCAACGCCGTCAAACTCCAGGCAAACCTCGAAGCCGACGCGGCACACGAGATCGCCTCGCGCTCGCGCGGCACGCCGAGAATCGCCAACAGGCTGCTCAGACGCGTGCAGGATTGGGCGCAAGTTCGCGGAAACGGCGTTCTCGATCTGGCCGCCGCGCGCGCCGCGCTCGACGTGTTCGAAGTCGACAGGCGCGGGCTCGACAGGCTCGACCGCGCCGTCCTCGAAGCCGTCTGTGTGAGGTTCAGAGGAGGGCCTGTGGGGCTCACCACTCTCGCGGTGTCCGTGGGGGAGGAGCCCGAAACGGTCGAGACGGTCGCCGAGCCCTACCTCGTTCGCGAGGGCTTCCTCGTGCGAACGCCGCGCGGCAGGGCCGCCACGCGTCTGGCCTTCGACCACCTAGGCCTGCCCGGCCCGGCGCCGGAGGAGACGCTCTTCGGCTGACGGACGCGTCGGTTGAGAGCCGAGTGTCCGCTGAGGCGCGCGTCGGCTGCCGCATGCCTGCTTTGCGGCCGCCGACTGCAGGCGGCTTGGAAATCGGCGTCGCCCGAAAGTGAATTTCGTCCGAGAGCCAGGTTGTGCTTCCCCCGGGAGAGCAAGCGCGCGTACACTTGTGCGGGTACGTGTCTTTTTACAGCTAGGAGACTTCGGAATGGATCCGACAATGATCGCCCTCCTCGTCGGCATGGTGATTTTGTTCTTCTGGATGTCCTACTCCGGACGCAAGGCCCGCGAACGCCTCAACCAAGAGCGGGAAGAGATCATCGTGGTCGGCAAGGACATCATGACGACTGCCGGATTTTACGGAAAGATCGTCGACATCGACGGCGACGCCGTCACGCTCCTGAGCCCGGCCGGCGACGAGACCGTCTGGGACCGGCGTGCGATTTCGAAGGCAGCCGAGCTTCCGCTGGCGGAATCCGAGGAAGTCGATTCCGAGGACGACGAGGCCGAGGCCGACGTCGAAGCCGAGTCCGCCGCGCCGGACGAGGACCGTCCCAAGCCGTCCTCACCCTTCTCATCGGATCGATAGAAAAGCACACGTATGGCAAAGCGCACCGCAACGCGTTCCTCCGAGGTGCCTCGGAAACGCCTCGTCCTGTTGATGCTGATGATCGTCGCGCTCCTCGCGACGCTGACGATCGGAAGCTGGGGCAAATCTTCGAAGTGGGCTCCCGAGCTCGCCCTCGACCTCCAAGGCGGCACCCAGATCATCCTCACTCCTGAGACGACCGACAACTCGGAGATCACCCAGTCCGACGTCAATCAGGCGATCGAGGTCATCCGCCAGCGCGTCGACGCCTCCGGCGTCGCCGAGGCGGAGATCAGCTCCCAGGGCGGCAAGAACATCATCGTGGGCCTCCCGGGCAGGCCGTCGGAGCAGACTCTCAGGCTTGTCCGCACGTCCGCGGTCATGCGCATGCGTCCGGTGCTTGCGATCGCCGGCGACGCGGGCTCGCTCACTCCCGCGAAGGTCGCGAGCATTGACAAACAACAGAAGGAAGCGCAGAAAAGCGCGAGTCCCTCGGCGAGCGCAAGCCCGTCTGCAAGTCCGAGCCCTTCCACGTCGGCGACGCCGACCCCCGATCCCAAGGCGACGTACAGCACCGAAGAGCTGAAGAAGGTCGCCAGGGAAAAGGCTGACGAGAACCACGACGGCAAGATCTCCGACCAACCGAAGTCCAAGCCGACCAACGCCTCGGACGCGGACAATTGGAGAACGGAGAAGCTCACCTACGACGCCTTGGTTTTGGATTGCACCAAGCCGTCGTCGAAGTTGAACATCGTAGACGATCCGAAGAAGCCGCTTGTGGCCTGCGACCGCTCACGGGGCCAGGCGACGAAGTACATCCTCGGCCCGGCTGAGATCGAGGGGACCCAGCTGACGAAGGCCTCCTCTGGATTCGACCAGAGAAGCAACCAGTGGATCGTTCAGATTCAATTCGACTCCAAGGGCACGAAGGCTTTCGCCGACGTGACCCGTCGTCTCGTCAAGCTTCAGCGGCCGCGAAACCAGTTCGCGGTAGTCCTTGACGGGTCGGTCATCTCCTCTGCTGCACCGAGCGAGGTCATTTCGGGCGGTCAGGCGCAGATTTCGGGCTCCTTCACCGACCAGACCGCCAAGACGCTCGCGAACCAGCTGAGTTTCGGATCGCTTCCGCTGAAATTCAACGTTCAGTCGGAGGAGCAGATATCCGCCACCCTCGGCTCCGAATCCCTGCGAGGCGGCCTCATCGCCGGTGCGATCGGCGTCGCTTTGCTCGCCCTCTACCTGCTGTGGACGTATCACGGGCTGGGAATAGTAGCCATCGGCTCGATCGCATTGGCAACCGGGCTTTCCTATCTCATCGTCGCATTGATGTCGTGGACCATCGGCTATCGTCTCTCGATGGCGGGCGTCGTCGGCTTCATCATATCGATCGGCATCACCGCGGACTCCTTCATCGTCTTCTTCGAGCGAATACGCGACGAGATCCGAGAGGGACGCTCGGTCAGAGCTGCGGTCACGCACGGATGGCACAGGGCCAAGCGGACGATCTACGTCGCCGACGGCACGAACCTGCTGTGCTCGCTCGTCCTCTACTTCCTCGCCGTCGGCTCCGTCCGGGGTTTCGCATTCACCCTCGGATTGACGACGATTCTCGATCTCGTCGTGGTGGTCATGTTCACCTACCCGGTCATGGCGATCCTCGTCCGCGGCAGCTTCTTCGGCGAGGGGCACCGGTGGTCTGGCATGAGCGCCATCGCCTTGGGCAACGCCCCCGCCTACAGCGGCCGAGGCTCCTTCCGCCGCCGCAGCGACCGTCATGTGGACGTCAAACTGATCGTGGACGAGGAATCGTCGGGCTCGGCTGTGGACACGGCCGTCGTCGTCACCGAGTATTCGGAGGACGACGGCGCGGACGCCCCCGGAAGCCGCTCGCCGGAGGATTCTTCCGAAAACCGCGCAGCTTCCTCTCGTCGCTCTCGCAAAGACGTCGGTTTTTCCCGCAGGGGTTCGGCTCATTCCCGGAAGACCGAGGCGGAAGAGGACGACGCGATCGGCGCCGGAGCGAACTCGGTGAACGACGAAGAGGCCTCCCATCCGAAGCCTCGGGAAGAGTTGTCCGAAGAGGAAAAGGGCCTTTCCCTGGCGGAGAGAAAGGCGCTCCGACGCAGGAAAGCCCGCGAGGAAGCCCGGAAGAACGGCTTCAGTGGCCACGCGGCGCAAGGGAAGGAGAACGGCGATGTCTAAAGGTTCCATCGGCAACGATCTCTACACGGGACGGCGTTCTTTTCCTTTCATCGCCAAGAGGAAGTACTGGTTCGCCATCTCGCTTGCCCTCATCGCGATTTCTGCGGTCACCCTCGCGGTAAAGGGTCTGAACCTGGGCATCGAGTTCACCGGCGGTTCCCAGTTCACTGTCTCGCATACGAAGGTCACCGATCAGAAACCGGCGGCCGACATCATGAGAACCTATGCCAAGGACACCGCGGCCCGCGTGGTCCAGGTGGGCGATTCGACGCTGAGAATCCAGACGGCCGAAACGAAGCTGAGCGACGACAACGTTAGGACGGTGCGCTCGGAGTTGGCTAAGTCCTACAAGGTCTCTCCGTCGAACGTCGCCTCGACCTTCATCGGACCGACGTGGGGGCAGGACATCTCCTCGAAGGCGCTCAAGGGATTCATCGCCTTCCTTGTGGCCGTCGCCTTGGGTCTGACCCTCTACTTCCGAAGCTGGCGCAACGCCGCCGGCGCGATTCTTGCGCTTTTCAACGACCTCGTCATCACCATAGGCGTCTACGCCCTCTTCGGATTTGAGGTCACCCCGTCCACGATCATCGGCCTGCTGACGATCCTCGGGTATTCTCTTTACGACACCGTCGTTGTCTTTGACAAGGTGCGGGAGAATTCTGCGAAGCTCCTGTCGCAAAGCGACTACACCTTCGCGGAGTCCGTGAACCTCGCGGTCAACCAGACTCTCATTCGATCGCTCAACACCTCGGTCACGAGCCTTTTGCCGGTCGTTTCCATCCTCTTCATCGGCACCTACTTTTTGGGCGCCGGCACGCTGCGGGACCTTGCCCTCGTCATGTTCGTCGGCATGATTCTCTCGACGCTTTCCTCGATGTTCATCGCCTCGCCCATCGCTGTGCAGCTGGCCCATCTCGATCCAAAGATTCGCCAGCACACCGAGAAGGTCGAGAAGGCGCGCGGAGAGCTGAGGGAGCGAATCGCCGAGCGCAGGGCCGCCGGCGAGGAGATTTCGAGCGAGGAGGAAGAGGACATGGTGGTGCACGCGGGGCATGTCATCCGCACGCCGGGGCGGCATTTAGGTACGGCGGCTCAGCCCCACCGCAAGAACAGGAAGAAGAAGTGAGCAGTCAATCCGTCTTCCCTTTGGACGCAGTGTCCCTCGTTGAATCCCACCTGCGAGAGGTCCCGGACTTTCCGGCGCCCGGCGTGCTTTTCCGCGACATCACGCCGCTCATAGCCGATCCTCAGGCATTTAAGGTTCTCATCGAGACGATAGCCGACCGCTACAGGGGCCAGGTGGACGCCGTCGCGGGGCTGGAATCGAGAGGATTCATTCTGGGCGCCCCGCTCGCCATAGAGATGGGCGTGGGAATGCTGACGGTGCGAAAGGGCGGGCGTCTTCCGGGCCCCGTCGTCGGAGTGGACTACGACCTGGAATACGGTTCTGCCCGAATGGAGCTGCAGCCTTTCACTGTTTCCGACGGACAGCGGGTCCTCGTGATCGACGACGTCCTCGCGACGGG
>ERZ772977.1569-NODE-1569-length-11326-cov-29.094135_pt1 | contig 11326 bp, 9 predicted proteins | sample MGYA00511131_ERZ772977 | MGnify/ENA primary metagenome ERZ772977 (study PRJEB29015, sample SAMEA2737935) | human oral metagenome | biome: human oral; feature: human-associated habitat; material: dental | place: China | collected 2151 ...
CGCGTCGCCGCCGTCACCCTGCCGGTCCACCCGGCCCGCCCCGCCGACAACGCGCGCGAGATCATTGACGCCGCACGCCAGCTTGACGCGCGCGGGGTCGCCGTGGCCGTCTTCCCCGAGTTGTGCGTCTCCGGCTATTCAATCGACGACCTGCTCCTGCAGGACGTCCTCCTCGACAACGTCGAGAAGGCCCTGGCGTCGATCGTCGAGGCAAGCACAGACCTGCTCCCCCTCCTCGTCGTCGGCGCCCCCCTGCGCAAGGACAACGCCCTGTACAACTGCGCGGTCGCCATCCACCGCGGGCGCGTCCTCGCGATCATCCCCAAGTCACACCTGCCCAACTATCGGGAGTTCTACGAGAAGCGCTACTTCGTGACCGTGCCTGCGCGCACGCGAGAGCGCATCGAGGTCCCCTGGGGCGGCATCGAGGAGTTCAGCGGCGCCCCCGTGTGGGTCCCCTTCGGCCAGGTCCTCCTGTCCGCAGCCGACGTGCCCGGCCTGAGCGTCGGCATCGAGATCTGCGAGGACATGTGGGTGCCCGTCACCCCGGCCACCGAGCTGGCGCTCGCGGGCGCGACCGTCCTGGCGAACCTGTCCGCTTCCCCGATCACCGTGGGACGGGGAGCTGACCGAGAACTCATGGTGCGCTCGGTGTCCGCACGATGTTCGGCCGCCTACGTGTACACGGCGGCCGGCATGGGCGAGTCCAGCACGGACCTTGCGTGGGACGGGGAGACCATGATCTACGAGGCCGGGGACCGCCTGGCGATTGGCGAACGCTTCCAGGAGGGTGCGCACATGACGATCGCCGACGTGGACCTCGAGCGCCTGCGCGCCGAGCGCAAGCGGCAGAACTCCTTCACGGACAACGCCCAGCGCTACTTTGCGGGCGACGAGCGCATGGCCCCCCAGGAGGTCGAATTCACGCTCAACCCGCCGCGCACGGACCTGGGCCTGATTCGCCCGGTCAACCGCTTCCCCTTCGTCCCCAATGATCCGACCCGCCTGGAGCAGGACTGCTACGAGGCCTACAACATTCAGGTCGCGGGCCTGGTCCAGCGCCTGCGCGCGATCGGAAACCCGAAGATCGTCATCGGAGTGTCCGGCGGCCTGGACTCGACCCACGCGCTGGTTGTGGCCTCCCGCGCAATGGACCTGCTGGGCCGTCCGCGCACGGACATCCTGTGCTACACGCTGCCCGGATTCGCCACCTCCGAGCGCACCAAGAGGAACGCGACCCTGCTGTGCCGCTACCTGGGCACGTCCTTCCAGGAGATCGACATCCGCCCGGCGGCCACGCAGATGCTGGCCGACATCGGACACCCCTACGGGGAGGGCGAGGCCACCTACGACGTGACCTTCGAAAACGTTCAGGCCGGCTTGCGCACCGACTACCTGTTCCGCCTGGCCAACCACCTGGGCGGCATCGTTGTCGGCACGGGCGACCTGTCCGAGTTGGCGCTGGGCTGGTGCACGTACGGCGTGGGCGACCAGATGAGCCACTACGCGGTCAATACGGGCGTGCCCAAGACCCTCATGCAGCACCTGATCCGCTGGGTCGTGGCCTCCAAGCAGTTCGACGACCACGTCGGCGAGGTGCTCCTGTCGATCCTCAACACGGAGATCTCTCCCGAGCTGGTTCCAGCCAAGCCCGGCGAGAAGATGCAGTCCACACAGGACAAGATCGGCCCCTACAACCTGCAGGACTTCACGCTGTACCACGTGCTGCGCCGCGGGGCACGTCCCTCGAAGATCGCGTTCTTGGCGGAGAAGGCCTGGTCGGACGCTTCCGTGGGCGACTGGCCGGTCGGCTTCCCCGAGGAGGACAAGGTCGCGTACTCGCTCGAAGAAATCGTCAAGTGGGAGCGCCTGTTCCTGTGGCGTTTCTTCAGCCAGCAGTTCAAGCGCAGCGCCCTGCCCAACGGCCCGAAGGTCATGGCCGGGGGCTCCCTGTCCCCGCGCGGGGATTGGCGCATGCCCTCCGACGTATCGGGCGCGGATTGGGTTGCCGAACTCGACGAGGCCGTTGCTGGCCTGGTCGAGGACCGGGGTAACTCTGTTCACATGTGCTGACGCGGTAGGAATCTGTCGCTAAGGTTAGTTTCGATAGTTAGGTAAGCCTACCTTTCTATCCACTAGCATCACCGCAGTTTTCCCAGCATTTACGGAGAAGAATGTCTCGCACGAATACCTCCCTGGCCGCTATTGCCGCCATCGCCGCGCTCGGCCTCGCCGCCTGCTCCTCGGGCACGACAACCCCCGCCACGCAGTCCTCCGCGCCCGCCTCCGCCGACGCCTCCCAGGCATCGTCGGTGTCCATCGAGTCGAACGACGGCACCGTCGAGATCAAGCTGCCCGTCACCCGGGCGGCGTCGCTGGATAACCGCACCTTCGAGGTCCTCCAGCAGTGGAACGTGCCGCTCGTCGCCGCACCCAAGAAGCTGATCCCCACGACCGTCACCGCGTTCAACGGTGACGATGTCGCCGACGTAGGCATGCACCGCGACCCGAACCTGGAGGCGCTCGTTGCGGCCGAGCCCGACCTGATCATCTCGGGTCAGCGCTTCACCAAGTTCGACGCGCAGATCAAGGAGCTCGCACCAAACGTGCCGATGATCAACCTTGAGCCGCGCGACGGAATGCCCTTCAACGAGGAGCTCATCAGGCAGGTCACCGATCTGGGCACGATCTTCAACAAGCAGGCCGAGGCCCAGAAACTGGTCGACGATTTCAACGCCTCCATCGAGCGCGCGAAGAAGGCCTACGACGGCTCCTCGACGGTCATGGCGGTTGACGTCTCGGGCGGCAACATCGGATACGTCGCACCCTCGAAGGGCCGCACGTGGGGGCCCGTCTTCGACATCCTCGGCCTCAAGCCCGCGCTAGAGGTAGAGGGATCCACCGATTCTCACACGGGTGACGACATTTCCGTCGAGGCAATCGCCGAGGCCAACCCCGCGTGGATCTTTGTTCTGGACCGAGATGCCGCGATCACCAAGGACGGATCGAACACCCCCGCCGAGACCGTCATCTCGGGCAACACCGTCCTTAGCGGCGTCACCGCCCTCCAGAAGAACCAGGTCGTCTACGCGCCGAACGATACGTACACGAACGAGTCGATCATCACCTACACGAAGATCTTCAACTCGATCGCCGATTCCTTCGAAGCCGCAAAGAAGTGACCCTCTGACCCCTCGGTGCGGGTGGCGCCTCCCCGGGCGCCACCCGCACGCCACCCCTCATGACTCACTCCCCCACCACCGCCCTCCCGAAGGACCCAACCATCGAGCGTGAAGGCGCCCCGACCACGTCGAAGCGCCGCCCCCTGGCGCTGGCCCTGGCCACGCTCGCCGTGGCTGCGCTCCTCGTCCTGTCACTGTCCACCGGCGAGTACTCGATCCTCTCCCAGGACGACGGCTGGAAGATCTTCCTCGCCGTGCGCGTCCCCCGCACGATCGCGCTCGTCCTTTCGGGCGCCGCGATGTCAATGAGCGGTATCGTCATGCAGCTGGTCACCCAGAACCGCTTCGCCGAGCCCTCCACGACGGGCACGACCGAGTGGGCGGGACTCGGCCTCCTCGCAATCATGATCGCGTGGCCCGGAGCCCCGATCCTGGTGCGCATGGCCTGCGCCATCTCCTTCGCCTTCGTCGGCACCATGGTCTTCTTCGCCCTCCTGCGACGCGTCTCGCTTCGGTCCTCTCTGCTCGTCCCGATCATGGGCATGATGCTGGGCGCCGTGGTGTCCGCAGTCTCGACGTTCGTCGCGCTGGAAACCAACACGCTGCAGAGCGTGTCCGTGTGGTTCCAAGGGTCCTTCACTTCCGTCTACGAGGGCCAGTACGAGGTCCTGTGGATCGTCGCCATCGTCGTGGCGATCGTCTTCATCATGGCCGACCGCCTGACGGCCGTCTCCCTCGGCGAGGACATTGCCATCTCCCTCGGGGTCAACTACCACCGCATGATCCTCATCGCGACGGGGCTCGTGGCCGTGGCGACCGGCGTCGTCACCGTCGTCGTCGGTTCGCTGCCCTTCCTGGGACTGATCGTCCCCAACCTCGTGTCCATGTCCATGGGCGACAACCTGCGGACGAACCTGCCGTGGGTGTGCCTGGCGGGTATCTCCCTCGTGACGGTCACGGACCTCCTCGCACGCACGATCATTTCCCCCTTCGAGATGCCGGTCTCGGTCATCTTGGGTGTCCTCGGCGCGTTTGTCTTCATCGCGCTCGTGCTGCGCCAGGCCAAGAAGGGAGCCGTCCTGTGACCGCCCTGTCCTCAGCCACGCGCCGCGGCGCCGCCTCCCACTCCCCGACCTCGTCCACGCGCACACCGCACCCGATCCGACGCACCAGCGCCTTCACGTCTGCGGCCGCCCGGCGCCGCTGGTGGCTCGTCTTCGGGGTCGTCTGCGCCATCGCGGTCCTGGCCTGCGTCGGCCTGCTCGTGTGGAAGAACCCCGCCCAGTTCGCCACCCCCGTCTTCTGGCGCCTGGCGCGCAGGCGCGCCTTCGCGGTCCTGGCAATCGGTCTCGTCGCCACGTGCCAGGGGATGGCCACGGTCGCCTTCCAGACGGTGGCCAACAACCGGATCATCACTCCCTCGATACTGGGTTTCGAGTCCCTGTACCGGGCAATTCACACCTCCACGATCTTCTTCCTGGGCGTGGCGGGCCTCAACGCCTCCGCGACGGTCGGCAACTTCGTCGGCCAGCTCGCGCTCATGATCGTCCTCACGCTCGTGCTCTACTCGTGGCTGCTCACCTCTCAACGGGCATCCATGCACGCGATGCTCCTGATCGGCGTCATGCTGGGAGCTGGCCTCGGGTCGGTCTCCACCTTCATGCAGAGGCTGCTCACACCCTCCGAGTTTGACGTGCTCACCGCGCGCCTCTTCGGGTCGATCGCGAACGCCCAGAAGGAGTATTTCCCCATCGCGATTCCCCTCGTCGCGGCCGCGGCCATCGCCCTCGTGTTGCTTACGCGCCAGCTGTCGGTGCTGTCGCTCGGCCGCGAAACGGCCACCAACCTGGGCATGAACCACCGACGCACGTCCGTGCTCGTCCTCGTGCTGGTCTCGATCCTCATGGCGACCTCAACGGCGCTCGTCGGACCGATGACCTTCCTGGGCTTCCTCGTGGCGACACTCGCCTACCAGTTCTCCTCCACCCACGACCACCGCTACCTCTTCGCAATGTCCACCGCGCTGGGTATCGCGATCCTGTCGAGTGCGTACTTCTTCATGAATCACGTCTTTAACACGCAGGGTGTTGTCTCGATCATCATCGAGTTCGTCGGCGGTCTCGCTTTCATCATCACCATCCTGCGGAAGGGACGCCTGTGATCTCCATCGATTCCGTCGTCAAGCAATACTCGCCGTCGGTCCGCATCGGGTCGATCTCCCTGACCATTCCCACCGGAGGAATCACGGCGCTGGTGGGCCCCAACGGTGCGGGCAAGTCGACTCTTCTGACGATGATCGGTCGCCTCCTGGACATCGACGAGGGAGTGATCGAGGTCGGTGGCCTGAACGTCGCGACGACAAAGTCGGCGGAGCTGGCGCGCACGCTGTCCATCCTGCGCCAGGAGAACCACTACATTTCCCGCCTAACGGTCCGTCAGCTGGTCAGCTTCGGCCGTTTTCCTCACACCCGCGGGCGCCTGACCCCCCAGGACGAGGAGATCATCGACCGCTACATCGGCTTCCTTAACCTGGGGGACCTCCAGGGGCGCTACCTGGATCAGCTCTCCGGCGGACAGCGTCAGCGGGCGTACGTCGCCATGGTCCTCACCCAGGAGACCGAGTACGTCCTGTTGGATGAGCCCCTCAACAACCTCGACATCGCGCGCAGCGTCGAGATGATGACCATGCTGGAGCGCGCGGCCCGCGAGTTCGCCCGCACGATCGTCATCGTCTTACACGACATCAACTTCGCGGCGCGTTACGCCTCCCAGATATGCGCGCTCAAGGATGGCGCGGTTGCCTACGTGGGTCCCCCGAGCCAGATCATGACGGACGAGGTTCTGACCGACATCTTCGACACTCCCGTGACGGTCGTTCCCGGCCCGAAGGGCCCCATGGCCTGCTACTTCTAAGGAGGAAACCAGGCTCGCCCAGCACCCGCCTCGCCCCCCGCGGGCTCGTCGGTAGAATGGATGGGCGGCCCGCCCCCTGGGCGCGACACGGCCGCGCAACGATTCTTTCCCCGGGGGTTGTCGTGTTCGCCGGACTCATCGTCCTCTTCGTTCTCTTCTCCGCCCTCCTCACCGTCGGCGGCATCTATCTCTTCGCCTCGGGCCTGACCGCGCGCGCAGGCGCGTGTCGGCCGCCTCTGGGCTTGAGGCTTGACGGGATTACGCCAGGATCATGCGAGTGGGAACGCGCCCACCGAGCATCGTGGCCAATCCTCTTCGGTGGGGGCGTCCTGGGAACCGCACACGGAATCGCCCTGGCGGCAACGACGCTGATGGATGCGCGCACCTCCGTCGTGGTGGTCTTCGTCGCCTCGGGCGTCATCGTCGAGGTCGGCCTGTGGCTGGTGGCCCGGGCGGCGGCCAGGTCGGCGCTGCGCGAGCACGGCCCGCATCGTTGACCGCGTCGGGATAGGCGAATAGACTGACGACAGGCGACGTCGCCTGTCGTCACGTCGAGGGAGCCGAAGATGAAGAGGATCGCCACCTGCCCCTTACTCGCCTTACTCGCCTGCGCCTCCTCCTGCTCCTCCCACGCGGGCCTTCACGACGTCGCCGTTGCCTCCCTCACCAGCGCCGACTCGGTCATCGCCGTGCGTTTGAGCAACGCCTCAGTGCTCTCGGGGGGCGTCCCGCGACCGAGCCGCGGGTACACCGCTTTTCTTGCCGAGGACGGGACGGGAAGCATCGCGTCCACCGGCGGCATACGCGGCTCGATCGTCCAGTGGACGTCCGCCGGTGCCTTCTTCGCATCGGCAGCCGACGAGTATGTCTCCACCGATTCCGGGACGACTCGCACGTCGCGCGACGCCAGGCAACAGTACGAGATCGGACGCTACCCGCTCTCCAACGGGGGCACCGCGGCCTTCTACGTGGATTCGGCGAACCAACCTCTCTACACGGTCGCCCCCGATGGGTCCTCAACCCGCACCAACAACATCGGGCTCTTTCAGAACAACGGCCAGTGCGGCGACCGGATCATGTCTCTCACCGAGACGCAGCACTCGACCGACCTGGAGTCGTCGGCCGCCGAGGCGTACGCCTCGGCGCATCCGTTCGATCCGATGCCCGATAGTTTCGACCTGCTGGTTGAGCTCTCCGGTCACGCCGGGGATCTGCCCACCGTCGTGGGCGTCTCCCAGAGGGATGAGACGCTCGAGTCGGGGCAGCAGATGTTCGCTTGCGATGGCTCCTCCGTCGTCATTCCCACGCTGGCGCGCACCCACCCCGATGCGTCGCGTGAGAACGGGTTGGATCCCGCTGACGGCCACCTCGTTCTCCAGTCGTGGGACCTGTCGACGGGAACCAGGACGATCACGCCCGTCACCACGAGCGAGGGCGATCCCATCGACCTCTCGAGGTCTCGCGAGGTTCACCTCTCCCAGGGGATCCTCGTGGGTAGACAGTACCGTTTCGTGAGCGCGCGAGGTGACGTCTACACCGTCAACATCGACACCGCGGTCGGCCGGTACGTCGGTTCGATCGGGACTCAACAGGGCGAGGAACGCACCGTCTTCCAGGTCACCGAGCGCGGCGTCTATGCCTTGACGACCTCCCCGCAGGATCTGCGCGTGACCCTGACGAGGCACCCGTGGGACGGCGGGCAGGAGCAGACCGTCCTGTCCACCGCGGACCTCGCGCCGTACCTCGCGGGCAACTTGCTGACGGATTCTCTCTCCATCGACTCTTTCGCCCTTCGCCCCGGATGGGGATAGACCCGGGGCCGTCAAAGCCGCGTCCCGGCCTCGGTTTCCGCGGGGCCGGGACGCCTGATGCGAGCGAGTTCAGGCCTTGGGACGCTCGCGCCGATCGAGCATATACAGGGCCAACTTGGACGGTTCGAGGGCGCGCACCGCGTGCGGCAGCCTCGTCCCAAAGTGAATGACATCGCCCGGCTTCAGGACGACGCTCCGCCCGTCCGCCTCGATTTCGAGAGAGCCTTCGAGCGCGTGCAAGATGGCGGGCATCGCGGCCGTGTGCTCGCTGAGAAGCTCGCCCGTGTCGAAGCTGAATAGGACCAGCCGGACGCCCTCGGCGTGCATGACCGTGCGCGAGACCGTGGCCCCCTCGTTGACCTGAATCATCGAGGCGATATCTTGCAGGTCCGTCATGATGGGCGTGGGAACCTCGGTGTTCGATTCGGGCGACAGGCTCATTGATCCTCCTTGGGTTTGCGCGCGACGATAGCAACGCCGCACAGGTTGTGGTTGTACTTGTTGAAGGTGCGCGCCATCGTCATGACGCGTCCGCGCAGCACCTTGTCCCGCGCGACGTTGCGGAGGATGCGCAGGGCGCCCCGCAGTCCCTCGTCGGCGATCACACGGCCGGGCCGAAGCAGGGCCATGGGAGCCGTGCGCGTCTCCTCCACGACCAGGCCGGCCTCCTCCAGGCAGGCACGCCACTGGGCCACCGTCAGGGGCCTGGCGTTGACGTTGATTGCCCGAGCGAGGGCACGGCGAATCTCGGTCGCCACCTTCTCGTCGATGGTGGTGGGCGTCATCGCCAGCTCGTGGATCACGTAGCGTCCGCCGGGGCGCAGGATGCGGGCAGCCTCGCCGACGATGGCGCGCTTGGCTTTCTCTCCCTGCATGCTGAGCATCGCCTCGCCGACCACGACGTCCGCGCTCTGGTCGGCCAGACCTGTCTCGGCGGCATCCGCGTTGACGCAGCGGCCAACCCCCGATGCGATGGCATTGACGCGCGCGCAGGCATCCGGGTCCCGCTCTACTCCGACGTAGGAGGCGGGACCAACCCCGATGATCGCGCCGGCTGTCACACCCAATCCGGGGGCGAATTCGACGACGTGGGCGCCGGGTATGCCGGCGCGCTTGAGTGCCCAGGTGCTGAGTGCGAGTCCCCCGGGACGCAGGACCTTCTTTCCGGCGCGGGCGAGCACCCAGTGGCCGGGAGCCCGCTCGACGGGCCGGTCGGCGAAAGGCAGGGTGTTCGCCGACGTTTCTGCATGAGTTGCCATATACGCAAGTATAGCGTTAGCTATTTCGCTGCGCAGGCCTCCGCAGAAGAAGCGGCGACGAACACCCCGCCGCCATCACAGTCCGATGATCTGACCAAACTCCCGCTTGATGCGCTCCAGGCGCTCGCGTGCTTCCTCCCACGGAACCGGCCCACCCTCGGGTACCGGGAGGATAACCTCCAGGTAGCACTTGAGCTTCGGCTCCGTGCCCGAGGGACGGGCGATGACGCGGTCACCGTCGCGGGTGAGCACCAGGACGCCGTCCGTGGGGGGCAGTCCCTGGTATCCCTCCGACAGGTCCGAAACCTCAACGACCGGAGAACCCGCCAGCTCGGTCGGCGGCTGGGCGCGCAGGCGCGCCATTCCCTGGGCGATCTGTTCGATCTGTTCGACCCGGAAGGTCAAAGGACCGGTCACGTGCAGGCCGTGGAGGCGCGCCAGCCGATCCAGCTCGTCCCACGCGCTGCGCCCCTGCGCCTTCAAGGAAGCGAACAACGACGCGGCCACCACGGAAGAGGCGATGCCATCCTTGTCGCGGGCGACCGACGGATTCGGACAAAAGCCGATGGCCTCCTCGTATCCGAAGGCCAGCTGCGGCGCGCGAGCGATCCACTTGAAACCGGTGAGGGTCGTGTGGTGGACCAGCCCGTGAGCGCGTGCGATCCGTCCCAGCAGACGCGAGGACACGATTGAGTTCGCGAGCGACCCGCGCACCCCGCGCGAGGCCAGGAACTCTCCCAGCAGGCAGCCAATCTGGTCTCCGCTGAGCGGGGTCCACCCCGTCGGCGAGGCGGGGTCCGGCACGGCGAGAGCGCAGCGATCCGCGTCGGGGTCGACCGCGATGATGAGGTCAGCTCCCTCGCTTCGCGCCTGCTCGATCGCCATGTCGAGGGCGCCGGCCTCCTCCGGGTTGGGGAAGGGCACGGTCGGGAAGTCCGGGTCCGGTTCGGCCTGGGCCGCCACGAGCGAGACGTTCGTGAACCCGGCCTCGGCCAGGACGCGCGACGTCAGCGACGCGCCCACGCCGTGCATGGCGGTCAGGACGATGCGCAGGTCCTGCCGTGCTGCGATCTCACCCGAGGCCAGCGCGACTGCGGAGGCCACGTACTCGTCGCGGGGGTCAACGGCCTCGACGAGGTCGTCGTTCATCGGAACCTGGTCGGCCGGCGGGGTGGCCTTGATGGCGTCGGCGATCTCGGCGTCGAAGGGCGGCACGATCTGGACGCCCTGGCCGTCGCCGGTGACGACGCTGCCTCCCAGGTAGACCTTGTACCCGTTGTCGGGTGCGGGGTTGTGCGAGGCCGTCACCATGACTCCCGCGTCGGCGCCGAAGTGGCGCACCGCAAAGGAGGTGAGCGGAGTCGGGTTGGCCTGGGGCAGGGCGAGGACCCGCACGTCGGCCGCCGAGGCGACGCGGCACGCGGCCGTGGCGAACTCGGAGGAACCGTGGCGGGCGTCGCACCCGACGACCAGCGTGGGCGTGCCCGTCGCGTGGCGCTTGACGACCTCACACAGGCCTGCGGTCGCGCGGATGACGACGGCCAGGTTCATGCGGGATTCGCCGGGGCCGACGACGCCGCGCAGCCCGGCGGTACCGAATTCGAGAGGGCCGTTCATGGCGGCGCGCACGCGCGCCAGAGCCTCCTCGTCGCCGGCACGCGCGGCCTCAACATCCCCCTTCAGAGACGAGGCCGTCGCCGGATCCGGGTCGTGGTCTGCCCAACGGCGGGCGCGATCGAAAACGTCCATGGTGTTCTCATTCCTCCAGTCCTGCCAGAATGGCGTTGGTTGCCGAGACCCCCAGACGGGAAGCGCCGGCCTCGATCATGGCGAGCGCCGTTTCGGCGTCGCGGATTCCTCCAGATGCTTTCACGCCCAGGGAATCGCCGACGGTGGCACGCATGAGGGCAACCGCGTGCGTCGACGCGCCTCCGGCGGGGTGGAAACCCGTCGACGTCTTGACGAAGTCGGCGCCAGCCGCCATCGACGCCCGGCAGGCAGCGACGATCTCATCGTCGGTGAGGGCCGCAGACTCGATAATGACCTTGAGGACGCGGGGGGAGGGAACGACCCGGCGAACGGCGGCAATCTCCCCCTCCAGGTCGGCAAGCCGTCCATCCTTGACCAGCTCAATGTTGATGACCATGTCGATCTCGTCGGC
>ERZ772977.1571-NODE-1571-length-11310-cov-2.600444_pt1 | contig 11310 bp, 7 predicted proteins | sample MGYA00511131_ERZ772977 | MGnify/ENA primary metagenome ERZ772977 (study PRJEB29015, sample SAMEA2737935) | human oral metagenome | biome: human oral; feature: human-associated habitat; material: dental | place: China | collected 2151 ...
TTTCCAATTCATCTTTATCAAACTTTTCAATCAGTGCGGATTTAAGTCTCTTAGTTAAATCCACCGCTTTAAAATCACTGTGATTTTTTAAAAACAATGATACATTCTCTTCATTTTCCGCCTTATTCAAGGTACATGTGGAAAATATAAGTTCTTTGCCCATTTTCACATACTGTGATACATTGTCAAGTATCTCTTTTTGCAAAACGGCAAGTGAGTTCATATTCTCAGCATTTAATCTATACTTTATATCAGGTTTTTTACCTATAATACCTATACCGCTGCATGGAAGATCCGCCACTACCAAATCACTTTCTGCAAATCTTTCATCAAATACCCTTGCATCCGCCACCAAAGGAATTATATTTTTAAATCCCTGTACTTTTGCATTTTCTCTTATCAATTCAACCTTATTTTCACTTACATCACAGGAATATATCTTTGAACTCTTATCAAGCTTATCCGCCAGAAGAAATGACTTTCCTCCCGGTGCGGCACATACATCCACACATTTTTTAATATCTCTTGCTCCAAGTACCTTTGATATCATAGATGATGAAGTATCTGTGATATAACATTTTCCGGACTTTATAACCTCAATATCATCCACTCTGTCAAATCCTGTAATATATAATATATCCGAATTAAGCTTTGATCTTTTGACATTGATATTCTCAGCTTCCAAATCTTTTATTACATCTTCGACACTTGATTTTGAAGTATTTACTCTTACCGACAAAGGCCCGTTCTTAAGAAAGTATTCCAAAGTTTCATTGAAATACTCACCTGTTTTATCTCTTATTATATTTAAAATGAGTTCAGGCATTGAATATCTGATACTTAAATCATCAAATTTCAGTTCTTCTTTTTCACTGCTTATCTTTCTGAGTATTCCGTTTACAAAGCCTGTAAGCCCCTGCAGTCTTTTAATCTTAACAAGATTTACAGCCTCATTTATTACAGCTCTGTCAGGAACTCTGTCCATATAAAGAATTTGATATACAGACATTCTCAGTATCTCTCTGATTACAGGTTTTACACGCTTTCCGTTATTATATTTTTTTATAATATCATCCAGCTGCAGTCTGTACTCAACAACTCCATGGACCACTTTTGAAAAAAAGCCTCTGTCCGCCTTTGATAAATATGAATATTTTTTAAGAGCCATATCTATTACCTTATGGCTGTACTCTTTTTCAACATCTATCAATAAGAGAGCTTCCAAAGCTAAAGCCCTTATATTTGTTTTTTCCATTATCAATTCCTTCTTCTGCTTCTACCGCTGAATAAAAGCATAAGTCTAAGCATTTGCAATACTCCTGCAGCCGCTGCAGCCACATATGTCATAGCCGCCGCAAAAAGCACCTTTCTTGCACTCTTATCTTCTCTGTCAAAGAGAATTTCATTGTTTTCCAACTCTATTAAAGCTCTTCTTGAAGCATCAAACTCTACAGGCAATGTAATAATTTGGAAGATTACCGCAAGTAAAAACATTGCTATACCTATTTGAATAAGTATATTTGACATATTTCCATACCCAAGTAAAAATCCTATACATATAATAGGCCATGAAAGTCTGCTTCCCCAGTTTGCTACCGGTACAAACGCACTTCGCAAGTTTAGAGGTACATATCCGACATTATCCTGTATTGCATGTCCACACTCATGTGCCGCAACTGCAATTGCCGCTACGGAAGTGGATCCGTAAATCACTTCACTTAAACTTACAGTCTTATCTCTCGGATCATAGTGATCTGTGAGCCTGCCTGAAACCGGTCTCACGGAAACATCATATATTCCGTTTGCTCTTAAGATTCTCTCGGCAACCTCTCTTCCCGTGAGTCTTGACTGTGATGCCACTCTTTCATATTTTGCGAATGTTGCCTTCATTCTCCATGATGCAATCAATGTTATAAGCATTCCTATAATAACAAAAATATAGGTTATATCAAATCCGTAATACATAAGCTCCTCCTCTTATATCAGGTCTGTTATCCCGGCTTATATTCCCACTTTATATCCCTGCTCTATATCTCTTCCCATCAGGAAGTCCTTTGCAGACATTCTTTTCTTACCTTCAAGCTGCAAAGATAAAACTTCCAGGATACTTTGATTACATATTATAAAAATCCTGCTGTTAAAGCTATATATTTTGCCGTAATTTTCACTTAAGTTTATATTTGTTAATTTCGATATATTCTCTGCCACCTCGGCTTCCCATATCTTAAGCACCTTGCCCTGATACCTTGTATATGCACTTGGCCACGGATTCATTCCTCTTATCAATCGCTCTATTTCAACGGCGGTTTTATTAAAGTCTATCTCACCCATGCTCTTTGAGATCATCTTTGCATATTCGGTAGTAGCCTCACCTTGAGGTATCGGTACAATGCTGTCAAAATTTGCTATGGTATCCACTATCGCCTCGCCGCCAAGCACTGCCAGTTTGTCAAACAGCGAACCTCCGGTCTCTTTTTTGTCTATCTCTATTTCATACTGTTTTAAAATATCACCTGTATCCAGACCTTCATCCATCAACATAGTTGTAATACCTGTCTTTTCTTTTCCGTCTACAATTGACCACTGTATAGGAGCGGCACCTCTATATTCCGGCAATAGTGATGCATGAATATTTACACATCCGAATTTCGGTATATCAAGAATAGCCTTCGGTAAAATCTTTCCGTACGCCACCACCACAAAAAAATCGGCGTTTTCAGACTTAAGTCTCTCCAGTAGTGCTTCATCCTTCATCTTTGAAGGTGTAAGCACCGGTATATTAAGGCTTAATGCCAATTCCTTTACAGGTGTAGGGCTTAGCTCTCCTCTATTTCTTTTCTTATCTTCTCTTGTGAGCACAAGACTTACATCATGTCCCGCTTTTACAAGTGCTTTAAGCGGTTCAACAGAAAAGTCCGGTGTTCCCATAAAAACTATTTTCATTCTTCGTCTTCCTCATCCTCATACATACTCTCAAGTTCTTCATTGTCTATAAGTTCGCCTTCTACAAGATCCACATATAGCTCACCCTCAAGATGTCCGCATTCATGGCATATAGCTCTTGCAAGTAGTCCTTCTCCTTCAAGAGTATATTCATTCATATCTATATCGAATGCTTTTACCACAACATGGTTAGGTCTTTTTACCACTCCGCTCTTTCCGGGAACACTGAGACAACCTTCATATCCTACCTGCTCACCGTCCTGTTCAAGTATAACAGGATTTATAAGTACATGTACATTTTCAGGCTCTGTCTCTATTACAACTATACGCTTTAAAACTCCTATCTGAGGTGCCGCAAGTCCTACACCGTTAGCCTCTCTCATAGTGTCTATCATATCATCTATCAAAACTTTCGTTCTGTCATTTACTTCCTTTACTTCTTTACACTTTTTGTTTAACACGCTGTCGCCCATTACTCGTATTGCTCTTATTGCCATTATCTATCTCCTCAATTAAAGTCATATATTGCACCGACATTTCTGTAGTTGCCAAGACTTTCTTCTATCTTTTTTTGTATATTTAAAAGTATATCATAATTAGCATTTTTTATGTATACCAGTTTTCTGTAATAGTCCTTGACCTTACTTACACTCGGTTCGGTAGGTCCTATTATCATTGATTTTTTAAATGCGGCTTCCGACTTTATAACTTTTACAGTCTCACTTGCACATTTATTTAATTCTTCTTCCTTAATACTGCTAAACATTACTGTAAGCATATGGCAAGCAGGCGGGTATCCTCCCAGACTTCTGTAAGCTATCTCATTGTCAAAATATCTTTTATAATCCTGTGCCGCAGCTGCAACTATGGCATAGTTTTCAGGCTTGTATGTCTGGATAACAGCCTCTCCCTCCTTGGCTCTTCCCGCTCGCCCCGCAGCCTGTGTCAAAAGTTCAAATGTCCTTTGTGCACTTGTATAATTGCTTACATAAAGCGATGTATCCGCAGCCATTATTCCGACCAAGGTAACATTTGAAAAATCATGACCTTTTACTATCATCTGTGTGCCTATTAAAATATCCGCATCACCGTTTGCAAAATCCCTTATCATATCATTGGCGCTGTTCTTTTTTGAAACACTGTCGGTATCCATTCTAAGTACCTTCGCATTCGGAAACTCCGCTCTCGTCATAGCTTCAAGTTTTTGTGTTCCGGTGCCGAAATTTGCAATATACTTTGAGTTGCAGCTTGGGCAAGTTTTTGGCAGGTCTATTGAATATCCGCAGTAATGACATACCAGTCGGTTATTGTTATGCAATGTCATAGTAACATCACAGTGCTTACATTTTATAGCCTCGCCGCAAGATCTGCATGATACAAAGCTTGAATAACCTCTTCTGTTCATAAACAGCATAATCTGCTCATGTTTTCTTAATCTGTCCTCTATAAGCGTTCTTAACTTATCGCTGAAAATACTCCTGTTTCCTCGCTTCAGCTCATCCCTCATATCAACTATACTTACCTTCGGCAAAGAGGTATTTTTAGCCCTCGTTTTTAATTCCAAAAGCTTAATTTCTTTTTCCATCGCTCTGTTATAAGTCTCGGGTGTTGGAGTTGCCGATGCCAAAACCAAGGATGCGTCGGTAATTTCCGAAAGTTTTTGTGCCACATCTCTTACATTAAATGTAGGTACATTTTCATTTTTATAGGCTGAATCATGCTCCTCATCTATTACTATAAGCCCAAGCTTTTTTACCGGAGCAAATATTGCCGACCTTGGCCCTATTATTACATCCGCATCATCATTTTTTATTCTTTCAAATTGATAAAACTTTTCATTCTTGGAAAGCTTTGAATTTATGATTGCAACTCTCTCCCCAAAATGCTCCGCCATCCTAAGCACTGTCTGATATGTCAATGAAATCTCCGGTATAAGCACTATTGCCTTATATCCCTTTGATATCACATACTTTATCATATTTATAAAAACCAAGGTTTTTCCGCTTCCGGTAATACCGTGTAAAAGATAGGTATTCCTGCTGCAAATTTCAAAGTCGTACTTAAAAGTATTTACAGCATTTTCCTGCTCGTCATTTAAAGTATACTTCTTAGGCTTTATTACGTCATTAAAGTCCTCTATTCCCAGAGAACGAAGTATGGGCAAGAGTGGATTTACATTTCTTTTCTTTGAACCTATTACAATATAGCCTTCCTCCGCCATTTTCTTTAATGTAGTGGAATTTACTTTGAGTTCTTTGGTTATAAAGCTTTGCGGCAGACTTATTTTTGTTTTCAGTTCTTTTAAAACTCTTGCCTGTGCTGTTTTTCTTGACTTTATAAGTTCTTCTATTTTTTTATCAAGGCTCTCTACATCAATATTTAAGAAAATCTCATTGCTGACTCTTTCCTCCGCCTCCGACTTTACAGGCATTACCGTTGCTATTGCCTTATCAAAGCTTACACCATATCTGTGCTTTATCCATATGGCAAGACTTAATAGATTTTCATCAGCACTAAGTTCTCTTTCAGGTATTGAAAGTATGGACTTTAATTTTGAAATATCTACATTTGTACTTTCCCTTATATCGATTACATAGCCTTTTTTTACTATTTTCCCGAATTCAATCAAAACAGGACAGCCCGGAATTATACTATCCCTCAGTTTTTCAGGGATAATATATGTAAATGGTCTGTCCACATTTGTATTTGCTATTATTATATCAGCGAATAAATTTTTCATGATTTTTTATTTTATCTACAACATCAAAAAGTCTCATACTGTTTGAGCCCTTAAGCAAACATACGTCTCCCGCCTTGAGATATCCGGACATGAATTTTTCCAAACTCTCATTATCTTCAAAGCTCTTTGTATATATATCTTTATTGATATCTTTTATAATTTCCTTTGCCAATTCTCCCACAGTAAATACAGCATCGAGTTTCACATTCTCATTAATAAAATCCCCGATTTCTTTGTGAAGTATTTTCTCATCCGTACCGAGTTCCTTCATATCAGCCAATATTGCAATTTTTCTTTCGGCATCAAAATCTTTAAGTATTGAAATAGAAGCCTTCATGGAATCCGGTGAGGCGTTGTATGTATCATCTATAATTGTAAAATCTTTTAATTTTATTAATTCCTGCCTGTGAGAAAATCCCCTAAACTCCTCCAAATGTTTTGCCGCAGATTCTATCGAAAGATTGTAATGATCCGCTACTGCAATTGCCGCCAAAGCATTTGAAATCTGATGTTCACCGAAAACATTCAAATGAACTCTTACCTTCTTTCCTCCTATGTGAGCTGTGAACTCAGGCATAGCATTATTAAATACTATATCGGTTGCATAGTAATCACATGATGTATTTCCCTTTGCACTGAAATACTTATATACTATACCCTTTTCTTTAGGCGGATCAAAAAGCATATCATTATCGGCATTTAAAAATACCACACTGCCTTTCTTCATACCGTCCATTATATGAAACTTCTCGGCTCTTATATTTTCTCTTGTATGCAAATTTTCAATATGAGCCGTGCCTATATTGGTAACCAGAGCACAGTCACAGTTTACTATTTTTGCAATTCTTTCCATCTCGCCGAACTGACTCATTCCAAGCTCTATTACGCCTATCTCTTCGTCATTTATTCTGCTTAATGTAATCGGAACACCGACCTGTGAATTGAAATTATTAGGTGTCTTAAAGACTTTCAAATCTGAAAGAGCAAGTGCCACCATTTCTCTTGTTGTAGTCTTACCTACGCTTCCTGTAATACCTACCAAAGGCAATGTCAACTTATTTCTGATATACTTTCCAAGCTTTTGAAGTGCCTCTGTTGTATCATTTACGAGTACTATATTGAAATCATCTTTAAGAAAAATATCTTTTTTTGAACTTATTGCCGCTCTGCAACCCATATCATATACAGACTCCAAAAATTTATGGGCATCATTTTTCTCTCCGACCAGCGGAACAAAAAGACTGTCTTTATCAGCCTGTCTTGAGTCAATAACTATATTTGAAAATACGGCATTCTCATTTCCCGAGATAATTTCTCCGCCTGTGGCAAATGCAAGCTCCTTTATTGTTGTGTCATTCATCTTTTTATCTTCTCCAAGCACTCATCCACAACTTCTCTGTCTAAGAAATGAGTTCTGACTCCGTTTATTTCCTGATAGTCCTCATGTCCTTTTCCGATTATAGCGATGAGATCACCCTGCTTTGCATTCTCTATAGAATAATAAATAGCCTCTCTTCTGTCAGGTATGGTAATATAATCACCTCCTGTAGGCCTTAGTTTTGATATTATATCTGCGATTATATCCTCTGTTTTTTCATATCTGGAATTATCAGCAGTCACTATTGAAAAATCAGCCAGTTTTCCGCAGATTTCTCCCATTGAATATCTTCTGTCCTTTGATCTGTTTCCTCCGGAACCGAATACTATTACAAGTCTCTTCGGATTATAATGTCTTAAAGTATGTATAAGGCTTTCGGTACTGATTGCATTATGTGCATAGTCAATTACCACATTGAATTCATGTGAAGTATATGCTACCTCCATTCTGCCGTTTACTCTTGTATTCTTTAGTGCCGTCTTCAAATCATCGGCTTTTACTCCGAGTATAACGGCTGCGGCAAGTGCAGATAATGCATTATATACATTAAATTCTCCGGGAATTCCTATATAAATATCTGATACGGTTTCAGCTATATTATATTTTTCTCTGACGGTGTTTGAACAGCTTATATCTATCTTTGTTCCTAAGAAATCCTTATTTGATATATATTCAATATTTTTTGCTTCAAAATCTCCGCCTTTTCCGAATGTGTACTTTTCTGATGATGTAGACTGCTTTAAGACAAAATCTGAATGTTCGTCTTCTATATTTACAATTGTTTTATCACATTGTGTAAAGAAAAGCGATTTATACATCAAATACTCATCAAAGTCTTTATGTTCATCAGGCCCGATATGATCATGTGAAATATTTGTAAATATTCCGGTATCAAAACGGATACCTTCCGTTCTTTTCATCTTTACCGCCTGTGAAGAGACTTCCATCACCACATATTCACAGCCTGCATCAAGGCATTCTTTAAAGGTTTCATGCAGCTCATATGACTCAGGTGTGGTATTTAATGTAGGTCTGTGTATATTTCCTATGGTAATTCCGTTTGTACCTATAAGTCCTACCTTGGCATTTTGCTCAAGAAGTTTCTTTAACATATGAGAGGAAGTTGTCTTTCCCTTTGTACCGGTAATACCTATTATTTTCATTTTTTCAGCAGGATGTGAGAAAAATGCGGCTGAAAGTCTTGCAAGTGCCACTCTGGTATCTGCCACCTTTATAACACATACATCATCTCTTTTTATATCTCTTTCTACCACTATCGCCTTTGCACCTTGCTTTACTATATCATCAATCACATCATGAGTATCAAATCTCGCACCTTTTATACATACAAAGATACAATCCTTCACTATTTTCTTTGTATTAAATACCAAATCGGAAAAATCATCATGTAATTCTCCCGATATTATCTCTATATCAAGTCCCTTGGCGTTTTCAATCAGTTTCATCTTTTCTCCCTTTACATATGTTTACTTTAAGGTCTTTTAGAACAATCCTACTATATCTCCGTTATCATCTACATCTACCGCTTCTGCAGCAGGCACCTTCGGAAGTCCCGGCATGGTCATAATATTTCCTGTTATTGCAACTACAAATCCTGCTCCCGCATTTACATATACTTCCCTTACATTTATCTCAAAATCCTCAGGTCTTCCAAGTTTCTTAGGGTCATCTGAAAGTGAATATTGATTCTTTGCCACACATATAGGAAATTTATCAAATCCAAGTGCTTTTGCCCTATCAAGAGCCTTTTTTGCTGCAGGTGAATACACTACATTCTTTGCTCCGTATATTTTCGTTGCAATAGTATGAAGCTTATCTTCAAGACTTATATCATCAGGATAAAGAAAAGTAAAATGACTCTTTTTGTTTTCAAGTGTGTAAAGGATCTTTTCGGCAAGCTCCATGCCTCCCTTTCCGCCTTCTTCCCATACCTTTGAAACTGCAAACTCGCAATTTCTGCTTTCACAAAACTCTCTGATAAAGCTCACTTCCGCCTCTGTATCAGTAACAAAATTATTTAGGGTAACCACTACAGGTACTCCGAAGAGTTTTATATTTTCAATATGCTTTTCAAGATTTACTATACCTTTTTTTAGGGCATCAAGATTTTCATTTGATAAATCTTCCTTGGCCACTCCGCCATTATATTTAAGAGCTCTTACTGTAGCTACTATTACCACACAGTCAGGAGAAAGACCTGCCTTTCTGCATTTTATATCAAAGAACTTCTCTGCTCCGAGGTCCGCTCCGAATCCTGCCTCTGTAAGCGCTATATCAGCCATTCCCATTGCAATCTTTGTAGCTCTTATTGAATTGCATCCATGTGCTATATTTGCAAAAGGACCACCGTGAACAAGTGCAAGTGAATGATTCAAAGTCTGTACAATATTCGGCTTTATTGCATCTTTTAAAAGTGCGGCCATAGCTCCGACAGCTTTTAAATCTTTGGCAAATACCGGCTCCCCTTTAAAATTATATGCTACTATAATGTTTGAAAGTCTTTCCTTCAAATCATTCATATCCTTTGACAAACATAGTATTGCCATTATCTCTGAAGCCACCGAGATTACAAAATGATCTTCTCTGACAACTCCGTCAGTCTTATTTCCAAGGCCTACAACTATATTTCTTAACACTCTGTCATTCATATCTATACATCTTTTATGAATGATCGCTCCTGTATCTATTCCAAGTGTATTTCCCTGCTGAATATGATTGTCCAACATGGCGGCCAAAAGATTATTTGCAGAGGTTATAGCATGAAAATCTCCTGTAAAGTGAAGATTTAACTCATCCATAGGTACCACCTGTGCATATCCGCCTCCGGCAGCTCCACCCTTTACACCGAAACATGGTCCGAGAGAAGGCTCTCTAAGTGCTATTACCGCACTCTTTCCAATCTCCTTAAATGCCTGTCCAAGACCTACAAGAGTTGTAGTCTTTCCCTCTCCTGCAGGAGTAGGATTTATTGCCGTTACAAGTACAAGCTTACCTCTTTTTTTATCTTCATGAGCTTTTAAAAAATCCTCGCTAAGCTTTGCCTTGTATTTACCGTACATTTCCAAGTCATCAGCATCTATCCCGTATTCTTTTGCCACTTCGGCAATGTTTTTCATTTCTATACTTCTTGCAATCTCGATATCGCTACGCATATATCCTCCTAAAGATAAGTTCCCGGATATTTATAAAATATCCAAGAACTCGTCCATATTCATCAATATTTCTCTTTTCTTTGTTCCGGCTTCACCACCTACAACCCCCGCACTTGCAAGCTGATCCATAATTCTTGCGGCTCTGTTAAAGCCTATTTTAAAGTTTCTTTGAAGATTACCTATAGAAGATTTATCCTTTTCTATTATATATCTTCCTGCAGCCTCAAACAGCTCATCTCTTTCAGAAATATCATTTCCGGCACTTGCCGCATTCTGTGTTTCTTCTATCTGTTTGATTGTATTCTCATCATATTTTGCCTGCATTCCCTGATTTTTTAAGAAATCAACTACTGCAGACACCTCTTCATCAGATACAAACGCACCTTGTACTCTCATAGGTGTTGCCGATCCATATGGTGCAAACAGCATATCACCCTTTCCAAGAAGCTTCTCAGCACCGTTGCTGTCAAGTATAGTTCTGGAATCCGTACCTGAAGATACCGCAAATGCAATTCTTGAAGGTATATTTGCCTTTATTATACCTGTGATGACATTTACACTAGGTCTTTGTGTAGCTATAACAAGGTGAATTCCACATGCTCTGGCAAGCTGTGCAAGTCTTACTATTGCATCTTCAACCTCATTGTTTGCAACCATCATAAGATCTGCCAACTCGTCTATAATTATAACTATCTTCGGCAATTTCTCAGGTAAGCCTTCAATATTGCCTCTTCTTCTTGCATCTTCTATTCTCTTATTATAAGCTGTAAGATCTCTTACTCCTGTAGCCGCAAACTTCTTATATCTTTCACCCATTTCAGCCACTGCCCAGTTAAGTGCCGAAGCCGCCTTCTTAGGCTCTGTTACTACAGGTATCAAAAGATGAGGTATGCCGTTGTATACTGAAAGCTCTACAACCTTCGGGTCTACCATGATAAGTTTTACATATTCAGGTGAATACTTGTATATAATACTCATTATCAAAGTATTGATACATACCGATTTACCTGAACCTGTAGCACCTGCAATAAGTACATGAGGCATCTTTGCAATATCTGAAACTATTACTTTACCGG
>ERZ772977.1572-NODE-1572-length-11306-cov-7.223980_pt1 | contig 11306 bp, 9 predicted proteins | sample MGYA00511131_ERZ772977 | MGnify/ENA primary metagenome ERZ772977 (study PRJEB29015, sample SAMEA2737935) | human oral metagenome | biome: human oral; feature: human-associated habitat; material: dental | place: China | collected 2151 ...
AAAAAGAAATTGGAGGAAAGATAATGAGTAGTTTAAAAAATAAAAAAGTTATCATTATCGGAGATAGAGACGGTATACCTGGTCTAGCTATCGAAGAGTGTGTAAAAACTATAGAAGGAACAGAGATTGTATTTTCATCTACTGAATGCTTTGTCTGAACGGCTGCAGGTGCGATGGACTTAGAAAACCAAAAACGTGTTAAGGAAGCTGCCGAAAAATTCGGTAACGAAAACGTTGCGGTTCTATTAGGTGCGTCAGAAGCCGAAGCTGCTGGTCTAGCAGCTGAAACAGTAACTGTAGGAGATCCAACTTTTGCAGGGCCGTTGGCAGGAGTAGAATTACATCTTGCAGTTTACCACATAGTAGAAGAAGAAGTAAAATCACAAGTTGATCCAGCTGTTTACGAAGAACAAGTTGGAATGATGGAAATGGTATTGGATGTCGACGCAATTTCAGAAGAAATGAAAGACGTACGTGGTGAATAATCCAACAACACAATGAGGAGGTAAAAAATGTCAAAGATTAGAGTAGTACACTACATTAACCAGTTCTTTGCTGGGGTTGGAGGAGAAGAACAAGCTCACATAGAGCCTGAATTGCGTAAAGAATTACCCCCAATATCACAGCAATTACAAGCAAAACTGGGTGAAGAATTTGAAATAGTAGCTGCAGTAGTATGTGGAGACAGCTATTTCAACGAAAATTTAGAAAAAGCGCAAGCAACTTTATTAGAAATGATTAAAGGGGAAAACCCACAATTATTCATTGCAGGACCAGCATTTAACGCAGGACGTTATGGGGTTGCTGCAGGAACAATTACAAAATTAATCCAGGATGAATTACATATACCTGCTGTAACAGCAATGTATATTGAAAACCCTGGAGTAGATATGTACAGAAAAGATGTATATATCGTAGAAGCAACTGACAGTGCTGCAGGAATGAGAAAGGTTTTACCTAAATTAGCAAAATTAGCAGCAAAATTAGCAAAAGGTGAAGAAATACTTTCACCAGCTGAAGACGGATATATAGCTAAAGGAGTAAGGGTAAACTACTTCCACGAAGATAGAGGATCAAAACGTGCGGTAGATATGCTGATTAAAAAAATCAAAGGTGAAGCTTTTGAAACAGAATATCCAATGCCAGATTTTGACCGTGTTGAACCAGCTGCGGCTATTAAAGATTTATCTAAAGCAACAATCGCTCTAGTTACATCTGGAGGAATCGTTCCGAAAGGAAACCCTGATCACATTGAATCATCTTCAGCTTCAAAATACGGAACATATAGCATAGCAGGTGTTGAAGACTTAACAGCTGAAACATATGAAACAGCTCATGGAGGATACGATCCTGTATACGCAAATGAAGATGCTGACCGTGTGTTACCTGTGGATGTATTAAGAGAATTTGAAAAAGCAGGAAAAATTGGAAAATTGTACGAAGAATTTTCTACTACTGTAGGAAATGGTACAGCAGTAGCAAGTGCAAAAGCATTTGCAGAAGAAATTGGAAAAAAATTAGTGGCTGATGGGGTAGATGCAGTTATCCTTACATCTACTTGAGGAACTTGTACTCGTTGCGGTGCAACGATGGTAAAAGGAATAGAAAAATACGGTATACCTGTAGTACATATGTGTACAGTAGTACCTATATCACTAACAGTTGGAGCAAACAGAATCGTTCCAACTATAGCGATACCTCACCCATTAGGTAATCCAAAATTAGATAGTATAGAAGAAGAAAGAAAAATAAGAAGAAAATTAGTTGAAAAAGCATTAAATGCTTTAACAACTGAAGTAGATGGTCAAACAGTATTTGAATAATTAACTTAAAGTAATTCAGAAAGGAGACGGAGCCTGTCTTAATTGGAAAACAGTCCTTTTAAGACGGCTCCAAAAAAAGATATGAATTATCCAGTATTTAGAGGAGCAGGTTATGTTCTTGTTCATACACCTGACATGATTGAACATGGATCAACATGTGCAATAGAAAGAGAAACTAACCCTGACTCAGAATTTCTAAAAGAAATAAAAAACCACATAAGAAGTTACGAAGAAGTTGTAGATTACCTTCCAAACCAAGTTTATATAGGAAGAAAAACTCCTGAAGAGTTAAATGAATTCCCTATGCCTTGGTATGATATTAAAGATCAGAAAGGTGATCGTCACGGAAAATTTGGACAAATAGTTCCTCAGGACGAATTTATTGCATTACTGAAAATAGTAGATGCATTTGATTTAGTACACTTATCAGAAGAATTCATATCTGCAGTACGTCCAAAAATAGAAGCAAATTTCAAAGAATTAGAACCTTTCTTTGGACAACTTAAAAGCGATGATATCAGTGTAATAGATCCTAAAGACTATACACTAACTCACGAAGGAAAAGTTGTAGGATATGTAAAAAGAGCACATGATGTGGATCCAAACTTAAATTCACATGTAATGGCTGAAAACCTTGTAGTTAAAGCATCAGGAGTAATTTCAGCACTTGAAATGTTAAGAGATTCAAAAATAGATCCTAAAGAAATTGATTATGTAATAGAATGTTCTGAAGAAGCATGTGGAGACATAAACCAACGTGGTGGAGGAAACTTTGCAAAATCAATAGCTGAAATAGCAGGATTAGTAAATGCAACAGGATCAGATTTACGTGGATTCTGTGCGGCACCTACACATGCATTAATAAGTGCAGCTTCATATGTAAAAGCAGGAATTTATAAAAATGTAATGGTAGTTGCAGGAGGAGCAACAGCAAAATTAGGAATGAACGCAAAAGATCACGTTAAAAAAGGAATTCCAGTATTGGAAGATGTTTTAGGTGGATTTGCGGTACTTGTTTCTGAAAACGACGGTGTAAACCCAATAATAAGAACTGACTTAATTGGAAAACACAATGTTGGAACAGGTTCTTCACCTCAAGCTGTTATCTCAGCACTTGTAACACCTGGATTAGAAAAAGCAAACTTAAAAATAACAGATGTAGATGTGTACTCAGTTGAAATGCAAAACCCTGACATAACAAAAGCGGCAGGAGCAGGAAATGTACCTGAAGCAAACTATAAAATGATAGGTGCATTGGCTGTAATGCGTGGAGACATTGAGAAAAAAGATCTTAAATCATTCATAGAAACAAAAGGATTGCCAGGATGGGCTCCAACACAAGGACATATTCCTTCAGGAGTACCTTATGTAGGATTCTTACGTGATGATCTGACTACAGGAAATAAAAATAGAGCAATGATAATAGGAAAAGGAAGCTTATTCTTAGGAAGAATGACTAACTTATTTGATGGTGTTTCATTTATTGCTGAAAGAAATACTGGAGAAAAATCTGAAGAAGGAGCAGTTTCTAAAGAGGAAATAAGAAAAATAATAGCAGAATCAATTAAAAAACTTGCTCAAAATATCGCAGATACAGAAGAGTAGGGAGGTGTATGCTATAATGAGTAAAAAAATAATTTCTCAAGTACTGCTTGAAGTAGCTGAAGCTATTGAAACAGGAAATTTTGGGAAAAAAGTAAAAGTAGGAGTAACAACATTAGGAAGTGAACATGGATCTGAAAATATTATAAAAGGTGCACAACTGGCTAAAAATGATTTGTTTGACATAGTTCTTATAGGAAAAGGTCACGAAGATTTTGAAAGCTACGAAGTTGAAACTGAAGAAGAAGTGCATAAAAAAATGGAAGAACTACTTGACAGTGGAGAAATAGCTTCTTGCGTTACAATGCACTATAATTTCCCAATAGGAGTTTCAACAGTAGGTAGAGTAATAACTCCTGGAAGAGGAAATGAAATGTTTATAGCAACAACTACCGGAACATCTGCTACTGACAGAGTAGAAGCAATGGTAAGAAATGCGATATATGGTATAGCTACAGCTAAATCAGTAGGAATTAAAAAACCTACAGTAGGTATAATAAATATAGAAGGGGCAAGACAAACTGAAAAGTTACTGTCTGAACTTCAAAAAAATGGATATGACTTTGAATTCACAGAATCTCAAAGAGCTGATGGTGGTGCAGTAATGAGAGGAAATGACTTGTTGATGGGTACACCTGATGTCATGGTAACAGACTCATTAACAGGAAATTTATTTATGAAAATATTCTCATCATATACTACAGGTGGAGATTACGAAGCCGAAGGATATGGATACGGTCCTGGAGTAGGAGAAAACTATGATAGAAGAGTATTGATACTTTCAAGAGCATCAGGATCACCTGTTGTTGCTAAAGCATTAAAATATGCTTATGAAGTAGCTACAGGAAAAGTTAACGAAGTAGCTCGGGATGAATATAAAAAGGCACAAGCAGCAGGATTGGATAAAATCTTTGCTGAATTAAAAAATAAAAAACAAGATAGCAAACCTTCAGAAGAAATAAAGGCTCCTGAAAAAGAAGTTGTAACATCTCAAATAGCTGGTGTAGATATTATGGATCTTGAAGATGCAACTAAAGTTCTTTGGAAACATGGTATATATGCTGAAAATGGAATGGGATGTACAGGGCCAATTATTCTTGTAAATAAGGTTAATAAAGATAAAGCAAAAGAAATTTTAAGAGCAGAAGGATTATTATCATAATTTATTCTAATAAATAATTATTCCAGAAATAAAGCCTATAATTTTATGCGGAATATTTATAGGCTTCATTTTCTTAAAAAAAATTATGATATATGAGTATTATTTTAGCAACTATTTGTTAAAAAAATAACGAACATATGTTATTTAAGTGCAGACATATAGTGATTATAAATTAATAGCTAGTTATAAGTGGTTATTTGAAGTTAAAAGAAAAATTTACTGCCATAATTTTAATATAACACTTTATTTCTGTACATCAAAAATAATCACACAAGGAGTGAGAACTATGGGTTTAGTAGATATTATAAATAATTTAAATAATTTCCTTACAAGTAATATCCTTATGTGGGGATTACTTGGAGCCGGAGCGTTCTTAAGTATTATTTTAGGATTTCCTCAAATAACTAAGTTCCCAAGAGCATTTGGAATGGTATTTGGAGATTTATTTAAGAAAAAAGATTCTCAGGAAGGATCAATGTCATCATTTCAGGCACTCGCAACAGCAGTTGCAGCACAAGTTGGTACTGGTAACGTGGCAGGGGTTGCAACAGCAATAACTGCAGGAGGACCAGGAGCTGTATTCTGGATGTGGGTTTCTGCATTTTTAGGTATGGGAACAATTTTCACAGAAGCATGTCTTGCGCAAAAATATAGAAGAAGAGTAAACGGAGAATTAGTAGGAGGACCTGCTTACTACATTTCTGAAGGTTTGAAAAAAACAGGTGGACTTGCTAAAGGATTAGCAGGATTCTTTGCAGTTACTATTATCCTTGCATTAGGATTTATGGGAAATGCAGTTCAATCAAACTCAATTGCTGCAGGAATTAAAGGTATAAGTGGTTTAGGAGGTATCAACCCTGGTATAGTTGGTGTTGTTGTTGCAATATTGGCTGCTTTGATATTCATGGGTGGAATGGGAAGAATAGCAAAATTTGCTGAACTTGTAGTTCCAATTATGGCGGCAGTTTATATAGCAGGTAGTTTAGTTATATTAATTATATTCCATAAAGAAGTAATTCCTACAATTGCATGGATATTCAAAAGTGCATTTACAGGTAATGCTGTAGCAGGAGGTATAGCAGGATCTATAGTTAAAGTGGCAGTGCAAAAAGGGGTTGCAAGAGGACTGTTCTCAAATGAAGCAGGAATGGGTTCAACTCCACACGCACACGCAGTTGCACACGTAAAACATCCGGCAGAACAAGGATTAACAGCAATAGTTGGAGTATTTATAGACACTATGTTAGTATGTACTGCAACAGCATTATCTATTTTAGTAACTGGTGCATATAAAGTACAAGGAGCAAATGGTAAATATCTTGTAGGAGCTCAGCTTACACAAGGTGCATTTAAACTTTCTTTTGGTGAATTTGGAGCAATATTGCTGGCTGTATGTCTTGCATTCTTTGCTTTCACTACTATAATAGGATGGTACTACTTTGGAGAATCAAATATTAAATATTTATTTGGTGAAAAAGGATTATTACCTTACAGAATAATAGTAATTATCTGTATAATAGTTGGATCATTACAGGAAGTTGAAATAGTATGGTCATTGGCAGATATCTTTAACAGTTTAATGGTTATACCGAACTTGATTGCTATCGTATGGTTATCATTTGAAGTTAAAAATCTTCTTCAAGATTACAATAAGAAATTTGCAGAAGGTAATGTTCATTACGACTATAAGGAAGAATAAAATAGTGTTATTATAACACAGAAAATACTAAATAAATAAAAAATAATAAATGCAGTGCTGTTTCAGATTTCAGATCTTATATTCAGCACTGTATTTAAAATAATGGAGAAATCTCTTATAATTAAAAGGAGGAGAAAGATGAACAGTCTTATAAGTGCAGACAATACATGGGCTTTATGGTGTATTTTGGCAGTTTGTGCCGCAACAGCAATATATTTGGAACAAAAATATGAATGGGCAAGTAAAGTTACAGGATGTATTTTAGCATTATCATTTGTAATGATTTTATCAAATTTCAATATAATACCGACAGAAGCACCTGTTTATGATCATGTGTGGGGATATATAGTTCCACTTGCTATTCCTATGTTGCTGTTTAATGCAGACATTAAAAAAATAGGAAGAGAATCAGGTCGTATGGTTTTTATGTTTATATTAAGCAGTTTTGGAACAGTTATAGGTGGTTTTATTGCTTATTATATTATGAGAGGAGTTATTCCTCAGTTAAATGATATAGTACCTATGTTTACAGGAACATATACAGGAGGAGCTGTTAATTTTGTGGCAATGTCTACTTTATATAAAGTACCTGGGAAAACAGTGTCTGTAGCACTAGTTGCAGATAATCTTCTAATGGCACTTTATTTTTTTGTACTGATAGCTTTACCAACGTTAAATATTATAAAGAAAAAATTTACACACCCTTATATAGATAAATTGGAAAATCTTACAGAAGAAGATAAAAGTAAAAATGAAACATTAGTAGCAAAATACTGGGGAGCAAAAGAAATTTCATTAAAGGATATAGCAATAACAGTAGCTTTATCCTTGGTTATAGTTACTATTTCTGATACATTATCTAAATTACTGTCTTCTACATTCTCAGGAAAAGGACTGGTAGATGCTATTTTAGGAGGACTATTAGGAAATAAATATCTGTTAATGACAACATTGACAATAATAGTAGCTTCGGCATTCCCAAAACAGGTAGGTTCAATAAGAGGAAGTCAGGAAATAGGAACATTCCTTATTTATCTGTTCTTTGCGGTAATAGGAGCACCTGCTTCAATTGGTTTAATTCTTAAGGAATCTCCGTTGCTGTTTGTATTTGCCTTCATTATAATTCTTGTTAACCTGATATTCTCGCTGGTACTTGGAAAAATATTTAAATTCAGTATTGAAGAAATTATTGTTGCATCAAATGCCAATGTGGGAGGACCAACTTCAGCGGCAGCAATGGCAGTTTCAAAAGGTTGGACAGAACTAATAGTACCTGCACTTTTAATAGGAACATTAGGATATGTCATCGGTAACTATTATGGTATCTTTACAGGATGGATGTTACACTAGACATTACATTAGGAGGTATTTTAAATGTTAGAAAATTTTGAACCAAAAGATGTATTTTACTGGTTTGAGGAATTATCTAAAATTCCCCGTTGTTCAAGACAGGAAAAGAAAGTAAGTGATTTTCTGGTAGATTTTGCTAAAAAAAGAAATTTTGAAGTTTACCAGGATCATGAAAATAACGTAATTATAAAGAAACCTGCAACTCCGGGATACGAATCAAAACCTACAATTATTATGCAGGGACACATGGATATGGTTTGTGAGAAAGTAAAGGGTTCAAGTCATAATTTCTGTGAAGATCCTTTAAAACTGCAGGCAAAAGACGGATGGATAAGTGCAGAAGGAACTACTCTTGGAGGAGATGACGGAATAGCTGTGGCTTATGCTCTGGCTTTTCTTGACGGAAACTATCCACATCCTAATCTTGAGGTGTTAATTACAACTCAGGAAGAACTTGGAATGGAAGGTGCTCTTGCAGTGACAGGAGAACATTTAACTGGAAAATATCTTTTTAACATAGATGGAGAAGTTGAAAATGAACTTCTTGTAGGATGTGCCGGAGGAATAACAATTACTTCAGTAAAGGAACTTAAAACTGTAGAGCCTACTTTGAAGGATGCCTATAAGATTGAGATTGAAGAGCTGACAGGAGGACACTCCGGACAGGAAATACATAAATCACGTGCAAATTCAATAAAAATTGCTGCACAGTTACTGGATAAAATTTCAGGGAAAGTGGAACTTATTTCGCTGACTGGAGGATCAAAACATAATGCAGTTCCTACAACGGCAGTTATTGAACTGTTTGCAGATAATGAAGCTGTTGAAGAACTTAAAAAGAAGGCGGAGGAACTTACGAAAAACTACAGAATCTCCGATCCTGATATGAAAATAGTGTTCACTTCAATAGATTCAGGAGAAAAAGTATGGACATGTGAAACTTTGAAGGCAGTTGTTGAAACATTGATAGCTGTGCCTGACGGAGTATGCTACATGGATCCTGTGCTGGACGGACTTGTTGAAACAAGTCTTTCTAACGGTGTACTGGAACAGAAGGATGGTAAATTATACCTGACAACATTATTACGTTCTTCAAACAAGGCAAGGGAAACTGAAGTTAAAAGACGTTTTGAGCTGATTGTGACTTCAAATGGATTTGAAATGTCAGATAACGGAGGATATCCTGGCTGGCAATATGATCCTGATTCTGCATTGCGGGTGAAGGCAATAGAAGTGTATAAGAAACAGTTTGGGAAAGAGCCAAGTGTAAAAACAATGCACTGTGGACTGGAATGCGGTATATTGAAAATACCTTTACCAAATACAGATATGATTACATTCGGACCGGATATGCAGGCAATTCATACTGTAAATGAGCGTCTGAATATAGAGTCTGTAGGAAGAATATGGGAATTTCTGAAAACATTGGTGATTTCACTTGATTAAATTAATATCTGTAAATAATGACAGATTGAAACAGGAAGTACTGGATATTTATATTGGTAATGACTATTATTTTAATAAAATATTGAATATTCCTCAAAGTATAACCAATGTTGAACAAGATATTACAAATATTCCTGATGGAGTTCAAAAAAGTCAGAAAAATTACAGATTAGTTTCTTTTAATGATGAAATTTTGGGTGCAGTTGATTATATAACTGGCTATCCTGAAAGAAATACTGTTTTTATAGGTCTTTTTATAATTAAAAATAATAAGCATAGACAAGGTTTTGGCAGAAAAATATTTAATTACATAGAAAACTTGTTTAAAAGTGAAGGATTTTTAAAAATAAGACTGGGAGTAATTACTGATAATGAAATAGGATTTTCTTTTTGGAAAAAACAAAATTTTAAAGAAATTGAAAGAAAAGTTTTGAAGTTTGGAAATTCTGAAAAAGAAGTCATTGTTATGGAAAAGAAAATATAATAAAAGAATAGGGAAAGAAATATAAAAACTTCTTTCCCTAAAATGCTTATAAATTAGAAAAATTTTGTTACAAAAAAATTAGGAGGAAATAATGAGAAAAATAGGGGCATTTTTATTGTTATTATTTGTAATTTTTTCCTGTGGAAAAAGTGGGAATAACAATAAAACAAATAAAGAAAAAGGTTCTGCAACAAAAAATGAGCAGGATGTAATGAATGAGATTGAGAAAAAGAAGGAAGAAATAGAAAAATATAATAGATATGTGGAAGTTTATAATAATCTGGGAAATATGGATAGAAGAATTATAAGGTATTTTGAAGAAGCAGGAAATGAAGAAAAAGTTCGTAAAGTTAAAGGATCATTTCCGGTAATGCACGTCAATCAAAGTACAATTGATAATGTAAAGCAGAACCTTTCCTCAAAAGTAAAAATGGATGAACTGGATAAAGCCGCAAAAGATATGCTTCCATATATAGAGGAACTTAAAACACTGGCAGAAGCTATGGAAAGCTACTATGAAGGAAAGGATTTTGTTTCTGATAATTATGCCAAGGCACAGGAGCTACATACAAAATTCCTTGCTGCAGTGAAAAAATACAGTGAAACTACATCAGCTTTTAAAAAGGCTATGGAAAAAAAGGATAAGGAAAATCAGGTGCAAGCGATTGAAGAATTTAAGAAAAATGGAGAAATGGTGAGATATAACCTGGCACTTCAGATGAAAGTAAACGAAGATTTTCTTACTGAAATAGATAATCAGAAATTGGATATATCTAATTTTACTAATGGAAATGTTGAAAAATTTAAGGAATTAAGAGATAAAATTTCAAAACAGTACGAAGAGACTGAAAAAATTCTGGCAAATGGAGAAGAACTGAAAAAAGAAGGTTATACAAACAGTGTGGCGATAGCATCATTTAAAAGAAAAATGACAGAATTTAAAGGAACGACAGCGAGTCTGATTAACAGAATGGAAACAAAGAGAAGAGGAGAAAGTGGAGAAATTAGAAATAGCTTTTATGCCGAAGTAAGTGAGGGAACACCTGAAAATGTAAATCGTGTATTTAATGAAGTTGTGAGGGAATATAATAATTTAAGTAAATAAATAAAACGGAATAAAAGAAAGATGGTCAAGAGTATTTGACATACCAAAATGGAATTCTTTAGAAGTACAGGCTAATCTGTGGGAAATAAAAAAGGAATGGATGAAAAATATAGTAAAATTGGCAGATTCTATGCCTGATGAATATAATGAAAGATAATAAAATTAACTTCTGATGAAATATAAAAGTGCATATTAGAACGGTAAATTTAGAGTTTATGGATAGCGAGTAAATAATTACATAAATGACTTTACTTAAGGAGAAGCTTATGAGAATAGAAACTCAAAGATGCCTTATTAGAAATTTTAATGAAAGTGATGTTTACACATTGTACTGTATTCTAAGCAGTCCAAAAGTAATGGAATATATTGAACCGCCATTTACAGAGGAGAAGACAAAAATTTTTATAGAAAATAATGGATTGATTCCTTCGCCCCTAGTATATGCATTGGAATACAGAAATAATAATAAATTAATTGGACATGTTATTTTTCACGAATATGACAGTAAAAGATATGAAATTGGGTGGATAATAAGTGAAGAATATTGGAATCAGGGGATAGCTGATGAAATTACTAAATCACTTATAGATTTTGCAAGAAAGAAATTGATTCATTCACTAATTATTGAATGTGAT
>ERZ772977.1574-NODE-1574-length-11291-cov-2.470363_pt1 | contig 11291 bp, 5 predicted proteins | sample MGYA00511131_ERZ772977 | MGnify/ENA primary metagenome ERZ772977 (study PRJEB29015, sample SAMEA2737935) | human oral metagenome | biome: human oral; feature: human-associated habitat; material: dental | place: China | collected 2151 ...
CGGCATCGGCTATGACATAGAGAGCAAGGTACCCCGCGAGCGACAGGAGGCGGAGGGCTGCGCCCTGCGCCTGATCGAGGTGAAGGGGCGGGCCAAAGGCGCGGACACCGTAGCCCTCTCCAAGAACGAGATCCTGGCCGCCCTCAACAAGCCCGAGTGCTGGCTACTCGCCATCGTGGAGGTGGACGGGCACAACACCCGTGCCACCTACTTGCGGCGACCCAACCTGCGCACCCCGGCCTTCACGGAGACGAGCGTGACCTATGACATAGGACGGCTGACGGCATCCGCCGAGGTCGTGTTGGAAAGGAACGACATATGGCGGTAAAGAAGCTCATCGAGGTGGCTCTGCCGCTCGACGCGATCAACGCAGCGTCGGCCCGGGAGAAGTCCATACGGCACGGGCACCCCTCCACCCTGCACCTGTGGTGGGCGCGTCGGCCACTCGCTGCCGCCCGGGCCGTGATCTGGGCCTCGCTCGTGGACGACCCGTCGAGCCATCCCGAGGAATTCCCCACCGAGGAAGCGCAGAATGCCGAGCGCCAGCGCCTCTTCAAGATCCTCGAAAACCTGGTGGTGTGGGAGAACTCCAACAACCAGGACGTGCTGGGCGCTGCCAAGGCCGAGATACGCAAGAGCATGGGAGATACGCCTCTAAAGCTGCTCGACCCCTTTGCGGGCGGGGGCGCCATCCCGCTCGAGGCCCAGCGGCTGGGGCTTGAGGCCTACGCCCAGGACCTGAATCCCGTGGCCGTAACCATCAACAAGGCCATGATCGAGATTCCGCCCCTCTTCGCAGGGCAGGCGGCCGTGAACCCGGAGGCGCAAAGCCGCAAGGCCATGGAGGTCTGGTCGGGCAATAACGGGCTCGCAGCAGACGTGGAGTACTACGGCAGGTGGATGCGGGACGAGGCCTACAAGCGTATCGGGAAGCTCTACCCCAAAGTGAAGGTACCCACCGACCAAGGCGGCGGCGAGGCTACCGTCATCGCCTGGATCTGGGCGCGGACCGTGAAGTGCCCCAACCCCGCCTGCGGTCACAAGACCCCGCTCGTACGGTCCTTCGACCTATCCAAGAAGAGGGGGAAAGAGTGGCACGTGGAACCCTCCTGCGAGGGTGGCGAGGTATGGTTCTCTATAGCGCCGGGTAAGAGCACGCGACCAGGCACGAGAACTCGAACGGGCGCTACCTGCATTCATTGCGGAGCAGCCATCGATCTTCAGACCATCCGCGACGAGGCAACGCATGGCAACATGGGTGCTGTCCTCATGGCCGTGGTGGCAGAAGGCATGCACGGCAGAATTTACATTGCCCCCAGCCCCAAACAGATAGAGACTGCCAATGTCTCTAAACCGGATGACTATCCAACAGGTAACATAGCTCAGAATCCACGTTGGTTTTCGCCACCTACCTATGGTCTCGACACCTTCGACAAGCTCTTCACCAACCGGCAGCTGACAGCGCTCACGACCTTCTCGGGGCTGGTGCGGGAGGCCCAGGAGCGGGCCACCACTGACGCCATCAAGGCCGGACGGGCCAACGACGGGGTGGGCCTGGACGCGCACGGGGCGGGCGCCACCGCCTACGGCGAGGCCGTGGGTGTCTATCTGACGTTTATCGTCGACAAACTCACGGATTACAACTCTTCTATATGCTCTTGGATTTCCAATTTAAGCGCTATTCGTAATACTTTTGCACGGCAAGCGATTCCTATGACATGGGACTATTCCGAAGCGAACCCATTTAGTGGAGCTGCTGGCTCATTCGATAGCATGTTGAACTGGGAAACTAGTGCAATCGGATATCTGCCAAATCATACTACTACAGGGACAGCAAAGCAGTTCAACGCGCAGAGCGATAACGGTCTGCGAAACATCATAGTGTCTACCGACCCGCCCTACTACGACAACATTGGCTATGCCGACCTTTCGGACTTCTTCTACGTGTGGCTGCGTCCGTCGCTCCGCCACACCTATCCCAAGCTCTTCTCCACCATGCTCGTGCCCAAGGAGGAGGAGCTGGTGGCCACGCCCTACCGTGACAATCGAGGCAGAAAAGGTGCCCGCGACTTCTTCGAGGAGGGCATGTACCACGCCCTCAAGCAGGTCCACACGTATGCGCGGGATGACATACCCGTGACCGTCTACTATGCCTTCAAGCAGTCCGAAACCGAGACTTCCAACGAGGTCGAGACCACCACCTCGACCGGTTGGGAGACCATGCTCTCGGCCATCATCCGATCTGGCTTCGCGATTACTGGCACCTGGCCAGTTCGTACAGAACGTTCTGCCCGAACCATTGCCTCTAGCACCAACGCCCTCGCCTCCTCCATCGTCCTCGTCTGCCGTAAGCGGCCGACCGACGCCCCCATGGCCACGCGGCGGCAGTTCATGGCCGCCCTCAAGCGGGAGCTGCGGCCCGCCCTCGATAAGCTGCGCACGAGCAACATCGCGCCGGTGGACCTGGCGCAATCGGCCATCGGCCCCGGCATCGGGGTCTACTCGCGCTACTCCCAGGTACTGGAGAGCAACGGGGAGGCCATGAGCGTGCGGAGCGCCCTGCAGGTGATCAACCAGGAGCTGGACCTGTACTTCTCCGACCAGGACTCGGACCTGGACCGCGACAGCCGCTTCTGCGTGGACCTCTACACCCAGTGCGCCTTCAACGAGATCAAGTTCGGCGAGGCCGACGTGCTGGCCCGAGCCAAGAACACCTCCATCGAGGGGCTGGCCACCAAGGGGGCGCTCTCGTCTGCCAAGGGAATCGTGCGGCTCCTCAGCCGCGACGAAATCCCCGAGCGGGTGGACATGTGCTTCACCTGGCTCTTTACCCAACAGCTTACCCACGCCATGGAGACGGGCGGGGTGGACGCCTGCGCCAAGTTCCTCAAGGACGTGTTCGGCGGCGCTGGGGAGAGCGCGCGGGCGCTGGCCTACCGGCTTTTCCAGCTGGCAGACAAGAAGGGGTGGAACGGGGAGGCCTTCGCCTACAACTCGCTCGTGGTGGCCTGGCCCGAGATCGAGAGCCGGGCGGCGCAGATGCAGGCCGCTGGCCCTACGCAGGGCACCCTGGACGAGCTTTTGAGTGAGGAAGGCGGCGAGTAGCCATGGAGAACTACCTGCGCGAGGCCAAGGGCTTCGATATCCTGCTGAAGTCACTCGTGCCCTACGAGGCGCGCGAGCTAATTTTGGAGTACGGGGACAACGACTGGTGGCAGCAGGGGGTGCTCGACGACCTTCACGACGACCAGAAGCGCGACCTTCCCGCCATGGGCAAGTTCAACGAGCTCTGCGACTCGCTCGACGTGATGGCGGCCCTGCGCATCCTAGACTTCCAGTGGAGCAAGGTATTCCGCCGCAAGCTCCCCCGGGACTGCCGGACCTGGGCCATCGAGCTCAAGGGTACGCGCAACCGGTGGGCACACCGGGGCGCCCAGGACATTAGCGACAACGACACCTGGCGGGCGCTCGACACAATGAGCCGCCTCTGCGAGCAGATCGACCCGGACGGGGCGGCCGAGATCAACGCCCTCTTGCGCGAGGCGCGCTATGGGAGGGCCGAGGGGTCCGTGACGGTGACGACCAACGCGAGCGCGCCCGCGCAGGTCTCCGGCTCGGGTCGTGCGCGGCGGGCCGAGACGATTCCCGCCGAGGGGCTGCCCAGCTGGCGAGACGTAATGGAGCCCCACCAGGACGTGGCCGAGGGGCGCTACCGCAACGCCGAGTTCGCGGCCGACCTGGCCCAGGTGGCCCGGGGCGAGGGGTCCTTGGAGTACCGCGACCCCGTGGAGTTCTTCGGGCGGACCTACGTGACCGAGGGCATGAAGGGCCTGCTCGTCCAGTCGCTCAAGCGGGTGGCCGGGCTCGACGGCGAGCCCGTGATCCAGCTGAAGACTGCCTTCGGCGGCGGCAAGACCCACAGCATGCTGGCCCTCTACCACCTCCTGCGCAGCCCCAAGCTCGTGCGGGACATTCCCAACGTGAGGCCCACCCTGGAGGCGGCCGGGGCGGAGACCATTCCCCAGGTGCACGTGGCCGTGGTCGTGGGCACCGCGCTTAACCCGGCCAAGGCCAAGCGGCCGGCCGACCTGCCCGGGGTGACCGTGAACACCATCTGGGGCGAAATCGCCTACCAGCTGGCCGTGAGCTGCGGGAACCGTGATGTCTACGAGTTCGTGCGCGACGCCGACCGTCGGCACGTCTCGCCGGGCTCGCAGGCCCTGAAGGAGATGTTCGACGCCTGCGGATGCGCCCTGGTGCTGGTGGACGAGCTGGTGGCCTACGCCAAGAAGCTCTACGGGGCCGACAGCCTCGTGGCCGGGACCTTCGACAACTTCATCACCTTCATCCAGGAGCTGACCGAGGCGGTCCGGGCGAGCGAGCGGAGCCTGGTGGTGGCCTCCATCCCGGAGAGCGACCGGGAGATCGGGGGCGACTCCGGCCAGCGGGCGCTCGAGGCCATCGAGCACACCTTCGGGCGCATGGAGTCCATCTGGAAACCCGTGAGCGCGAGCGAGGGCTTCGAGGTGGTGCGCCGTAGGCTCTTTCTCGACTGCAAGGACCCCGCCAAACGCAAGGTCGTGTGCAACGCCTACAGCCGGATGTACAACGACAACGCGGCCGACTTTCCCGTGGACGCCCGGGAGCTGGAGTACCGCGACCGGATGGTGAGCTGCTACCCCATCCACCCCGAAGTGTTCGACCGGCTCTACGAGGACTGGGCAACGCTTGAGACCTTCCAGCGGACGCGCGGCGTGCTGCGGCTCATGGCCGCCGTGATCCACGAGCTGTGGGTCTCGGGCGACGAGAGCCCCATGATCATGCCGGGCTCCTTCCCCCTGGACGTGGCGGCCGTGCGCGACGAGCTGACGCGCTACCTGGACGAGAACTGGAACGGGGTCGTGGACTCCGAGATCGACGGGCGCAACTCCCTTCCCTTCCGCGAGGACCAGAGCGTGCCCCGCTACGGGCGGCTCATGGCCTGCCGGCGGGTGTCGCGCACCGTCATGCTGGGGTCGGCCCCCGACGTGGCCGGGCAGAACGCGCGCGGCATCGAGCGGTCGCACATACGGTTGGGCGTGGTGCAGCCGGGCGAGAACGTCTCATACTTCAACGACGCCCTCTCCACCCTGCAGAACGCGAGCACCTTCCTCTACAGCGACGGACAGGGCAACCGCTTCTGGTACGACACCCGTCCCACCCTGCGCAAGACCATGGAGGATAGGGCCCAGCAGGTCTCGCGCGAGGACGCGGCCTTCGAGGTGGAGCGGCGTCTCAAGGCCTGGCGGCGCTGCGAGCCCTTCGCGGGCCTGCACGTGTGCCCGGCGAGCTCGCTCGACGTGCCCGACGAGCAGAGGCTGCGCCTGGTAGCGTTGGCTCCCGGCTTTGCGCACCGCAACGGGGACGCAGGCTCTGCGGCCGTGGGTGCCGCCCAGGAGATCCTGGACACGCGGGGTACGGCTCCCCGCCAGTACAAGAACACGCTCGTCTTCGTGGTCTGCGACGCGGGGTCGGTGGCCTCGCTCTCACAGGCGGCCAGGGCGTACCTGGCCTGGCGGTCCATCGCCGACGACAAGGAGGCCCTGAACCTGGACATGGCCCAGGCACGCGAGACCGACCAGAATGTGACCCGGGCCGACGAGACTCTCAAGGCCCGCATCCAGGAGGCCTACAGCTGGCTTCTGGCGCCGGCGATAGACCTGGCGAGTGGGTCGATGGACATAACGTGGGATATCGACCGTATCGCCGGGGGCGGTGAGGACGCGCCCCACAAGGCGGCCCGCAAGCTCATCGCCAACGAGGGCGTGATCACGCAGTGGGCGCCGCAGCTCTTGACCATGGAGCTGGACCGGGTGCTGTGGCACGATGCCGACAAGCACGACATCCGGGTGAGGCAGCTCTGGGACTACCTGTGCACCTACTGCTACCTGCCGAGGCTGTCGGGCTTCTCGGTGCTGGAGGACGCCATCCGGCAGGGGTCGGCCTCGAGGGAGTACTTTGGCATCGCGTCGGGCTTTACCGACGGGCGCTACCTGGACCTGACGCTGGGCCAGGCCCGGGCGCGGGTGAACCCCACCGACCTTTTGGTGAAGCGGGCCGTGGCGGCTGACCAGCTGGAGCGCGAGGAGGAGGAGCGGGCCGAGGCCGAGCGCAGACGCCGGGAGCAGACTGCGGGCGACGCTGGTGCTGGTGCCGCGAGCGGTGACGGCGGGTCTGGCGGCGGGCATGCGACGTTCGACGGGCTGGGCAGCATTGGCGGCTCGGAGGCCCGTGCGGACAGCGGCGAGGCCGGGGGCGGAAGCATCCCTGCGACCGAGAGCCTGCCGGTCTCCTTCGCCATGAGCGCGGGGTTGGACAGCACGCGTGTGAGCCGCGACGTGCGCTCCATCATGGAGGAGATTGTGAGCCAGCTCACGGCGCTCGACGATGCCGAGGTGGAGCTGAAGCTGGAGGTGCGGGCGCACGCCAAAGCAGGCTTTCCCGCATCCACCCAGCGCACGATCAGCGAAAACTGCAACACGTTGCACATCCGGGAGTATCGGTTCGGGAGATAGGAAGGCTGAGGGGCCAGGTCTCATCCGCTGATGAGGTTCCTGACCTGGCTCCTCACCCTGACCGGCTTGTGAAGGAAGTTGTTCACGTCGAGCTGATGTATCACCTCGTTGTAGACTGGCGCTTCGCGCTCGGGATCTCGAATCGTGATTACAAGACAAAACGGCTGTTCCAACACCTCACCCGTTGCCGATGCACGTGCCTCTACGTTATACCGGAACAGCGGGTCAAGCTCCAGGAACCAGAGCCGCTCCTCCCCGAGCTTCTTCTGGATGCTGGGCCTGAGGTCGGCCAGATCAACAGCATACTTCTTGACTGGGGCATACTTGCCCGCAAACTCCACAAGCATACGTTCCTTTAGAGCAAAGTCTGTCTGGGCTTCCTTCAGGCGCTTCTTACTGTAGTAGTCATTGCGCAGGAGGTTGACGGCGTCGTTTCGTCCAATGGGGTTGATGATATTCCGTTTGGTTGTATCCCTTTGCTGCTTGCTGTCGAATGACCCGAACATGACATTGATATCTGACTGGCAGTACTCGCCACCCTGGCTTTCGTCGAGGATGGGATTGTATACCAAGGTGAGGACTATCTGACCGGTGTAGACACCGTCTCTAACGAGGGATGGGGGCATCGGGAAATCGAGGATGTTGATCTTCTCGCCCTTGGCCAACGTACCTCGGAGGATCAGCGTGGACTCGTAAAGATTGTCAGAAAGTATCTGTGAAATCTTTTCAGGGATGCCAAAACCCAATTCCTTGACCCTTTCGTCGGGAGGCATCAGCTTGCCATCAGTAAAACTAGCCGAATGGATTATAAGCGTCTTTGCCAAGAGTAGGCTTGGCTCTGAGTCGAGCGCGAAGATGAGGTTGGATGCCAAGGCGGATACACGCGGGGTCGAGAAGCTTGTGCCTACCGCAGTTGCGATATGACCGTCTGTTGTATAAGAATGGACATGCGTTGCCGTGAACTTGTTCGTCCTGGGATCAACGCCTGCGTTGCCACCGTAATGCGAAACCTCAGGTTTGATGATGAACTCTGGACCAGGGCCGACGCACGAGAAGGGAGATGCGGCTCCCTTCTCGGCGATGTCATAAGTGCCCTTGTCCTGAGCGGCCGAGCCGACTGTCAGGGCTCTTACCGAATCGGCCCCCGAGAACAGCCTCTCCTTGTTGCCGCCTCTGAGCATCCTGAACGTATTGCCCGCTGACTTGCAGATGAGGATGCCATACTTGTCTTGAATCGCATCGAGGGCTTTTGCGAAGTCGGAGAAGTCGTTATCCCTTACTGCATCCGGTCCGCTTATCGACAGGTTCCAGACGCTCGCCTTGTCATGGGCGTATAAAAGTACCTCTTCAATGTTCGCGATGACATCTGATTCATTGACTCCACCACCCATCACATTCTCGTCGGGAAACACGTTGGCGTCAAAGAGCTTCATAGGTTCCCCGCCCACCCATCGCTCGTGTTCAAATTGGTCGCCATACTGGGCAACGCCCGCCACAAAAGTCCCATGATCATGGTCTTGCTCCTCGGGAGGATACGATGAACGCCTCTCTTCCATCAACCATGGGGCCAGCGGCTCTATTGGCTCGATGCCCGAGTCCAGAATACCAAGCCTTGGATATTCAGTGCCCTCTTTGGGAACCAACGGCTCCGGCTCCTCGTACGACTCAGAAAGCGCGTCGAGCGACATGCGGCACCTTGGCATCGGCTGGATCGAGAATATCGACTCACCCATGATGCCGTCTGTCAGGGCAGCTGCTTTGGCGGATGTTGCCACCATCTTGTATATGACTAGGTTGTCTGTATACCTGACTGCTTCAAACTCTATGCCGAGACCAACGAGGGCCTCCTCAAAATCCGTCCTACATTCTTGGTTGGCAATCTCATCCTTATAGTCAACAAGCTTGACTTTGTAGACTTCATCTGGCGCATTAAGATTGATGCTTGGCTCGAACGGAGCAATTTGTTTGACGCATGAGATTCCCGCCACGTTGCGCGTCGTGTCGCTCACATTTTTCACCATGCGGTGGAGATCGGCTTCATCGTAGGCTTGTACCACAAGGTTCTCGGAGCCACGCATGGCGATGATGCGAGGACCATCTTTTGCGGCGGGAATGTCAAACATGCTAGCTACAGCCTTGCGCTTAGTCTTCGAGGTGTCGTCTGACACAAGCTGGACGTCAAGAAGATACGGTAGCTTGTTATTCTTGCGTTCGCCCGCCGCAACAGAAAGGAGGCCATCGATAAGTTTCCTAGACCTCTCGGAAAGAGCGTCGCCTTCAAGAAACCAGTTTCGAGGCCTGTTGTCGCCACCGGCCTCGACCACTTGGTTGTCATCTGCACGCTGCTTGAACATGGTGATGGGGAGGAAATCTGCCATGCTACTTCACCTCCGACCGTATTTGCTTGGGCACTTGTTGAATGGTGCGTCTTGGAATGTTCGTGTTGTCTACAATCGCCTGCTGGGTGCAACCACTGCTTATCAAGTAGCGCAAGTACTCGTTTTCGTCTCCTATGCCATGGTTTCTCAGCATATAGGTCTCGTGAACCATGTCAAAATTGCTGATACCCTCACGCCCGTTGATGACCGCGCGTGCGTAGGCGTTGTTTGTCACCGTTGACAAATCCGAGTAGCTAAGACCGGCAAAAGCTGTGAGATAGCGCTTCGTGAGCTTCTCCGTCATACGCGGTCTCACGAATCGCTCAACGTAGAGCGCTATCTCGCGTTGTGTAGGAAGAGGCACCTCTATCACTTTGTTGAACCTTCTCCAAACGGCAGGGTCTAGCAGCTCATGGTGATTGGTGGCTGCGATAAGTATGCTCCCTAGGGGGAATGCATCTACGTTCTGGATGAGACTGTTCACGACGCGCTTCAACTCTCCAAGCTCGTTCTCGTCATCACGACGTTTAGCCACGACATCGAACTCATCTAGGAAGAGCACGCACTCTTGTCGGGCTGCATAGTCGAATATCTTGCGGATATTCTTTGCTGTGCTTCCCAGCAAGGATGACACCAGACCGTCCAGGCGGGCGGTCACGAGAGGAAGGCTGGTCTCGGCAGCAATATATCGCGCAAGACTCGTCTTGCCACAGCCCGGAGGACCGTAGAGCAGCAGCCTGTTCTGCGGCTCCATCCCCGCCTGTAGAAGCTTTTCCCGTTGGTCGTGCAATGCGACGAACTCGTCGGTCTCCTCTTGCAGAAAAGGGCTAAAAACAAAGTCGTCGTCGGGAAGCACCTCTTCCACATCGACTATGTCCATGCGGCTTTCCTGGTCAACCGGCTTTGAAGAAAATCCGTCGAGAGAGGCAACCGAGAACTTCTTGTTTGCCAGCACAGAGTTGATGCGGCGGGCAAAACGCTTGTCGCCATCCTTTTCCAAGTTAGCGGCTAGGGTGCGGGCATAGTTGACCACCCTTGACTTGTCGCCTGTGAGACCCCCCCCAATGATGCATAACCAGCTCTCCCTTAAAAATGATTAGAAAGTACAAAAAAGTAACCACTATAAAAATAATTCTACCAAAAACGTAAAATAAATACCACTTACAAGTTTTCAGTACCATAGAGTGAACGGAGGCTGGCGTGGCCCATCACACAAGCGAGCATGGCCTTGTGACAGCCTCTTAATCTGAATCCATCAGATTGGGAAGCCGTTCTCTATGTCGGCCCATCGGATAGAAAGGCCGATGCATGGACGGTGAGAACGATGGCGCGCAGGCAGCGGGCTCGCAGGACGGGCTCGAACCGCAAGAGCCGCAAGGGTACGAGGCCGAGGCGGCCGACAAGGCCCGCCCCATCGTGTGTTTCGAATCGTTCCAGGACTTCCTGGGGCGCGGGCGCGACGGCCGCATCAAGCCCCAGTACGAGTGGGTGCGCGAAGAGGACTGGGACCTGGTCATCTTCGACGAGTATCACTTCGGGGCCTGGAACGAGAACTCTAAGAGCCTCTTCGAGCAGGAGGACGAGGACGAGCGCGACACTACCGAGGATGTTGACACCCGCGTGGAGCACGTGAACACGGGCAACGAGATGGACGAGGGCGACCTGCCCATCGTGGCCCGGTTCTACCTCTACCTCTCGGGCACGCCCTTCCGGGCCCTCAACTCCGGCGGGTTCATCGAGGAGCAGATCTACAACTGGACCTACTCCGACGTGCAGTCGGCCAAGGAGGCCTGGCCCTCCGAGCACCCCGGCAAACCAAAGCCCTACGAGGCGCTGCCCCGCGTAGTGATGCTCACCTACCAGATGCCCGACGAGATCCGCAAGGTGAACGAGAATGCGGGGCCCGAGGAGAAGGTGAGCGAGTTCATCAACTTCCTGTCGGTACTGGCCTACGACGGGAGCGCCATGCGACCGGTGAGCGCGACCGACATCCTGGACATCGCCATAGCCGGAACCCCGGCGACGCTCCTGGCCCGGCGCTGGGAGAGCGCGCCGCTCGTGAACGTGGAGAACGACACCCTGCGGCGCATCATGGGCAACGAGGACGCCATGCGGGCGCCCATGAGCATCGAGGGCTTCCGAAACCTCAACGAGGACATCGAGACCATCATTACCCTGAGTCCCCGACGCCTCCTTAGCCCACAACCGGCAGTCTGATGGTGTCCCGGTCTGGCCCGGGGCGCGCCGTCAGCGAGGCCCTCTGCCCAGACTGCGCTTTTCCGTGCAGCCGGGGCCCGTCGGCCGAGGCCTGCGGACCCTGGCGCACCCCCCCCGCAGGCTGGCGGGGGGTTGCTCGAGC
>ERZ772977.1579-NODE-1579-length-11265-cov-9.733095_pt1 | contig 11265 bp, 9 predicted proteins | sample MGYA00511131_ERZ772977 | MGnify/ENA primary metagenome ERZ772977 (study PRJEB29015, sample SAMEA2737935) | human oral metagenome | biome: human oral; feature: human-associated habitat; material: dental | place: China | collected 2151 ...
ACCGTCAGCCCGAGTTCACCCAGCTCGACATCGAGATGAGCTTCGTGGACCAGGACGACGTCATTGAGGTCGCTGAGGACGTCCTGAAGAACGTGTGGGCGCTGATCGGCTACGACCTGTCCACGCCGATCCCGCGCATGACCTACAAGGACGCGATGGAGCGCTACGGCTCGGATAAGCCCGACCTGCGCTTCGGCCTCGAGCTCACCGAGCTCACCGAGTACTTCAAGGACACGACCTTCCGCGTGTTCCAGGCCCCCTACGTGGGCGCCGTTGTCATGCCTGGTGGCGGGTCGCAGCCGCGTCGTACCTTCGACAAGTGGCAGGAGTGGGCCAAGGCACGCGGTGCCAAGGGCCTTGCTTACGTCACGATCGCCGAGGACGGCACGCTGGGCGGCCCCGTCGCGAAGAACATTACCGAGGCCGAGCGTGAGGGCCTGGCTGCCGCCACCGGCGCCAACCCCGGTGACTGCATCTTCTTCGCCGCCGGCAAGCCGACGCCGTCGCGTGAGCTGCTCGGTGCGGCTCGCCTCGAGATCGGCAAGCGCTGCGACCTCATCGACCCCGACGCCTGGGCCTTCACCTGGGTCGTCGACGCTCCGCTCTTCAAGCCCACCGGCGACGCCGAGGCCGAGGGTGACGTCGCGCTGGGCCACAGCGCCTGGACCGCCGTCCACCACGCGTTCACCTCGCCCAAGCCCGAGTGGGTTGACTCCTTCGACAAGGACCCGGGCAACGCGCTGGCCTACGCCTACGACATCGTCTGCAACGGCAACGAGATCGGCGGCGGCTCCATCCGTATCCACCGCCGCGACATCCAGAACCGCGTGTTCAACGTGATGGGCATTGGCGAGGAGGAAGCCCAGACGCAGTTCGGCTTCCTGCTCGACGCCTTCAAGTACGGCGCCCCGCCGCACGGTGGTGTCGCTTTCGGTTGGGACCGCATCGTCTCCCTGCTGACGAAGTCCGACTCGATCCGCGACGTCATCGCCTTCCCGAAGTCCGGCGGCGGTTTCGACCCGCTGACCGAGGCCCCGGCCCCGATTACGCCCGCGCAGCGTAAGGAAGCCGGCGTCGACGCGAAGCCGAAGAAGCGCGGCGAGGAAGCATCCGAAGAATCGGACAAGTGATCTCCCGTCCGTGACTTTGTCCACGGAACCCCCATCGGTTACCGACCGGTGGGGGTTTCGTGCACAATGGGTACATGTCGTACGTCGAGATGCACCCTGAGAATCCGCAGGCACGTTTGGTCAATACGGTCGTTGACCTGCTGGAACGCGGCGGCACGATCGCGCTGCCTACCGACTCCGGCTACGCGATCGCCACGAGGGCGGGCAACAAGGCGGGTATGGACACAATCCGTGCCATCCGTAAGCTCGATGACAAGCACAACTTCTCGTTGCTGTGTCACTCGTTTGCGCAGCTGGGCGAGCTCGTGATCATCGATAATCACGAGTTCCGCACCATGAAGGCGCTCACCCCCGGACCCTACACGTTCATCCTGCGGGGGACCAAGGAGGTCCCGCGCATCATGCTGAACAAGAAGAAGCACACGGTGGGCGTGCGCATCCCCGATCATGTCATTACGCAGGCGATCGTCGAGGCGCTGGGTGAGCCCCTGGCCTGTTCGACGCTCATCATGCCGGGCGAGGAAGAGCCGCTGACCGACGGTTTTGACGTGGATGATCGCATCGGTCACCAGGTTGATCTGGTGGTTGTGGGGCCCGTGGGCGTCGCCGAGCCGACCACGGTCATTGACTTTGCTGGTGGGGACGCTGTCGTCGCCCGCGTCGGTGCGGGCGATATTTCGCTCTTCGACTGATCGCGTGGCATTCGAGCAGACGGCTTTTTCGCGCACCGGTTTTTGCCGGCTGCGCTGTGAGGCGTCGGACGGCGTCTATCGTTACGCCGACGGGCTTCCGATCGTCGGGCCTCGGCTCGTCGTCGATGGGGTCGACGCCGTTCGCGTGACCTTCCAGTGGGGCGCCCAGGCTGCGGCTGATTGCTACGTCATCCTCAACACGATTACGGATCGGGCGCGCGAGCACCTCGACGACTTTTGCATGTCGATAGGGCCGGGACACTCGGACGCTCGGGCGCTCGTGTGCGCGCTTCCCGCCGATGTGATTCTCAGCTATCAAATGGGGATCGTCGGGCCATGGGGTCTTGAACCCGGGGTGCGTACGGACATGGGGGAGTGGATTCGCTTCCTTGAGGAGGCACGTCCTGATGAATCGAATCCCCGGAGAGTCGTGAATGGGCGAGGCGCTCCTGCTTCACTCTTCGTTGGCCCCGATGCGCGGGTGGTGTGGCCGTCGGAGGACCTGTCAGCGCCTTGGATGCGTGCGCCGCGAGAACATGAGATTGGCGCGCGTATCGATGCCCGGCTGGGGCAAACACGGCAGCGCCGGATCGTGATGTATGACGGCGAGGCGGATCCGACGTGCACGCTGATCCTCTTCGATGGCGAGATCTGGCGGGGTAACGGCGTTGGCTGGTTGCCTCGGCGCTACCCCGGCCTGCGCGTCGTGACAATCGACGCGGGAGATCTGGACGAGCGCGAGGCGGAGTTGACCGATGCGGATCGCGTCGGTGCTCTGCTGCAGGCAGTGTGTGATGAGGCGGGTGCGGCGCCCGTAATGGTTGCCGGCCAATCCTACGGTGGCCTTGCGGCACTCGAGGTCGCTCTGCGATTGGATGTGCCCGTCGACGAGATTGTCGCTCAATCCCCGTCACTGTGGTGGGGAGGCGCGCGACGAGGCATTGGTGAAGGAACACTGATGGGTGACCTGCGTGCAGGGTCGGTGAGGCCGCGCCGGGATATGCGGCTGCGACTTCAGGTGGGCACGCTGGAAGAGACGATGCGTCCGGTTGTGGACGACTGTGTCGAGCTCCTGCGGAGCCAGGGCGCAGCCGTGGAGCTCGACCATTATTGCAGTGGGCATGACGTGGCATGGTGGCGCGAAGGCCTTGTCCGCGCCCTTGATGAATGGGATGCTCTCACATGCTGACCAGCAGCGAGACAGAGTGAGTCACTAGCTCATCTATAGGTTAGGCTTACCTATGTACCTAACAAGATTGACTGAATTGAGACACCTGTGCATCTGTCGACCCGAGTTCGCGCCATTGTCGGCGTCGCTCTGACCGTTCTCGCTCTGGGAGCATGCTCGTCCAACCAGCCCGCCCCGGCCTCGTCCCCCGAGGCTTCCGCGACGTCCGAGACCTCCGCGACGCGCACCGTCACCGACGCGTCCGGCCAGGAGGTTACCCTGCCGTCGCACCCCAGCCGTGTTGTCACGCTTTCTGAGCCGACGACCGACAATGCGCTCGCCCTGGGCGTGACCCCGATCGGTGTCGTCTCCGGCCGCGGCCAGCAGACGGTCCCCAACTATCTCGTTGAACGCGCGGGCGACATCCCGATCCTGGGTTCGATCGGCACCCCCAACCTCGAAGCTATCGGTGCGGCGCACCCGGACCTTATCCTTGTTGATGGCACCTCTGTGAAGAACAATGACACCGAGACGCTCAATGCACTGAGTCAGATCGCCCCCGTCTTCTTCACCACGCAAAAGGGCGGCGACTGGCGCGAGACCTTCTCCCTGACGGCCGACGCGCTCGGCGTTGCCGACCAGGCTGAGGCCAAGCTCGCGGAATTCGACCAGCACGTTGCCTCCGTCAGCGCCCGCCTGAAGGATGCCGGCTACCTCGATCAGACCTACTCGGTCGTGCGTTGGCAGGGCGATAGCGCTGGCCTCATCCTCAAGGAGCTGCCCGCCGGCCAGGCTCTCACCGCGCTCGGCATGAAGCGTCCCGCAAACCAGGACCGTAACGGCGAGGGCCACTCCGAACCCGTCTCGCTGGAAAACATCGATCAGATTGACGCCGACTGGATCTTCTTCGGCACACTGGGCAAGGCCTCGGTGAACAACCCCTCCGCCGGTGGTAACACAGGCGTTGAGGCATCGGCTGCAGCCCTCGAAGAGGCGAAGACCACCGTCGGCTTCGACTCCCTCGGCGCCGTCCAGGCGAACCACGTCATTCCCGTCGACGGCTCCCTGTGGACCTCCACCGGTGGTTACCTCCTCATGGACGGCATCATCTCGAGCATTGAGGCCCAGTTCGTTCCGGCCTCCTGAGGTCGATGGCCGAACACACCGGGTCGATGACCTGACATGACTACTCGTCGCATCACCAGCGTCGCCATTGCCTGCGCAGTGGCGACGCTGGTGCTTGCCGCCGTCACCCTCGCGTCCCTCGCCCTGGGTTCGCGCCAGATTGCTCCCGACGTCGTGTGGGATGCGCTCGTGAACGGCGGAGCTAGCCAGGACGCCCAGGTGGTCACGCAACTGCGTGTTCCGCGCACCGTCGCCGCGCTCGTCATTGGCGGAGCGCTGGGGCTTGCAGGTTCCATCATGCAGGCGATGACACGAAATCCTCTTGCCGATCCTGGCGTCCTCGGCATCAACGCCGGTGCCGCCTTCCTTGTTGTGACGGTGACGGCCGCGAGTGGCGTCGCCACCCGTGCGGCGACGCTTGGCGCTTCGCTTCTTGGTGCGGGCGTGGCCGCCGGTCTTGTTTTCGCTATGTCGGGTAGCGGGGGAGGATCTCGATCGCGCCTCGCCCTGGCCGGCATTGCCGTCTCGGCCGCTCTCGCCTCACTCACTCAGGCTGTTCTCGCGGCGAACCAGTACGCCTTCAATGAGTTCCGATACTGGGCATCGGGATCATTGGAAGGCGTTGATATGGCCTCGGTGGTGAGTGCGGGTGCAGTGATCGCCGGCGGTGCTGTGGTTGCGCTTCTCATTACCTCGGCACTGGGCGTCCTTGCGCTCGGCGACGATGCCGCGGTGAGCCTCGGAGTGCGCGTGCAACTCATCCGCGTGCTCGGGGTTGTCGCAGTGACGGCACTAGCTGGGGGAGCGACTGCTCTGGGCGGGCCCCTCACGTTCGTCGGCCTCGCGGTGCCGCTCATGGTTCGACGAATCGTTGGAGCCCGGCAGGGGGCCATCGCCCTCTGGTCTATCGTGGTCGGAGCTGCTTGGGTGTGCGGTGCTGATGTCGCCTCACGCCTCGTGCTCGCCCCGGCCGAGGTCCCCGTGGGCGTCATCGTCGCTCTGATTGGTGCTCCGTTCTTCATCCTGGGGGCGCGAGGAAAGGGCATGTCATGACGCCAGCTCCCTCGCGCTACAAGACCGTTTCGCTGCGCCGTTTGTCGGTGCGCGCGCACCGACGCAGCGCCGCCGTCGTGCTCATCGGATTTATTCTCCTCGCCGCGTTAGCCGTTTATTCGATGACTCTGGGGGACTACGGGCTGAGTGCCGGTGACTCGTTCCGTCGTCTTCTGGGAGACGGCGGACCCCGGGACGATTTCCTGGGTGTCTACTTTGTTCAGTCGGTGCGCCTGCCGCGCATGCTCGCAGCGATTGCTGTCGGCGCAGCGCTTGGAATCGCCGGGCGTATCTTCCAGACGATCTCGGGCAACCCACTCGGTAGCCCTGACATCGTCGGTCTGTCGACAGGTTGTGCAACTGGCGCTCTGATGGCAATCATTATTCTGGGTTCGAGCCCCGCGGTCACCGGGGTGGGTGCGTTGCTCGGAGGACTTGTTTCGGGTGCGGTCATTCTCGCGTGCGCGGGTGGTATGCGAGTCACGGGTATTCGTGTCGTCCTCGTCGGCATTGGCTGCTCGGCGGCGTTGCGTGCTGTCAATTCGCTGCTCATCGTCAAGGCTCCGCTGGAAGCAGCGCAGCGTGCCCAGCTCTGGAGTGCCGGCTCATTCTCCGGGGTTACTTTCACGCGTCTGATGCCTTTGTTGATCGTGATCGGTGCTGTCGTTGTGGTGTGCGCCGTCTTCGCGGTGCCCTTCGGTCTCCTCGCGATGGGTGACGATGTTGCGACGGGGCTTGGCGTGCGAGTGCGCCGCACCCGTGTACTCCTTATCGTCGTCGCGATCCTACTCGTCGCATCCTCGACATCGGTGGCTGGGCCGGTTGCTTTCGTTGCTCTCGCCGCTCCTCATGTCGCACACCGGCTGTGTGGCGGCGGGGGAGTCGGATTGACATCGTCCGCCATCGTCGGTGCTCTTCTTGTGCTGGTCTCAGACGTGTGCGCACAGAGGCTCGTCGCTCCGGCCGAGCTTCCCGTTGGCGTCGTGACGGGTGTTGTTGGAGGCGTCTACCTTCTCTGGTTGTTGATTCGTGAGGTGACATCGTGAGTGAGACCGCTGTGAGCCGTGGGCTGAGTGCTCGGGACATTGTTGTTGGCTATCGAAAAAATGCCCCGATCCTCGAAGGACTTTCTCTGGATGTCCTGCCAGGCGAACTGACCGTCATCGTTGGCCCGAACGCCTGCGGAAAGTCGACGCTCCTGCGTTCGCTGGCCCGCGTGCTTGGCCTGCGACGCGGTGCGGTCGAGCTGGATGGACGAAGCGTTGCGGACATGGATCAGAAGGCTCTTGCGCGTCGCCTGGGTTTGCTTGCTCAGTCGTCGGTTGCTCCGGGCGACATGTTTGTCGAGGATTTGGTTGCCCGCGGCCGCTATCCCTATCAGTCGGTGCTTCATCAGTGGAGCGCTGAGGATGACGAGGCGGTGGAGCGTGCAATGAAGGACGCTGGCGTTGCTGACCTGGTGGGGCGTCGCGTCGGCGAGCTGTCGGGTGGGCAGCGTCAGCGCGTGTGGATCGCGATGTCGCTTGCCCAGGCGACTGACATTCTGCTCCTTGATGAGCCAACGACGTATCTTGACCTCAATCACCAGCTGGAAGTCCTGCGTTTGGCGCAGCGCCTCCATAGGGACGGCGTGACGGTCGTTGCCGTACTGCATGACCTGCATCTGGCATTCCGCTACGCGACGCACCTCGTGTTCATGAAGAACGGTGAGATCGTGGCCCAGGGGGCGCCGCACGACGTTGTGACGGCAGACCTTGTCGAACGCGTTTTCAGTGTGCCGTGCAGGATCATCGACGACCCTGAGACTGGATCACCGCTGGTGATTCCGACTCGATGACCCGTGTGTTGTGATCCCCAATATCTCAAATGTTGACCGATGGGTCACGCATCCCGATGATTGTTGGATAATATAAGTCACAACAAGCTGGTAGAAGGCTGATATTTCCCGATAAAAACGTGTTTTGACTGCATGTTCCGGTAATTTGCTTGTTGTTCGCAATTGTAGAATAGGCGTCAGGCAATAGGATGGTGTTTATAGCTAGTGGTTACTCGGACACTGACATATTGATTCTGGGCCTGGTGAAGCCAATGAGCGCACGACATCCCGTCGAGATGGAGAAGGACACAGATGATAACACAGATGCGATCGCACGGTAGGGGACTGCGCATGCCTCTACTGGCTCTGACCGCGTCTGCTTCCATCGTTGGTGGAGTGTTTGTCGCTGCGCAGCCCGCATACAGTGTTGACGGAGTTGTCGGCGTGGGCGGACAGTGTCTCACCGCTGCTGACGAGGGTGCATCCATCGTCGTTTCGTCGGTCGTCCCAGTCGGATCTCCGCTTCATGTGGAGGGGTCTGGCTGGGGCGCTAGTTCTGAGACGTCACGCGGCTTTGTCATCGTCACGCTCGACGATGGGCAGGAAGTTCGCCCTGACAGCCTCACTCTTCCCGCCTGGGTTCCCGCGTCTATTGTTCGTAATAAGACTGCGTGGAGCGTTGCCGAAGTGTCGACCGCCGGCGAATTCAGCGCTGATATTGGGCTGCCGTCGACGTGGGCGGTTGGTTCTGAGCACTCGATCATGATTGGCGATGGCGTGACCGGCACCTACGTGCAGGTGTCTGTGACCGTCGTAGAGGCCAACGTGCAGGCGCATGTGTGCTCTCTGACGCCGACGGACGAGCCTTCTCGTGAACCCGCGGATGAGCCGTCGACAGATCCTGATGCCCGTGTGACTTCTGACGTGGTTACCGATGGGCCGACGGAGTCTCCCGCGGACAACGCGGCTGATAATGCTGCCAAGCCCGATTTTGATCTGACCGATGATGCTTCTACAGATGCGGCAAGCGATGCGGCAGTCAGTGTCCCCTCGACTGTGGCTGCGTCGCCGTCCCCTCGCACAACCCCCTCAGCAGATGCATCGGATACCTCGCGCTCGTCGGTGACGCCGACGCCCTCCGCCTCGGCCTCGTCTGCGCTTTCCTCCGGCGGCAACGGATCTTCTTCGAGTGGTAGCGGTGGCGCTGGTTCGAACGCTGACGCCCCATCCCCCTCCCCGTCCGTGGAGCAGGAGAGCGTGTCTGCTTCGCAGATCGGCCCCAAGGCTCATTCGGAGCAGCAGGCCATGAACCAGGCTGTTCGCGAACAGGAGTCTCGCCTGAATGGCTGGATCCTCGCTGGTGGCGGTCTCCTTGCCCTTCTCGGAGCGATCGTGACGGTCAGCATTGTCCGCCGCTCGCACGGACTGGTGCGCTAAAGCTCGCACACCCGCGGTGACGCACTGGGAGTATGTGCATTAACCACATGGTGTGTGTTGGGATTTAACATTTGCGCGTTACGCCTGTTACTCTTGATCCGATACAATAGTTTCTGCGGATTAAGTCACTAAGGAGAACGGTATGCAGCACGGACGAGCATCGTCTGCCATAGCCGCTCGGAGCTTCGTCGGTCGCAGTCGAATCATGAGCCTGCTCATGGCACTATTCCTGTTTGCGGGCATCGGTCTCGCGATCCCCGGTTTTGCTGCGCGTGCGGATGACGCAGTACCGCACTACGCCCTTCGGGCGGGGGATGATATCAAGGTCAATATCGCGAACAATGCTGATTTCGCGGCCAAGTTCGCCGAAACCGGGTACTGGGGACTCATCCTCGATCATGGGGGTGTCACTCCACTCACTCGTCCGACTTTCAAGCGCGACGGCGAGACGGTGACGCCTTCGGCCCCTGATCTGTGGGCCGCTCAGTCGTTGAAGGATTCGTATATCCATGCGCCTGTGCCAGACGGCACGAACAACGTTGAGGGCGTGAAGTGGCTGCCCGGGGAGACCCACACGATTACCGTCGTGTTCTACCGCAGTGATTCTTCGGGCGTCGAGCCCAACCCTATCTACGGCACAGTGAGCATCTACACGCCGTACACGGATAACATCGACAATCCGACACCCGCTCCCACCGTAGATCCGGCGGCTTCGCCCGCCCGCACGGACGAACCGACGGCCGAGCCTGCCCCCACGACGGACCCCGAGCCCGCTCCGACGAGCGAGCCGAGCGCTGATCCTGCTCCGGCGCCCGCACCGGACCCGGTCATTGAACCCACGACGGAGCCTTCTGTCGCTCCCGCGCCGCTGCCCGACGATCCGCAGCTGCCGGCAGTGCGCCCGAGCCCGACTCCCTCCGAGAGCGCGTCCCCCACGCCCACCCCGTCCGCTTCTGCGACCGCTTCGCAGCCGTCTGAGAGCCCCGTCTCGCCGATTAGCGACATGTCCCAGCTCAACGACTCGAATAAGGGTGGTGTCAGCGCAGCCTTCACGGCCGGCCTGCTGACGATCAACGTGCCGTCGGAGAAGGCTGCCGTCGGCGACTGGGTGAGCGCCAACATCATGCAGACCGGCGAGGCACGCTGGCTGCAGGTCGAGGATTCCAACAAGGTCACCATGGATCTCACGGGTCTGCCGACCGGTGAGTACAAGGTCGTTGTTGCAAACCGCTCGCACGAGCTCGTTGGATGGGCCGAGTTTAAGGTTGCTTCCGCTGTCGGTGCAGCAGCGAACGGTTCGTCGGTTGACGCATCGGGCGCCGTGAAGCTTCACGCAGAGATGTTGTCCTCCTCGCTCGCTGGAGATGAGTCCGAGGGACTCAATGGATACCTGCTCGGTGCCGGTGCCTGCATGCTGATCCTCGGCGGCCTCGTGGTCGTCCAGGTTCTCTCCGGTCCTAAGATCGGCTCTTCCTCGAGTGGAGTCACTCTGTCCTAAGCTAGGTTTCATGGATCTGTTTGATTCTGAATCTGTCGACGAGTCGGGCGTGCCTGCTTTCAACGCGGGCGCGCCCCTCGCCGTTCGTATGCGCCCGACGACCCTCGACGAGGTTGTTGGACAGTCTCACTTGCTCGGCGAGGGGGCGCCGCTGCGCCGCCTCCTGTCGCCTGGTTCGAGTGACGGCGTCGCCGTTTCCTCAGTGGTGCTGTGGGGCCCGCCGGGCACGGGTAAGACGACCCTCGCTTATCTGATTGCGCGCGCGTCGGGGCGACGTTTCGTTGAGCTGTCCGCAGTTTCCTCCGGGGTGAGCGACGTCCGGCGCGTGGTGGATGATGCGCGCCGAACCCTCGCGAGCGGGGGAGAAGAGACGATTCTGTTCGTCGACGAGGTGCATCGCTTTTCTAAGTCACAGCAGGATTCGCTGCTTCCGGCGGTTGAGAATCGCTGGGTTGTGCTCGTCGCGGCAACGACGGAGAATCCGTCCTTCTCGGTTATTTCGCCGCTGCTCTCGCGCTCCCTTCTCTTGACGTTGCGCCCCCTGGATTCTGATGCAATCGAGGGGCTGATCCGCCGTGCGCTGGCCGATGAACGGGGTCTCGCGGGGCGTTTCTCCATCACGGACGAGGCCGTGGCCGGCCTCGTGCGCCTGGCGGGTTCGGATGCACGCAAGTCGTTGACTCTCCTCGAGGCGGCGGCAGGCGTTGCCAGTGATGACGGCTCTGGCGAGATCACTGTCGCGAGCGTCGAGGCTGCGGCGAATCAGGCGCTCGTTCGATGGAGCAAGGACCAACACTACGATGTCGCGAGCGCGTTCATTAAGTCGATGCGCGGGTCCGACGTGGACGCCTCACTGCACTATCTCGCCCGCATGATCGAGGCCGGGGAGGATCCGCGCTTTATCGCGCGGCGCATCATGATCGCGGCATCTGAGGAAATTGGGATGGCGGCTCCCGAGGTTCTCACGACGTGTGTGAGTGTCGCGCAGGGCGTCGCGCTCATCGGTATGCCCGAGGCGCGTCTCCTGCTCGCCCAGGCGGTTGTCGCCGTGGCGACAGCCCCGAAGTCGAATGCGACGTACCTGGCGATTGATCGCGCGATCGCTGACGTGCGCGCCGGACGTGGGGGAGCGGTGCCCGAACATTTGCGCGACGCGCACTATGCCGGTGCGACAACTCTGGGCCATGGCGACGGATACCTCTACGCGCACGATCAGCCGCACCATGTCGCCGCGCAGCAGTACCTCCCCGACGACCTGGAAGGCACCCGTTACTATGAGCCAACCGAAAACGGACATGAGGCGATGCTCACGAAGCGGCTCGGTGTGATTCGCAATCTGCTGAAAA
>ERZ772977.1580-NODE-1580-length-11260-cov-3.932976_pt1 | contig 11260 bp, 11 predicted proteins | sample MGYA00511131_ERZ772977 | MGnify/ENA primary metagenome ERZ772977 (study PRJEB29015, sample SAMEA2737935) | human oral metagenome | biome: human oral; feature: human-associated habitat; material: dental | place: China | collected 2151 ...
GATTCTATTTTTGTTTTTATCAATAGTCGTTCTGTTAAATCAAAAATAATTGAAGAAGCTGTTATAGATGCATATCATACAAAACTTATGAAAGGTAAATATCCAACAGCCTTAATATTTTTAGAAGTTGAACCATCTGAAATTGATGTCAATGTCCATCCTTCAAAAAAGATTGTAAAATTTGCTAATCAAAATGCTATCTTTGATTTAGTAAAAGGAGAAATTGAAAACTTCTTTATAGATGATGAAAATTTTATTTCTCCATATATTGAAACAGAAAATGAAGTTGAAGATAATATAAAAGTTGAAAGTACTAAAAATAATTTTTTAGATATAAATGATTTTAAAGATGATATACAAGATTTTTCACAATTATCAGTAGTTAAAAAAGAAGATTATTCAAAAAAAGATTATAATAATATTAGAGTTGAAAAAGAAAAAACTTTTGGTAGTGCTGGGACTACTACTGAAAGTGCTATTGTCCCAAATGAGATTAAAGAAGATAGTAAAAATATAGAAAATTTTGATAGTTCTGTAAAAAATATAATTTCAATAGATAATAATAAAGTTGATATTAATGATGATATTGTAGAGAAGTCTGAAAATAATAAGTATATTTTTAATCAAGAAGATACTAGTAGAGGAAAAATATTTGATGATTTTTCAAGTTTAAAAAATATTGATTTTAAAGTTATAGGACAGGTATTTGATACATTTATTTTAGTTGAAAGAAATGGATTACTTGAAATCTATGACCAACATATAATACATGAAAGAATATTGTATGAAAAGTTGAAACAAGAATACTATAATCAATCTATGACTAAACAAAATCTTTTAGTTCCTATAAGATTTGAGCTAGATCCAAGAGAAAAGCAACTAGCACTTGAAAACACTGAAATCTTTTCAAGTTTTGGTTTTGATATAGATGATTTTGATAAGAATGAAATTTTATTGAGAAGCATACCAACTATGAATTTAAGAGATAGTTATGAAAATATTTTTAGAGAAATACTGGATAATATTTCAAAAAATAAAGATGTAGATATAAGGGAAAATATAATAGTTTCAATGTCTTGTAAAGGAGCAATAAAGGCTAATCATAAATTAACTATTGAAGAGATGTATTCTATGGTAGCTAAACTTCATGAAGTTGGGGAATATACTTGTCCTCATGGTAGACCAATTATAGTTAAAATGTCTTTACTAGATTTAGAAAAACTTTTTAAGAGAAAATAAAGGTGAAATTTTGAATATAAATATTATTTGTATTGGAAAAATAAAAGATAAATATATTAATGATGGCATTGCTGAATTTTCTAAAAGAATGACAAGTTTTGTCACTCTTAATATTATTGAACTAAAAGAATATAACAAAGAGGACAGTATTAATATTTCTATAGAAAAAGAAAGTTCAGAGATATTAAAACAAATTTCAAAGTCTAATTCATACAATATTCTTTTAGATTTAGATGGGAAAGAAATTACTTCTGAAAATATGTCTGAATATATTGATGATTTAAAGAATAAAGGGATAAGTAGTATAAATTTTATCATTGGTGGTTCTAATGGAGTTAATAAAGAAGTAAAAAGTTCAGTTGATATGAAATTAAAATTTTCACATTTTACTTTTCCTCATCAGCTTATGAGGCTTATACTTTTGGAACAAGTGTATAGATGGTTTGCAATATCTAATAATATAAAATATCACAAGTAATTTTACTAGGAGGTAAAAGCTATAAAAGGAAACTTTATTTTAAAAATTAAAGATAGCTATAATGAAGAAAGTTTTGAAGAATTGATTGGGGAGATTGAAGGAGAACTAAAAGAGGATATTGAAAATATTAATTTCTTTTTAAAAAATTCTCAAAATGAATACTTTATAAAATTAGAAAATAAAGAGTTATCTTTAATAAGGAAGTCTGAAAATAAACTGGATATAAATTTAAAATTTAATGGGGAAAAAAATAATTTTTTTTATGAAATAGAAAATTTTAAACAAAATTTTCTTGTATTAGGAGAAAAATACTCTTATAATATAAAGAATAAAATTTTTCAATTTTCTTATATCTTATTTGATGAAAATCATAATGAAATCAATAAAATAAGAATAAGCATAGAAAATGTTTAAAAAGGAAGGGAGAGAAAATGTTAAAAAAATTATCAGTACTGATAGTTGCGGGGATTTTAGTTGGTTGTACAAATATTGATAACCTAGGTGGGAAAAAAGATAGTGGACCAATTAGAGAAATTGGAGGAGAACCTCAAATTCCAGGGGAAACTAAAATAGTGGAAGATGTTCCAACTGATGATGGAAAAGTTGTAAATAAAGAAGCTAATAATGAAAATATAAAAGAATACCTTTCAATAGTAAAAGGAAACCTTAAAGGTTCTGTAAAGAAAGTGGAAGACAGTGTGGAAAACAATTATACTGTTGGTTTAGGAGAAACTTTAGTATTCCCTCTTGATAATGAAAGAGCAATAAAACTTACAGCTTCTCCAAAAAATACAAATACAAAAATTAACCTTTCTAATGGAAAAGTTAGCTTTAGAAGTGTATATCAAGGGCAATATGTATTATCAACTTATGTAGATGGTAGTTTAAATAGAAAAATAGCTATTGCAGTTATAGCAAAATATGATTTTTCTGAAAGAGAAGTATATGATGTAATAATGCAAAATTTTGAAAGTAAAAGCAAAGATTTAGAAAATGCAGTTACTTTATATAAGATGATGTTCCCAACAGGAAGATATGCAAAAGAAGTAAATTATTTATTCTTGAAATATGCCTATGATATTAAAAATACTTCATTGATGAGTGAAGCATTAGCAGGGGTAAAAAATGATTTTTCTTCATATTCAGATAGTGAAAAAGCTACTATACTTAGAGTGGCAAAATTAACTAATAAGGATATTTTTGTTCCATCTGAAACATATAAGACAAGTGATTCAGAATTAAAGAGTGCTTTACAAGAATATGTTGGAAATAAAGGAAGTTTAGATAAAAATGATAAAGTATTTATAGAAAAAACAAAAAAAGAAACACCTGAAACTACAAATACAGTTGCAAGAGAGAAGGTAAGAGCAGTTTTAGATGAAACTGTACTGACAAAAGTTGGTAGTACAGCAGGAACAGGTCCAAAAACTGTAAAAAATACAACTTCAAAAACTGAAACAGGTGGAGAAAGTTACTATGATAAGGCTATGAAAAACTTGAATTCAAATCCAAGAGTAGCAATAGAAAATTTTAAAAAGTCACTTTCTAATGAAAAAATACAAGACAAAAAGCCAGAAATCTATTATAATATAGCAAGTTCTTATGCTAAACTTGGAAATAAAGTTGAAGTTACAAAATATTTAAGACTATTAAAACAAGAATTTCCTAATAGTGAATGGGTAAAAAGAAGTGAAGCACTTACAAAATAATAAATAAGTTTTTAGGAGGATATAAGGAAATGGAAAAATATTTTGACAGATTAGAGAAAGAACCTCTAATTGCTGAAAGATGGAAAAAAATTGAAGAATTGGAAAGCTATGGTATAAAACCATTTGGCAAAAAGTATGATAAACAAATAATGATAGGAGATATTTTAAAACATAACCCAGAAGAAAATTTAAAATTTAAAACAGCTGGAAGAATAATGTCTTTAAGAGGAAAAGGAAAGGTATATTTTGCTCATATAGAAGATCAATCTGGAAAAATCCAAATTTATATAAAGAAAGATGAATTAGGAGAAGAACAATTTGACCATATTGTTAAAATGTTAAATGTTGGGGATATTATTGGAATTGAAGGAGAATTATTTATAACTCATACAGAAGAATTAACTTTAAGAGTAAAAAGTATTGCTCTTTTAACAAAAAATGTGAGATCTTTACCTGAAAAATATCATGGACTTACTGATGTTGAAATTAGATATAGAAAAAGATATGTTGATTTAATAATGAATCCAGAAGTTAGAGATACTTTTATAAAAAGAACACAAATTATAAAAGCTGTGAGAAAGTATTTAGATGATAGAGGATTTTTAGAAGTAGAAACTCCTTTAATGCACCCTATTTTAGGGGGAGCTGCTGCAAAACCTTTTGTAACTCACCATAATGCTTTAAATCTTGATTTATATTTAAGAATAGCTCCTGAATTATATTTAAAGAAATTAATAGTTGGTGGTTTTGAAAGAGTTTATGAATTAGGAAGAAATTTTAGAAATGAAGGAATATCTACAAGACATAATCCTGAATTTACTATGATAGAGTTGTACCAATCTCATGCTAATTTTAATGATATGATGGATTTATGTGAGGGAATAATCTCATCTGTATGTCAGGAAGTTAACGGTACAACTGATATTGAATATGATGGAGTACAATTGTCACTTAAAAACTTTGCAAGAGTGCATATGGTTGATATGATAAAAGAAGTTACAGGAGTTGATTTTTGGAAGGAAATGACTTTTGAAGAAGCTAAAAAAATAGCTAAGGAACATCATGTTGAAGTTGCAGACCACATGGACAGTGTAGGTCATATTATAAATGAATTTTTTGAACAAAAATGTGAAGAAAGAGTTGTTCAACCAACATTTGTATATGGACATCCTGTTGAAATATCTCCACTTGCAAAAAGAAATGAAGATAATCCAAATTTCACAGATAGATTTGAATTATTTATCAATAAAAGAGAATACGCAAATGCTTTTACTGAATTAAATGATCCAGCAGATCAAAGAGGAAGATTTGAAGCACAAGTTGAAGAAGCAATGCGTGGAAATGAAGAAGCAACACCAGAAATAGATGAAAGTTTTGTTGAAGCTCTTGAATATGGTTTACCACCTACTGGTGGAATGGGAATAGGAATAGATAGACTTGTAATGTTACTTACAGGTGCACCTTCTATAAGAGATGTAATTCTTTTCCCACAAATGAAACCAAGAGATTAATAAGTAAAATTTTTAGAGTGGAACTTGTTTCCACTCTTTCTATATTTCTATATATTGGAGGTCTATATGATTAATGAGTTTATGTTAATTCTGGTAATTAACTATGTTGGTATTCTTATTTCTACTGTTTTACCTTTTCCTTTACCAGGAACAATAACAGCTTTATTATTACTATTTTTATTATTACAATTTAAAGTTTTAAAATTAGAAAAAATTGAAAATGCAGCAAATTTTCTTTTACTTAATATGACATTATTTTTTATGCCACCTACTGTTAAAATTATAGATTCCTATGATTTATTAGAAAAGGATTTAGTAAAAATTATAATAATTATAGTTATTTCTACATTTTTAACTATGGGAATTACTGGAAAAGTTGTTCAAATGATGATAGATTATAGAGAAAAGAAGGGGTTAAAATAATGAAAGCAGCAATAGTAGGAAATTTATTTTTTGGTTTAATTATAAGTTTTTTTGCATTTGAGATAGGTAAATGGGTTTTTAAAAAGACACAAACTCCCTTATTTAATCCATTTTTAATAGGGACTAGTATAGTGATTTTTATATTGAAGTTTTTTGATATTTCAACTGATGATTATTATAAAGGTGCAGGAATGATATTATTTTTATTAGGGCCTGCAACAGTATCTTTGGCAATACCATTGTATAAAAAATGGGATTTATTTAAAAAATTTTTTGTACCAGTTATGACAGGTGCAGTAGTAGGTTCATTTGTAGGAATAGTATCTGTTATTATTTTGGGGAAATTATTTGGAATGGAAAATCAATTAATTTTTTCACTTATGCCTAAATCTATAACAACTCCTTTTGGAATAGAAGTTAGCTCAATGCTTGGAGGAATTCCTGCCATTACAGTTGTTAGTATTATGTTAACAGGTATTACTGGTAATGTAACAGCACCACTTATAAGTAAAATTTTTAGAGTAAAACATTCAGTTGCAGTTGGAATAGGCATAGGAGTTTCAAGCCATGCTGTTGGAACTTCAAAAGCAATGGAAATTGGTGAAGTAGAAGGTTCTATGAGTGCATTATCAATAGTATTTGCTGGTTTATTAACTCTTGTTTGGGCACCAATTTTGAAATTTCTAGTGTAAGAGGAGAATAGATATGATAAAAGAAGCTTGTGTAGAATCTTTTGAAAAAGCATTAGAAGCTCAAAATCATGGTGCAAATAGAATAGAGCTTTGTGAAAATTTAATAGTTGGAGGAACAACACCATCTTATGGAACAGTAAAAGTTTGTTTAGAAAAATTAAATATTCCTATTTTTCCTATGATAAGAGCTAGAGGTGGAAATTTTATTTACTCAAAAGATGAGATAGAAATTATGAAGGAAGATATCAAAATATTTAAAGAATTAGGAGTTAAAGGACTTGTTCTAGGTTGTTTAATTTCTGATAATAAAATTGATTTAGAACTTACAAAAGAATTGGTTGACTTGGCTTATCCTATAGAAGTAACTTTTCATAAGGCAATAGATGAAATTCAAAATCCTCTTGATTATATTGATGATTTAGTAAATATAGGTATAAAAAGAATTTTAACTTCAGGTGGAAAAGCTACAGCTCTTGAAGGTAAAGATGTAATAAATGAGATAATAAAAAAATCTAATGAAAGATTAAAAATTGTTGTTGCAGGCAAAGTTACAAAGGAAAATCTAAATGAGTTATCTAATTTAATTTATACTAATGAGTTTCATGGAAAGCTAATAGTATAGATAAAATATATACTTCAGATATTTTTCATATATTTTTAACTAAAAGAATAAAAAGGTTGCTTTTTATTCTTTTTTATATTATCATAATAGATATGTTAATAGAAATTTTTCATATATTTTTAAATTAATACATCATCAACAAAAAACAAACATATAAGAAAATAAAAAAATTATAATCAATAAAAAAGTAAAAATATAAAATATTATAAATTTTTTAAAGGAGGAGTCATGGAAAAAGAAAAGAAAAAAGGGATTCAAAGGTTTTTGGATTTTGTTGAAAGGGGAGGGAATAAGTTACCACATCCATTAACATTGTTCTGGATATTCTGTCTTATAATAGCTATTATATCTGCTATTACTGCTGCATCAGGAGCATCAGTTACCTATGAAGCATTTGATAAGAAAGAAGGCATAATAAAAGAAACTACATTAACAATTAAATCTTTATTAGATGCAGAAGGTATAAGATATATTTTCACTTCTATGGTTAAGAACTTTACAGGATTTGCACCATTAGGGACAGTTCTAGTAGCACTTATTGGGATAGGTGTTGCTGAAGGTAGCGGACTTATGGGAGCAACTATGAAAAAAGTTGTTACTGCTACACCTAAGAGACTTTTAACATCTATAGTTGTGTTAGCAGGAGTTATGTCTAATATAGCATCTGATGCTGGATATGTTGTGTTGATACCATTAGGAGCAGTTATATTCTTATCATTTGGTAGACACCCAATAGCAGGACTTGCAGCAGCATTTGCAGGAGTATCAGGAGGATTCTCAGCAAACCTTTTACTTTCTACAACAGATCCATTATTATCTGGAATTACAACAGAAGCTGCAAAATTATTAAATCCTGATTATTTTGTAAACCCAGCTTCTAACTATTATTTTATGGCTGCATCAACACTACTGATAACTGTAATGGGTACTTTTATAACTGAAAAAATTATTGAACCAAGACTTGGTGAATATAAAGGTGAAGTTGTTGTTGACCATAATGAATTAACAGCTCAAGAAAGAAAGGCTTTAAGATGGGCAGGAGTTTCAGTTTTAGTATTCTGTGCTATAATAGCTTTCTTAATTCTTCCAGAAAACGCTATTTTAAAAGTAGATGGAAACTTAAAACAATGGACACATGATGGGCTTGTTCCAACATTGATGATGTTCTTCCTTGTTCCAGGTATAGTATATGGAAAAGTTGCAGGAACTATAAAAAATGATAAAGATGTGGCTAAAATGATGGGATCTTCTCTTGCAACTATGGGAGGATATTTAGCACTTGCATTTGCAGCTTCTCAATTTGTTGCTTACTTCTCTTACACAAATTTAGGAACTTATGTAGCAGTAAAAGGAGCTGACTTCTTACAAAGTATAGGATTAACTGGATTACCTTTAATTATTCTATTTGTTTTAGTTGCTGCATTTATCAATTTATTTATGGGATCTGCATCAGCAAAATGGGCTATAATGGCTCCAATATTTGTTCCTATGTTAATGAGATTAGGATATACTCCAGAATTCACTCAATTAGCATATAGAATAGGAGACTCTTCAACAAACATCATAACTCCATTGATGACTTACTTTGCAATGATAGTTGCATTTATGCAAAAGTATGATAAAGAATCTGGAATGGGAACTTTAATTTCTGTAATGCTTCCTTACTCAATGTGTTTCTTAGTTGGATGGACTATATTCTTAATGATTTGGTTTGTAACTGGATTACCAATAGGAGTAGAAGGAGTTATTCACTTAACAGGAATGTAAAAGGAGCAGTATAGATGTCAAGATTGGCAGTTTTATTTAAAATAGATGATCAAGAATTAGAAGATTTAAAAAAACAATATGAAAAAAGAGGAGGGAAAGTCCCAGATACTCTTAAGGTAAATGAAAATGGAGATATATTCCAAAAAACATATAATCCTATCACTTTGCTTTATCTATTTTGTGATGATGAAAAAAAATTGGCAGATTATCTTTTTAAATATTCATATGCTGAAGAAAAGCAAAATATAAAGAAAATTGATAGAGCGAGTAATTTAGATGTGAAAACTCTGAAAAAAAATCTTATGAAAACATTGACAAATTCTCACTTAGATTTTTCAAAAATCTTTGCAAAAGAGTTGTTTTTAAGAGATAAAAAAGCTTTCTTTGAGCTTATGTATAATTTTTCTTTTATGGGAAACCCTAAAGACTTAAAAGTACTTTTTGTCTATGCTTTAGAAGAAATTTTTAATCAAATAGACTATGACGAAAATATTTTTTATACTATTATTGCATATTTAACTAAATTTAGAGATGATTATTCCATTTATATGGAAGCTAGTAACATAAGTTTTGATATGGAAACTTATTCTGATGATAAAAAAATTTATATAAGTATTTTTGAAAAAGTTTTAGAAAGATATAACTTAAAAAATGAAAATAAATTTAAAATAAGTTTATATAAATATTTTGAAAAAGATTTTACTTTAAACCAAGATTTAAAAAATATTCTAATGGAGAAAATGATATGAAAATAGCTATCTATGGTGGAAGTTTTAATCCAATGCATATAGGACATGAAAAGATTGTTGACTATATCTTAAAGAATTTAGATATGGATAAGATAATAATAATTCCTGTTGGTATTCCCTCACATAGAGAAAATAATTTAGAGCAATCTGATACTAGATTAAAAATTTGTAAAGAAATTTTTAAAAATAATAAAAAAGTTGAAGTTTCAGATATTGAAATAAAAAGTGAAGGTAAATCATATACCTATGATACTCTTTTAAAATTAATTGAAATTTATGGCAAAGATAATGAATTTTTTGAAATCATAGGAGAAGACTCATTAAAAAATCTAAAAACTTGGAGAAATTATAAGGAATTATTAAATTTATGTAAGTTTATTGTTTTTAGAAGAAAAGATGATAAGAATATTGAAATTGATAATGAATTTTTAAATAATAAAAACATTATAATTTTAGAGAATGAATATTATGATATATCTTCAACTGAAATTAGAAATAAAGTTAAAAATAAAGAGGATATTTCAGAACTTGTAAATCAAAAAGTAAAAAAATTAATTGAAAAAGAATATAAGGAAGATTAGATATGGATTTATCAAAGTATATAGGAGAAGGAACTCTTTATGATAAAAAAGAAAAATTAGAAATTAACAAACCAAAAAGTTGGTTAAAAACAGTAAGTGCTTTTGCTAATGGTTTAGGAGGAACATTAATTTTTGGAATAAGTGATAAAGATGAAATTATAGGACTTGATAATTATAAAAAAGATTCTGAAAATATAAGTGAAATAATTAAAACTAAAATAGAGCCTCTTCCAAAAGTTACCCTTAAACATTATTTGATAGAAGATAAGAATATCATTATTTTATTTGTACATTCTGGAAAAGAAACTCCTTACTATTTTACAGAAGGAGGACATCAAACTGCATATATTAGGTTAGGTAATGAAAGTATCCCAGCTAAAAATAATGATTTAATAAATTTAATATTAAAAGGTAAAAATAGAAGTTATGATTCTCTTGAAACAAATATAAAAAAAGATAATGTATCTTTTACAAAATTAAAATCACTATATTATTTAAAAACTGGTAATGAGTTTACTGATTCTGATTTAGAATCATTTGGTTTAGTAAATAAAGATAGTTTTTTAACAAATGCTGGAGCATTGTTAGCAGATGAACCTATAATTAAACATTCAAGGATATTTTGTACTCGTTGGAATGGACTTGATATGACTTCTGGAATAGAAGAAGCTTTAAATGATAGTGAATTTGAAGGAAGTATTCTACTTTTACTTCAAAATGCAGAGAATTTTATAAAAGTAAATACAAAAAAGAAATGGAAAAAAGGAAATGAAAGTAGAATTGAAATGCCTGATTATCCAGAAAGAGCCATACAAGAAGTTCTTGTAAATGCAATTATTCATAGAGATTATGCTGTTATTGGTAGTGAAATTCACATAGATATTTATGATGATAGAATTGAAATTTACTCTCCTGGTGGAATGTTTGATGGAAGTTTTATACAAGAACAAAATATTATGGAAATATCTTCTTTAAGAAGAAATCCAATTATTGCTGATTTATTTAACAGAATACATCTTATGGAGAGAAGAGGAAGTGGTTTAAAAAAGATAATAAGTTCTTATAAAAATGCTATCAACTATACTCAAGAAAAAGAAGTTGAATTTAAATCTACATAAAAAGATTTTAAAGTTATTTTAAAAAACTTAAATTATAAAGTGGCGATAAAAAGTGGCGATAAAGTGGCGATAAAAAGTCAAGATGAACAATTAGAAAAAATTTTAGAGTATATTAAAAAATATAATAATTGCAAAACATCTGATATTGAGAACTTATTATCAGTAAAAAGTTCTAGAGCAAGGAAATTGTTATCTATATTAGTATCAGAAAAAAAAATACAAGCTTTAGGGCAAAATAAAAATAGATATTATGTGTTATCAAAATAATTTTATGGAATGTAACGAAGAAAACTAAGTAAGTTACATTCCATATTTTTAAATAAAAGTATTTGTATTTTTTATTTATAATAATTCATTTTTATAAATTTATA
>ERZ772977.1582-NODE-1582-length-11248-cov-5.313768_pt1 | contig 11248 bp, 8 predicted proteins | sample MGYA00511131_ERZ772977 | MGnify/ENA primary metagenome ERZ772977 (study PRJEB29015, sample SAMEA2737935) | human oral metagenome | biome: human oral; feature: human-associated habitat; material: dental | place: China | collected 2151 ...
TAAACGCTTTGTATATAAATTGCTAATAGAATTGGCAAACAAGCTCCGTCGCTCTGTGCACCGACGGTGCCTCCGTGGCTACTATTTTTTTGTTTTAATAATTCTCCGTTCTCTCCTTTTCTCTGTGTGATATTTCTTCAAAGTTCTAAACTAAGGCTACACACTTATCACTCCAAATATCTGAAAAGCCACTCATGATGCTATTACTTTGTTCCAGATTATTTTGTTATTTGGTCTTTGTATACTTTGTTACCTTGTCTTTTTTACCTTATCTTTATTCTGTCTCCCCTAATCTCTTGTCTTCCTTTCAATCAGCAATTTTGTTCATTTACACGCCCATTTACATGTAAACAAAACTTATCAACATGTAAACAAAATCCTATTTTTCTTTTATAACTAATACCTTGTTCAGATGTTCACTTGTCAACTTGTCAAGTAAAACCTGTTTACTTGTCAACTAAACACCCTTCTGTTTATAATTATAAGTGTTTTATGTACTCTTTTGTTGAAATCAGTAAGTATTCAAGTAAATTTTAATAGAAAATGTAATTTTACTCGAAAAATGCTTGCAACTTATATAAATAATATTTAAATTTGCATCCCATGAAAGTAATAATCTTTTTATATTGTGAAAAAGCAGCAATATATTTAGGTTTAAGACTCATCTCTAATAAAATGTTTCAGAAAGGAACAAAATCGTAAAGTTTAGCGAAACAGTTACACAATAATATTTTAATAATCAAAAGAGATCTATGGAGAAAAGAATTACTCTCTTTTTGTTTGGTCTTATCCTGTCATTAGGAACAGCGTTTGGTCAGGCAAAGATTAATGGAACCGTAGTTTCTCAGGACGATGGAGAAGCCATTATCGGAGCATCTGTCATGGTACAAGGTACTACGACGGGTACAGTTACCGATATTGATGGTCACTTCACTATCGACGTTCCTGCAGGAAAGAAACTCGTAGTCAGTTACATTGGTATGGTCACTCAGACCGTAACAGCAAAAGATGGCATGAAGGTTGTCCTCTCTAATGACAATCATCAGCTTACTGAGGTCGTCGTAACGGGTATGACCCAGCAAGACAAACGCCTCTTCTCTGGTGCTGCTACCAAGATTGATGCTTCAAAGGCTAAGATCGATGGTATGGCGGATGTGAGCCGTTCGCTCGAAGGTCGTGCTGCCGGTGTGAGCGTTCAGAACGTGTCTGGTACGTTCGGTACTGCTCCTAAGATTCGTGTTCGTGGTAACACGTCAATCTTCGGTTCATCAAAGCCTTTGTGGGTTGTTGATGGTGTCATCATGGAAGACATTGCCAATGTTGATGCAAGTTCGTTGTCATCAGGTGATGCAAAGACTTTGATTTCTTCTGCTATTGCAGGATTGAATGCTGATGACATTGAAAGTTTCCAGATTCTGAAGGACGGTTCTGCTACATCTATCTATGGTGCTCGTGCTATGGCAGGTGTGATTGTTGTAACAACAAAGAAGGGTAAGGCTGGTCAGAGCCATTTGAGCTATACTGGTGAGTACACGCTCCGTTTGAAGCCAAGCTATAAGAACTTTAATATCATGAACTCACAGGACCAGATGGAGGTTTATCGTGAGTTGGAGAAGAAGGGCTATTTGAATTATGCCGAGATTGCTAACGCCTCTACAAGTGGTGTTTATGGTCGTATGTATCAGCTCATCTCTGAGTATGATGCTACTAAGGGTCAGTTCGGTCTTGAGAATACACAGAAAGCACGTGACGCTTATCTGCGTGCTGCTGAGTATCGCAATACTGACTGGTTCGACCAGCTTTTCTCAAGTTCAATCATGCACAACCACTCTGTGAGTGCTTCTGGTGGTACAGACAAGGGTCAGTACTATGCTTCACTCTCTGCAATGTACGATCCTGGATGGTATAAGTCAAGCCGTGTTCAGCGTTACACTGGTAACATCAATACGACTTACAATATTAATAAGAAGATAGGTTTGAACCTTATCGCTAATGCTTCTTATCGTAAGCAGAGAGCTCCAGGTTCGTTGAGCCGTACGATTGACCCATCAACAGGTGCTGTTAGTCGTGCTTTCGATATCAACCCTTACTCTTATTCTTTGAATACTTCACGTACACTCGACCCAACCGAGTCATATACACGTAACTATGCTCCGTTCAACATCTTCAATGAGTTGAACAATAACTACATGGACTTGAATGTACACGACTTCCGTATACAGACAAGTATTGACTATAAGCCAATAACAAAGTTGAAGCTTACTGCTTTGGTAGCTGTTAAGAGTGCTGCTTCAACGATGGAACATGTTGTTCGTGAGAACTCTAATCAAGCCTTGGCTTATCGTGCAATGGGTACAACAACTATCCGCGATGCCAATCCTTATCTTTATACTGATCCTGACAACCCATTTGCTCTTCCAGAGTCAATCCTCAAAGAGGGCGGTATTCTTGACAGAACAGGTAACCACTTCTTTGGTTGGGATACCCGTCTTTCCGCTGCTTACAACGATGTATTCAATGATACACACATCGTGAACCTCTATGCCGGTGTTGAGAGTAATAGCGTTGACCGTAAAGCTACTTTCGACCGTGAGTGGGGTATGATGTTTGATGCTGGTGAGATTGCCAAGCTGAACTATCGTGCATTCAAGATGTTCCAGGAGCAGGGAACTGACTACTATAGTTTGTCAAATACCCACATCCGCAGTCTTGCTTACTTCGGTACAGGTACCTATTCTTATAAGGGTCGCTATCAGATGACTGGTACTTTCCGTTATGAGGGTACTAACTATCTGGGTAAGGCTACATCAGCTCGTTGGTTGCCAACCTATAACGTTTCTGGTGCATGGAATGCACATGAGGAAGAATGGTTTAATAAGGTGTTTAAGCAGGCGTTGACACATGCTACATTCCGCTTGAGCTACTCACTTACTGGTGACCGTCCTCCTGTTACAAACTCATTGCCTATCTTCACAGCAACAGTGCCTTGGCGCCCATTCACTTCTATTCAGGAGATTGGTTATGATGAGCGTTTCGGTAACAAGAACCTTACTTATGAGAAGAAGCGTGAGTTCAACCTTGGTTTCGACTTTGGTTTCCTTGACAACCGTATCAACCTTACTACTGACTTCTACTGGCGCCGCAACAGTGACCTTATTGGTTACGTGAACCATCCACAGTTGGGTTCTTATAACCTTGCTAACGTTGCTTCTATGAAGTCAAATGGTATGGAACTTTCGTTGAATACGCACAACATCAAGACTAAGGACTTCAGTTGGGAAACTAACTTCATCTTCTCATGGACACACAATGAGATTACAAGTCTCTTTACCCATGCACGTGTTATCGACCTCGTACAGGGAACTGGTTATAGCCTTGTAGGTTATCCTGTAAACTCTATCTTTAGCATCCCATTTGCTGGACTCAATGGTGAGGGATTGCCTACATTTATGAACGAGGATGGTAGGAGAACAATCTCTGGTCTTAACCTTCAGGAGCGTGATCAGGAGAAGATTAAGTATCTGAAGTTCGAAGGTCCTGCCGACCCAACTACAACGGGTTCATTCGGTAACGTCTTCCGTTATAAGAACTGGGACCTCAACGTATTCGTTACTTATAGCTTTGGCAATAAGGTTCGTTTGAACCATATCTTCAGCAACCGCTATGACGATATGGATGCTTTGCCTAAGGAGTTCCGTAATCGCTGGACATACAGTGGTGATGAGACTGTTACGAATATCCCTGTAATTGCCTCACGTCGTCAGAACCGCAACAACTCACAGTTGGATGTAGCTTACAATGCTTATAACTATTCTGATGTTCGTATCGCAAAGGGTGACTTCATTCGTATGAAGGAAATCTCATTGGGTTACACCTTCCCTGCAGCAATGATTAGAACTATTGGCGTTAGCAGTTTAGCTTTGAAGCTTCAGGCAACTAACCTCTTCCTCTTCTATTCAGATAAGAAACTGAACGGTCAGGATCCAGAGTTCTTCAATACAGGTGGTGTGGCTGCGCCAGTTCCAAAGCAGTTCACCATGACATTGAGATTAGGTCTTTAATATTTTAACGGAGGCTTCAGATTCAGCCGAGAATATTCAAATGTTGATAGTAGCATTGGACTTCCTAACAAGGCAAATGGTTGTAAGATGATACAGCCATTAGACAATAAAGAGATGCTGAATCAGAACCAGAAGTAATTTAATATAGAACGAATATGAAAATTAAGAATATCATATATAAGGGCAGCTTGATACTTGCATCAGTAGCGATACTTGCATCTTGTTCTGACCAATTGGATACGTTGCCAGACAACCGTACGACTTTGGACACACCAAAGAAGATTGCGGGTCTGCTTGTGACAGCCTATCCTGACCGTACACCGACGCTCTTTAACGAGTGGATGTCTGACAATACCGATTACATGGGAGCACAGAATAGCCAGGGTAATCGTGGTGGTGATCAGTACTTCTTCTGGCAAGAGCAGACAGAGGGTGGTAATGACTCTCCTGAGCAGGTGTGGATGCTTTATTATGAGGGTGTCTATAAGGCTAATGAAGCTTTGGCTGCTATTGAGGATCAGGGTGGTCCTAACAACGATATACTTCGTAATTCAAAGGGTGAGGCTTTGCTCATTCGTGCCTATGACCACTTTATCCTTGCTAACGAGTTCTGCCGTCCTTATAATGGCAAGACCAGTACAAAGGATGCTGGACTCTATTATGCAACAGGAATTGCAGACTTCTCTGCAGCTGCAGAGCAGAGTAATCGTGGTACAGTAGCTGATGTCTATGCAAAGATTGCTGCTGATATTGAGGCTGGTATCCCATTGCTTAACGATACATATGAGGTGCCAAAGTATCACTTCAATAAGCAGGCTGCTTATGCTTTTGCAACTCGTTTCTACCTCTATTATGAGAAGTGGGAGAAGGCAAAGGAATATGCTGATAAGCTCTTAGGTAGTAATCCTGCTGCTTCTTTGCGTGACTATAGAGCATTGCAGGCTATGCCACTGAGTAAATCAGAGCAGGCAGTAAAGATTGCTGAGGCTTATTGTAGTGCTTCTGCAGACTGTAACCTCCTTGTTCAAACCAGTGTCAGCAATGCTGGTATGGCTCTTGCACCATGGTTAACCAGTAAGCGTTATACACTTACTAACTACTTGTCAGAGACAGAGTTGTTCCAGAGTAATAACATCTGGGGTACATCGTCAAACCTCATTTGGAAGCCATTTACTGTTAATTCAGGTGAGAATAACTTCGCTTTATTGATGAAACTTCCACGTGAGTTTGAGATTCGTAATACGACAACAGGCTCTGGTTATCTCCGCACATTGAACGTTGACTTCACGATGGATGAGGCTTTGCTCAACCGTGCAGAGGCTGAAATCATGCTTGGTCAGAATGATGCTGCTTGTGCAGATATGACTATTTGGATGAAGAACTTCTTCAATACCAATGTGACCCTTACCCCAACAAGTGTACAAACTTACTTCAAGACAGTTCCATATGCATACGCTGATGCTGCTAAGATGGTACCAAGTTTCAAGAAGCACATCAGCCCTCGCTTCACTATTGATGCTGAAGGCTCAGTGCAGGAGTCACTCTTACAGTGCTTGCTGAACTTCCGTCGTATCGAGACAGTACATCAGGGAATGCGTTGGATGGATATCAGACGTTATAATATCGAGATTCCACGCCGTTTGATTGGTGCTAACGGTAAGCCTTCAAAGAACCTTGATTGGTTGGAGAAGGACGACCCTCGTCAGGTGGTACAGATTCCACAGAGTATTCGTGAGGCTGGTGTTGCAGGCAACCCAGCCAAGGCTCTTGTAGCAGGTGCGAAGCTCGTTGACCTTTCTCAGTACAAATTGCCAGTACTTTCAGCGGTCAATCAGTATTCTGCTCCAGTAAGTGCACACTCTTTTTAATAGCTAATTAAAGGATTAAGAAATGAAGAAAAACATATTAGCTTTATCGCTATTGGCGGCAGTGGCAGCAGGCTTCACTGCTTGTTCAGACGATAATTTGTCAAGCGAGAGCGTTATCAAGCCTTCTAAGACGGCAAACACTGTCTTTGACAAGTGGCTGTACAAGAACTTCGTAGTACCTTATAACATTCAAATACAGTGGCGTTATGAGGACAATGAGTCGGATATGTCTTACTATGATGTACCAGCTGATTCAGCTCAGTCAGTGGAGTTAGCGCATATCGTGAAGTACACTTGTGTTGAGGCTTATACCGAAGCTGCAGGTATTGATTTCACACGTCGCTTCTTCCCAAAGCTCTTTAGCTTCTTGGGTGAGTTCGAATATGAGAACAATGGTAATATAAAACTCGGTACTGCTGAGGGTGGAAAAAAGATTCGTCTCTTGGGTGTTAACCATCTTGATAGATTCAAGAACAACCGCACCTACTTGGATGAATACTACCTCAAGACGATTCACCACGAGTTTGTTCACATCGTTAACCAGACAAAGGACTATCCACGTGAGTTTGGTAAGGTAACCCCAACAGGTTATGTTAATGACTCATGGAGTTCTGAGAAGTATGGAACAGGCTATGAGAAGCGTGGCTTCGTTACAGCCTACTCACAGAAGGAAGAGCGTGAGGACTTTGCTGAGGTGGTAAGTACTTACATTATCTCTACCGATGCACAGTGGAAGGCTCTCCTCAAGAGAGCAACCGTTGTGGATGCGAATGGTGCAGCTGTAGAAGATCAGCCAGGTGTAACAGCTATTGAGAAGAAGCTCGAGATTGCTAAACGTTACTATAAGGAGACCTTTAATGTCGACCTTGATAAGGTGCGTGAAGCTGTTATCGAGCGTGAGAACAACGTCGTTAGTGGCAGTTATAATCTGACAAATCTTAATTATTAAGAAAGGATCATTATATGAAAGCAAATAAATTATTTATATATCTCCTACTTGCCTTGCCAGCCCTTTTCCTTCAGTCATGCCAGACAGAAGAAGAGAATGTCTTTGGAAAGCCTTACTCTGAGCGTATGGACGAATTCCTTCAGAAGGCACAGGAGACGTTGGTGGCATCGCAATATGGCTGGGCTTTAGACTATTATCCACAGAGAAACCAGGCTTATGGTGGTGTGGCTTATACGATTAAGTTCACTAATGATGATGCGATTGTACGCTACGAGAACAATCCTGATGATGGCGAAGTAAAGTCATTGTATAAGATGAAAGAAGACGACGGACCAGTTTTGTCGTTCGATACATACAATACCTTCCTCCACATCTATGCAACTCCAAAGGATGGTGAGTATCGCGGTAAGGAAGGCGACTTCGAGTTTGTTATTGATAGCATTGGTGCTGACCGCATCAAGATTCACGGAAAGCGTTCGTTGAATACTATGTATCTCAATAAACTCTCTGGTGAAGCTTCAGAATATATAGAGAAGGTAACAGAACTTACCAACCTCTTTGTTTTCTCTGATGTAGCTCTTAACATTGGTGGAAAGCCTTACACACTCGTTGTCACTGATAAGAATAATCGTCAGTTGGCTATCTATGATGGTGATAAACTTGTTGCTGAGTCTGCTTACGCCTTTACAGATAAGGGAATCCGTTTGTATGAGCCTATTATGTTGAATGGCGTACAGTTGTACGACTTAACATTTGATAAGGCTACTGCTAAGTTCACTGGAACAGGTGTGGAGTCTACTGCTTCTAATATTGATGTAAATCTCATTGCGAAGATGATAGGTGCTATCAACGCTTCTAATGGTGAAAAGACTATCACCAAGACCATTCCATATCTTAACAAACTCGACATCACTTGTGATGCATCATGGCTTCATCTCTCTAAGGATGGTGATAAGCTTACTATTAAGGTAGATGCTAATCCTATTGCAACGAATGCACGTGGTGCAAAACTTAAGATTTCAAATGGTATAAAAGAATCACAGGTTCAGATTATGCAGTTCGACCTTTCTGCACTCATGGGTACTTATGAGCTCACGATGAACTCATATGTATCAAAGGATGGAAAGATGGGCTTCTTTGATAATACTCGTACAGCACGACTGAGATATGTAGGTTCTGGTGCGAACCGCAAGTTCTACCTCAATGTTCACAGTGCTTATGGCTCAGATTATATATTCCCATTGACCTACGTGGCTTCTGCTAATGCATTCTTGATGCAGGGTGGTCAGAAGGTGATGACCTTCCAGGGAAATAATGTAAGCTATAACATCGGTAATGCCTTTAACATCGATGAGAAGAGTGGTACAGGTACTGGTACAGGCGCTTATAACCTCATTACCTTCACCGTTGCAGACAATGGCGACATCAGTGCGTCACTCTGTGGACCATTGTTCAGTATCTCTAATGGACAGGCACAGTATACTGGTTTGACTACTGAGCGTATCATTCTCTGGGCTTACACTGGCGAACCATTCACCTCTGAAAACCTTGCTGGTTGGTGGGATTACTGGATTAACCCAGTAATGACCAAGAAGGCTACTGCTTCTCCTGCTAAACCTTCTATCTTGCCAGAGGAGTCTTTCGACAATACAGCGTCTGTATTGATGCCACAGTATCTACCAAACCGTGTTGCACGCTTCGATGTAGACTGGAACTCATTCCTCACAACATCTACAGCGTCTCAAGTAAAACTAAACAAGTAAGTGTTTTATGAAAAAGATATTTAATATTTGTCTTCTCCTTGCTGTTACTGCAGGCTTCGTTGCCTGCAGTGACGACAACGATGCAGGTAGTAATTACTTGCGTGAGAACCCTGTGCAGGTGGTAAACTCAAAACTCACCTTTACTGCTGCGGCACAGAAGGGTGGGGTGAAGTTTACTGCACCAGCTGGCTCAACCGTTTCTGTCAGTGATTCATGGGCAACAGCTCAGCTGCAGAACGATTCTATCGTAGTCAGTGTTACTAACAACCCAGCCATTGACAGTCGTTCTGCTGTGTTGACGATCAAGAATGGTAATGATTCTACTAATCTGCCAATCTTGCAAGCTGGAGCTCTTTTCAAGTACAAAGGTGCTAAGTATTACGCTGTGAGTGATAAGGATACAACCCTCACTCTACCTTATACCGCATTAGGTGCTGAGCCTTCTATGGAGCTTGCTGATGCTGCCGATGCTTCTGGTGTGACATCAATTGAGAATAAGGACTCAGCTTTCGTGGCACATATTGGAGCTAACACAACAGGTGAGATTCGTACTTTCTCACTCGTTTTGAAGAACCAAGAGAATCGCGATACGATCACTGTAACACAGGGTAGCATTGACGACCTTGCAGGTAAGACATATAGTCTCTATGGTTACGACCTTCTTAAGATGACATCATCTACAACTGATATTAAAACATTGGTAACACAGATTGTTGGTACGCTTGAGAAGAAATCTGATACCGAGTTGACCTTTAATTCAAGTGACACAGGTATGAAGATGACGCTTACCTTTGACCCTGCTAACGTGTCATTGACATTGAAGGGTGGCGAATATGTTCTTTCAAAGAGAGTGAATGAGACCACTTATTTCTACAGAACTGCTATTTGGGACATCAATCATTATGGTACATTCATGAAGCTAATTCGTCAGCAGACTGAAGCACATAGTGCAGGTCAGGTGAGTGATGCTGACTTTGCTAAATTCCAGAAGGTTGTTCCTGGTATTTATAACTATTATGCATCAAATCAGTTGACAATGACAGCAAGAATGTCTTACTCTAAGGCGGATAAAATGGTTGCTGGTATTCTTGAGGATAGTGGTAAGAATGCTGCTTACATCAAGAGCTTAACATATTTAGGACCTTTAGGTTTCCCTCTTAATTCATTTAATGGAAACGTCTTTGCAATCTATAAGTACAACCAGCAGGGAAGCCAGTTATACCTTAATGGTCCTCTGTTCTTGCTTCAGCCTGTGATGCTTTTCCATCCTTTGAGCGCAAGTGCTAAGCCTGCTGCGTTCATGAAGAAGAGATAATGAAAGGTTTGAGAATGCTTTAAGAGGGCGACTCTTTTTAAGTGGACGAGTCTTTTTAAGTAGACGGAGTACACAAGTAAACGAGTTGACAAGTTAATTGTTTTGAGGGGTATGGCTCCTTGGGATAATTAACTTGTCAACTCTTTTTTTGTGGTTTTGCATTCCTTGATGGAGACAGGGTAATGGAAGAGATGAGACAAGGTAATGGAAGACATGGTAACAGAGTACCAAGAGACATGGTAACAGGGGATTCAAGACATGGTAACAGGGTAATAAAAGACATAATAACATAGTATTTCACTTTAAAGTAACAGGGTTATGTTTGCTCATTATGCTATTATTATGGGGCTTCAGCAATTTGGAGTGATACCGTTTGAGATTAGAACTTTGAAGAAAGGTCACACAGAGCAAAGGAGAACACAGGGGTTTTATATAGTTGCAATCGTTAGGTACAGAGGCACCGTTGGTGCGTGGAGGAACAGAGGATATTTATGAGTTTTATTAATATTTTTGTCTACTTCATTACAAAGCAGTGGTTTACAAGATTTCTTAAAACGTTTATTGCCAAAGTTATCAGCAACACGTACACTACGGCTCTGTCGCTCTTTGTGCCTTCGGCACCTCCGTGAGATTGTCTGTTTTCACCTCCATGTTCTCCCCCTCTCTGTGTGACTTTTATATGTAGTAGGCTTAATTTATCACTCCATATTTCGGAGGAACCATTATTATGTCCAAAAATTCAAAGAGTGTGGTGTGAAATTTGTTTACAATAATTCCGTTTTCAAAGCTTAAAAGCGGAATGAAAAACATGGATTTTACTGCCTTTGTAAGTTTCCTATAATCAGATTGTTACAAAGTTGGTTGATAAAAGGTGCTTAGTTGGGTTCTTAAAGGGCGTCTTTAAGAGGTCAAAAGGGCGTTTCTTGGAAGCTAATTAGGCGTCTTTTAGAAGCCAAAAGAGCATCTTTTGAAATAGAGATAGTGAAATTTTATTACAAAAGAAGCGTAAAGGGGGATTGCCCCAACTCCCATTGAGTTAATAATTAATCTCAATGGAAGTTGGATAAACTCTGTAAGGATCGAAATACTCGGTACAGCTATTAATCATATCTTGGAGATTTGCCTTCACATTCTTTCGATAGAGCTCTTTTCCGTTGACGATAACCGTTACGGGCTTGTTCATGTCAACAAGTTCGTTGTTCAGATAAATGCGAAGTTTACCACCCTTTGCATTTGTGTAACTGCGGTTAAATCTCATTTCAATACCCCAATGCTTGTCTCTCTCAACAGCG
>ERZ772977.1589-NODE-1589-length-11223-cov-7.162428_pt1 | contig 11223 bp, 9 predicted proteins | sample MGYA00511131_ERZ772977 | MGnify/ENA primary metagenome ERZ772977 (study PRJEB29015, sample SAMEA2737935) | human oral metagenome | biome: human oral; feature: human-associated habitat; material: dental | place: China | collected 2151 ...
CGGCGCGTGTTTTCTAAGGCCAGCAGGGTGCGGACGGCATCGAGATTGGCCTGCAATGCCTCTTTTTTGTGGTAGGTCATGGTTTTAAGGTGAAAATGAGGGTCAAACAGCAACTCACAACTTTGTGAGTTGCTATTGCTTATGATTTTACTAACTCGCGACCTTGCGAGTTGAGATTGGGGACTCAAATGGCTTCGCACATGGCCTGCGATACGCTTGATTAGCTCCCAAAACGGGCGGCTACCTGCCGATTCCCCGTTTCTGTGGTTTGTTTTCGGCCTGCCGAACGGCTGGAGCCTCTTTGGCAGACGATTTCAGGCGCTCTTTATTGGACAGGGAGTCCTTGAAAATGAATTCGATGCCTCGCTTTTCGGCGTTCACTTGCAGCGTGGCGTCGAACGGTTTGCCGTGACGTGAAAGCATGCCCTCCACCTGCACGGGGCGTCCTTCGGTGAGCGCGCGGTGCTGCTCCTCGGAGAGCCGGACGCCCTTGATTTCGTTTGGGATCTGGACTCGGTCAGCCCGCAGCGAAACGAGTTCGTTTGTCAGCCGGTCGACGGATACATAAGCGCGGAACGGCTCGCCCTTCTTAGGGGATAATTCGACAGTCTTCCCGAGGTTACCTTGAGTGAGGAGTTGCTCCTTCTCCTCGGGCGAAAACGTGTGTCCCATGTAGGGAAAATCGAGCTGCGGTTCACGTCGCAACGTATGGATGTTGAGACTGAGGCGACCGTCTGCCCCTGTACGGAGAGCCAGCCGTGCTTCGGTGTAAATCGTAGTGTCTCCGAAGGGCACAGCGAGGCTAATAAGCCCCGTTTTCTTCCAATTTAGCAGTCGATCTAAGTCCCCGCCCGCCTTGAGTTTCTCCCGACTCACGCCGAGGTGCTCCAGCTCTTTCCAATCCACCTTTTCCGGGTCGATGGAGGACAGCTTTTGGGCCGGCGACTCATCCGAGCTGACGCGAATGCTGTCTAATGCGGCCTTATTTTGAGGCACATCACGCGCGGCGAGCATGCTCTTCAGCGACTCCACAGACTCACCTACTCGATCGGCTACGACCCGATAAACGCCGAAATGCGTCGGGTCGTTGAACTGTCGACGGAGGTTCGTCATAAAGTTCTTCAGCAGTCCATCGTTCTTCTTGAACACCAAGAAAGCCGACCGATTCTCCTCGGTTGGTTCTACGGTTTTGATCTTCCCCTTCTCGTCCTGCCCCGAAATGACGGACAGGCGGCCGGGATCAGTCGGCGATTTAGTCTCGCTCCGATCCTCCAGCACGAGCACATAGCGATCCGAATTTTCTTCCATAGTAGTATCTGATTTTAAGATGAAACAGATACGAAAATAGCCACCCCGATCCGGGATGGCTATGTGGAATGACTCGGTGTGGCTTGGGAGGGAGAAGGCGGGAAATGGAGGGAAGTCGTTGGTAGGTGGTTTGGGCGATGGGTGCCGATAGAAAGAGAGTATCCAGAGACGTATTTCCAGCCCCCAAGTGGAGACAGGATAGGTCTTTTCTGCTATTATACATCTCAGGTTAGCAACGATTGAAAGGCGTTCTTCATCTTTCTTCTAACAGCATCTCTACTTTTTCTTCTGCATGATGTTTCTTTATGCTACGTGAAAATCACAAAAAGTAGACATGTATAAATGCAAGATAATAAGCGTGTTGTGAGGAGTTGCAGGCTGTATGTTTCTACATCTATCACGCCTTTCTTTTTTGATCAGCGAAAAAAAGTTGCAGAAAAATTTGGTGGAATGGAAAAAGTAATTGCAAATTTGCGGTTGAATGATGCTGAACAACGAGTCAGTCAAAAGTAATATCGACAAGCAAGAAATATGTCAGGATTTGTCAGATTAGAAAAGACGGTGCGGTATCCAAAGAAAGAGAAGATCCTTACCGAGTCATTTAGGTTATTCTTATCCAGAGGATATGATGCGGTCAGTTTTACTGATATAGAGAAAGCCGCAAATGTTAAACGTGGCATTATCTTCTACTACTTCAAAGGCAAGGAAGATCTTCTACGACAGGTAGCAGATGCGTTCGTGATTCAATTTTTGAAGAGCGATAATCTCACAGAAGGCTGTTCAAGTAGTCCGACTCCTTTGAAAATCTTTTTAGAGAATTGTATCGATCGAATCAGAGAGAGAATTCGCTTCTTTTTTGATGAAGTCGGGGATGGAATAGAAATCACGGCAGCAAGTTTTTTGAGCTTTACGTTGTATTTGAGAGATCATCATGCAGGTTGGAAAGATAGTTTGAAGTCCTTCAAAGAAGAACTGTATTTAATATGGGAAGAAGCAATCACCTTAGCCAAAGACCGAGGTGAGATCAGGAAAGACGTCGATACACATAAGCTGATAACAGTCTTTTTCTTGACATACACAGGGGCTGCATACGATGGAGCCTTGGACAACAAGTTGCTTGTGGAAGAATTGTATGATTCTTGGATGTTTACATATCAAAGTTACACTATAAAATGATCTGTCATGAAAGGGAAGGTTTACATAAATAGCATAGCCTCATTCTTGCCGGGTGTACCTGTGCCTAATGAGGAGATGGAGGATTATTTGGGATTGATCGGAGGGAAACCGTCGAGAGTCAAATCCATAGTCTTACGACAAAACGGGATCAAAACGCGCTACTATGGCTTGGATAAAGAGCATAAGATGACTTACTCCAATGCGCAGTTGGCTAAAGAAGCGGTGTGCGGATTGTTCCCGGATAAAACGGTACCCTCGGATGTTTCTCTTTTAGCCTGTGGGACAAGTACCCCCGACCAGCTATTGCCATCCCATGCCTCAATGGTACACGGTGAATTAGGAAATTTCCCGATGGAGATCTTTTCATCGGCCGGAGTATGCCTTACATCCTTGCAGGCATTAAAGATCTGCTACAGCAACATCCTCGCCGGTCTGCATAAGAAGGCCGTATGTGTCGCCTCGGAGCTTACATCTCCGGCTTTGGTAGCGAAGTTTTACGATCCAGAATACGAAGCTACTCATGACAATCCTGAGAAAGACCCCTATATGGCCTTTGAGAAAGATTTCATGCGGTTTATGCTGTCGGATGGTGCCGGTGCTGTATTGGTGCAAGATCATCCGGAGGGCGATTGTCCCTTGCAGATAGAATGGATCGAGATGACTTCATACGCCAACGAACTGCCAACGTGTATGTTTATGGCATCCGAACTGCAACCTGACGGCCGTTTGAAAAGTTGGAAGGAGTTCACTCCGGAGGAAATAAAGGAACGCGGTGTGTTAGTGGGAAAACAGGATATTCGCCAATTGAAGGTTCATATCATCAAATATTGGGTAGATCACATCGAGATGGTACTTGCCAAACACAACGTGAAGGCCGAGGAAATCGACTATGTCATCCCTCATGTATCATCTATGTTCTTCTATGAGAAACTGAATGATGAGATCAAAGCCCGTGGTATGGCTTTGACGAAAGATAAATGGTTCACGAATCTCACTTCCGTAGGAAACATCGGTTCAGCTGCTATCTATGTGGCTTTGGATGAATTGATGAGAACAAAGAGACTGAAGCAAGGGGATAAGATCCTTCTTCTTGTTCCAGAGAGTGGAAGGTTTTCGTATGGAATGGCATTGTTAACAGCCTTATAGAGTAGTGATATGTTAACGCTTGGAGGGTATAAAATAAAAACACAAGCAATAAGTTGCGGAGAGCTTTTCTTGATCAAGTGTGGGTTGTGTTTAATGCTACAATGCTGATAAGTCTATTAAAGCAGAGCCTTTTACCGTCCAAAACTTATGCTCCTCTCTTAATATTATAAGATTATTAGTGGAGGGATTTGCGATGTTAATAAAACGAAACAATGGAATGCGGCCAATATTCAGCTGTTTGCTTATACAGGCAATAGTGCAACGCAGGAAATGGGTTTTACGAGGTATTATGTTCTATATTCTATTTCTTCCGCTGCTCGCCGCCGCGCAACTCCACGACGTCCGGCTGCGGATGCTAGAGCCAGACGGTACGCCGGCGGCCAACCTGATGTGCGCACTTAAAGCGCCCGGAGTCGCCGATGCCGCCGCGTTTGCCTTCACCGACAGCACGGGCGCGACCGTCCTGCGCGTCGCGGCGACAGGGCAGTACGGACTTTCGGTCTTATCGTTTGGCAAAGTCCTTCACGAGCAAGAAGTGGACATTGCAGGCGCCGTTGATCTGGGCGACATCACCCTCCGCACGGCCACACAGCAGCTGGACGAGGTGATGGTGACGGCCGTGCGGCGCGCCGTGAGCAACCGCGAAGGACGGCTCATCTTCGACGTCCCCTCGTTGCCCCTCAAAGCCGACTATACGGCCGTCGACGCCCTTGTGCGCACGCCGCTCGTCAGCTACTCGTCGGACGGTGTCTCGATCGCCGGACTGCCCGGCGAGATCCGCGTCAACGGCATCCGTCAGCAGCGCGCCGGCGGACTCTACGACTACCTCAGCGCCATCCCCATCGACCGCGTGGAGCGCATCGAGGTGCACGCCGGCCGCAGCGCCGACCTCGACGCCTCGAACCGCGGCGGCTACGTGGACATCATCCTCCGGTCGCTCTACGGCATCTCCGGCTTCCTGCGCGGCAGCCTCGGCTACAACGGCCTCAGCTACGATGCCCCGCGTCGCGCCCTGCTGACCGAGTCCGTCGGCGCGGGCATCACCTACGGCCGCGAGCGGTGGAGCGCCTTCGCCAACGTCAGCCTTGACGCCGGGCGCGATGCGGGGGTGAAGTATCGGCGCGAGACGTCCTTCCTGCAAAGCGGCGAGGAGCGCACGGGCCACGGCATGTCGTACGGCAATCGGTGCCGCGACCTGAACGCCAACATGGGCCTCACCTTCCGCCCCACCGAGCGGCACACCTTCAGCATCGAGGCCTCCTTAGCGCGTACGTTCCCAGCGACGAGCCACGCCGAGGGCGCACAACTGATCCGCCGCGGCAGCCTCCGCGAACAGTACACGCGCACGACGGCGACAGACCGCTCCGGCCTGGCCGGCAGCGTCATGGGCAACTATCGCTACGCCTCGAAAGACAATCGCCACAAGGTGGACTGGTTAGCCAACTACATCCACGACCGCAAGGACGAGGAGGCGCGCTGGGATGTCCGCTACACGCTGCCCGACACGCTGCGGCGCCGCGAGACGAACACCGACCGAAGCCGCTCGGAGATGTTTTACACGCAGCTGGCGTACACCCACCGCCTCAGCAAAGAGATCGAGCTGATGGCCGGCGGCAAGTACGCGCGCACCGCCATGCGTAACGATAACGGGTACGCCGAAGACGGTCAGCCGACGGCCGAGAACCGCTTCCGCTACGTGGAGCAGATTCCCGCCGCCTTCGCGCAAGGCAGCTACTCGCACGGCCCGCTGTACCTCTCCGCCGGCCTGCGCATGGAGCAGACCGACCTCCGATCGCACGACGGCGACGTCCGCCAGACCTACACCGACCTCTACCCTTCCGTCCGCGCGTCATACACCTTCGCCGGCGGACTCTCGGCCAACCTCAGCTATTCCCGCACCCTGTTCCGCCCGCCGTTCCAGCTGCTTAATCACCATGTCATCAAGTTGTCCGAGCGGGAGTATTACGTCGGCAACCCGCTGCTCAAGGCCGAGGTGAACGACAACATCCGCCTCCGCCTGTCCGCCGGCGCGCACACGCTTTACCTGCGTTGGGGCTACTCGCCGAACCCGATCACAAACACGTTCTACAGCAGCGGCGACACGCTCTATGGAACGAACCTCAACGCCGCGCGGAAGTACGAATACGCAGCCTCGTACAGCTTCAGCGGCAGCCTGTGGCCGTGGTGGCACTTAGCGGCCGAGGTGGAGCTGCAACACATGTACCTGCCCGAGAGCCAATACAAGCAGCGCATCACGCAGGCCTTCGTCTCCATGCGCCACACGTGGACCATCACCCGCGCGGTGAGCGTCGACCTGAACGCCAACTATTCCTCGCCGTGGATCATGAACGACAAGTGGATCGCCGACCACTTCAAGGCCGACCTGAGCGCGCGCTACACGTTCGCGAAGAGCGGCCTCACACTCTCGCTGACGGGCCGCAACCTGCTGGCGCGCCGGCGCCGCGAGACGATCCTCCGCAACGCCATGCTCCACAACCGCGAGTGGGCGGAGTCGGCGCCGCTCAGCATTATGGCCGGCCTAACGTGGCGCTTCTCGGCCGGCCGCAAGAAGGTCAGCGAGGAGCGCATCCGGGATAACAACATGGACAAGTATAGATTATAACGTAAAGAATATACGGAGGTTCCGAAAATCCGAGAAATAGAGTAGGAATAATTAAAATTCTTAGCATTATGAATAAATTAGATTCGATGCTTCTTCAGATGGAGCAATTCTCTGAAGATAAAATGCAAAACCTCTCGGGAGGCTTTGTGGAAGGTTCTCTCTCTGATTACAGCAAAAGAGAGGCTGCTGAAAGTGTGACTGTTTTTGTCGCAGAGGGCCAGCTTTGTGGCTGCGGCTGTGACTCGACGGTCGGGGAACCGCCTATCAGTTAGTGTTAGCTGAAAGTTCTCTACTGTGAGTAGAAAACTTATCAAGTGCGAACCGAGATGGGGGGAGTATGAAAAATATCTCCCCCGTCTTTTTTTTGTTTTTTAATTATCTAAGATATGAAAGAAAGTAGATTTAATATGTATTTAGAGTATAAGGGGATGACCGTCCTCTATAATACGCTGTCTGAAAAGATTATCATGCTATCTAATGAATTAAAAAGAAAGATCGATGATCTTGGATTGATCTATGCGGGAAATGAGAGCGAAGCATTCTACAGATCGTTATTAAGTGGAGGTCTGCTAATCGAAGATACCTGTAATGAAGACGAACTCATAGAAGGGATGATAAAAAAAGAAGATTTTTCAGAGGATGAATATCATTTGATCGTTAATCCAACATTGGATTGCAATTTTAACTGCTGGTATTGCTATGAGCAGAAAATTAAAGGATCTGCGATGCAACAAAATATATCAGCATCCTGTATAAAACTAATTGATAATATTATTTCCGAAAAGGCGAATCTGAGAAAATTTACGCTTTCCTTTTTTGGCGGAGAGCCTTTGCTTTATTATAAAAAGACCGCATTGCCTATAATCAATGCACTACATAAAAGAATAAAGGGACAAGGGATCGATGCCAATATTCATTTTACAACTAACGGATATTTATTGTCCTCCTCTTTAATACATTCGATGGATTCATTAGGCGTTAGGAGCTTACAGATAACTTTTGACGGGAATCGTGAACATCACGATCAAACACGTTTTTCAGATAAAGGAGGCTCTTACGACAAGATTATTCAGAACATTAAGGTAATTTTACTCAAAACAGATATACAAGTAATTCTACGTATAAACTATACACATAAGAATGCCAAGGGTTTTCTATCTCTACTTACTGAATTTGAGAACTCTCCTAATACAGATAGAATCATCTTATCACCTAATCAAGTTTGGCAAGATAAGGATAAATTCGAAGATAATTCTTCGGATCTCCGATCTGTACTTAAAGAGATTCACGAAAAGGCGCGAAATATTGGGATCTATATAAAAACTCCATCTAGCATCGGACGGCTAAGACATTCATGCTATGCTGATAAGAAAAATCAGGCTTGCATTAATTTCGACGGGATGGTGTTCAAGTGTAATGCGAGAGATTTCAAGCCTACGTCCGCGATGGGGAAATTGGATGAAAATGGAAAAATCATCTGGAATGATACAGAACGATTGTGGATGAGTTCGAAATATCAAAATTCTCCATGCAGAAAATGCTCGATTTTTCCTATTTGCGCCGGAGGGTGTAGACGTTTAACGTACAATAATCTTGGAAAGGCATATTGTATGTACGAATTTGATGAAGATAGAAAAAAACAAATGGTTTTAGATATGCTTCTACATGAAATGGCCGACAATTAATTTCGAGATAATTAAATTCAATCTATGTCGTCCTTATTTAGGTATATTGCTCAGCGAGACAGTATGGACTGTGGTTCTGCATGTCTATCAATGATTGTAGAACATTACGGAATCATTATAAATCAGGATGAATTAAGAAAGAACTTCGAAACAGGAAAATCCGGAGTTTCATTATTAGGTATCAGCAAGGCGGCTGAAAAAATAGGAATTAGGACTGTAGGAGGAATGGTTTCATTGCATTCACTTATTACAGAAAAACCATTTCCTTGTATTGCCCATTGGGATCAAAACCACTTCATCGTCATATATAAAATCAAAAAGCGTAGAAAGGGTGATTGCACAATCTATGTAGCAGATCCGGGGAAAGGTCTTCTCACATATAATAAAGAGGAATTTTGTGAGCGTTGGGCAAGTACGAAGACCAATGGTGAAGAGAAAGGCATCGTTTTACTTTTAGAACCTACAGAAAAATTCTATACACAAAACGGCACCAAACAAGCGTCGAAAAAATATCGTTTCAAATTCCTTTGGGGATACCTTAGAAAGTACAAACGTTTTTTCGTACAGCTGATTTTGGGACTGTTACTCGGTTCCTTGCTACAACTCATTTTCCCGTTCCTGACACAAGCGATTGTTGATACTGGAATCGGAGGTAAAGACATAAGTTTCGTATGGCTTGTTTTATTGGCCGAGATGATGCTGCTTTTCAGTCGTACGGCAATAGACTTTATCCGCTCGAAGATACTGCTGCACATTTCCACCCGCATCAATATTTCACTCATTTCTGATTTCTTCATCAAGTTGATGAAACTTCCGATGAAGTTCTTCGATACCAAACTGATGGGAGATCTCCTACAGCGTATCGAAGATCACAGAAGGGTCGAACAGTTTCTTACCTCCAGCAGTCTGAACCTATTGTTTTCTTTCTTCACTTTCTTCGTTTTTGGGGTGGTATTGGCCATTTATAACGCTGGTATCTTCGCTGTATTCCTTTTGGGGACACTCCTCTATGCCGGGTGGATCATCCTTTTCCTTAAGAAACGCAGGACATTGGACTATAAATATTTCGAGCAGGCCGGGCGTAATCGCAATGTGACCTATCAGCTTGTTAACGGGATGCAGGAGATTAAGTTGCAAGGCTGCGAGCAACGCAAGCGCTGGGAGTGGGAAGACGTGCAGGCCGATCTGTTCAAGGTCAATTTGCAAACACTGAATCTCCAACAGGTACAACAGGCCGGGAGTATTACTATTAACGAAGTAAAGAATATTCTCATCACCGTACTGGCCGCTACTTCCGTAATCCACGGCAACATGACTTTAGGTATGATGTTGGCCGTCCAATATATCATTGGACAACTCAACAGCCCCGTGGAGCAATTGATCCAATTCATCTACTCATGGCAGGATGTGAGCATCAGCCTTGACCGTATGAACGAGATCCATACGGAAACAGAAGAAGAAAATGCAGCGCGTTCAAAAAACACCTATACAGAAGAAACAAAGGATGGGCATTCTCTCTCCGTTCGGGATGTTTCTTTCAAATATGATCTATACAGCCCAAAGGATATACTCTCGAATATCGATCTTTCCATACCCAACGGAAAGGTCACGGCCATCGTGGGAGCAAGTGGAAGCGGTAAGACTACATTAGTCAAACTCCTGCTCGGATTCTATGAACCGTTGAACGGAAAGATACAAGTGGGCGATGCCGACTTAAGTACATATAATCTTGCTTGGTGGCGCAATCAATGTGGAGCGGTGATGCAGGAAGGGTATCTTTTTTCCGATACCATAGCAAGAAACATTGCCATATCAGACGATGAGCCGGATATAGCACGTATTCGTGAAGCAGCACGTGTTGCTAATATCGCCGACTATATCGAAGCACTCCCTTTGGGATACAATACAATGATCGGACAAGACGGGCAGGGGGTAAGTCAAGGGCAGCGGCAGCGGATTCTTATCGCAAGAGTAGTGTACAAGAATCCGATGTTCGTTTTCTTGGATGAAGCCACCAATGCGCTCGATGCCAACAATGAGCGAGCCATTACCGAAAATTTGGCCACCTTCTACCGAGGCAAAACGGTTGTGGTTGTTGCCCATCGCCTTTCCACCGTCCGAGATGCCGATCAGATCGTGGTATTGGATGAAGGGAAAATTGCAGAAGTAGGCACCCATGAGGAGCTGACAGCAAAGCGAGGAAAGTATTTCGCGCTGGTGAAAAATCAATTGGAACTGGGGAATTGACATGGAAGAGAAGAACAAAAAGGACGAGAAAAACTTTGAACTCCGCAGTGAGAAAGTGCGCAGCATCGTGGGACAGATCCCTTCTTCATTAGTACGATATGGTATTACGATTATCGGCATTGTATTGCTTTTCCTCTTCGTGATCGCGTATTTCCTTCCCTACAAACAAGTGTATTCGGGTGTTGCAACTATCCGCGAAATGAAGTCGGAAAGTCCTGCGGACAGCGTCGAAACAACCGTACTACTTAAGTTTGAGACAAAACGAATGAATGAAGCAGAGGCAGAACAAATTGATCTACAAACGCCAAAAGGCTCAATTGAGGGAAGCCTCATGGCTCTTTCATCAGTTCGGGATACACTTGAAAGACAAGAAGCACGTTGCCGCTTTAGGGCAACTGACATTCATACTATGGAACATCAAACCGTGGATTTTCGGATTGTCCGGTCATCGGGAAATCTTCTTCAGAAAATACTCGGCGACCTCTGACGACAGGAATCAACCTCACCCCTTCATCAGCCCCTGTAGCTTCGGGTCGGCTTTGATGCGGGCGATTTCGGAGTCTACGAGCGAGAGGACTTCCTGCTTGATTTGGCGATAGTTCGCGTCGATGGAGACTTTCATCGTGTCTCCTCCCGAGGCGTCGCGGAAGTCGGCGATGACGGGGATCGGGCGATAGGACTTCATCTCGGCTGACACTTTGGCGGTATCGACTACGATCTCCGCGTGGAAGATCTTCTGCTCGATGCGCTCGTCGAAGTTGTCGGAGACGGCACCGACAAACATGCCTTGCGTCAGGTTGGAGATCTTGCTTGCGGGGATCAGGCTGTCCATTTGCGTATTGATGGAGGTCGAGACGTCCTGCCGATTGATGGAGACGGACTGTCGTTTTTGCAGGACTTTGCCGAACCTTTCGGACAGCGTTTTGGCGGTTTCGCCCACAACCTGCCCCGAGAACACATTCCCGACCATGTTCTGAATCACGCGACTTTCCTTTTCACCGTAGTCGCGCGTGAGCTGCGAGAAGTCCTGAAAACCGA
>ERZ772977.1590-NODE-1590-length-11221-cov-2.810407_pt1 | contig 11221 bp, 11 predicted proteins | sample MGYA00511131_ERZ772977 | MGnify/ENA primary metagenome ERZ772977 (study PRJEB29015, sample SAMEA2737935) | human oral metagenome | biome: human oral; feature: human-associated habitat; material: dental | place: China | collected 2151 ...
TTCTCAGATATCTTGACCTCTCGTGGCGTGATGGTAATGCCTATTACCTCACCCCCCCATTGGCCCGAACGAGGTGCCGGGCCATGACGCCCTGGCCCGAGCCCGCATCGAGCACACGGTCGGTCGGCTTAAGTTGCAGTTCCTTGGCAAACATCCGCAAGAAGTTCGCCTGAGCTTGCCGCTCATTCTTCGTCTCGCTCGTCCAATAGCCAGCGTGTTGCGATCGGCCCAGCACCATGTTGTAGCCAGCCCACGAGCCAAACCGCGAATAGTATGCTGCCACACCGTTTGTTGTTTTGTCCATCATATTCTCCTTGTTACTGTACTTATCTTATAGTATAGCGTAGAACCAGTGGATATAGCGGATCTATGGGCCTTTCCCTGGTGTGTCCTCGCTCTAGCTCCCTCCTCCTTTTTGCCACCTTTCAGATTCTCCCCACTCACTCTATTTTCCTACCTCAGATAGGCCTATTTTATTAAAGCATGAGCGATATCACAATTATGACAATGGGGCGATTTGTAGTATCATATATAAGTATAAGTGTTATACCAATGAGGTGAGGAGGAAACACAATGCCAAAACCAGAAGCAGCTGGCCTGCCATGGCAGGCCCAAGCAGCCCGCAGACAAACCACACGCCAGTCTGACCCTGCCATCCGCGATAGCAGCGCCTACCGGCAAAAGCCTGCCGACGACACTGAGCGCACCACGTCAGCAACCGCGCAGAGCGAGCTTGATACGACCAAGAGCAAGCTTGCCACCCTGCAAAAGGCGCTGCAGCACGTGACCGCCGTCGAGATTGGTGAGGCACAGCTAGGCACCAGTGCACGCGATTACATCAGCCACGCGCTCGAGGTATCGCGTGTTTTTTCTGAGCTAGAGCATCGCCGCATGCCTGTCAATGGCTCGTACAATGGCCAGCCCTTCCAGGTATTACCCAGCTCCAGCCTCGAGCTGATCGAGCGCGACCTCGGCCGGGCGAGCTTTGGCCCTTATGGCCCAGCTGGCCTCACTCGCGTTGGTCCTCAACCCAAAGAAGAGCTTACACTCGATGACTACGTCGCCGATGCCACTGCTCAAGCCACGGCTGACTACAACACCAAGAAAAAGCAAGCCGACGAGCAAGCCAAGGTTGCCACCGAGCTCCAAACCGCTCAAGAGCTCCTCGAGCGCAAAGGCTACGGCGTGACCGCACCAGAGGCTGGCAAGACGAAAGTCGCCTAACCAGCTCCGCAAATATGCATACCAAGGTAAGTATTGTGACAATGCTTACCTTTTTTCGTTTGCACAGCAAAGCGCTTGCCGCTTCCTCTCCTGCCAGTTATAAGGCGCATGTGCCTGAATATCTCTATACTATTCATTATTTACTCTGCGTCGTCTGCCGCACGTACGTCACCGCCCGCACGAAGTCGTCGATGAGCGTCTGACGCATGGCACCGTTGTATAGCGCAGCGGCTGGGTGGTAGAGCGGAATAACGACGAATTCTCGCTCGTGCAAACGCACTTTGCGCGGCTGACCATGGTCGCGACTGATACGTAGATCGGGGATGAATCCACCACCACTGTGCCGGCCAAGCGTCAGCACCGCCTTTGGCTGGATAATATCGAGCTGCTGCATGAGGTACGGCCAAAAGGCGCGCTTCTCCTCCGGCAGTGGGTCGCGGTTATTGGGCGGACGATATTTGACGATATTAGTAATGTATACATCACTGCGCACGAGGCCAGCCGTCGCGAGCATTTCGTCGAGGAACTTCCCCGCCGCCCCCACAAATGGCTTGCCCTGCAGGTCTTCATTTTTACCGGGCGCTTCCCCCACAAAGACGATGTCGGCATTGGGGTTGCCATCACCCAGCACTAATTGCGTGGCCTGGGCAGCCAGCTCAGGGCAAAGCTTGGCGGCGATAATCTCCTCAGCGAGGTGTGCTAGCTGGGCGGCTTGGGTTTGGTCTGGCGTGGATGGGTCATACACCCAGTATAACAATCGATGGGCGGGTGGAGCAAAAATCAGTCGTAATTGATCACTCTAGCTTTGGCACTGGAATCTACTACCTAGCTCTTGCAATATTGAGGGGTGTGATAATTGCTAAGATTTTGCGATGCAGGTCGGTAGTAAACAAACGCAACCGAGGGTAGAAAAACAAAAAAAGCAATCCTGCATTGCTTTTATCCATCAAGAGTAGTCCGCTCCCGCGGAGGTAGAGCATCCAGATGGACACATCAATACCTCCGCCGGGAGCGGGTGGTGGTGGTGAGGTTACCAGCCAACTCTAAGTCCCTCACTAAGAGACTCGATTCTTGGGCTGTAGCCCAAGGATGCTAACTGGTCGACAATATCCTGTTGAGTTGTGTTCAGCTCATCATGCACGTCTACAAAGGTTAACCCACTACCATCATAGATAGTGAGCCACTTACCCTGCTGAGCTGCTGCTTGAGCCGCCATCAGAATAGACTCGATGACCTCCTCTACAGTAGGTTCGGGAGATTCATAATACGCGACGGAGACTTCACGCATTGCACTAGCTGACAGGGCCACGATCGGCTCCTTTCTGCATCCATTTGGATGCGATAGTGAGCTCAACCCTGTGTCGAGCTCTCTCCATTGCTGTGCACGCTCTAGTGTGGCATCATCAGAAGACTGGGCACTCTATAGCGCTCGGCAGTTCCTCTGGCAGCAGCAAGTCGAGAGAGTTCGACTCCTCACCACAAAAAGTTGCTATCCACCTCTGATAAGGAGAGGATATGCTATTTTACATTTGTCAATAGCATGGGATAATTTTCTATTTTTGTATCAAAAACACCTCCCACAAAAGGAGGTGTTTTGCCGTGCAAGGAAGCGACGCACTGAGCGTGCTACTCCCCTACTCTGTCTGGTTTGCCTCTGGGTCGGTGAGCTTGCGCACCATGGGTAGCACCAGGTAGATGCCAATGATGGCAGCAACGAGCCCTCCGCCAACGATGCCGAAGTACAGCGGCGAGAGCGTTGGCTTGAGCGAGGCGGAGAAGGTCGTGATGAAGACGGTACCAACCCATACCCCAATGACGCACGAGAGGAGCGAGACGCTCAGTAGCGGTACCAGCGACTCCGTCATAATGAGACGCTTGAGCTGACCAAGACGCATGCCACCGAGGCGCAGCGTGTAGAGCGAGCGACGGCGCTCAAACAATCCACCAATCGTCGAGACAATCAAGCTTGCCACTGCGACGAAGAGTGTCACGCCCATACCAGCGTAGGCCATCTCGGCGAAGTTTTTAATAACGGGGTTGATTTGCGGGTGCTTCTCGAAGTCCCCACTGCGGATGTAGAGAAAATCGTGCGGGGTCTGGCGGGCATATGTGAGAGCACGAACCTTCTCCACGTCATCATTATGGGCAACGGTCAAGAGATAATCCTTAGGGCCATTGGTGTTGACTGGCTGCTCGGCGAGCGAGACGGTCTTGACGACGGCACCATTGAAATCGAGCAAAGCATAGTGATCACCCTGTGCACCGCTGGGGCAGCTGTGATCGGTGTAGATGGCCAAGTCGCTACAACGGATAGCACGGGCTTGGATGCGGCCATTGTCACCAGCAACAGGATACATTGGTGCAACATTGGTGATGTATGGCTGCTCGCTCAGAACCTTTTGTAAATCAGGCTGCAGAGTATGATCTTGCGAGGTGATCGCTACAGCATTGCTGCGCAGCTGTGAGTAACCATTGTTGGCCACCGATGAAGCGTTGAGAGCATCAATACCACTCACCGCTGAGAGGTAGAAGCTCCCCGCAAAGAGGGCCAGCACTACCCCACTCACACTGCGGAAGACGGTCTGCGAATGGACGGCAATTCGCTTGCCCGCGATCAAGGCCGAGCCACTGCGTGCGTAACGTGCTACAATGCGAGCAATTTTATTCGTCAGCCAGCCACCAGCCAGCACCAAGCCAAACATTACACTGAGGAGGGCTGCCAGGAGAATGAGGGTCGGTATAGAGCTCTCACTTGCTCGCTCAGCCATCCAATCATGCCCAGGCTTCGATGCCATCCAGCCAAAGATACTGAGGCCAAATACTAGGGGGATGACGCGCCACATCCGCAGCTTCTTCGTCTTTTCAGCTGAGCGCGAGACGCCCAGTGGCGAGAGTTGTGCCTTACGCATCCGACGCCAGTTGACGTATGTCGTCAGGCCAAGGGTCACACCAACGATGATAATATATTGATACCACTGCAGCGCAAGATCAGCTGGCCAGAAACGCATGTCGCCATAGAAGAAGCCATGAAGCGAACTCTGTGTAAGTGTAAAGATAACGAGACCTAATACCACACCAGCCAGCGAGGCCAGCAGCGACTCGAGCAGCAGTACACGGGCCACTTGCCCCTTGGTCGCACCCACGAGGCGCAGGGCGGCGTAACGCTTCTCGCGCTGTGCCCCACCCAGCTGCGTAGCAACAGCAACGAAGGTGACAATTGGGAAGAGCAAGATCGATCCACCCACGACCAGCATCATCAGCGAGAATGGGTCGAAGGCAACACTCTGCGCTTTGCCATTGACATCGGTAATGTAGACGTCTGCGTAGGAGTTAGGCTGCCCATTTTTCTTAGCATATTGGCTGCTCTTCTCAACCTCCTCCGCACTCACACCCTTGACCAAGGAGAGGTCATCGGGGCTAGCAGAGTACTCGTCTGGTAGTGTGCCAAGGTTGGTGGTGAGGTTGCCAAAACGCTCGAGAATCTTATCCTCTGGGTGCTGGGCAATCGCCGCTGCTAAGCCCTTGGAGAGGTAGTATTCACCTGCCTTTGGCGTGTCTATCTTGGCAAATTTAGCAGACTTCTCAGTGCCCTGCAACGAGATGACGCTAATCGTCTTGCCTCGCCACTCATCTTTGTTGCCCCGCTCGATGCCACCAGCTTTGAGCGGCGCTTGGCCAGTCGCTTGTGGCTTTTGGGGTGTACGCTTGGCTGTCAAGATAGTATTTGAGATGATCGCCCGGTTTTGGCGGCCCACCAAGCCATTAAGCCCAGCAGCCATGTAACACAGCATAACGATACCAAGCGAGATAGCTGCTGCTGTGAGGCCCAGGCGCATCATCGATTGCCGGCCCGATTTTTTTAGTAATAACCAACTAACGCTCATGTTACATCCCTCCCGAGATCTGCCCATCGCGCACGATGATCTCGCGGTCGGCATAGGCAGCAATGGTTGGCTCGTGAGTCACCATAATCACCGTGGTACCATATTGCTTAGCAGTGGCGATAAATAGTTCCATCACACGCTGCGAGTTGAGGCTGTCGAGCGAGCCAGTTGGCTCGTCGGCAAACAGCACCTTCGGCTTGATAACCATCGCTCGGGCAATTGCTACCCGCTGCATCTGCCCACCAGAGAGCTCACCGAGCATGTTGCCCGCCTTATCGCCCAGCTCTACATTGTTTAGCCAGCGCTGGGCCGCTTTGTACGCTACGGCACGCTTCTCACCATTGAGCAGCAGTGGCAGCGCGACATTATCCAGCGCCGTTAGCTCTGGCACGAGCTGCCCAAACTGGAAGACGAAGCCAAAGGCTGTGCGCCTGAGGACGCTCCGCTGATCGTCATTAAGCTTGTCGATCCGCTTACCTGCGCAGAGAATCTCGCCACTGTCGACAGGGGTAATCGCCGCCAAGCTATGGAGCAATGTACTCTTACCCGAGCCACTCGGCCCCATAATGGCCAGCACTTCGCCCGGCATTACATCGAGCGACACGCCGCGCAATGCTTCCGTCTGGCCGAAGGTTTTCTTCAGGTTGCGGGCGCTAATGATTGGTTGATTGGTTGGTCTCATTGATCAGTTCCTCCTTAAGTTTGGTTAAGCGCGACGTCGTTAGCTCAATCCAGCGCAGATCTGCCTCCAGATGGTATAGTGCGTGGTCGATGAGTAGCGTGTCGGCTAAGTTGCTTTCGCGGCGGCGGCTTGTGAGGCTGCGCATCCGCTGAATATGGGCTTGCCGCTGGTTGTCTAGGTAGGGCGCGGCATCACCTTCGCGCAGGATTGCCAGCACGGTCTTGACGTACATATTGGCCTGCGACTGATGCGATGGCAACTCGGGTGCCTCCAGCCAGGCCTGCAGGTCTTGCTTGCCCTGCTTGGTAATGGCGTAGCGCACCCGGTCTGGCCCACCAGACTCACTGGTGTCGGCAACCTCCTCCACTTTGTTGTCGCGTTTTAAGCGCCCCAACGTCGAGTAGACTTGCCCAGGTAAAATTGGCTTATCTTTGCCAAAGAAGCCATCGTACTGCTTCTTCAGCTCGTAGCCATAGTTTGGCGCATTCGCCAACAATCCGAGTAATGTATATTGAACGTTCATATCTCCACTATACACCGAGTGACTAGCTCATGCAAGCCTTATTATACACTCAGTGCATAGTTTTGGTTGGTGAGACATGTTACAAGAGATTCTACCTCTGTTGTAGCCTTAACCTTATCCTGTCATTATCACACTCTCAAGCGTTCATGAAGGGCACAAAACTCAACACATCGCAAAGAAATAAAAAAGAGTGTCGTGTCACAAATTTCTCACCACACAAGAACAACAGTCAGCGTATTTGCTATGTGTCTCGCATTTCTCGCATCATAAAAACACCTGAGCACAGCCCAGGTGTTTTTTGTTTTTTACGATAGAGTATCTAGTCGTCGCTCAGACTGCTGCCGCTTGCTTTCGCGCGCAAGATTTGGCGCAACTCCCGTTTGGCATCACTGATCGATGTTCCAGCGTCACTTACCTTACTATTGATATCTTTGCCAAGATAACCTCCCCTTAATCGTGGTACCTTTGGCATACTACCCTCTCGGCTCTTCAAGTAGTTCACGGCAGATACATAATAGGCCCGCAACTCCTTCAAATATTGTGATTGGTTTTCGGCATATTTGCGAATGCTTTCGTATTGCGATTGTTTGAGCTTGTCGAGTGTTTTGATGCAAGCGCCTTGTTGCTCATCAAATTTTTTGCCTGCTTCATCTCCAGATTCAACGCCACTCATTGAGAAATAGGTAGATTTTTGCCTGCAGCTTTCTTTATATTCTTTCGAGGCAGTTGCCGTCGCAGCACGTTCGCGCAAAAGTGGCTTGCGCTCTTCATACTCCTTTTTGAGACTGTCGTATGCTTTTTTCACATCACCGTCGTGCATGGCTCGCATTTTGCCAAGCTCATCAAGATGCTTGTCAACCTTTGTAATCAACTCATTTGTAGCCTCCTCACTATCGTCTGAGTTAGCTGTCATCTCTCGAATAGTACGAGCATCAAAGCTAGCAACTTTGTTATACGCCTTCGCATAATCATCTCGGCTTGGCGGCCCAAAGAAGACAAAGAACACTACTACGCCAATAATCAACAATACTAAGGCAACACCACCGCCAATCAAGCCCCAGAGCAATCCTTTACTCATGCCCTGCTTGGGATATTGTGGTGGCATGCCAGCGACGCCAGGTTGCATAGGTTGCGGTTGCCCTGCTGCTGGCTGAGTTGGTTGTTGTGAAGCAGGTTGCGATTGAGGTTGAGATTGCGCAGCAGGTGCTGGCTCGGCAGCAGCAGGCTTACTGGCCAGTGCAGCCTTCTCTTCTTCAGTGTAGGGTGGGTTGTTCATATCAAAAGTCTGGGCAGCCTCTGGTGGTTGCTCCTGGGGGGTTGCTGGTTGCTTACTCATGCATCTCCTTGTTGATTTGGCTATTATTTACCATAACTATTATACCGGAAAGATACTAATAGGCCAATATTTGTTTTGATTTGACCTTGCTCTCATTTCACACCCCTTTTCAGCTACGAGAGAGGAGTCCGGCTGGTCCTCCCCCTCTGTTCTCTCACATTCGCCCACCCAGTACTGCGGTCTGACCTAGCGACTTCGCTCGCAGTAACTGGCGCAGAGCCTGGCCGTCCTCATGGAATTTCTTGCGGGCATCGTACGACAGCTGGCGGACGGCATCGCCTGGGCGAGCCGTTGGTGTACTAAAGGGTAGCTCGGGTGGGTGGACTGCTGTGTTTGTCTGGCCTCTGGCGCGCTCGGTCGCACGCTGCACAAGGTAGGCACGGCGTTTTTTGAGATAATCATCGTACCGCGTGGCAAAACGTGCAATATAGAAGTGACGCCAGCCCTTTAGCTCACCAACAGCCGCTACGCAGCGCTTGTATGTCTCGTCGAAGTGCCTGCCTACCTCCTCTGGTGAGCTCGCCAGTGATTGAGTCGACGACTGGGCTGTTACAGTAATAGTGCAACCTTTCACGGTAGATCTTGTCTGCATAGCCCACAGCACGGAGCTCGGCTTCATGTGTTTTGGCTTGGTTGTATGCTGCTTTGTAATACTCGTAAGCAGCCTGCACATCACTATCACGCATGGCTCGGGTGCTGCGCAGTTGGCTTATGGAGCGCTCGGCTTGCTGGAGCTGCTTATGGAGGGCACGTGCTGGGTCGCCCGTCTGAGCAAGATTCCACGACTGCTCAGTATCGGCAGTATCACTACTCTGCATCAGCTCATAGGCCGCGCGGTAGTCGGCACGGCTGGGCGCTTGCCAGAGCATCGTAACACCAGCAATCACCAGCCCAAGCACCACCACTCCTGCTGCGCCAACTCCCCACCATACTTTCTTATTCCAACGCCACGGCGTAGCAGTTTGAGCGGATGATAGTCTACTAGCCAATGGTGCCGATTTTGGAGTTGACATAGGCTGAGCTTTAGCTGGCGATTGCACAGCAGAAGCTCGCTTGGCTGGCTGCTTGGCCGGAGTGGCCGACGAGGACGCCTTAGTAGGTGACCGCTTCTTGGTAGTTTTGGCCGTAGTGGCACGGCGCTTGGTGGTAGATTGGCTAGTGGATGTGGCTGACTGACGCGGCATCGCTGGCTCCTTCGGTTTCCTAACCTTAAAAATGAACTGCAACAAACCATCCCAAGCTCTAGCCGGGCGTTAGCCCAGCTGGTACTGTGGCTGTGTATGAAGCCATATAAACAAATAGATAAAGCTGAGCGACTCGAAATTGGTATTCTCTTGGAGCGGGGGTATTCGGATGCAGAGATTGCTCGCGTGCTCGGTAGAGATCGGAGTACTATCTACCGTGAGCGAAAGCGCAATTCAGTGAAAGAAGTATACACTCCTCGTAAAGCTCAGCATAAAGCCTATGTCCGCCGCACGTATGCAAAGTACCAAGCGATGTGTATAGTGAAAAATATGAAACTAAGAGAATATATTGAGACCAAGCTGCTCATCGACGAATGGAGTCCAGAACAAATTGCTGGACGTCTTGCCCTGGAGGCTGATCTAACCAAAGTCTCTGCTCCTACCATATACAAATACATCCGTAGTCCTTATGGGCGGCAGCTAGCCTACGAGTTAGATCTCGCAAAGAAAAAACGCCGGAAGAGCAAAGCAAAATGGCAGCACAAGGTGACTCCTCTAGAGGATAGGATATTCATTGACCAGCGGCCCGAGGCAGCCAACACCAGGAGCCAGTTCGGACACTGGGAGGCAGACTTCATCGTCAGTGGCAAGCAGTACGGCTCGGCATCGCTTCTCGTTATTCACGAGCGCGTTAGCCGCTACACGCTCATCGCAAAGCTAACCGCCCGAACTGTGAGTGAGGTTGAGAATAGTTTTATCGAAGCCTTACCGTTCATTGGTAACTTCGAAAGCCTCACGCTAGATAACGACATTGCTTTCCAAAAGCATGCCCAGCTTTCTAAGCTCATCCAAGCGCCAATCTACTTCTGCAAGCCCTACCACTCTTGGGAGAAAGGTGGCGTTGAAAACGTTAACCGGTTGATTCGCCACTATATACCAAAGGGTTGTGACATTGCCCGCTTTACTGACCAGGATATCTGGAATATCCAACACAAACTCAATAACAAGCCAAGAAAAGTCCTCGGTTACAAGACCGCCAAAGAAGTCTTTGCATACTACCAGCAACAAGCCATACAAGACCACAAACACCACCAAAACTACCAGGACTACCAAAACTACCAAGACTACCAGAAGGAGACATTTTATGCATAGTATTCTACGACAGCAAGAGGCTCAGTTTGTTGCAGTTGGGGGTTGTGGGTGCCTTTTAGGTTATGCATATATTATATAATATAATTACCTCAGTTGAGCAAGAACATCACTTTTGTGTCATTTGTAAGGTTGCCTCTTTTTGCAGTCAGTCACCCTCCCTTACTACTTTATCTAAGTGAAGTGTGGAAGATACACTACCAACAAAAACACCCCACGCGTCCCTGCTGGGGTGTTTGTCTTCTGTTGCGAGGCTAGTGCTCTGGACTACTACAATCCGATCATCGTCAGATTAATCTTGCCGCGCTCATCAATGCCGGTGATCTTCACTTGCACAGTCTGGCCTTCTTGCACGACATCTGTCACCTTGCCGACTCGGCCCTTGGCGAGCTTCGAGATATGCACCATCCCGTCCACGCCAGGCAAAATGTTCACAAAGGCACCAAAGTCCTTAATCGTCACCACGGTGCCGGTGTAGGTGCGGCCGACTTCGGGCTCTTCCACCAGGCTTTTGATCCAGGCCAGCGCCTTCTCAATCGCCTCACCATTGGGGCTGGCAATGGTAATCAGGCCGTCTTCTTTAATATCCACCTCGGCGCCCGTTTCGCTGGTGATTTTGTTGATGGTTTCACCACCCTTGCCAATGACGGCGCCTATTTTATCCGGGTTAATCTTAAGCTTTTCGATGCGCGGCGCGTAGGGGCTGAGCTCTTTACGCGGTGCTGGCAGCACACTCAGCATATGCTCCAGGATATGGGCGCGGCCAGCTTTGCTCTGCTCGAGCGCCTGGCGCAGCACCTGCACGGGCAGACCATGCACCTTCATATCCATCTGCAAGGCGGTAATACCCTTGCTCGTACCCGTTACCTTAAAGTCCATGTCGCCAGCAAAGTCCTCGGCGTCGGCAATGTCGCTCAGTACGTAGGGCGTGTCACCATCCATCATCAGGCCCATAGCAATACCACTCACTGGTGCCTTGAGCGGCACGCCAGCGTCCATCAGGGCCAAGCAACTACTACACGTGGCCGCCATACTGGTAGAGCCGTTCTGGCTCATGATTTCTGTGACGCTGCGGATGGCATAGGGGAACTCTTCTTCGCTCGGTAGCACTGCCGTAAGGGCACGCTCCGCCAGATACCCGTGGCCAATCTCACGCCGACCGGGGCTACCAAGGCGCTTCACCTCACCCACCGTATAACCCGGGGCGTTGTAGTGGTGCATATAGCGGCGCTCGCCTTC
>ERZ772977.1591-NODE-1591-length-11218-cov-10.097017_pt1 | contig 11218 bp, 17 predicted proteins | sample MGYA00511131_ERZ772977 | MGnify/ENA primary metagenome ERZ772977 (study PRJEB29015, sample SAMEA2737935) | human oral metagenome | biome: human oral; feature: human-associated habitat; material: dental | place: China | collected 2151 ...
ATAAAGGAAATAACTCCCACTAGATTTTCAATGGATTTGGTATTGTCCTCAATCAGCATTTCAGCAGAAACAATATTTCGCGCCAGCACATCTTCTTGCTTGACCACAGCAGCAGCCATACCATCTAGCTTTTGCTCAACTGTTTTTGAGTCAAAATAAAATTCTTGCAGACTGTTCTGACTTTTTTTAAACAATTTTTGCAAAAAGTTTGGCTTTTCTTCTAACTCTGCAATTTCAGCATTCTTGTATTTGGCTACAAAACCTTGGAGTTCACGGTTGGTATTTTTCAGCAGATCATCCACCTGAGGAATTTGCAGTTTCTTCTGCTCGGTCAAGATACGGTTAACTGTACCATTGACACCTTCCACCGCTGATTGACCAAAGTCCAAGAGAGCATTTTGGTCTGTGACAAACTGATCCACCAACTGAGGCACGCGCGCCTTGATTTGCTCTTGTTGCTCAGGACTTAGCTTTTCAAGAAAAGTTATCGTCTGGGCTGAGCCTGTATTGGTCTCGATGATTTCGGTTGTCTTGTCCACTTTGGCCACTGTATTATTAGCAATCTGATCAATATCAAAATTAAATTCTGTCATGGTTACTCCTTTGTGTCTACCCTATTCTTTGCGATCTTTTCCTAAGATTCGCAGGCTAATATCAAAATCGCGCATATCTGTTTCATTGAGCTCTCTCAAAACTTGGTCTAGCTCAAGGTCAAATTGTTCGATGGCTGCTTTAGCTTGTTCCAAGCGTTCTTCCGCCCGATTATAATTTTTGGGATTTGCCTTAATCTTTAAATAGCCCTCTAAAATCGTTTGGAATTTCTCCATTTTTAAACTATGGATGGCCGTCAGCTCTTCTTTGGCTCCAACATCCGATGACTCGATTTTGTCGAGAATCGCTTGATGATCCGCAGCAATATTTGCCAAGGTCTGAGACAATTCAGGCGCCAATTCTTCGGGCTCCTTATTGTCGATGTCTACCAGACTCTCTCTTTCTAGTCGCTCTAGCTGGACGTCTATGGTCGCCCTTACTGAACGAACCTTTTTATCAATGCGAGTATAAACAGCTTCGTCAATATAAGATTTTAAACGATTGGCCTCTTGATGAATTTCTTGAAGTTCAATCAAGACCTGATTAGCTAGGCTTTTATAGGCTGCTGATCCTTTTTCAGACAAGGTCTCTTCTAACTGCTGGATATCTTTATCGGCCTGACGAATCCGCGCTTTTAAAAGCTCAATCTGATCTTCCAATGAACGATCCTTCAAGAGAGGATAACGCCAACGCTTATAGGTTAGATAAGCCCCGAAACCTATCAAGCCACAAATTGCCAAAGGCAGAGCTACCTGAACCAAGATACCTAGTAAAAATAAGCCACCCCAGAAATAAAGGCATCCTTTCAATAATACATTACCCGATTTCATAAACATTCCTTATCTTAAGTTTATAAATCTATTTTAGCACAAAAGCTGAAAATGAGGGCGGAAAAGTCACCTAAAACACGGATTTCTTTACACTATAGCTAGGAAGGTTTTCGATGACTAAAAGCACTCCTTCCGACAATGCCCAAACCCAGAAATCACCCTTTTAAGACAAAGCAAAAAGCCCACTGTTGTAGGCTTCTTGCAATATAAAGTCTTATCTTAAAGCATTTTGTTATCTTGCTAGAGTTAGATAGAGAAAAGTAGGCCTAAACCTGCTTTAAATCTAACTTGATTTTCTCAAAAACTATTAAATTCAAATAAGCTGAGAAAACATAAAGGGTAACAAAAAGGGGACTTAAATTGATGAGTTCAGTAAGCAAGTAGATTGCACCTGTTATAGGTGCTTTTTATTTTAATAATACTGTACTTCTGTCTTAGACATTATTTGTGATAATGTTTGACCGTCAATATCTAAGTTTACTAAGTCATCCAGAGAGGACACTACATATGTTTGAGCTCCTATAGAGACCTGGATGTCCGTTGTAGAATTGGGTAAGATAGCACAATCTTGTCCTTTGTAGACAAAAGAGGCGTCCCAACCGTTATCATATAACGCTTGTAAATCATCTAATATTGCCATATAAATCTAAATCCTTTTCCGTAGTGTTTTCTTTCAAATAAGGCAGGCAAAAGTGCCTAGATTGTTCTAAGCGCTATGAGATTGCTTTAATTGAGATAATTTCACTCTCAAAGAGAGAAATTTCAGTTGGTTCATCAGGGCTAGGATTGTCAATGAGGATGGTGATTTCATCTTGCTCATCATTGTCCATTTCGTCAATAAAATCTGTGACAAGCCCTTTGATGACTTCACCGTCACTATTTACTACCTGAACCCTTGAGCGTAGGTAGTTCCAAAGTTGTTTACTCATTTTTATCCCTCCCTCAGTTGCTAAAATTCTAAAAAAGAGGCTTTACAGCCTCAATAGGAAATGGCGGGACGGACATTCCCCGCCTCTCAGATACCCTTTCAGGTGCGTGTGCGTCCGATATTTTTCTACTTCATTTCCTCAGTAATATTATATCAAAATGTTACAAAAAAAGCACCATATGGTGCTTTTCCATCTGAGTGTGGAGTACTTAACATACACTTAATTGCTTTAATCACAGTTCAGATGTTTAAACAGTGTACTTATACCTGTAATTCTATTCTATACCACGCGCGCGCTTTTGGCAAGTAAAAACTACGGTAAATTTAAAATTATATGATTAGGGATATTTAGCAGCTCTTTTACCTGTTTCTCATAAGAATTCCAAACTCTATTAGCTAAGATATCAGCAGCTTGTATAAGGTAGTCATTTGCAGAGATACACGATTTTGTATAAACTATGAATTCACCCTCTAAAATTGGAGGGTAAAAACACCCGTAGTTAAAGTTATTGATACCATACTTAAATTCCTCATGGATACCCTCGCCTAAACCATACAAACCATTAGTAGCTATACCCTGCTGGTCAATATTTAGATAAAGTTCAATGTCATCGTCTTTACTTATTGCGCCTTGCTCAAGTAACTTTTTAAACAATTCTTTCACTACTCTTCTTAGAGCATAGTCTTTAAATCGTTGACGTGACTTTTTATCTTTCATAACGCCTGAATGGACACGCTTTAAATTAACTGACACAGAAAAACTAATCTCATCTTTAAGAACCTTAAAGAGAGCATTTTTGTGCTTTCTCTCAATATTCGCCGCTTTGAGCTCTCCCTCTATGGCTTTAGCTTTTTTTATTTTTGTATTAAGAGAGCGATAGCGTTTTTTAGCAGATATTTTGTCTTCATCAGAAATAAAGCAAAAACCTGCATACACAAAGTAGTTATGATTGGAGTGAAAGACCCCTGAGTCATCTATAAAAATTGAAATTTTCTTCAACTGTTCTTCCTCATTAGTTACTAGCTAGAATTATACCACAACAATATCTTAATTCATAGCTTTTGCAGTATCTCCTTAACTTTGATTTCAAAATAGCCCTTTGATCTCCTCCTTATCTGCTAAGTGTTCTACGGCTTTTTGCCTTACTCGATATACCGAGGCTGTAGATACACCTATTTCCTCAGCAACTTCCAAAGCTACAAGATCATTCAAATAAAAAAGTCTTAGAACAGAACGCTCAAGCGGATTGACCAGCTTATCGATCAGCCTAGATATTTCCATTCTCTCTTCAGTAAGTCGCTCAATTCTCTGTAAAGTGTCCTCTTTTAGCTTCAGAACACTTATAAGGTTATTCTCTGCTGTATTTACTCTGCTTGTTTGTACTCTGGTAGTGCTCAGTTCTTGCTTTTTGATGATACCGCTTTCTAAAGCTCCAAGCTCTAAATATAAGCCCTCTATTTCTTTATTGATCCACTTAACGCCCTCTAGTTTTTCTTTTACCTGCTCTGGTGTCATGCCTTGGCCTCCTGTATGGTATAATCTTATTGTGTTAATTATAGCTGAGGCGGAACGCCTTGGCTTTTTTGTTTTAGTTAAGTCCAAAAACGGACATTACTCATAGTATTCAACGTACTCAGGATCTCCGAAAAGACTTTCTGGCAATCCACAAACATCTATTAGGCGTTGTACTACTTGTACGTCTATCATTATCTCGCCCTTTTCTGTTGTGTGATAGTATTTCTTATGTAAAGATCCTAAACATACTCCGTTTTTATATATTGAAAGGTCGCCATTTCTACTAGGTAAAAGGCCTGTATAACGATTATATAAACCGTGTTTCATAGCATTATTGTTTCCATACTTCGGTTGCCTATTTCCTCGATTGCCTCTAGCAACTTGATTACCTGGTAAAAAACGCCCTCTAACATCTCTCTCCATTTAGCACCCTCTCACCGTGTTCGTTTCGGAAATTATACTTCATTGGAACGCTCTAAACGCTCCGTAAACCGTTCTAAAAAGTGTACCAGGTATTTTATCGCTGATACACTTTTGACTAGTTTTACAAGCTCTCAGATAGCCCTAGAGCCGTATCAAAATGATTAGAGTATGTTTCTAAAGCTGTATTCAATTCATCACTAGCTAAAACTAACATGAAAGCTAGATCACTTGCTGAACCATTACTATCAATGATTGGAGTTTCATGATAACTCTTAGCATATCGTTTGAATACATTTAGCAGCTCAGCTAGTCTATCCTCTTTCAGGATATAGCTAGGCAAATCAATGTTGTTAGCTGATCCGATTTCATGTAACTTCTTAATGGCCAACGGATTGCGCTTGTATTTCTCTAAGTAACTTAGTAGCTCCTGTTCCGATACTTTCATAGTGCTCAGTAAGTTCAACTCAGCAACATTATCAGCCGTTACTGTTTCGTACTCTGATTTAATTTTCTCTAGTTCTGTCTGTTCAAAGTTCTCTAGCTTAGCTAGAATATTTGCAAACTCATTATCTGAGTACTGATCGGCCTCTTTCTTAAAATCCTCTAAGCGTAGCTCAGCCTCAGACTGATATAAAACCTGATTTCGAACTTTTTCCCAAAGTTCTTTTTTCATTTTTCCATAAGCCTCAATCTTTTGTTGCTTATAAGTGCCTAGGTTGTAAATTTGTGCCTTTATTTGTTGCAGTGTCATGGTGTTCTACCTCTTTCTTTTTTTCTTTGACTAAAACAAAAAGAGACATGACAAAGAGCAGTTAAACTCTTATATCATGCCTCTAGTTTTCTAGTCAGCAGTAAATTTAGTCTTAGCCAGTACTTCCTGGTAAACCGGTCTCCCATCTTGCATTATGATAGTAAGACTGCCAAACTCAGGTAACTTAGCTGACTCAATTATACCATTTTTTGAGAATAAAACAAAGCCTCGATCAAGCAAATCTTTAAGCTGTTCTGTCTTTTGTATCATACTAAACCTCCTCTATCTCGGGTGTACCTCCAGGTACGCCTGTAAACATTAAATAGTTTGGCCTGTAGTTATAACTAGGCTACAACAAGTGTAGTCGGAACTACGGTTGTAAGCTATCCCATTTTAGGGTTATCTTTGAGCGACAAAAATGTCTAAAAGTATTCGGTTCCTGTATAAGCGTTATTAGTTTTGTTTGCTACTCATTTTTGAGTCACAAATCTGTTAAGCAAAAATGACTAATAGCTTGAAAGATAAGTAAACATTGTAATACTTGTAGCCCTAAAGCGTTGATATAACTGACATTTTCAACTATTCAACGCTTTTTACTACCCTTTTTAATGTACTTTAGCTCATTTTTGAGCTTTTTTGAGTTCCATTTTTGGAATGCAAACGTTATATCTAGAGTATACTTATCTTTGATCTGTTACTCTTTTTTGAGTAATAGCCTTTCTTAGGGTGCAGGTGCACCCCGTGCATACTTTTTCAACCTACTCAATTTTGAGCGGCCTTAGCTTTTAAGCTACTGATTGAGTAACGCTTATCCTTGATAGTAAATGACTTGAAAAAGTTGCCCTCTAGGCCTGTTCTAACACGGCTGGCCACTCGATCACTATACAAGCTAGCAATCTCTGAGCTGCTTAGATTTGTAGTAATAATGGTTTTATCTCGATTACTGAGAATATCAAAGATAAACTCTTCTTCCCAGGACGATTTGCCTTTACTACTAGCGTTGTCCGATTTTATGCCTAAATCATCAAGTACCAAGTAATCAACCTCTTTTAGCATTCTTGAGTAATAGCCCTCTAGGCTAGTAGGAGAGCTAAAGCTCTCTCTAACTCGTCTAAGGATTTCTGTTAAATTGACAAATAACACGCTTTTAGGCTCTCCTTTGGCCTTGTAGCCCTCGTTTATAGCTTTAGCAATAGCTACGCTCAAATGGCTTTTCCCTATGCCTGTAGATCCTGTAAATAGGGTATTCCCTGTCATACCGTCCAGGTATTTATCTACCTGATCCCTAGCAAATGCTAATAGTTGCTTTTCCTCGGCTGTCTCAGCTATGAAATTCTCAAAGCTAGCCTCTTTAAGCTCCCTAGGGATCGTACTGTCTCGCATAAGCACATTATAGGTTTTTAGGTAGGTCTCAGCATTCAAGCTATTATCTACTCCCTCCCTATCCTGCCTCTCTATTAGTTCCTTTGTGCATTCAGGACAAAACTCTTGTATACTTCGTTCCTTACTGCCCCTTTTAGGTGTTGATATTTGCCAATAATTGACCTTGTGAACCTCACACACCTTTTCACTAATTTTTCTGTTGTTATATTGCTCAAATTTATTTTCCATTGCTCACCCTCCTAAAATGGGTTTTCTTCTGTTCGTGTTTTTAGCCATTCCTCACGGCTAATAGGTTCTGCTTGCTTAGGTGACTGTTTTAGTTTTTGACGTTGCTCCTCATGCTGCTTAACTTGCTCAACTGTTCTAAGTCCTAACCCTTGCCAGTTTGAAAGAATAGACCTGGTATATCTAATCGACTTACCAGCATTTAGGATTGTTACCTCAAGAGCATAGATAACTAACTCTTGGCCATGAATTTCTAGTAGGTCTCTCACTTCTTCTATCATTGTTCCATTAACTGACATTTGCCCAAAAGCTGACTTTAATTTTTCAAAGATTAGATTTTCATGCTCGTCCTCGTCATTCTGACCTGACCTAGATTGACTTAGATTATCTTGACTTGACTTATATTGACTTATATTGGGTAAACCAATGGTTTCCGTTTGGTTGTCCGTTGGTAAACCAGTGTATTTCTCAGGTGGTTTTTCTAATAAATGCTTATAGATACTCGGGCTGTATCTGTCTTTTCTAACCGTGTTCTGCTCATGAAAATCAGTGATAAAATATACCATTTCATCATTCAAAGGTCTGACAAAATCCTTGACTATCAAAAGTCCTAGGCTATCCTCACTAACCCCTATCATTCTAACAACAGGGAAAGCCTCTACTACTCCATCATCATCTGAGTTTTGAATTAAATGAAAATATAGAGCCTGTGCCTCTAACGGCAGCCTCAAAAATCTCTGAGTTTGGGTTACTGTCTTACTTATCATTCTACGATTTCCCATTTTTCTTCCGTTGCACCTCCTTGTTAATTCCCCTGATGATGTCATAATAAGAGTGACCAGGAGGAATGACATAGCCCTCTGTTTCAAATTCCACCCATTGCTCCACACCGTCCACAATTACCTTGCGTAGATTTGTGATGGTGGGCATCCATTGTTCTTTTTTCTTTGTCATTATTCCCCCTAATCTACTGCAAGAAAATTGTATATATCGGTCTTGCGGTAATAAATCTTCTTACTGTTCTCAAAAGGCGACTGATACGGCTTTAAGCCGTGTTTTTCCCAATTATTCAACGTTGTGCCACTGATCCCTAGCTTATTTAGTAGATCGGCTCTAGCAATTAAGTCCCAGCCGTCATTATGCTGTTTTTCAAGCTCAAGCCTTTTCTCTAAGTGATCTCCCACTTTCTCCAGTAGCTCAAGCTCTGCCTCTCTTGATAATAGTTGCATATTGCACCCCTTTTCTAATTGTTCCGCTTGCCTGCTAGTTGAATATAACACCCATAGCAAGGGTTTAATTCCTCTCTTGGGGTTTCTATCGTCTGTTGGTTTTCTCGCTCCATTTGGGCGCTTTTTTTGCGGTCTCGGTGGTTTAGATAAAATAGCAAGCCAATCAATACCATCATGAAGATAACCGCCTGTGTATTGGTTAAATCTAATTCATTCATGCCACTACCTCCAATCTATGCTCTATCTTGGTAACAGATTTTTAATATTTTCTCGCTCTCTATGCTCTACCCCTTGGGCTGGTAAACCGTTGACTGCTCTAGAGATGATGTTATTAACAATAAGAATACCTAGGCCATCACAAGCCTCTTCATAGGTATCTGCAAACCTTTTAAAAGTATTCTTATAAGTAGCCATGATATTAAAAACAATTACGGTTGCTACACGCCTCCCATAGAGTTGAGAAAGTTGAGCCTCTGCTCGCTCCTCGCTATCTTTTAGCTTTTGCATTCTTTCCCACTGTTCAGGGGTATAGTCTGACTTCTTAACCGTAAAAACACTATTTTCTAATATAATTGCACTCATGTTCTTACCTCATTATGTTTTATTTGTATAGTTGCTCCAGGACTTTTTCCCAATTCTAGGAGAAAGTCCTGACAATTTTTTTAATGCCTTTCTTGTCACTCCTATCTCACGCTCAGAGTCGCCAATATTTGAAAGCGTGAGAAAATACCAGTTTAAAGAGTTAGCGCTCTCTCGTCTGGGCACAAATCACTATTTTGTGATATAATTAAATAAATACCTAACTAAATCCCATACTTGCTATTTTGGTTTTAGTTGTTTAAGTGAAAAGCCTTGCTAGTTTGCCGACTGTTTAGGCTTTTTTTGTTGCTTAGATTTCTATAAGTGAAAGGTAGCAAGAAATCTTATAAATCTTCTACTAGCCAGTTCATGACTGCTTCATAGATTCGCTTGGGAGCGTCATAGTCTCCATTTTCAACTTTGGTATAGGTTTGTGGTTTAATACCTAATTCCTCAGCTACAGCCTTTTTAGTCCGCTGCACTCTAGCACGTTTAACACGTACCTTTTCAGCTAATTCTGTTGAAATAAACATACTGTTCTCCTTTCTAAACAGACTTTTTTGTCTGTTTTCAAGTTTATAATACAGACTTTTCTGTCCTTTGTCAAGTATTTTATTTAAAAAAACAGACTTTTTTGTCTTTTTTATCCTTTTGTGTTATAATCGTTTTTGAAAGGTAGCAACAAAATGATTAAAAATAAACTTAAGGAGCTTAGAAAAAAAGCTGGCTTGTCTCAATTAGACATAGCTAATAAACTCAATATATCTGTAAAGACTGTCTCACGATGGGAAAACTTAGAAACAGATATTAAACCTAATAAGGCTGGAGAGTTGGCTGAATTACTAGGTGTTTCTGTTCCAGTTTTGCTAGGTTATGGGTATCAAGAACCCTTGAAATATCTTGTTTGGCAAGACAACATAGCTAATTTAAGAAAAGAAAGAGGAATAAGTCAAGAAACATTATCAAAGGATACCTCTATCCCTTTGGAAGTTATTAAAGAGTGGGAAAATAACAATGGCGGATATACACCGGAACAGTTGGAAATTTTAGAAAAATACTTCAAAGTCCCTGTACCTGATATAATTGGATACTCTGTAGCTCAATCAGAATTAAGAAATTTGATAAATACACTTTCAGAGGAAAGCAAGAAAAAACTATTAACCTACGCTAAAGATCTAAAAGCCTTGGAAGACTTTAACAAGAAAAATAGCCCATAAAACGCCCTCTAAGCGATTTTATAGCTCAGCTATACAAAATACCATCACACCTAAAACAAACGAAAATAGGGCTATTCTCGTAGCTCTCAGCACCATATAAAAACAATATTCATAAATACTTGACTAAATCCCATACTTGCTTACTGATGTTAGAAAGGTATGACTATGAATATTACAGAATACAAAAAGAAAAACGGTACTACAGTATACCGTGCAAGTGTTTATTTAGGCGTTGATAAACTTACAGGGAAAAAGGCTAGAACTACGGTCACGGCCAGCACTAAAAAGGTCGTTAAAATCAAAGCTAGGGAGGCTATCAATGCTTTTGCAGCTAATGGATATAGCGTAAAGGAAAAGCCAACCATTACAACCTATAGAGAGCTGGTCGCTCTATGGTGGGAGAGCTATAAGAATACAATCAAGCCAAACTCCCAGCAATCCATGGAGGGGATCGTAAGGCTTCATATTTTGCCTGTATTTGGCGATTACAAGCTAGACAAGCTCACTACTCCTATTATCCAGCAACAAGTCAATAAGTGGGCTGATAAGGCCAATAAGGGCGAAAAAGGGGCATACGCAAACTATAGCTTTCTAAACAATATAAACCGACGTATTCTCCAGTATGGCGTGACTATGCAAGTGATCCAGCACAACCCTGCGCGTGATGTCATTATCCCACGTAAACAACAAAATAAAGAGCATAAGGTCAAATTTTTCAGCAACCAGGAACTAAAACAGTTTTTAGACTACCTGGAAGATTTGGATCAGTCTAGCTATGAAAATTTCTTTGACTACGTGCTTTATAAAACATTGCTGGCTAGTGGTTGCCGTATCGGTGAGGCTTTAGCTCTTGAGTGGTCTGATATTGATCTTAAAAAAGGCACTATCAACATATCTAAGACTCTCAATAGATACCAGGAAACAAACACGCCTAAGTCTAAAGCAGGTCTAAGAGAGATTGACATAGACAAGGCTACAGTTTCCCTACTCAAACAGTATAAAAAACGTCAACAAGTCCAGTCATGGCAACTAGGACGGTCTGAGGGGATTGTCTTTACTCCTTTTACCACAAAATACGCCTACGCTTGTTTGCTAAGAAAGAGACTACAAAGTCACTTTAAAGCTGCTGGCGTTCCTGATATTAGTTTCCATGGTTTCCGACATACTCACGCTACAATCATGCTATACGCTGGCATAGAGGCGAAAGATTTACAGTATAGGCTAGGCCACTCTAATATCTCAATGACCTTGAATACTTATGTCCATGCTACCAAAGAGGGAGCTAAAAAAGCCGTCTCAATCTTTGAGGCAGCCATCAGCAATTTATAAATAATAAGGGTGCCCCATTTTTGGGCTACCCTATTACTATACCTAAAATTAGTTATGGGTAACTAAAAGGGTAGTAAAATCAAAAAAAGCACTCTAGGATAGAGGCCTAAAGTGCTTCGTTCCAAGGCTTTACAGCCTATCTTATTCAATAAAATATTACAACATTTTGTTGTAGAATTCAACGACAAGTGCTTCGTTGATTTCTGGGTTGATTTCG
>ERZ772977.1595-NODE-1595-length-11185-cov-2.281671_pt1 | contig 11185 bp, 11 predicted proteins | sample MGYA00511131_ERZ772977 | MGnify/ENA primary metagenome ERZ772977 (study PRJEB29015, sample SAMEA2737935) | human oral metagenome | biome: human oral; feature: human-associated habitat; material: dental | place: China | collected 2151 ...
GTCTCAGCGATGATTACGATTGCTATGATAAGCGTTTGAAGCATCATAGTTCTAACATTTCCATGAACCAGCGAAATGTCAGGGATAGCCAGAGGCGGCAGCCCTGCCTTCACCTCCGGAAGCATTTTAACTCCGTATTGTCCAAGGTCCATAGCATAGTTCAGCCCCGCCCCAACGAACATCATAACTGCACTCATTGGTATCGCTGGTATAAATCTCTTAGAGCCCAAAATTATGATAATCGTACCAAGCCCAAGCGCAAGTGACGGAATATGGACTCCTACACTTGCTGTTTTGTAGATATGAATTAAGAGCTCGTGTAGTTCTCCACGCCCTGAGTCTCCGCCATACAGCTTAGGAATTTGCATCAATATAATTGTACAGCAAATGCCTGTTATGAAGCCTCCCATTACTGGCGACGAAATGAATTTTACCAGTCTACCGAGTCCGACTATGCGCGCTATCAGTATCCAGGCAGCAGTAAATAATGTAATTACAGGTATTATCCGCACTGCCTCTTGCGATTGATATGCAATACCCATCGAATACAGCATGCCACCAACAAGCGCAGCTGGTGCGGCATCTACCCCGAAAACGAATCTCGGAGAACTCGTTATCAATCCGTACACCAATATAGGGAGCAGTGATCCATATAGACCATAAATTGGCGGAAGCCCTGCAACTAATGCATACCCGATGGAAATCGGAATGGATACTAGCGCAACGATGATTCCGGCAGGAATATCTTTTTTCAAAAAATGCAAATCATACCCTTTTAGTGACATCTATCTCCCCTGTTGCATGCGTCACTTTATAACAGAACACAAGACTTCATCATAAACTTTAATGTGTATTATACATCAGTTGCGTGTTAAAATTATGATATGAATAGAAATAGATTAGGATTATCGGGTATAGAGGTTTCAGCTGTAGGTATGGGAACGCTTACGATGGGTTTCTCGCAAAAGAATCTTTCCACCGACGAAGGTGCTCGCATCATCGTGCATGCGGTAAAGAGCGGTATTAACTTTCTTGATACTGCGCAGTATTATGACACCTATAGATATCTTAGACCTGCGCTAGATACAATTAAATCAGATGAAAACTTAGATATGCCGGTTGTCTGTAGCAAGACTCTCGAATCTGACTACGAGAGTGCATCAGCTGCAGTCGATGAATGCCTTTCTGAACTTAATCTCGAGAAGATAGATATTTTCCTACTTCACGAAGTTCGAGGAGTTGTCGACCTTCATGAGAGAAGCGAGGCTTGGAGGGCGCTTAGGGACAAAAAAGCCTCCGGCTTAATTAGGGCAATCGGAATATCGACGCATCATGTTGATGCATGCCTTGAAGCGGCGAACTTAGACTCGTGCGATGTGGTATTCCCACTGATAAACAAAGCTGGCATGGGAATCAGAGACGGAGAGTGTCCTGGTACACGAGATGATATGGCGGAAGCGATAAAGCTCTGTTCAAATCATGGCGTTGGAGTATTCACCATGAAGGCTTTCGGCGGAGGAAATATCATTGAGGATTATGTAGAATGTCTTGATTATGTAACTTCACTCGAGGGTGTGGATGCTGTGATGATTGGCATGGGAAGTCTGGATGAAGTCGACACTGCAGTCAGTTACTTTGAAGGAAATCTCGGCAGCGATTACAGACCCGATATCAGCAAGAAACGCATGATGGTAGACCAGAGTGACTGCGAGGGCTGCGGAGCATGTAAGGCCCGCTGCGTCAGTCAAGCTATATCCTGGAATGATAGTGGTCTAGCCGAAATCAGCGTTGAAAAGTGCGTGCGATGCGGCTACTGCGCACACGTATGCCCTGTCAGAGCTATTGTTTTTTTATAGTATTTAAGAAATATATTGATTATCCGTCTTGTACTAATTGTGCAAAATTGATATTATGTTCTTATGTATGGACTTGAAAGGAGAACTTTATGGAATACCTAAGATATTATGATGAGATCGTTTCTCGCCGCCAGTCGTGCCGCGATTTCGCAGATACAGTAGTTGATGCTGCTTCAGTTGAGGAAATTAAAGCTTATAACGAAGTAGTGCCAAAGCTACTTCCTGAGATTTCTACCGAGCTTCATTTCTTCGGTGGCGATGTGGTGGATTTCCTAGGAAGCAGCGTAGGATATAACGGCTTTACTGTAAAGGCACCTAACTACTTAGCGCTTTACTCAGAGGAAGCACCTCATTATCTAGAGAATGCAGGATTTATCGCACAGGGTCTAACACTTAAGCTCACACAGCTTGGATTCGATGCTTGCTGGCTAACTGTAAACGATGCAGAAGCAGCTAAGGGCGCACTCGGCGTTGATACAGATAAAACTCTTGCAGTATTTATCGCATTTGGACACGGTAACAAGGCTAAAAAGGACGTTCGTCTCGATATCAAGAGCCCATCCAACGTTACGATGGTATCTTGCGAGAAGAAGGTTGCACCTAAGATTAGCATGCAGGACCTTCTATCTTACAAGGTATACGGAGAGCCAGTTAACATGGAGCTTCTGTACACTGAGCTTGAAGATGCACTGCTATCAATTGCTGTTGCACAGTCATTCTTCAATCGTCAGCCATACAGAGTAATCGTTGATGACGATATCGTATCGCTAGTTGGTCTAGATGACGAGCTCACAACTGCTGAAGACCAGCTTCTCAACTACGGAATTGCGATGTTCAATTTCTATGCAGTTCTTGATTCAACTAGAGCTGGTGTAAAGATGTGGAGTTTCGACGAGGCTGGTAGATATCTAAAGCTTCCTGAAAATGCTCATTACATCGCTAAGATAAGAATTTAATCCATATTATTTGACTACAAATGTATAAACAAGACCTAGGATTTGGAATCACATAGTTTCAGCTCCTAGGTCTTTTGTTTTGAGTTGTTTTCCTAAGCGAGTGCTATATCGCCTTTCCATCGAGCAAAGCTTCTATAAGTTCATCGCTCTCATTATATACGAGCTTAAGTGAAAAGAAATCATCTCGCTCCCTTAGGAGTCTGAGAAATATCTTATCTCCTTCCCACAGCTCGAGGTCTAGCAGCTTATCCTTTGGCACCCACTCGAGGACGCCTTCATCACAAGGAATCAGCTCCCCTTTAAAACCAGTCGCCGTAAAGAGATTCATGTACTCGATCATCTCTTTTTCACCGCTTCCGTAGATAAAGGTAACTATGCCTCGAAACTTGTAGTCTGTAAGCGTGCATCCCGTCTCTTCACGTACTTCACGAAGTAGGCAGTCATCGGGACTCTCTCTATTTTCGAAATGGCCTCCTACACCAATCCATTTATTATGGTTTATATCATTTGCCTTGATGATGCGATGTAGCATAAGATACTTATCATCGTTTTCAATATAACACAGCGTGCTAAGTCTAGCTTTGTTCATTAAGATGCCTCCATTTCGTCAAATTGTGAGTTATACAGATCAGCATATGCTCCGCCTTCTAAGAGAAGTTCCTCATGCGTTCCTTGCTCTATTATATCACCGTGGTCCATCACGAGTATGAGGTCAGCATTTCTGATGGTCGATAATCGGTGTGCTATGACAAAAGTTGTACGTCCCTTCATAAGCTGATCCATGGCTTCCTGAATCCTAACCTCTGTTCTTGTATCAACCGAAGATGTGGCCTCATCAAGAATCAAAATCTTGCGGTCTGCAAGTATCGCTCTTGCGATGGTTAAAAGCTGCTTCTGTCCTTCTGATATGTTGGTTGCATCTTCGTTTAAAACCATATTGTATCCGCCAGGGAGAGTCTTGATGAATCGATCTGCCCTTGCCGCCTTAGCAGCAGCTATAACCTCTTCATCGCTCGCATCCTGATTCCCATATCTGATATTCTCCATAATAGTATCTGAGTACAGCCATGTGTCCTGAAGAACCATAGCGATATTATTCCTCAGACCATGACGGCTCATCGTACGAATATCATTACCGTCAATTTTTATCGACCCACCATTTACATCGTAGAAGCGCATCAATAGCTTCACTATTGTGGTTTTACCCGCACCTGTCGGTCCGACGATAGCGATTTTCTGTCCCGGCTTAACGTTCGCACTAAAGTCATTTATGATAATCTGATCTGGATTGTAACCGAATTTCACATGATCAAATTCTACAAACCCTTCAACATCAAGCGTACTAATGGCATCATCGGTATCCCTAGTCTCCTCCTCTGCTAGAAACTCAAATACACGCTCTCCTGCTGCTCCCATCGACTGCACCTGATTCATAACCTGAGCAACCTGTGAAAGTGGCTGCGTAAGATTACGAACATATTGTATAAACGCCTGTATATCTCCGATTCCAATCACATTCTTGATCGCCAGCACGGCTCCTGAAATAGCTACCCCCGCATATCCGAGATTTCCGACAAACATCATAACAGGCTGCATTATGCCCGATATGAACTGAGACTTCCAGGCTGACTCATAGAGAATCTCATTTGTATCATTAAATGTCTTCTCCACGGATTTCTCTCTGTTAAAAGCTTTTATCACGAGCTGCCCTGCAAAACTTTCTTCTATCTGTCCGTTTATATTGCCGAGGTACTCCTGCTGCATTTTGAAGTGTTTCTGCGACGCCTTGATTATTAAACCGAGCAGAAAAATAGACACTGGAATCGTGACAAATGATATCAATGTCATGAGCGGTGATATGGTCATCATCATTATTAGCACGCCTATGACAGTTGCCACGGAGGTAATAATCGTGGTTACACTCTGGTTTAGACCTGTCCCCAAGGTGTCTACATCGTTCGTAATCCTCGACAGCACATCACCGTACTGGTGACTCTCAAAATACTTCATCGGCATGCGATTAATCTTTTCAGATATATCTCGGCGTAAGTTGTATACGATTTTCTGAGCGATACCGGTCATTATCCACCCCTGCACAAAGGTCAGCACCGCACTAAGAGCATATAAAGCAGTGGTAAAGGCCAAAATCCTACCGATTGTCGTAAAGTCGATAGTCCCAGTCCCCTTAATCTTATGCATTAGCCCTTCTGCAAGAACTGTAGTCGCCCGTCCCATCACCTTTGGTCCGATTACCTGAAACACTGTACCTGCAATTGCAAACAATATAACTACTACAAATGCATATTTATAATTTCCACTATATCTAACTATCTGCTTCATAGACTTGCTGAAATTTTTTGGCTTCTCAGAAGGTGTTCCGACTCCTGGGCCATGCCCCCTCTTAACTGGAGCTGGTTTCTTATTCGTATTTTCTGCCATTATTCCACCTCCAATTCGCTCTTTGAAAGCTGCGATTCAGCTATTTGTCTATAGGTTTCACATGTCCGAAGCAAATCTCTATGTCTACCCTTCCCGACTATTTCTCCTTCATCGAGAACGATAATCTGCTCCGCATCAATAATCGTGCCAACTCGCTGTGCGACTATGATTTTAGTCGCTTCCTTCTCATGCTTTGCAAGAACTCTTCTGAGCTTCGCATCCGTCTTCATATCGAGTGCTGAAAAACTATCATCAAACACTAGAATCTTTGGCCTCTTGGCAATCGCTCTTGCAATGGAAAGTCTCTGCTTCTGTCCACCAGACACATTTGAGCCACCTTGTGCAATTGCACTTTCAAATTTATCTTCCTTTTCCTCGATGAACTCGATAGCCTGTGCTATATCTGCGGCCTCACGGACCTCCTCTGGTGTCGCAGCTTCATTTCCAAATCTAATATTTGAATCGATAGTACCTGAGAACAGAGTTCCCTTTTGCGGCACTAATCCTACCTGATCTCTGAGCGACTTCATGCTGATCTCACGTATATCCCTACCGTCTAGGGTAATGCATCCAGCGGTTACGTCAAAGAATCTCGGTATCAGATTAACTATCGTACTCTTGCCTGAACCTGTACTTCCAATTATCGCAGTGGTTTCACCGGGATTTGCAGTGAAGCTTATACCTGATAGAGCATCCTCATCAGCGCCTTCATATCTGAATGAAACGTTATCAAACTCAAGTCTACCTATGCAGTCCTCGATATCAATTGCATCAGATCTATCGACTACCGATGATTCAGACCTTATCACCTCATCTATCCTATTAGCTGCAACTCCAGCTCTCGGAATTAATATAGACATAACAGTTAGTATCATAAATGACATCACTATCATCATAGAATATGTGAGAAATGCAGTCATTGATCCAACCTGCATATTACCCGCGTTAATTCGGTGTGAGGCGACCCATACAATGGCTATACCAAGCAGGTTCATCAACATCATCAGCATCGGAGGCATGAAGGTCATAACCCTATTGGTAAATAACTGAGTCTTCATAAGATCAAGGCTCGCCTTATCGAAGCGTTTTTCTGCCGATCGCTCCCTTCCGAAGGCACGAATTACCGGGATGCCGGTGAGTATCGATCGTGAAACACTATTTAGAGCATCCACCAGCTCCTGCATGATGCGGAATTTTGGCAAAGCAATAATCATAAGTGTCAATACTATGACCACTACCGTAGCTACACCGAGCGCAATCACGTGGCTCATATGAGCCCCCGTCTCAACAACCTTGACGATTCCCCATATTGCTAAAATGGGCGCATAAAGCACCATACGAAGCATGATTGTCGTTGTCATCTGCACCTGCTGAATATCATTGGTAGCTCTCGTAATCAAAGAAGATGTCTGAAATCTATCCATCTCAGCGCTTGAGAAGCTCATGACTTTTTCAAAGACCTCTCTTCTGAGCGTCATGCCTATCTTAGCTCCGACCTTCGAAGCTATATAGGACGCTAAAATGGCAGCTGAAATCATCAAAAATGTGACGAGCATCATCTTAAAAGCAGTGTGATGCAGATATGTCTTTTGTACGCCATCTATATCTACTCCAGCTTCCTGAGATGCGCTAGTTGCATAAGCTATGCCCATAGACCTAAGCGTCTTATCGCCAACGGACGATATAGTCTTATCCATATCACTCCTTGATTTATTAATCTCCGATTCATCCATCTCTCCGCTAGCAATTTGCGACTGAATCAGGGGACGCATGTCAACGTAAGCATGCACTTTACCGCTCTGGTCCTTTGCTTTAAACGACTTGATATCAACCTTCATCATATTAGCAATTTCAGAAATAGACATGTCATCTATGCGCATAGCCATCGCCTTAGTTTCTGGTCTAGCACTTAGCTGCTCCTTTACAGTATTCTTAAACTGCTTAACAGTCATATGACCGAGCTGATAACTAAGAACTATCGGTTTAAGCAATGTTCTATCAAGCTTATTTAGCTTCTTTTCATCCTTAACCACGAGAGCATAATTTTCGCCATCCCTCTTATATGCGGATGACCAAAGCACCTTCTCGCCATCATTCATGAAAATCTGCGCTTCCCTATATTCGTCTCCCTTAATCTTGCTCGGCATGATATGCTCAATACCTTTATTCTGTATACCAGTATCTATAATCTTCTGCATATAGCTAGGAATCGAAATGTCTCCAAATGCCTGAATCACAAGTACTACGAGAAGCGTCAGAACAGCCATTTTGTATGGCTTTAAATTCCTAATTAATTTTATCATTTGTTACTTCTCATCTCCCTGCTGATGTATATCTATAATCTTATCTTCACTCACAGCCCTATCATCCTGCATGCTTTCGCTACCAATTAGTTCCTTCTGTAATTCTTCTTGGGCAATCTCAGCTAGATCTCCGATAAGCTCTATAACCTCGGCTACTCTATCTTCCCCAAATCTCTCGAAGACTGTTTCGAAATATTTATTTATTCTTTTTTTATATTCTCTTATCTTGCTATACCCATCTTCAGTTAGAAACACCAAGGTATTACGCCTATCACTCTTGTCAATTCTCCGCTCTATGATGCCTTTTTCTTCCAGACCTGCTAATGCCCTGGATACACCTGGCATCGTCATGCGTACTGCTTTGGCTAAATCAGAGACCTTAACCCCTTTCATCGCCGACAGCTTAATATCGAGATTATCGCTAAACTCACCACATTTTCCAGCTTCACATCTAGATAAAGCGAACACGAGCATGTGTTCGCTCGGGTTAAGCTCTGGGACTAGACTCCAAAACTTAATCTTATGGAAGTTATGCATCTGAAGCAAAAATTTAGATTGATACTCTTTCACTTAAAACTCCTTTTCAGCAAAAAACGTTTATTAACGGAATTGCACTATACGTTACTAACCTCAAAATTAATCAAATGTTCTTTAAAGCAAATCAATTAACATTGTTAACTATTCTTAATGTTAATTATTATATTCTTATCCGCTGCGCTAGTCAATATTTTTTAGTTAATACTGTCCTCTTATTTTCTCATCCTCCGCGCATCACAATGATTACACGTATTTTAATGCATTGATAATCTCTATTTAGAATAATTATGTATTGATTATCCTTATACATATTTTAAGACTTTACATAAAGAAATATAATTATCAATTGGAATTCATATAAAAGGAGGCTATTTTGCTACTTAACATATCTGGTTTGTTTATAGGATTGCTGTTCGGCTTTCTACTCAAGCGCGGACGCTTCTGTCCTACTGGAACGATACGAGATATCTATCTTGAGAAGAAATACTATAATGCAGTCCTCATCTTGGCGATAATCGCAACTGAAGGACTCTTTTATCACATAATGGTTGGAAGCACTGTGATTCCTTCACCATACTTCGGTTGCTATTCAATGGTTGCAGTTCCTATAGGTGGATTCATCTTCGGAATCGGAGCGGTGCTCACCAATGGCTGCGTTACGAGCACTCTCGTCAAAGTCGGAGACGGGCGAATCATCGGAATATTATCGCTTATAGTTTTTGCAACGACTGAATACTTTACAAACAAGTGGATTTTTAAGCCCTTTACGCAAAAGGTTATGGGACTACAAGAGGTATACGACATCGATTTGTTCGATATGCCTTTCTCACCGATACTAATATTTGCACCAGTGGTTGTGCTGCTATACATCCTCATGTTTCGTCATTACAGAGCGCACAGACCCAAATACAAGCTGCCGCAAAGCTACACAGGGCTGCGTCACGTCTTCTGCGAAAAGATTTGGAGTCGCGAGGTAACTGTCATACTAATCGGCCTACTGATGGCCGCTGCATTCTACTTCAGTAACCTCACCGGCAGAAATGGCGGAATCTCAATTTCAGACCCGGTGTTATCGTGGTTCAACATGATAACAGGCACTCACTCAGAACCTATCGGATGAGTTGTCTATAACAGAACCGACGGTGTCGGTTGGGACAATTTGGTAATCGTTGGAATAATCCTAGGTTCATTCTTAACCGCTTTCACTAGTAAAGAATTTTCGATAGTCAAGACGGATAAGAGAATCGTAATAAAAACTGTAATTGGAAGCATGCTCATGGGAATAGGTGCTGTATGGGCAAAGGGCTGCCTTATCGGTAACGGTTTGGTCGCAACTTCCCAGCTTGCGACAAGAGCCTGGCTAGCACTGCTATTCATCGCACTTGGAATCTGGTTTGGTGCATGGTTTATGTACGTACGTGGCTCCAGGAGTGCAAGAGGTTAATCGAGGCTGTTGAGGTTATATAGTTATTCACGCTATATAGTTAATCAGGCTAATAGATATAAAATATTTAATCTATCATCAGGAGGATCGACGATGGAAAATATTAAACTAGATACTAAGGGTATGGACTGTCCGCTGCCACTTATAGAGCTCAAGAAAGCTTTAGGCGACGCTGAAGATGGTCAGATAATAGAAGTTGAGTTCACTTGCCCTGATGCAGTGGTAAATCTGCCCGGTTACTGCGAAGAGCATAACCATGAAGTTCTCGACTTCGACAAGCAGGATAACAAATCGTGGAAGCTCACCGTCAAGAAGTAACATACGGGGAACTAGAAACGAAAGTAAAATTTAAAAAAATGGGAATAGGGAAACAGGATTAATTTATCGATGAACAGAATAAAACAAATGAGTCTCATGCAAAAGGTGCTCGGGCTACTGCTTGTAATAGCTGTTGCTGCACTAATAGTTGCTATGAGCTTAAATATGGGTGGAAGCCCCAAGTCAAGCAAAGATAAGGAGGATAAGACAAAAGGTGATAAGCAAATAGAAGCCTCATCAGACAGCTTTAGCTCTGAATCTGGGGATTCTGCGGCGGTTACATCTGAAACTAGCAAAGGAAGCGACGACAAGAAGGATAAGAAGGATACTGTAAGTAGCAAAAGTTCTTCCTCTGCATCAGGATCAAGTTCATCTGCATCTCATTCGTCTTCAAACTCGAGCAGTTCTTCGGGATCAGCGTCGCACTCTCAGCCACAGCAGCCTGCTACTAAGAGGACGAGAACTGTGTACATCACTAGAGCAGGTCGCTACTACTCAACTGGTCAGATTGCAGCTGCTAGGCAGGCATGGTTATCTCAAGGCAATACCTGAGATGGCCGTTACAACATCGTAGGTGTTGAACAGGAAGAATATTAGACAATAGTATTACTGTAATAGAACAGCGAGGGCGTAAACCCTCGCTGTTATTGTTTTATAGAATATTGCCTGTACGGCATAGGCTTAGTTGCTCTCACCTTCTTGGAGGTCTTTGTACTCCTCCTCTACTATAACCTTGCCCTTCCATACCTTGAGTCCATTAAACTCATATACGTTGGTATATCCCTGCTTCACAAGACGCTTTGCAACCCTCTTGCTCAGACCACCGTAATCGCAGTAAAGTAGGATTTTCTGGTTCTTATCAGGGAGTTCCTTTACTTCCCCCTTATCGAAGTCTTCATACCATACAGGAATGGACTTCGGAATATGACCCATTCCCCAGGCAACCTTGCCTCGTACATCGATGATTTTAGCGTCATCCTTTTCAGCATTTTCAACGAATTTAGCAGCCTCCTTACCAGAGATATGCGTGTATCCGTCCTTATTCTTCTTGTCATCTGCACCCTTCTTAGTGCAGCCGGCTAGTAGCGCTGTGCTTATAGCCAAAATCATAATAATCGGTAATATCTTTCTTTTCATCTTTTCACCTATTCCCAGTGACCTTCTGAAACAACCACGGTTTCAGTCCATGGATTCTTTGCTTACTAAATAATTGTATATAGGTTATGTATGATTGTCAAAACAGTTTTTACTAATACTGTTTGAGTAGATATTACTATTCTAAATACTATTTTCCTCGTCCAGCGCAGCCTTAATCTCATCCAGATTGCTCGC
>ERZ772977.1598-NODE-1598-length-11181-cov-4.702319_pt1 | contig 11181 bp, 8 predicted proteins | sample MGYA00511131_ERZ772977 | MGnify/ENA primary metagenome ERZ772977 (study PRJEB29015, sample SAMEA2737935) | human oral metagenome | biome: human oral; feature: human-associated habitat; material: dental | place: China | collected 2151 ...
ATGAAGAGGATGAGGAGTAAAAACATTTCTACCTATAATTAATAGCGTAGAATAAACTAATATCCTTTTATAAAGGATGACTGATACAAAGAAACCCGTACAACATTTGTGCGGGTTTCTTCGTTTTCATGCTTTCCTCACCTACTCAAGCAATGTATCTCTCATTTTCATGAGCCCTTATCATGTTACTTTTTACACATCATCGAGTGTGAAAAATATTGACATAAGAATCAGCAACAAGCCTCTTTTTAATGCTCAAAACCACCAAAAGCCACACACGCGTAACTCCTTATTAAACAAACTGTTACAAAGTAGCATTTCTACAGGTGCTTAATAAGGGTTCAAAAGGGCGTTAGTTAGACCTCAAAAGGGCATCTTTTGAAAGCCAATTAAGGCTTAATTTGAGTCTAATTGGGCGTAAGTTGTTTTTTAATAGTTTGAATAATCTTTACATAATATTGGTTGTTTAATCCTCTGTGAGTGGATGAATGCAGTTGGGAGTTTGTCTGTACATTTAGGTAAGTGCTTCGTTGAAGGATAAACGTAAAAGCCCATTGAAGGTATTCTGTAGGTTAATCAACCGAATACATTCAATGGACTTGTGATATATGATGATTATGTTTTATGCTTTTTTCTTCTTAGCACTTCTTCTCTTCCACCACAGATAGTAACCACTAATAGGGAGGAAGCCACCAATAAAGGCTGCGATAGCATAGAGAACGCGTGAGAACCAGCCGCCCCATGTTCCTGTGTGTAACTGCTTAAACAGCTTTCCACCCTTTGGCTTTTTGCCATGGTGGTCGCCTTTCAGATCTTTTGCTCCGTCCTTCTGTACTTGTGGTTGTCCCTTCATCTGACTTGCGTCCGTAGGTGCAAAAGCTTTGTCGTTTGTTCCGCCCTGCTTCATTCCATCTTTAGGCTGTTGCATCTTCATTTCCTTTGGTGGCATAGGCTGACCGAAGAGTTTAGACATTCCCGCTCTGTACCAACCGAAAGAGAAGACAGGACCTGTGAGTGCCATGAGGAAAAGGAAGATAAAGACATAGATACCTAATGACACGTGAGAGTCGTAAACAAAGCGACGGAAACCCTTGTTAGTGCTGACGGTCAAACGACTTTTCAACGCCTTCTTGGTCTTTGGCCACCAGATGACAACACCCGATAACAATACGATTGACATACAGATTGCTGACACGGCTGTAAGGATGCGTCCAAGTGACTGTCCACCCTCATGTGCATTCTCTGGTTTCATAAAGAGCCAACGGTGCAGTCGTACTACCATTGTATAGATTGGCATCTCTTTGGCATTCATGTCAAAGAGGGGTGCAAGGTCTTTTATTAGCAGTATTGCCAGACCACTGAAGCATAAAATAGCCATTATTACACCTAATGGTAAAGCAAACCAACGGTGAATCTTTAAACAGAATTTTCTCATATCCTAAATAATTATTGTTTTGTTACTTGTTTATCAATTGTTTCCTCTTTTACTTATCCTTTTCCTTCCCTTTCGTTATGGACAGCTTTTAAGACTTATATGCTTAGATGATTGAAAACCCTGAAAGTTTATTTTATGAGGAAAGAATTTTGTGTTTGTTTATGTTGTTGTGGAAATCTTGTTTGTTTTCTTTGTATGAAAAAGAGGTTAACATAGCTTCATTCGCCTCCATATCCAGTTAGGGATATGTCGCCATAAGTAGGTGAGTACGCACCAACGGCTATCGATGACGCAGATGTGTCGTCGGCTGTTAATAGCCTTTAAAATACTGCGTGCCACCTTTTCAGTGGTCATCAGCATCGGAAGGTGAGATGTACCAGCGAGCAGGGGAGTATCAACAAAGCCAGGACGGAAATCGGTGAAGTGGATGTTATGATGTTTACAAGCAGCGAGTTGTTCCAATGCTTGTAGATAGGTGTTCTGCATCGCCTTTGTTGCACTATAGGCAGGAGCAGGTCCGAGTCCTTTTGTTCCAGCAATAGAGCTGATACAAGCGATGTGTCCACCTCCCTTATTGGCAAAATAGCGATAGGCACAGCCAATCATTCGTGTGAATCCAACAGCGTTGGTTTCCATTGTTTTGAGTTCTATGTCAGCATTAAGACTTGGGTTTTGCCAACCGATTCCTGCGGCATGAAAATAGAGGTCGATGCCGTCCATACGTTCTATAAGTTGCAGTAAGGAAGTCTCTGCATCTTCGTTATTTACATCAATTTGGGCTGTGTAGACCCGCTCTGGTGCCATAGCTTGCAAGTCTGTCAACTTGTCTATGCGACGAGCAGCCACACCAACCGCCCATCCTTGTGCGATGAGCAGTCGTGCTACTTCATGTCCGATACCGCTGCTGGCGCCTACGACGATTGCTTTTTTCATTTCAGTAAGTCCTTAGGTAAGAGTTCGTTGAGGCTATCTTCACGAATAATTTTTGGTGCTGCCTTGCCGGGAAGTACTAAAACTTTTTTACCATTGCGGTAGATATGCAACTGTCGTGAACGAATCACAGCTGTTATCTCATCATCATTCTGCATCGCCTGCCATATAGGATAGTAGACACCTTCTTCGTTAAAGAGCTTCTTCTGCAGGTGTGAACACATATTGGTAGTATCGAGTTCTATCATTTCTTTCGTTAAATTTGGATGTTATTACGTAGATACAATATCCGTTTTCTAATCTTACTTTCTGCAAAGTTAGGAAAATAAAGCCGTATAACAAGCAATGAATTGAAAAATACGTGTTTTGTGTAAGGATGTGTAGTTATGGTTGTTAGAATGTTTCCCTTTCTATATTAAGTTGTCAGAAAAGAAAAAGGTGCAAGCCACGTAATCCATTGGCTTACACCTTTTTTGCGGAAAGAGGGGGATTCGAACCCCCGATACCCTTTAGGGGTATACACGCTTTCCAGGCGTGCCTCTTCAACCACTCGAGCATCTTTCCTTGTGAATCCTAACGTATGTCGTCTATATGTTAGTCTCAAACTGGTTTGCAAAAATAGAACTTTAGTTTTACAATAAAGCGGCAGCGAAGAGGATTTTAAGTTTCTTTAAAGTTTTAGAGTAGTCTTCTCTTGTGATATTCTTCTTAGTTCGTTATTGCTAAATTGTAGTTTTCTTATGTAATAGTAACTGTTGAAATATAAGATTTAGTCTTGTGAAAGGGGTGTTTTGTTGCAAAATATTTTATTAAAATGTCTCTTAGTTTTGTAATAATAAAATCTGCCATAAGGTAGATAAAATCTCATTGTAATCATAGATGATAGCATTGTTCATAGGTCTTGTGGCAATTAAATGAAATATACTATGTTTTTTTTATCTTTATATCCTACCTAATTCATGGAAAATTAGTATCTTTGCATTTTAGTTTAGAACCAACGATTTTCGTTTTAGAAGATAATAATTAAACATACATACATCGTGGCTGAAACAAAGTACATTTTCGTTACGGGCGGCGTAGTTTCTTCACTTGGTAAAGGAATTATCTCGTCATCAATCGGTAAGCTTCTTCAAGCAAGAGGTTACAACATTACCATTCAGAAATTTGATCCGTACATCAACATTGACCCAGGTACGCTGAACCCTTACGAGCACGGTGAGTGTTACGTAACAGAGGATGGTATGGAGACCGACCTCGACCTTGGTCACTATGAGCGCTTCACAGGTATTAAGACTACGAAGGCGAACTCTATGACTACGGGACGTATCTATAAGAGCGTTATTGACAAGGAGCGTCGTGGCGACTACTTGGGTAAGACTATTCAGGTTGTTCCTCATATTACGGACGAAATCAAACGTAATATTAAACTTTTGGGGCAGAAGTATCACTATGATTTTGTGATTACTGAGATAGGTGGTACTATTGGTGATATTGAGTCAGCCCCATTCCTTGAGGCTATTCGTCAGTTGAAGTGGGAATTGGGTAAGCGTGCTATCAATCTTCACCTGACATATGTTCCTTATCTTAAGGCTGCAGGTGAGTTGAAGACAAAGCCAACTCAGCACAGCGTAAAGGAGTTGCAGAGTGTGGGTATTCAGCCAGATGTCCTTGTATTGCGCACAGAAAAGCATCTTGACGATGATATTCGTAAGAAGGTTGCAGCTTTCTGTAATGTTGATTTCGACTGCGTTGTACAGAGTGAGGACCTTCCAAGTATCTATGATGTTCCTGTAAATATGTTAGAGCAGGGTTTGGATGCTGCTATTCTGCGTAAGTGCGGTGAGGAAGTTGGTCCTAAGCCTGCGCTCGGTCCTTGGAAGGAGTTCCTTGATCGTCAGCGTAAAGCTACTAAGGAAGTACACATTGGACTTGTTGGTAAATATGACTTGCAGGATGCTTATAAGAGTATTCGTGAAGGATTGTTGCAGGCTGGAACCTATAACGACCGTAAAACAGTTATTACCTTCATCAATTCTGAGGAACTGACAGAGGAGAATGTAGCAGAGAAACTTAAGGGACAGGACGGTATTGTAGTTTGTCCAGGCTTTGGCCAGCGTGGTATTGAGGGTAAGATCGTTGCTGCTCACTATACACGTACACACGATATCCCAACCTTCGGTATCTGTCTTGGTATGCAGATGATGGTGATTGAGTTTGCTCGTAATGTCCTTGGTTATAAGGATGCTAACTCACGAGAGATAGATGAGAAGACTACACACAATGTGATTGATATTATGGAGGAGCAGAAGAATATCACCAATATGGGTGGTACGATGCGGCTTGGAGCCTATGAGTGCGTACTGCGTCAGGGTTCACATACCTTTAATATCTATAAGCAAGAGCATATACAGGAGCGCCATCGTCATCGTTATGAGTTCAATAACGACTATGAGAAGGAGTTTGAGAAGCATGGTATGATGTGTGTTGGTCGCAATCCAGAGAGCGACTTGGTTGAAATCGTTGAGATACCAGGCTTGAAGTGGTATATTGGAACACAGTTCCACCCAGAGTATCAGTCTACTGTACTCGGTCCACATCCGCTCTTCCTCGACTTCGTAAAGACTTCAATTGAAAATCAGAAAAACAAATAAATGGATAAAAGAACTATCACAGGGTTTGTACTTATTGCCCTGATTCTCTTTGGTTTTGCTTGGTGGCAGCAGCCATCAGCTGAACAGATAGCACAGCAGAGAGCTGAATTTGTAAAGGATTCTATCGCTTCAGCTAAGAAAGCACAGACTGCGAAACTTGCTGCTGAGAAGCAGGCACAGCAGAAAGCTGCGCAGGCTACTGATACAACAGCTCTATTCCATGCTGCTTTGAATGGTAAGGCGCAGGATATTATATTGAAGAATAGTAAGGTTGAACTGACTTTGAGCACCAAGGGTGGTGTTGTAAAGAAGGCTGTTATCAAGAACTATATTGGTCATAATATAGCTGTTAAGGATGGTTCACAGGACCAGAAGAATGTTACTTTGTTTAGTGGTGACGACCAGAGCCTTAACTTTATGTTGGCTACAAAGAATAGCAATATTGAGACAAAAGACCTTATCTTCACTCCTTCAAACGTGACAGATTCTACTGTTACGCTGACTGCTGTGGCAGGAGAGGGTAAGACACTTACCTTGAACTATACACTTGGTAAGGACTATTTGCTCAATATGTCTTTGCAGGCAGAGGGTATGGGTGGACTCTTCGCTCCAAATTATAACCAGGTGGATATCAACTGGCAGGAGCGTTGTAAGCAGCAGGAACGTGGTTTCACATTTGAGAACCGCTATGCAACACTTACCTATAAGAAGCATGATGGGGGTACTGATTACTTGAGTGAAACTTCTGAAAAGGAAGAGACAACAGAGGACCCAATGGACTGGGTAGCTTTCAAAAACCAGTTCTTCTCTGCTGTGATGATTGCAAAGGATAACTTTGCAACAGGTGCAAAGCTTAAGAGTACGCCACTTGAGAAGACTTCTCATTACCTTAAGCACTATGAGGCTAACATGAAGGCTGGCTTTGATCCAACAGGTAAGCGCCCTTCAGAGTTTGAATTCTACTTTGGTCCTAACGACTTCCGTCTGCTTCAGTCTGTTGAAACAGAGAGTAAGTTTGCAAAGGAACTTGATATGGAACGCCTCGTATATCTTGGTTGGCCATTGTTCCGCATTATCAACCGTTGGTTTACTCTGTATGTATTCGATTGGTTGAGTAAAGTGTTCCCAATGGGAGTTGTACTGATTCTCATAACCTTATTATTAAAGCTTATTACCTTCCCAATGGTGAAGAAGAGCTATATGAGCTCTGCTAAGATGCGTGTGTTGAAGCCAAAGTTGGATGAAGCAACGAAGCAATTCAATAAGCCAGAAGACCAGATGCAGAAGCAACAGGCTATGATGCAGAAGTATTCAGAGTATGGGGTGAGTCCTTTGTCAGGCTGTCTTCCTATGTTGATACAGATGCCAATCTGGATTGCGATGTTCAACTTCGTACCGAATGCTATTCAGCTTCGTGGTCAGAGCTTCCTTTGGATGCACGACCTCAGCACTTTCGATCCAATCTTCTCATGGAGCCATGACGTTTGGCTCGTTGGTGATCATATCTCATTGACCTGTATTCTCTTCTGTGGTGCTAACCTGCTCTACACATGGTTTACCATGCAGCAGCAGAAAGATCAGATGGTTGGACAGCAGGCTGATCAGATGAAGATGATGCAGTGGATGATGTTTGGTATGCCATTGTTCTTCTTCTTCATGTTCAATGACTATTCATCAGGTCTGAACTTCTATTACTTTATATCACTCTTCTTCTCAGCTGCTATCATGTGGGCATTGCGCAAGACAACCAATGAGGAGAAACTTCTGGCTATCCTTGAAGCACGTCGTGAAGAGCGAAAGAACAACCCTAAGAACAATATGGGAAGTGGACTCTTCGCTCGTATGCAGGCTTTACAGGAGTTACAGAAGCAGCAGCAAGAAGAACTTCGACGCAAGCAAGATGAGCTAAATAAGAAAAAGAAAGGTCTATAACTATGAACAAAAACTTAACCATGGCAATGACTGCGGCTCTGATGATGAGTGGTAGCGTTGCACAAGCACAGGATGTGAACATCGGACGTAACTACATTACGCTGACAAGTGACCTCATGACTCCTGAGACACTTTGGGCTATGGGACGTATCGGTGCTGCACAAGCCTCACCTGATGGCAAGAAGATTGTCTATCAGGTGGGTTATTACAGTGTCAAAGAAAACAAAGGACACCAAGTACTACGCGTGATGGATGCCGATGGTAAGAACGACCGTCTGCTGACTACCTCTGCAAAGAGTGAGGGTGATGCAGCATGGCTCGACAACAACACCTTGGCATTCCTTACAGGTGGACAGCTGTGGACAATGAATGCAGACGGTACTAACCGTAAGCAGTTGACACATTCGGATATCGACATCGAAGGTTTCCGATTCTCTCCAGACCGTAAGCGCGTTGTTCTTATCAAGAGCATCCCTTACTATGGCACTATCAAGCAGAACCCAAGCGACTTACCAAAGGCTACGGGTATGGTCATCACCGATATGAACTATCGTCATTGGGACCATTACGTTACAACAAATGCACATCCTTTTGTGGCAGGTGTAACTGCTGAGGGTGTTGGTGCGGGTGTTGATGTACTCGAAGGTGAACCTTATGAGAGTCCGTTGGCACCATTCGGTGGTATCGAGCAGATTGATTGGAGCAAAGACTCTAAACTTATTGCTTATACCTGCCGTAAGAAAGAAGGCACACAATATGCCATCTCTACCGATGCCGACATATATATATATAATGTGGAGACTCGTCAAACAAAGAACCTCTGCAAGCCAGCCGACTATGTTGAGCCAAAGATTGATGCAACAAAGAGTATGCGCAATCAGGCTGTGAATCATCAAGCTGGCGATATGAATGTAGGTTACGATGTTAATCCTAAGTTCTCACCTGACGGCAAGTACATTGCATGGCAAAGTATGAAGAACGATGGTTATGAGAGTGATCGCAACCGCCTCTGTGTCTATGACTTGGCAACAGGCAAGAAGACATACGTTACTGAAAGCTTCGATTCAAATGTAGACGACTACACATGGAGCCTTAATTCAAAGGACCTCTATTTCATTGGTGTATGGCATGCAACGGTCAACGTCTATCAGACGAATCTTAAGGGCGAAGTAAAGCAGTTGACAGAAGGCGATCATAACTATGTAAGCATCTCTCTTCTTGGTGATAAGAAGTTGCTTGCTATCCGTCAGAGCATCTCTCAAGCTAATGAAATCTTCGCTATAACTCCTGCTAAGAAGGAGAAAGCAAGCGTTCAGACACAGCTCAGCTTTGAGAATAAGCACATCTATGACCAGTTAGCTTTGGGTGATGTAAAGTCTCGTTGGGTAAAGACAACTGATGGTAAGGAAATGATGGAATGGGTAATTACTCCTCCACACTTCGATCCTAATAAGAAATATCCTACATTGCTCTTCTGTGAAGGCGGACCACAAAGTCCTGTTTCTCAGTTCTGGAGCTATCGTTGGAACTTCCAGATTATGGCAGCCAATGGCTATGTCATCATTGCACCGAACCGTCGCGGCTTGCCAGGCTTTGGTAGCGCATGGAACGAGGAAGTTAGTACCGACTGGACTGGTCAGTGTATGAACGACTACCTCTCAGCAATTGACGATGCAGCTAACAATCTCCCATTTGTAGACAAAGACCGCTTAGGTGCTGTCGGTGCTTCATTTGGTGGCTTCTCTGTTTATTATCTTGCTGGTATTCATAACAAGCGCTTTAAGTGTTTCATCTCTCATGATGGTGCTTTCAATCTTGAGAGTATGTACACAGATACTGAGGAAGCTTGGTTCAGCAACTGGGAGTATGACGATGCTTATTGGAATAAGGACAAGAGCGAAGCTGCAAAGCGTACTTACGCAAACAGTCCTCATTTGAATGTTGATAAGTGGGATACACCAATCCTTTGTATCCACGGCGAGAAAGACTATCGTATTAATGCTAATCAGGGAATGGGTGCTTTCAATGCAGCTCGTCTGCGTGGCATTCCAGCTGAGTTACTTCTCTATCCTGATGAGAACCACTGGGTATTGAAACCACAAAACAGTGTTCTCTGGCAGCGTACATTCTTTAACTGGCTCGATCGCTGGTTGAAGAAGTAGGTGGAAGTAGACAAGTGAACGAGTTAACAAGTAGATAAGTAGACAAGTGAACGAGTTTACAAGTCAACAAGTTGCTTGATAGTATTAACTCGTTTACTTGTTAACTCGTCAACTTATAAACTCGTTAACTCGCCAACCTATTCACTCATCAACTCATTCATTTTTAACTTATAATCTAACAAATAACTTGTTTACTTGTCAACTTGTTAAACTTGTCAACTTGTCAAACTTGTCAACTCGTAAACTTGTTAACTAATAAAATCATCATGACTGATAAAATTCAAACATCATTGAGAGATTCAGCAGCGATGCGCTGGACGGCTCTCCTCCTTTTATCCCTGGCAATGTTTTGTGCCTACATCTTTGTTGATATCCTTTCTCCAATCAAGGAGTTGATGCAGGAGCAGAGAGGTTGGGACTCAACCGCATTCGGTACTATGCAGGGTTCAGAGACATTCCTTAATGTCTTCGTGTTCTTCCTCATCTTCGCAGGAATCATTCTCGATAAGATGGGCGTTCGTTTCACTGCTATCTTGTCTGGTGCAGTGATGTTATGCGGTGCTTTAATCAAGTACTATGCCATCAGCGACAGCTTTGCTGGTAGTGCACTTGACGTATGGTTTACCAATAACCTCAACCACATTCCTGTCTTCGAGCAGTTGGGTGTATCTCCTTTCTATCAGGGAATGCCAGCCTCAGCAAAGGTAGCAGCTTGTGGTTTCATGATATTTGGTTGTGGCGTTGAGATGGCAGGTATCACTGTTTCTCGTGGTATTGTAAAGTGGTTCAAGGGTCGTGAGATGGCATTGGCAATGGGTTCAGAGATGGCTTTGGCTCGTCTTGGTGTTGCTACCTGTATGATTTTCTCACCATTCTTTGCTAAACTCGGTGGCGATATTAATGTTTCTCGTTCAGTAGCTTTCGGTGTAGTACTTATCTGTATTGCATTGATGATGTTCATCGTTTACTTCTTCATGGATAAGAAGCTCGACTCACAGACAGGTGAGGCAGAGGAGAAAGATGATCCATTTAAGATTAGCGACCTCGGTAAGATTCTGTCAAGTATGGGCTTCTGGCTCGTAGCATTGCTCTGTGTGCTTTATTATTCAGCTATCTTCCCATTCCAGAAGTACGCTGTAAATATGCTCCAGTGTAACCTTACTTTCCATGAACTTCCTGCAGGTTCATTCTGGGCTTCATCAAGTGTGACTATCGTACAGTACGTTATCATGCTCGTTGTTGCTGCAACTGCATTCATGTTCAACTTCATGAAGAATAAGGCTTTGAAGAACACTATGCTCTTCTTTTCTGTTTTGAGCCTTGTAGTTTATTGCTACATGGGTTATATGCGTCAGTCTGCAGAGTCTATCTTTGCTGTATTCCCATTGCTCGCAGTAGGTATTACACCAATCCTTGGTAGCTATGTTGACCATAAGGGTAAGGCAGCTTCTATGCTCGTTTTGGGTTCATTACTTCTAATTGTTTGTCACCTCACTTTCGCCTTTGTTCTTCCACAGTTCAAGTCAAGTCAGGTAGGTGGTGTTATCGTCGCTTATGTAACCATCCTTGTTCTCGGTGCTTCTTTCTCACTCGTTCCAGCTTCATTGTGGCCAAGTGTTCCAAAACTCGTAGATGCAAAGATTATAGGTTCTGCTTACGCCCTTATCTTCTGGATTCAGAATATCGGTCTGTGGTTGTTCCCACTCCTTATTGGTAAGGTTCTCGATAAGACAAACGTAGGTGTTACTGATCCAACACAGCTCAACTACACAGCTCCGTTGGTTATGCTTGCTGGTTTGGGTGTGATTGCTCTTATCATTGGTCTTACTTTGAAGGTAGTAGATAAGAAGCGCAACCTCGGTTTAGAAGAGCCAAATATCAAGGAATAATAGTTGTATGACAACGGGTGGAAGCCTATATACTCAAGTAGTAATGGGTCGCTTGTAAATTGTTCTACAGCTTAAAATAAATCATATTGAAAAGTCCTCGCAAGTATGTTTTTGCTTGTGAGGACTTTTTTTATTTATAAAATGATTAAGGTTCTGTGAGTTCAGTACCTCCTTACTAAGTT
>ERZ772977.1602-NODE-1602-length-11159-cov-5.272965_pt1 | contig 11159 bp, 10 predicted proteins | sample MGYA00511131_ERZ772977 | MGnify/ENA primary metagenome ERZ772977 (study PRJEB29015, sample SAMEA2737935) | human oral metagenome | biome: human oral; feature: human-associated habitat; material: dental | place: China | collected 2151 ...
TCACCTCGATCCCGACCCTCATGGCGTTCCGCGACGGCGTCGCGGTGTTCCGCCAGTCCGGTGCCCTGCCGCTGTCCGCGCTGGAGGACCTGGTCTCCCAGATCCAGAACCTGGACATGGACGACGTGCGCAAGAAGATCGCCGAGTCCGAGCAGAAGTGACCGCGCGCAACTAGCTGACAGGGCCCCGAGGCGTCACGCCTCGGGGCCCTCCTCTATGTCCGCACCGCTCAGGCATCGAGCGCTCGCGGGAGGCGTCGCGTAATCAGCTCGTGGTCGGCGTGATTGCCCACCATGAAGGAGTATTCGCCGACGACCTCGAAACCGTGCCGGGCATAGAAACGCTGAGCGCCGTAGTTTTCGCTCCACACGCCGATCCACAGGGTGCGCGGACCGTCGCGCTCGAGCCACTGAAGCGCGGTGTTGAGCAGGGAAGTCCCGCGGCCGCTACCCTGGTGGCCCTCCAGGATGTAGAGGCGCTGGATCTCCCCGTCGCCCGGCCCCGCGTCCGGGTGGGGCAGGTGCGTGGGACAGGCGGTCACGTAGCCGATGAATGACTGAGAATCCGGCGAGGTTGTGGCCTCGGAAGCGGGATCCGGCGCGGTCGGGTGGACGGCCGTGGAGGAGTCGGGCTGTGCGGCGGCCTCGCTCGCATCGTCGATGAGCAGCCACGTCGCCCGGTGAGGGTCCTCGAGCTCAGCGCGAAGAACGCCCGGGGAGTATGCCTCGTCGAGGAAGGCCGCCAGATCAGCGGGGTCGTAGAGGTGGCCGAAAGTCTGCGTGAAACAGGTGCGTGAGAGGGCGGACAGTGCCTCGGCGTCTGCGGGGGTGGCGCGGCGGATCATGGGCTGCCTTTCGTTGGTGTGTTACCCATGGTAGGGGGCGTGTGCTCGCCGCCCATCCGGCGGCGCGGCCCCTGAAAATACCCTGAAAAGATGGGGGATGCGTTGCTGCGTCGATGAGGCGCACCTTACAATTGAGCAACGCCGTTCATCGAAGGAGGCCCACGTGGCGCACAAGACCCGCACCGCTCAAGTGCTCGACGTTGTCAAGGTTCTCGCCTGGGTAGTTATCGCCGTGTCCTTGGTGAAGTTCGCGTTCTTCCCCGCAGCCGCGGAGGATGAGGGAGGCGATGGTATCGACCCGGGTGGCAACTTTGGGCAGATGACGATCGGGGTTGGCCGCGCCGACATTACGAACACGGTGAGCGTGACGGGAACGATCCAAGCCGACGAGCCGGTCGTCGCCCGCGCGACTCTTGACGGCAACGTCGTGCGCACCTTCGTCAACGATGGCGACAAGATCTCCAAGGGTGACGCCATCGTCCAGATCCGCAAGGAATTCCCGGGCGAGACCCGACAGGTCACCGATGAGGAAGGTAACGTGAACGTCGAGACCTCCGAGCCGACCTACAAGTACGAAACCGTCGTGTCTCCCGGCGACGGGACGGTGTCGACGGGTGTGCTCGTCGGCCAGCAGTTCGCGATCGGCGACACGGTCGCGACGATCGCACCCGCGACCTTCTCCGCGGTCGCATCGCTCAGCGCGGATCAGATGTACCGCCTCCAGGACGCTCCTTCGACGGCGACTGTCACCATTAAGAACGGCCCCGCGCCCTTCGAGTGCTCGGGCGTCAAGCTGGTGAGCCCGACCAGCAAGCAGCAGGATCCCAAGACGAGCGCGGGGAACGACAACGGTGCTTCGGCCTCGACGGACCTGAAGGCGCGCTGCGCGATCCCCTCCGATCAGACGGTTTTTGCGGGCCTGCAGGTGACCCTCGAGATGACGGCCGGATCGGCGACGAATGTCCTCGCGGTGCCGATCTCCGCGGTCGAGGGGCGCTACCAATCCGGATCCGTCTACCTGCCGACCTCCGACCCATCCAAGCCGGACAAGCGCTCCGTCACCCTGGGGATCACGGATGGCAAGATGATCGAGGTCAAGGAGGGCCTGACGGAAGGCGAGGAGATCCTCGAGTTCACCCCGACCTCGAACAAGGACAACGAGGATGGCCCGTCCGGCCCCTACGGTGGCATGGACTCCGGCATGCCCGGAGGCGTGGGCGACACGGCGGGCACGCGATGAGTCTCGTGTGCCTACGGGACGTGACCCGCACGGTGACCCTACCTGACGGGGAGGACCTACACATTCTGCGCGGCGTCAACCTCGACGTCGCCCAGGGTGAGCACGTCTCCATCGTGGGCCGCTCGGGCACCGGCAAGTCCACGATGCTCAACATCATCGGCCTGCTGGATACCCCCACCTCGGGAACCTACGAGCTGGACGGCGTGGACACGACGCGCCTGGGCGAGGGGCGCCGCGCGCGCATGCGAGGGGAAGACTTCGGCTTCGTGTTCCAGCAGTTCAACATCTTTTCTGCGCGCACGGCCGCCGAAAACGTCGAGGTTCCCCTCCTGTACGCTCCCGGCCCGCAGCTGCTGCGAAGGCGCTCGATCGCCATCGACATGCTCGAGCGCGTTGGCCTGAGCGAGCGCGCGGACTCCTACCCGGGCGAGATGAGCGGCGGCGAACAGCAGCGCATCGCGATCGCGCGCGCCCTGGTGCGCCGCCCGCGAGTCATCCTCGCCGACGAGCCGACGGGCGCCCTCGACCCGGACACCGGCCGCCTCGTCATGGCCCTCTTGGAGGAGGTCGCCCGCGAATCCAACGCCGCGCTCATCGTCATTACGCACGACATGGCCGTGGCCGCGCGGGCATCGCGGGCCTACGAGCTCTACGACGGCACCCTGCACGAGGTCGAGGACCCCTCCGCTCTCGCTGACCGCGGGGAGGCTGAGCACTCGGGTGAGCAGGCGGGGGCAGGTCCCGCGTCAGCCGAGCCTCCGTTGCCGCCCGAGGCAGACCCGGTAGCCGAGCGGGCCTCGTCCCCCGCGACGTCGCAGGAGGATGAGCTGTGAACGCTGTCAGTCAGATCCTGGGGGCGCTCATCGAGGCCTGGGGCGAGGTCAAGGTCCAGAAGGCGCGCGTCATCCTGTCCCTCGTCGGCGTGGTCGCGGCCGTGGCCGCCATGACGATTGTCATCGCGCTCGGCGACCTTATCCTGCAATCCTCGCGCGAGCTCGCCGAACTCTACGAGGGCCGCTCCGTCACCCTGCGCCTGAACCCCGAAAGCTCCTCGAACCCCTCGGAAGGACCGGCGGCCGGCGGCCCCTACCAGGACACGAGCGGCCCCTCCTCGCCCGACGGCGCGCAGGCCGCCAAGCGACCCGACGAGAAGGACACGCTCGGCGATGCCATGGGCACCCTGGCAGAGCGCACCGACATTCACTACTGGTCGCGCTTCTCCAGCGGCAGTGGCGACATCGTCGAAACTCGACAGGCTCGCTCCAGCGGACAATTCCGCGGCTACCCGCTGGCGAACATCGCCGACATGGTCGACGGCGTGACGTTCCAGGGCGTGGACCCCTCTTACGAGGTCATCTTCCGCACCCGCATGCTCGCCGGGCGATGGGTCGTGAGTAGCGACGCCGACCAGCGCCTGGTTCCCGTCGTCATCTCCGAAACCCTGTGGAATCAGCTGGGGCGCGCCCCCATCGACCAGGTTCCGATCGTCCTGCACACGAGCGACGGGACGGCGATGCGCGTCGTCGGCATCACCAAGTCGAAGAGCTCCTTCGATATGCCGACAGTGTTCGCTCACTACGACGCGGCGCGTGTCTCCTTCCCGCAGATGAGCCCCCCGTCCATGATCGCGTGGGTGGGCACCGAGAACGCCGACCAGGCCCGTGAGACCCTGCCGCGCGCCCTGGCCTCGATCCTCGGCGAGGGCTGGAAGGTCTCCGTCTCTGGCGGCGAGCACGAGGACATCGGCGAGGAACAGCTGGGCACCATCTCCAACGTCATCATGGTCATCGGCGGCATCATCGTCTTCCTGGGTGCCCTCGGACTGCTCAACGTTGCGATCGTGACCGTGCGCCAGCGCGTGCGCGAGATCGGCATCCGCCGGGCCGTCGGTGCCTCCGCGGCGCGCGTCTTCTTCGCCGTCTTCATGGAGTCGGTCGTCGCGACCTTCGTAGCCGGCATCATCGGGGTGGGTATCGCGGTCGTCGTCGTCCGCTTCCTGCCCCTTGAGGCCCTGGGTGTCACGCTCAGCGACACCCCGGCGTTCCCTGCAGGTGCCGCTATTGCGGGTGTCGCGATATCGACGAGCATCGGGGCGCTGTGTGGCATCATTCCAGCGTTCGCGGCTGTGCGTGTCAAGCCGATCGACGCGATCCGCTACTGAGGGTCGATGAACGAGGCGGTGGTCCGCTTCCGCTTGTGCGCCCGTACCGTGGGGCTAGCCCCGGCCTCGTCCCCGCGCGTTAACGAGGTAGGGTGACGCGTTTGGAGTCTTCGTCGTAGACGATCATGCCCTCCTTGATGAGGGCGCGGTATACGCGGGTGGGTTGGTAGCGGTCGCCGCCGTCGATGCGGGCGACGTCGAGCACGCGGCGCTTGGTCAGGCCTTCCGATCCCTCGAAGTGTGCGGTGCGCAGGGCTTTCATGATGCGGCCGCGGGCCTGGCGGTCTGTGCCCGCGTAGGGCTGGGGCGTGGGGCGCTTCTCGTCCTTGGGGTAGCCGGCGCTTGCCCACGCGCAGTTCGCGCGGATCGTGCACTCGTCGCACGATGGGCTGAGCTGGGTGCATACCAGGGCACCGAATTCCATGAGTGACAAACTTACGTTGGCCGCGTCGTGACCATTTTCGGGTAATAATACGTCGGCCCGGGATGTTTCGGCCTTTGAGGGCGTGGTGTGGGGAGGGAACTCCCTGCCGTCCAGAAACCTGACCAGCACGCGCCGAACGTTTGTGTCGAGGACCGGGACGCGGATCCCGTGGCGGAACGCCAGCAGTGCGGAGGCCGTGTAGATGCCGACGCCCGGGAGGAGGGTCAGGTCCTTCATGGTGAGGGGGACCTCGCCGTCGTGCTTCTCGACGATCGCCGTGGCACATGCTTTAAGGCGCAGGGCGCGTGATGGATATCCCAGGTTTGCCCAGGCAACAATGATGTCGGCCGACAAGGCGGTGGCTAAATCCGCGGGGGTCGGCCAGCGTTCCATCCACTCGATCCAGATTGGCTGAACGCGAGAAATCGGAGTTTGCTGGCTCATGATCTCGAAGACGAGGGTTCCCCAGTCGGAGACGTCGGCTGCGCGCATAGGCAGATCGCGCTTATGTGTCGTGAACCATTCAGGCAACTTGCTCAGGAGCGCGTGAGAGGCCTCCGCCGTAGGATTTATGAACACCTAGTCAGTGTAAGAAATAATTGCGCACCGTGACGAACGAAGAGAATTATGATGTGATGTGCAACATAAAAGTGGGTGGATGTTGTACAAAAGCAAAAACGTTCGCTAGTCTGACCATGTTTTCGAAAGACGCCCCTTGTGGGCCCCATCAAGTACAGGAGACTTTAATGTCCGCTCCTCAGATGCCCTCGTTCAACACCCCCGGCCAGGGCAAGTCCCGCATGATCGCCGGCCTGCTCAACCTGTTCCTCGGTGGCATTGCCGCCGGCGACTTCTACCTCGGCTACATGAAGATGGGTGCGATCCGCGTCGCCGCCATGATCGGCAGCTACGTCCTCATGATGGTCGGCGGCGCGATGGATAGCGGCCTGATCGGCGGCATCGGCTACCTGCTCGTCAGCCTCGTTGGCCTCGCCTCCTTCGTCCTCGCCGTCATGACCTTCATGGGCAAGTGGATCTACGAGAAGGACGCCAACGGCGTTCCCACCGTCTGAGTTGTGCCGGTGCGCGCAGTGAGCGCGCGCTAACAACTTGATGCGTGGGGCCCGGCTTGAAGCCGGGCCCCACGCTTTTTTGTCACGATGGTGTGGTGGAGCATCCGGGATTAATCAGGGGAGTTTCGGGGTGTACCTAGCTTCCGTGCGTAAGCCGGTGCGCGCTAGGCTGTATGAGTACGGCCGTCCGCGGCCCCACGACAATCGAAAGGCTCTCCCATGACGACGCCCGACCCGCAGGCCAACCCCTCTAGCCCTCAGGATCCTGCGAAGGTTACGGTCCCCGAGGTTCCCTCGGCCGATTTCTCGATTCCTGACGCTCCCGAGGTCGAGAGCGCCGCTGAGATCCCCGCGCCCGAGGTTCCGGCCTTTGAGACAGCTGCTGAGATCAGTGTCCCCGAGGTCCCCTCGTTTGAAGCAGCCGCCGAGGTCAGCGCGCCTGAGGTCCTAGCGCCTGAGGTCCTAGCGCCTGAGGTCCTAGCCCCTGAGGTCCCCGCCCCTGAGGTTTCAGCGCCAGAGGCGCCGACCTTCCCCCAGGCCTCGGCCCCGCCTTTCGATGAAGCCACGGCGACCCCCGGCTCGACCACGTACGGCACGGCCTATGACGTGCCTGCGGCCGACGCTTACGCTCAGGGGGAGCAGCCTGCCTACGGTGTCCCCGGCCCCGAGGCAAACTCCCAGGCTCCCTACGGTCAGCCCGGCTTCGAGCAGGCAGCTTACGCGGCGGGCCAGCAGTCCTACGGTCAGCCCGGCTTCGAGCAGGCAGCTTACGCGGCGGGCCAGCAGGCCTACGGTCAGCCCGGTTACGCCCAGACCGCGTACGCCCAGCCCGTCGTCGCTGGTGCCCCCAAGCAGTGGATGGTTGCCTTGCTCCTGGGAATCTTCCTGGGTGGCTTCGGTATCCACAACTTCTACCTGGGCTACACCACTCGAGGCATCATTCAGCTGGTCCTGACGGTCACCGTCTTCGGTGCTCCCATCACCGGCGTGTGGGTCCTCATTGAGCTCATCATGATCCTCATGCGCTCCGGTTCTTACGCGTACGACGCGCAGGGTGTGCCCCTGCAGTGACCCTGAGGCTGTTGTCGTGGCGCTGAGTATGCGACAATCGATTCATGCTGCTCAGTGACCACGACATCAAGGCCTCCCTGGACTCCGGGCGTATTCAGCTCGACCCGCTGGACCGCGACCTGGTTCAGCCAGCCAGCATTGACGTGCGCCTGGATCGCCTGTTCCGCCTCTTCGATAACCACCGCTACCCGGTGATCGACCCCGCGGCGGATCAGTCGGACCTCACCCACCTGGTGGACGTGGGACCCGACCAGCCTTTCGTGCTGCATCCCGGTGAGTTCGTCCTGGGTGCTACGTATGAGCTCGTGACCCTGGGTGAGGACATTGCCGCGCGCCTGGAAGGCAAGTCATCGCTGGGCCGCCTCGGCCTGCTCACGCATTCGACCGCCGGCTTCATCGATCCGGGTTTCTCCGGCCACGTGACCCTCGAGCTGTCGAATACGGCGACGATGCCGATCCTGCTCTACCCGGGCATGAAGATCGGGCAGCTGTGCTTCTTCGACCTGTCGTCCCCGGCTGAGCATCCCTACGGCTCGCAGGGCCTGGGCTCTCACTATCAGGGCCAGCGGGGCCCCACCCCGTCGCGCACCCACGAGCGCTTCATGCGCACGCGGATCGAACGGTGACGATGATGCCTGCTCTTCCTCCTCCGCCCCCGTCCCGGCGTGAACGCATGCGTGCAGAGCGCGCTGAGCGTGCGGCCCGCGAGCTGAGCTATCCGCCACCTCCGGAGCCCGCCAACCTGCAGGCTCCGCCATCGCCGGAAACCTCCGCTTTGCAGGTTCCGCCACCCCCGGAACCCGCCGTTGTGCAGGCTCCGCCTGCGCCGGAGCCGCCCGCGCCGACACCCGTTATGGGGGTTCCGCAGGCGAGCAGTGCCGCGCATGACAATGGTAGCGGCGAGGCGCCGGTTGGTATCCCCCCGGTCGTGCCTTCCCCGACGCGTACAGGCGTCATCCAGGGTGTCGCCCTGCCGGGTATGACCCCCCGCAGCGAGCAGACCACCAACAGGGACGAGGCCCCCCAGGCCTCGCCGGTGAGGCGTTCCCTCAAGGAGCGCATGGCCGCCGCCCCGCATTCTTTCGCCGATCCGACGCCTGTGAGTTCTACGGATAATCCGCTCACCCAGACGAATGTCGGGCTGACGACGATCACATCGACGGACGCCGCCTTTCAGATCGCCGCAGACGGCGAGGTGACCAGCGCCGAGGCTGCCGTCCCGATCGCCGCGGCCATCGAGCTGGATGAACCCGCCGGAGTCATCGACCTCGAGGACGCCCGCAGCCACCACATCTTTCTCGTCTCGGACGCGGTTGACCCCGCTGAGCTCGAGGCCCTCGCAATCTCCATGTGGGACGAGGCCGGATGGATCGCGCCGGGGCGTTTGCGCCTCTCCTCGGAAGCCGAGCTCGAGGGTCCGTGGACTCTCGACCAGCCGACCCGCGCAGCCTTGGGCACCCCGGCTTCGCTGACGAACGCGTGGGTCCTGCGCTGCCCGCAGGCCCATGCCCGCCAGCAGAGCAACGGCATGATGGGCGATTGGGACAAGGCGTTCCCCGACGGCGTGCCCACGGGCCTGGAATACCGCGTGCTTGAGGCGCTGCGCCGCATGGCCCGACGCCTCGCCGGCGGCCTACGCCTCGCCGGCAGCGGCTATGTGATGGTCCCCGACGCCGACTCGGCCGTGAACCTGACGGTGTACTCGCCGCGCTGGATCAACCCCGAGGACCTGCTCTCCGCGATGCGTGAGCGGGCTGGATTTGAGCAGATGAAGGACGCGCGCGACATCACGCCCGAGGCACCCAAGCCCGCTCCGCTCAGCCCCGCGCAGGTCGCACAGATCGAGAAGCTGAAGGCCGAAATGGGCCCGGTTCGCAAGGACATCGCCTCCAAGCTCGCAAAGGCCCGCGAGGAACTTGAGGCCCAGCGGGACAAGCCGCAGGTCGTCGACGGTTACGCCCTCATGAGCCCGATCGGGCACCGCTCGGACATGATGATCGAGGTCCATGCCGTGCCCACGCCGCCGCGAGTGCTGCGCTGGGAGCCGTGGACCGCTGGAGCCATCATCGAGTACCAGATTCGTTGGCTGCCTACGTCCGCGCCGACGCCCGGTGTCGGCACGATGAGCCGTACGTCGCGCCTCGAACGCCTGCGCTCCACGCAGGACATCGAGAAGGCCGCCGGGATGATCGCGACCCTGGCGGGTGGCAACGTCATCGACGAGGACGGATTCCTGGTTGGCCTCGAAGAGATCTCCCCGGAGGACGAGGGCTAGGCGTTGTCCGTAGACGGCGGCTCTCGCCTCCGTTAGGGTTTTTATGCCTGCAATCCGACTAACGAAAGGGCATACGTTATGAAGCTCTCCGCACGCAACCAGCTTCCCGGTACCGTGGTTGAGGTCTGTGAGGGTGCCGTCAATGGCATCGTCAAGATTGAGGTCGCTCCTGGCCTGGTCATCTCCTCGTCGATCACGAACGCCGCCATCGAGGAGCTCGGCCTGAGCGTTGGCTCGAAGGCCGTCGCCGTCATCAAGGCTTCCAACGTCATCGTTGGCGTTGAGGACTGATCGCTGTCACGTTGAAGGGCGGCCCCGCAGGTTTTCCTGCGGGGCCGCCCTTTCGTCTGAGGCGCGCGAGGCTACTGTCCGCGCTTGACGGACTCCAGGAGCATGACGGCCACGTCCCGCACCTCCGGGAGCTTCCCGCCCGCTGCGGCCGCGGCGTCCTCGGCCCCCTGGTCGGCGGCGTCGGAGGAGACGAAACCGGCCGATGTGCCCGACGCGGAGCCGAGCATCTGCGAGCAGAAGGGGCAGGCCGTCGCAACGACGTCCGCGCCCGTGGATGCGGCCTCGACGATGCGGGCGTCCGCGATGCGCACTCCTCGCGTCTCCTCGAACCAAGCGTGCGCGCCGCCCGCGCCGCAGCACATCGCGCGGTCGCGGTTGCGCGGCATCTCGACGAGCTCCACGTTCGGTAGGGAGCCCACGAGCTCGCGCGGCGGCTCGTAGACGCGGTTGTGGCGTCCCAGGAAGCATGCGTCGTGGTACGTGACCTTCAGGGGTGCCCCGATCGAGGCAGCGCCGCCCGAAGGCTGCGCCCCGGCCTCACCCGCGGTGTCCTCGGCCGTGGAGGCAGCTGTGGGGGCTACGGGCGTGAGCAGGCCGTCGCGAACCAGGCGGTTGAGGAGCTGCGTGTGGTGGACGACGTCGAAGGAGCCACCCAGCTCCGGGTACTCGCCGGCGATCGTGTTAAAGCAGTGCGCGCAAGACACGACGATCTTCTGGGGCTTGGCCTCCTTAAGCATGTCGATCGCCTGGGCGGCCAGCATCTGGAAGAGCGCCTCGTTGCCGGCGCGGCGGGCCGGGTCACCCGTGCAGGACTCGCCCGAGCCCAGGACCGCGAAGGACACGCCTGCCGTGTGCAGCAGCTCGGCGATGGCGGCGCTGGTCTTCTTCGCCGTGTCGTCATAGGCGCCCGCGCAACCCACCCAGAACAGGTAGTCGACCTGCGAGGCGTCCTCGATGTCCTCGCCGACGACGGGGATGTCGAAGTCCAGCTTCTTCGCCCAGTCCATGCGCTTGCGGGCCGGCTGGTTGTAGGGGTTCGCCTTGGATTCCATGCCGCGGAACGCGCGGCCCAGCTCGCGGGGGAACGCGCCCTCCATGAGGACCTGGTGGCGGCGCAGGTCGAGGATGTGGTCGATGTGCTCGATGTCGACGGGGCACTGATCGACGCAGGCACCGCAGTTCGTGCAGTCCCACAAGACCTCCTCGGAGACGACCTCGGGGACCAGGGGAGCGGTCACCGCGGAGACGCCCTCGGGGCCGGTCGCGCCCGACAGGGACAGGGCGGAGACCAGATCGAAGGAATGCGGCGAGGCCGGCACGCCCTTGTCGAGGAGCAGCTCGCCCTCTTCGAGCTTCTGGGGTCCGGCTTCCTGCTCGACGATCTGCACGTTGGAGGCGGACTCCATGTGGTCCCGCAGTCCCATGATGAGCAGCTTGGGGGACAGGGGCTTTTGCGTGTTCCACGCGGGGCACAGCTCCTGGCAGCGTCCGCACTCGGTGCACGAATACAGGTCCAGGCGTGCCTTCCACGAGAAATCCTCGACCGTGCCGACGCCCAGGACCGCGTCCTCGGGGATAGAGTCGAAGTCATCCTCGCTGGTCACGGGCTTTCCACCGATAAGCATGTGGTCGGCCGGCCCCAGGGACTTCGTGCCGTCGGCGTTTCGGCGCGTGTACAGGTTGAGGATCGCGACGAAGCGGTGCCAGGCGACGCCCATGCCGGTCTGGATGCCGATGACCGTCAGCCAGGTCATGGAGGTGAGGACCTTGAGGGCGCTGA
>ERZ772977.1606-NODE-1606-length-11151-cov-2.965934_pt1 | contig 11151 bp, 4 predicted proteins | sample MGYA00511131_ERZ772977 | MGnify/ENA primary metagenome ERZ772977 (study PRJEB29015, sample SAMEA2737935) | human oral metagenome | biome: human oral; feature: human-associated habitat; material: dental | place: China | collected 2151 ...
TATGGTTGGGGAACGGTAACAGCTGTTCGTAAGGACCTTGGTGCCTTTGTTGACACAGGTTTACCAGGAAAAGATGTGGTCGTCTCTCTTGATGATTTGCCACTCGAAAAAGACCAATGGCCAAAAGTTGGTGACCAACTTTATGTGAAATTAATTATTGACAGAAAAGAGCGGATTTGGGGTCATTTAGCATGGCATGAAGATTTCTGGAATCTTGCAGGCCCTGCTTATGATAACATGCAAAACCAAGATTTACGAGCAATTGTTTATCGAAATAAAGAATCAGGAACATTTGTTTATTTGCCTGACAACAATATGCTAGGATTTATTCATCCAAATGAACGTTTCTCAGTTCCACGTGTCGGTCAAGAACTTCAAGTTCGTGTTATTGGTTTTAGAAAAGAAGACCGTAGTCTAAATCTGTCAGCAAAACCACGTGCTTATGAAATGCTTGATGCTGATAGCCAAATGATTTTAGCTTATCTTCAATCAATGGGCGGGAAAATGGCATTTAATGACAAATCAAATCCAGATGAAATTAAAGCAACTTTTGGAATCTCAAAAGGACAATTCAAAAAAGCGCTTGGTGGTTTGATGAAGGCTAAAAAAATCAAACAAAGTCCAGAGGGAACAGAATTAATCGGAGAATAATTTACTGACAGCTCCTTTAGAAATACTAAGCTTAATTTAAAAGCATTCGTCAGTAAATTCTATCAGTCTTATGACTTATAAAAATTTCTGTCAGTAAAAAAGTAGCTTAATTGGCTACTTTTTTTTGAGCTATGCTATAATATTTCACAAGACAAACAAAGTGAAGGAGAAATAATGGCAACAGAAAGAGCAATATTTGCAGGTGGATGTTTTTGGTGTATGGTTCAACCTTTTGAAGAACGAGAAGGAATCTTATCTGTGATAAGTGGCTATACAGGTGGAAATGTTGAAAATCCAACTTACGAACAAGTAAAAAAACACCTGACTGGTCATACAGAAGCAGTAGAAATTATTTTTGATAAAAAATGGAGATAAGTTATGGTTGATTTTAGAAGTATCTTAGTAGAAAGAATGGAATATAAGGATTCAATATTGTATTTATATTGTAAGACATTTTATAAAGTAGTAGGAAATGATTATTATAGAAAATATGATTATAATGTTTATCACAGAAAAGTTTTAAAATTTAAAAATGTAAAAAGATTTGAATATTATTTAGATGAACAAATTTATAATTTTATTTGTGAATTAAATGATTTACAAGAAGAACTTGGAATAGATTATTTTTCTAAAATATTTTACAAGAGTAAAAAAAGAAATAGGTTATACATTTTTGAAAGAGGCTATTTTGGAGATTTTATTATGATAGAATTTAAAAATAATGAAAAAGAAAAAATAGCAAAAGTTATAGATAAAATAAAAAATGATTATCGATATTTAGATATAAGGATTAGAGATAGTAAAAGAATTTTTAATGATTTGAAAATAGAATCTCATAGTGCTATAACACCTACTATAAAACTTCCTAATATATTTGAACTTGAAGATATAGAACAAAAAATATATAAGACGGTCCTAGATAGATTTTTATCAAACTTCATAAATGAAGAATGTATTGTATTAGAAAAAGAAATGTTAATGAAAGTTGGAGAAGAAAAATTTAGTATTATTGGAAAGACAGTTAAACAATTAGGATATTTAAAATATGAGAAAGAAGAATTCACAGATAAAGTTCCTGATCTTAATGTAGATGATGAGTTTGATATAGACTTTAAAGTAGTTGAAAAAACTACTACAAAACCTCCAAGAATTTCGGAAAGTAATTTATCACAATATTTAAAAAATCCGTTAAGGAAGCTAAATAATATTGAAACTGATGATGAAGAATATAAACACATTCTTGAAGGAATAGAAATAGGAACAGAAGCAACAAGAACTGGGATTATAGAAACAGCTAAAAAGATGGGATATATCTCACAAGAAAAGAATAGCTATAAATTAGAGCCACTAGGCGAAAAAGTAATTGAGATTTTAAATAAATTACAAATAAATCTATATGCTGAAAAATCTATTGAGTTTTCAAAACTATTAAAACAAGTGTATACAGGAGCAAAAACAATAGATGAAGTTATTAATATAACAAGAGAAGAATTAAAAAATATATTTAGTAAGGATATAGAAATTGAAAAAATATCAAAGGATAAAGAAGTTATTGGAATATGTCCTCTATGTAGTGGAAATATATATCAAGGTAGAACTAAAACTGGAAAGGTAAATTACTATTGTGAGAAATATAAAGAAGGATGTAAGTTTACATTATGGGAAAATATAAAATACTATAAGGAAGAGCTAAAAATAACAAAAGATAAGGCAAAGGCTCTTCTTAAAAAGAATGGTAAAGCTAAATTTAAAATAAATAATAAAGAGGAAACATTGAAAATAGAAATTAAAAATCATCAAGGTAATACATATATAAATCTAAAAAAATTTTAAATATAAAGTATGGAATAACCATACCAAAAGGAAGAAAAAGGGTATCCAAGAGGAACAGCTTGGTTGCACTTGTGCAAGTCCCAAAGGGACACCGAAGGTTAAAGGGATCAAGGGGAACACTTGCACGCTAGTTTCTTCCTTTTGAAAAAAGGATAGAAACTTGTAAGCGTGCATTGTAAATCCAATGCTATGTTGAAAAAAGAAAAGATGAATAGGAGGTGTTGAAATGGCAATTTTTCATTTAAGTTTTAGTAATGGCAAAGTAGGAAAAGGTCTTGCTCACTTTAAATATATAATGGGCGAAGATAGATACTCATATAAAGAAAATGAAGTTATTTATGAAAAACATAATATGCCTCCTCACGTATCAGCTAAAGATTTTTGGCAGTCAGCAGATGCTTATGAAAGAGCTAATGGAAGAGTATATAAAGAAATAAGGATAGCTCTTCCTAATGGTTTTAGTAAAAAAGAAAATCAAGATTTATTAAATAAATTTTTAGAAAAAGAATTAGGAAATAACTTTTATTATTCAGCAGTAATTCATGACAAAGATTCATCAGAAGATGAAATTAGAAATGTGCATGCTCATATAATGGTATGTCCTAGAAAAATAGATGGAATAGAAAGAGATACAAAGCAATTTTTTTCAAGATATAATTCTAAAAATATAGAAGAAGGAGGAGCATTAAAAGATCCATATTGGAATAAGAAAGAAACTCTTACACATTTTAGAGAGAGCTGGGAAGAAACTTTAAATAATGCCTTAGAAAAAAAGAATTGGAGAAAAGTATCTTGTAAAAGTTTACAACAACAAAGAGAAGAGGCATTAGAAAAACAGGATTTAGACTTAGTTGACTTTCTAGATAGAGAGCCTATTCAAATAAATAATTATACTTTAAAGAAAGATAAAAAATATTATAACGAACTTGATATAGCAGATTGGGATAACTATATGCACAATAAAAAAGTTAGAGATTTAAAAGAAGAATTGTATAACCTACTTCAAAAGAAAAAAGAACAAGAAATAGAAAGAAGTAATATTTTTAAAAATTTAAAAGATATAAACTCAGCTATAAGAGATTTTAATAAATCAGATGAAGAATTTAAAGATATTTATTCTATTCAAGAAGATATTTTAATGTTAGAAGTTGAAAAGAAACATATAGAACAGGCTATAAATAAAACTGATGAAATAAAAGATCTACAAAAACTGGAAGCTAAAATTTTATCTATAAACCTTTTATTAAAAAATAAAAATGATTCATTAAATAAAGAATTAGAAGAGCTAAAAGTTGGAGATTTATTTGAAAAGAAATATAAGGAATTAAATAAAAAGAATTTTCAAAATGACTATAAAAGATTTTTAGAAACACAAAGTGAAATATCTAAATTAGAAAAAGGAATAGAAGAAAATAAAATTAAATTAGAAAATTCTAAAAAAATTGTTTTAAACATTTTAACTAAAGGAGAGTATTCTAAAATTCTAAGAGAATATAAAAATTCTGAAGAACAGGATGAAATGCTTTTAAAGTTAGAAAAAAGATTTTCAAGAGGAAATAATAAGAACTTGTATATAAGAACAAAATATAACTTAGAGAAAAAATATAAAGAGCTAATAAATGCTAAGACTATGGAGTTAGAAAAGAAAAAAGTTTTAAATAATATTTTAGAGGGAAAACTAGATTTTAAAGATAAGAATAATTTAATTATTGAAACAATAAATTCTCTTCAAAAGGATATAGCTAATATCAATAATCAAATAGAAAAAAGGGAGCTTCAAATAAAATCCTTAGAAAAAGTTAATATTCAAGTAAAAATTTATGATGAGATAAGCAAAGGAGAATTTTCTAAAATAACAAAACAATTTGAGGTTAATGAGAAAGAAATTGATAAATTAAATGAACAACTTAAAAATGTAAATACTTTTAATTTTATTTTAAAAAATAAGATAAAAGCAGAAATAGAAAAATTAGAAAAAGAAAATTCAAGTTTTGCAATTAAATATGAGGAAATAAAAAAATCTATAACTAATGAAAAATTTAATTCTTTAAAAGAAGAATATCTACATAAAATTGAAAATGGAATAAAGACATATAGAAAAGAAATTAATAATTTAAAGAATGAAAGACAACATATTAATTATGCACTAAGAAAAAGTAAAGATTTGTTATTTAAGACAAGTAAATCTAATATTCCTAGTATAAAGAATTTTATTGAAAATCATAACAGATATAAGGCAAATTTAGGAGAAGTTTTAAGAACTAATATAAATATTAGATGGTCAGAAGATGAATTAGAAAAACAAATGAGAAAAGAAATGGATTTCTCTATATAAGATGAAAGGAGGGTTTATGTATATTCAAAAATGGGAACAAAAAGCTATTTTTAAAAAATTTCAAGATAATATTTTAGTTGAGAATGATGATTTTATTCGTTTATTAAAAGTAATTGGTAATAACCATAAATATGATTTAAGAACTCAAATGTCTATTGCAACTTTTAAAGATACCTCAACAGCTTGTGCAGATTTTAATTTTTGGAATAATAAGGCAAATAGATTTATTAGAAAGTATGAGGTAGGAATACCTGTATTTAACCAAGATGAAGAGATAACAGGATATATATTTGATGTATCACAAACAGTAAAAACAAAATATACTAATGATAATATAGTTCGTTGGGAGCTTAATAATGAAAGTATTTTAGATAATATTATTGAGCTAGATAAAGATTTAAGCACAAGTGAAAAGATTGATTTAATAATTAAAGAGAATATTAAAGAATATTCACAAGTTATGCAAGAGAATGAACTTAAATTTATAGAAGAATCTTTAAAGATTTCCATAAAGGAAAGATTAAAAATTCCTTATGAAATTAATAGTGAAATAGTTGAGTTTAGAAAAGATTTTAGTGAGAATACATATAAGTTTTTAGATATAGTAAATAATATAAATAAAGATATACTAAATGAGATAAGTAAAGAAATAAGGAGGAATGAGAATGAAAAAAGTAGTATTAGAAGAGAGAGAATTTTATCAAGAAATTATAGAGGACAAGGAAGTCTATATAGCCATAAGTCCAATGAATTTTTACGAGAGGCAGGGAGGGAAATATACAATAGAAACTTTGGATGGACAGAAAATTCTGCTTCCAGAGGGGATAGAAGTAATAGACCTAGACAAGATATTAGAAATGGAAGAAATCAAATATTGGGGGAGAGAAAGAGTCAGATACCTAGAAGAAGAGAAACCACAATTATTGAAAGAGCTAATGACAACCAAAGAGTTGATACCACACTTGATAATGATACAGGAAGAAGTGGAGAAATTCATAGAGATAGAGAAACCAAAAATGATGAAATCTTGGGGAATAACAGAGGAACACCAATCTTTAATGAACAACTTTCAATCTTCTCTCAAGGAAATAATCTATCAAGAGATAATTCAAAGATAGTTTTTAGAGAGGGAATGAAAGTTCTATACAAAGAAAAAGAATTTAAAATAACAAATTTAGATACTATAAGTGAAGATTTAAAAACAATTACAATTAAGGGAATAAATACTGTTGGAGAATATATACCAATTCAGGTTTCGGAAACTATATCATATAGAAATGATGACGACTTATTAAATATACTAACTATCTTAGAAGAAAAGAATTTTAATATTACAGATGAGATTGTTCCTGAAAAATTAACTCCTAGTGAAAGGCTAAATAATAATATAGAAGCTATTAAAACTTTAAAATTATTAGAAAAAGAAAATAGAAATGCAACTTATGAAGAACAAATAATACTTTCTAAATATATAGGTTGGGGAGGTTTAGCTGATACCTTTAATGAGAGTAAATCTGGACAATGGGAAGAAGCAAGAAAGTTTTTAAAAGAGAATCTAACTACTGATGAATATAATAAAGCAATGGAGAGTACCTTAACAGCTTTCTATACTCCAAAAGTTGTAATTGATAATATTTACACAAAGCTAATAGAATTTGGCTTTAAAGAAGGAAGAATTCTTGAGCCAAGTTGTGCAGTAGGTAACTTTATAGGAAACTTGCCAAAAGAATTAGCCAGTAGTCAAGTATATGGTATAGAGCTAGATAGTATTAGTGGAAATATTGCAAAACAGTTATATCCTCAAAGTGAAATACAAGTAAAAGGATTTGAAGAAACCAATTTTAGCAACAATTTCTTTGATATTGCTATTGGAAATGTACCATTTGGAAATTTTAAAATACTTGATAGAGAATATGATAAATATAATTTTTTAATTCACGATTATTTTTTTGCTAAAACTATTGATAAAGTAAAAAGTGGAGGGATTATTGCTTTTATTACTTCATCAGGAACACTTGATAAAAAAGATAATTCTGTTAGAAAGTATTTGAGGGAGAGATGTGAGCTTTTAGGTGCTGTAAGACTTCCTAATAGTGTATTTAAAGGTGTAGCAGGAACAGAAGTTACTTCAGATATATTATTTTTAAAGAAAAGAGATAAAATTCAAGAATTAGATAATGAAATCTGGTATGAAATTGCCGAAGATAAAAATGGGCTGAAATACAATAGATATTTTGTAGATAATCCAGAAATGATTATTGGAGAAATGAAAGAAGTTAGTGGTCCTTTTGGAATGACCTTAACTTGTTCTTTGGAAGATATAAACTTTGAAGAAAGATTAAAAAATGCATTAGGAAATATAAAGGGAGAATTTACAGTAACATTAGAAAAAGAAGAGCCTAAAACTATAACTTTATCTGATGAAGATATTAGAAATTTCTCTTATGTTGCAAAAGATAATAAAATTTATTTTAAAGAAAATAATGAGTTACTATTACAAGAATTTTCACAAAAAGATATTAGAAAAATTGAAAAATATATAGAGCTATCACAAACTTTAAGAAATGTTATTCAAATTCAAAAAGAAGATATAACAGATGAAAGATTAGCTAAGGAGCAAGAAAAATTAAATAATATATATGATGATTTCTTTAATAGATATGGATCTCTAAACTCTTATGCAAATAGTAAAATACTTCGTGAAGATTCTACCTATCCTCTTTTATCAGCTACTGAGGTTTTAGATGAACAAGGTAATTTTAAAAGAAAAGGAGATATATTTTTCAAAAGAACTATTAAAAAACCAGTAGCTATTGAAAAAGTAGATACTCCACAAGAAGCACTAATTTTAAGTATTTCTCAAAAGGGAAAAGTTGATCTTGAATATATGGAAAGTCTAACAAATATAGATAAATCGGATATTATTAATGATTTAAAAGGTCAGATATTTCTTGATATAAAATTAAATAATGAAAATATAGTAGATATTAGAAAAGATGCTCCTAATGCATTTAAATATATTACAAAAGATGAATATTTAAGTGGAAATATTTTAAATAAAATAAAAGATATAGAAAGATATGAGGAAATCTTATTTAACCTACCTGATGAATATCAAATAAATTTAGAACTACTTAATTATCAAAAGAAAGAACTAGAAAAAGTTATGCCAAAGCCATTAGAGGCAAGTGAGATAAATATAAGACTTGGATCAACTTGGATACCTCCTGAATATATTAAGGATTTTATAAGGGAAACTTTAAAAACGTTGCCTTATGTAACATATAGAATAGAAGTTAATTATTCAGAATATAATTCAGAGTGGAATATAAAGGGAAAAAGTGTTGATAGTACAAATCCTCTATCAAATATGACTTATGGAACAGATAGAGTTAATGCCTATAAATTAATTGAAGATAGTTTAAATTTAAGAGATACTAGAGTTTTTGATTATGTTCTTGATGAAGAAGGTAAAAAAGTAGCTGTACTTAATAAGAAAGAAACAATGCTTGCAGGACAAAAACAAGACTTATTAAAAGAAGAATTTAAAAACTGGATATTTAAAGAGCCCCAAAGAAGAAATGATTTAGTTAAAATATATAATGAAAGATTTAATGCTATAAGGCTTAGAGAATATGATGGTTCTAATTTAACTTTTGATGGAATAAATCCTGAAATACAACTAAGACCTCATCAGTTAAATGCTATTGCAAGAACTTTATATGGAGGTAATACACTTCTTGCTCATGTGGTAGGAGCTGGAAAAACGTTTGAAATGGTTGCAAGTGCAATGGAAAGTAAAAGACTAGGATTATGTAATAAATCTTTGTTTGTTGTTCCTAATCACCTGACAGAACAAATAGGAAGAGAGTTTATGCAACTATATCCTGGTGCTAATATTATGGTTGCTAAAAAGAAAGACTTTGAGCCTAATAATAGAAAGAAATTTATTGGAAGAATAGCAACAGGAGAATATGATGCAATAATAATAGGACATAGTCAGTTTGAAAAAATACCAATGAGTAAAGATTATCAGGAAAGACATCTTAGAGAAGAGATAAATGATATTATAGTCAATATTAAGAAATTAAAAGAAGAAAATGACCAAAAATTTACTGTAAAGCAATTAGAGATGACTAGAAAGAAATTAGAAACTAAATTAAAAAAACTAAATGATGACTTTAAAAAAGATAATGTTATTAACTTTGAAGATTTAGGTATAGATAAACTCTATGTTGATGAGGCTCATTCATTTAAAAATCTATATCTTTTCACAAAGATGAGAAATGTGGCAGGAATAGGACAAACAGAAGCACTTAAAAGTAGTGATATGTTTATGAAATGTAGATATATGGATGAGATAACAGGAGGTAAAGGAATTGTCTTTGCGACAGGAACACCAGTATCTAATTCAATGTCTGAATTATACACTATGCAAAGATATTTACAATTTGAAGATTTAAAGAAACTAGGATTACATCATTTTGATAGTTGGGCTTCCACTTTTGGAGAAACAACAGCAGCAATGGAATTATCACCAGAAGGAAAGGGATATAGAGTTAAAACAAGATTTTCTAAATTCTATAACCTACCAGAGCTTATGACACAAGTAAAACAATTTGCAGATATTCAAACAGCAGATATGCTTAATCTTCCTACACCAGAAGTAGAATACAAAAAAATCTTAACAAAACCTACTCCTGAACAAAAAGAAATTTTAGAAAGTTTAAGTGAAAGAGCTGAATTAGTAAGAAATAAAGAGGTAGAGCCAACGGAAGATAATATGCTTAAAATCACGAATGATGGTAAGAAATTAGCCTTAGACCAAAGACTTATAGATGAAATGTTCCCTGATGATCTAAATAGTAAAGTTAATGCCTGTGTGAATAATATTTTTGAAATATGGGAAAAGACAAAAGAAAATAAGTCAACACAATTAGTATTTTCAGATATGTCCACTCCAAAGGGAAATAATGAATTTAATATATATGATGATATTAAGAAGAAATTAATAGCAAGAGGGATTTCTGAAAAAAAAATAGCCTTTATCCATAGTGCAGGGAATGAGCAACAAAAAGATGAAATGTTTGCAAAAGTACGAAGTGGAGATATACGAATTTTACTTGGCTCGACTCAAAAGATGGGGGCGGGAACTAATGTGCAAACAAAACTTATTGCTCTTCATGATTTAGATGTTCCCTGGCGACCATCTGATTTAGAACAAAGAGCTGGAAGAATTGTAAGGCAAGGAAATGAGAATGAAAAAGTTGAAGTATATAGATATGTTACAGAATCAACATTTGATGCATATTTATGGCAAACAATAGAAAACAAACAGAAATTTATATCTCAAGTTATGACTTCAAAAACCCCTGTTCGTGTGGCAGAGGATGTGGATGAGAGCTCACTAAGTTATGCTGAGATAAAGGCTCTTGCTACTGGAAATCCTTTAATAAAAGAGAAAATGGACCTTGATTTAGAAGTAAACAAATTATCTATGTTAGAAGCAAATTATAAAAGTAACTTATATAGCCTAGAAGATAAAATTTTAAATCATTTTCCACAAAAAATAGAAGAAGAGGAAAGAGTAATAAATAATATGAAAGTTGATATTGATAGAGTTGAAATACGACCTGATACAGAGAATAGGTTTACCTCTATTATTTTAAATGGAGAGAAAATAACTGACAAAAAAGTTGCAGGAGCTAGTCTTTTAATGGCTATGAGTTCTTTAAAAACTGATACTCCAACTAAAATAGGAGAATACAGAGGTTTTACACTATATTCATACTATGATACTTTTTCTAAGGTTTATAAGGGAATTTTAGAATACAAAGGAAAACATTTTACTGACTTTGGAAATGATTCTCTGGGAAATATCCAAAGATTAGATAATTTATTGGATAAGATACCAGATAGATTAAAAGATAGAGAGACAAAACTACAAGAGATAAAGGAAAATTTTGAAAGAGCAAAAGAAGAGGTAAAAAGACCATTTGAAAAAGCTGATATATTAAAAGAAAAAAAGAGTAGATTAAATGAACTTAATAAGCTACTTAATATTGGAGAAAATATAAAAACTAATACTTGGAATAAGAGAAAACAAGAATTAAGTATAGCAGATTAAAGGAAAGGTGATAATATGGAACAAAACTATGATGAAAAGATAAAAGAAGTTAAAAGTAGTTTAAATAAGCTAGAGAGTAAAAAGAATAAAACAAATTCCTTAACAAGAAAAGAAAGAGCAGCTCATTTAATACAGAAAGGAGCATTATTAGAAATAGCTAGAATAGATGATGTAGACAGTGAGACACTATTAGGTTATTTCCTAT
>ERZ772977.1607-NODE-1607-length-11126-cov-8.022130_pt1 | contig 11126 bp, 10 predicted proteins | sample MGYA00511131_ERZ772977 | MGnify/ENA primary metagenome ERZ772977 (study PRJEB29015, sample SAMEA2737935) | human oral metagenome | biome: human oral; feature: human-associated habitat; material: dental | place: China | collected 2151 ...
TCTACTCCCTGGGGGCGGTGATGTACGAGTGCGTCTCCGAACGGCCGCCATTCGTGGCGGACACGGCGGCCGCGCTCCTGCTGGAGATCACCCGCGGCGACTACCCGCCGCCCTCCTGCGTGGGGGAGCTCGGGGACCTCATCGTGCAGATGCTGGACCCCGACCCGCATCAGCGTCCCACCGCGCAGGACCTGCTGACGACACTGGCGTCGATCCACGCGAGCATCACGCGCCAGGCGGCCGAGCGCGCCGGGACCGAGGCGGCTGCCGCCGACGGCGGTGACGAGGCCTCGTCGGCGGAGCCGCCCGGGGCGGCTCCGCCGCAGGCCGCCCAGCCCTCTCCGGCGCAGCTCGCCGAGCGCGGGGCGGACGGAGGAGAGCATCGGCCGAAGAGGACGGGGCGAAAGTCGAGGAAGGCGCGCAGGGGGGCCCTGAAGGATGAGCTGATGACCGTTCTTGCCAGCTTCTCCTTCATCGCGTGCCTCCTGCTTCCGCTGGCCCTGGTCATCCCTCTCCTCATCGGGAGCGTCGAACGATCAATCGCCGTGGTCTTTGTCTACGTGTGGTACTCCTCCGGATTCCTCTCGCTCTTGGCTCAGGCTCCGCTTCTGGGGGTCTTCGACAGACTCGGCAGGCGCTACCTGCTCCGCAGCTCGGTCGGTGTGGCGATGAACTGGTTCGCGTGCAGCATGCTGTCCTACTTCGTATCCAGCCACCTGCTGCTGTTCGCCTCCGGTCGTTTCGACATCCCGGCCTCGCTTCACGACGGCCTGGGCCTGCCCGACTCGTTCCACGAGATCCTTGCGCTCAATATCAAGTCCTCGAGCATCCTGTGGTCGGCCGCGTCGATCATCACCCTGATCGTCTTCCTGATCATCATCGCCTTCGCGTGGGTGAGGCGCCGGGGCTCTTCTCGTTGATCCGCTGGCGCGGCGTCTGCCCCGCGAACCACCGGCGCGCGGGTCCCGGGGCCGCTGGAATGGTCAGTCCCAGGAGCAGCGGCGCGCCGAGGACGAGAGAGGTTCGGCACCGGCATGGCCTGGGAGCCGAACAGCGGATCGATCTCGGCGGGCAGCACCCCGAGGGCGATGAGGGCGCAGACCGCGATGAGCGGGCCCGCCACCAGAAGTTCCCGCGCCTCGCCGTTGCGGGGGAGCAGAACCCCGACGACTCCGACCAGCGCCTCCGCCGGGGAGATCAGGGAGACGGCCAGCGGAATCGTCGGGTGCGGGGAGATGCTGGTGATCGAGCCGGCGCTGCCCCACGGGCCCAGCAGCGGTTCCGGCGATCTCCGCGCCGGGGAGCAGGGATGAGCACGGCGTTGGTGACCGGTCGTGCCACCAGTGCGATGCACACGTCCGCGGCGAGCGTGATCGAGGCGGGACGGCCGTCAAGACTCCGGTTGGCCTGGGCGGCCGCGATCACGGGATCACGGTGGGAACCGGCGCGATGACCGGCTGGACCCGTAGGACGGGTACGCGGGCTGAGAGTCCTCCGAGGGAGGCCGGGGTGAGCTCACGGGCTCACCGAATCTCATGACAGTGGGAGCAGTCCAGGATAGAACGCCCCAGCGGGCGTCGAGGCGACCGCCTCCGTTTGAGCGGGGGGCCGGGGCCGGCTCCGGCCCCCCCGCCGTGGAGGGGAACGACCCTGAGTGTGAGGATCGACATATCACGGGCCGGTGTCTATGCTGCGGTGCGCAGAACGTGCGCGGAGCGCGAGGGCGCCGTCGGTGCCGGCCGTCCTCAGGACTCGCAGATGAATGGAGAGCACATGATCTGGTTCAAACGCATCCTCGCGTCGGTGCTGGCCCTCGGCCTCCTCGGCAGCCTGGCGGCGCGGGCGCAACGTCCGGCACCGGGCTACTCCGTCGATCCGTATTCCACGGCAGGAGCCATCGTGGGGCGGATCCTCATCCTGGCGCTCATCGTCTGGCTGTTCGTGAGCGCCCAGCGCGCAGCCAACCGCAAGCACGGCCAGAGGCGGCGGGCCGTGGGCGGCGCAGTGCCCGGTGGACTCACCGACGGCGCGAGCGATCCGGGCCGGCCGGACCTCGCCGCGGCGGGCGGTCCCGAGGCCCCCCGCACTCAGGCGCACGATGCGGGAGCCGGGCCCCGGCCCTGAGACGGCCCGGGCGACGGCGCTCACAGCCCCTGGGCGCGCAGCTCCCTCATGGCCCTCGCCCGGTTCCTGCGGTCGAGGCGGTCCAGGTACAGGCGCCCCTCGAGGTGGTCGCACTCGTGCTGGATGCAGCGGCCCATGAGCTCCTCTCCCTCGACGACCACCTCTCTGCCGTCCAGGTCGATGCCGACGGCCCGGGCGTACCACGCGCGCCTGGTCGGGTACCACAGGCCCGGTACGGACAGACAGCCCTCGTCGCCGTCCTGGTACTCGTCGAGGTCGAGCTCGTCGATCCTCGGGTTGAGGATGTAGCCGATCTGGCCGTCGATGTTCCAGGAGAAGGCGCGCGCCCCCACGCCGATCTGGTTGGCGGCCAGCCCCGCGCGACCCTCCTCATCGACCGTCTCGAGCAGGTCCTCGACGAGCGCTCTGACGGAGTCGTCGATGTCCGTGATCCACTCGCACTGCGTGCGCAGGACGGGGTCGCCGATAATGCGGATGTCGCGGTATGCCATGGGCTCATCCTCGCACGAGGACCCCGCCGTAACCGCTTCGCGCGTGCGCGAAGCGGGAGGCGGTCGGCCGGGTAGCCTGCGGCCATGCGTCTGCTCCGCCGTCGTCCCGCCAGCGCCGCCCTGCCCTCCCGTCTGGCCGCGCTGGTCCCCGGCCGCGAGCGCGTGCTGGGCGCCGTTCCCCTTGATGAGGGCGGGCGGTGCTGGGCCGCGGCCACCGCTGAGCACCTGGTGATCCTCGACGACGACGGCGTCGACGCCCGCCACGGCTGGGACTGCGTGACTCACGGGAGCTGGGACGCCCGGGAGCGCGTCTTCACCCTCGAGCTCCTCCACGACGGCGAGCCGCTGGTGCTGGCCGTGCCCGAGCGGGTCGTCGGTGCCGGGCGGGGGAGCGGGCTGACCGTCGATGAGAGGACCTTCGCCGTCGCCCTGCGGCAGCGCGTCGACGCGGCCATCGTCCACCACGCCACCGACACGCTGCCCAGCGGTCGGTGCGCCACGGCCAGCGTGCGCCGCCGGTCCGACGGCTCCCTCTACTCGATCACCGACCCGCCGCCCGGCGGGGACGGCGAGGGCCGAGCGCTCGACGCCGACGACGTCGACGCCCTCCTCGCCCTGGAGCGCCGCGTCCGCGACGGTGTGGGGCTGCCCACACCCTGACCTATGCGCGCAATCGCACTGAGTGCGGTCCGGACACCGATTCGACGCGGTGGGGAGGGGTTGCTAGAGTTCACCTCGCGCCAAGTGCCAGTCCCGCGTAGCTCAACGGCAGAGCATCCGACTGTTAATCGGACGGTTATTGGTTCGAGTCCAATCGCGGGAGCGCTCCGAAGCCCGGTCTCAGGCCGGGCTTCTCCCGTCTGCGCGCCCACCGGTTCGCGGCCGGTGGCGTGACGCCACGCGCATGGCGGGAATCCTGCATGTTCCCGCCATCAGCGTGTTCTAACCGTTACGATCGGGCCGATGACCGCTACGCCAACACCCGAAGCCCCTGCCGCTCCGATCACTGAGAACTCGGCCCACGCAGGTCCGGACCGCCCCCCGTCGGATGGTCCTGACCGTTTCGACGAGGGCCGCAGGCTCGTCATCGCCTCCGCCCATGGGGCGCAGGACGCCGACGAGTGGGTCGCCCGCGCCCAGAGCGCGGGCGTGACCGTCATGCGCCTGACCGACGTCGTCGAGACCGGTCTCGAGGACTGTCTGAGCGATCCCGGTGCCAGGTACGAGGAGATGGACTCCAGAGCGCGCGCCGCCGTGGACGCGGGCATGGGGGTCGTCCTGGACCTGTCCTTCATCCGGGACGCGGCGGTCCGGGCCGGCCGCAACCCCTACCGCGCAGACTTCGACTGGGAGCCCTACATCGCCTCGCTGCTCACGCGCCCGTTCCCCGCCGGGGGCACCTACGGCACCAGCGAGCACGTCGTCTACATCTCCCTGCCCGGCGAGCCCCGTGTCGACTGGGGCGAGGACCCCAATGGGAGGGCGGAGAGCGCCGAGGACCTCATCGCCTTCTACCAGCGCCTGGCCCGACTGGTGCGGCGGGCCGCCGTGGACCGGCCCCTGGCCGCCGCGGGCTTCATCCACCACACCGCCGACGGCAACGGCACCGACGCCGGCCTCGATATCACGGCCGTCTACAGCCTGGTCGAGGTCGACGTGTGCACGACCCACGCCTACGACCAGGACTCCCTCGACGCCCTGCTGATGCTCGCCCGCTACGCTCACGCGCTCGGCAAGCCGTTCATCCTGGAGGAGATGGGACGCGACGCCCAGGAGCGCCCCGAGGACGAGATGGCCGACTGGCTCGCCCGTCTGCAGAAGGCGTGCGCGACCGCCGGTGTCGACGGCATTGGCGTCTGGGACATCGAGCAGAGCCGCGGTTTCGACGTCCGGCCACCGCAGTACCCCCTGACCGCCGCCGCCGTGCGACGCATGGTTGACGCCGTGATACCCGAGGGCATCGACGTCCAGGAGGACCCGGTGACCCATGGCGAGCACGCCGCCACGCCCGACGAGGCCGTGCTGCCGGACGCGCTTGCCGGGGGGAGCGCCGGCAGCGGCGACGAGGCTGTCGACACGGCGGCGGAGGCGGTCGCCGAGGAGCGCCCTCCCGGCCAGGAGGAGACCTCCGCCGATCAGCGCGGGACCGACGCCTCGCTCCTCGGACCGGAGGGTGCGCAGGAGGAGGGGGCCCTCCAGGACGCGCTTGCGGAGCCTGCGGCCGCCGAGGTCGCGACGGCGGGCGACGGGGACGGCGACACCCTCACCGCGTCGGGTGCCGACGGGGCCGTTGGCCCGCCGGAAGCCGCCGGCGTTCACGGGGCCGCCACCGGGGACGAGCCCGACGCCGCGGACGCCGGATGGGGAACCGGAGCGGAGCCCGACGGCGACACCGACGCGACCCGCGAGACCCCGGCAGTCCGGGCGCCCGACCTTCAGGCGCTCCACGCCCTGATCGACGTCGGATCCGTGCCGGTGCCCGAGGTCGTCGCCGACGAGGGCGCGCTCGACCAGGGTGAGGATGCCATCTGGCAGAGCATGATGGCGCCTGGTCCTGCGCCCGGCGAGGACCAGGGCGAGGATGGCCAGGACGAGCACGACGTCGCCGACGAGAGCGGTACCGGGGACGGCGGGACGGCCTCTGACGCTGAGGATGCGGGTGCCGGCGCGGCGGAGGACGATGATGAGAACGACGAGGGTGATGAGGACGGTGAGGACGCTCTGCGCCTCGCCTCGCTGGGCGTCGAGCTCGACGACGAGGAGGACGCTGCGGATGATGAGGCGCCGCGCCGTGCCTGGGACGACCTTCCGCCGCTGAGCTGACGGCGTTGAGCGGGCCCCTGGGCGGGAGCCGCGGGAGCCCCCGGACGCCCGATGAGCGCTACGCGTCGTGGGGCCCAGTCGTGGGACTCACGGCGTGGAGCGCGCGCCCTCCTGGACCCGGCCGGCATCGTCTGGCACTATGGTCCAGCACGCCGCGTGCACCACGCTGGGCTCCGGGACGTGTCGAGACCGTTGGGGAAGGCGAATCTCGAAACGACCAGGAGGCGATCCATCGTGAACGGTGCTTTCACCCGCGGTGTACTTTTCGTGCACTCTGCGCCCCGAGCGCTGTGCCCGCACATTGAGTGGGCGGCCGCCGAGGTTCTCGGCGCCCGCGTCCATCTCGACTGGACCGAGCAGGCCGCTGCTCCGGGGATGATGCGCGCCGAGACGAGCTGGGTCGGCCAGGTCGGCACCGGTGCGCGGCTGACGAGCGCCCTGCGCGGCTGGGCGAACCTTCGCTACGAGGTCACCGAGGAGGCCTCGCCGGGCAATGACGGCGGCCGCTGGTCGCACACCCCCGACCTCGGGATCTTCCACGCCCAGACGGACGTGCACGGCAATGTCGTCGTCCCCGAGGACCGCATCCGCGCCGCTCTTCTTCACGCCGACGAGCCCGCCGTCATGCGCCGCCAGCTCGATCTGGCCGTGGGGCAGGCCTGGGACGACGAGCTCGAGCCCTTCCGCTACGCGGGCGCCGGCGCACCGATCCGCTGGCTTCACAGGGTGGGGTGAGCGCGCCCCCGATCGTGCGGGATTCGACGATGTCGGGCTCGGCGGCCACCTGGCGTGGTCGTCGGGCCCGATCTCGGCCCGGGTCCGGGAGTCACCGGGCGAAGACGAGGGCGACGTTGTGGCCGCCGAAGCCGAAGGAGGTGCTCACCGCCGTCTCGAGGCCGGGCGCCTGGCGGCCCTGGGGCTCCACCACGTCCAGCCCGAGCCCGGCGATGACGGGATCGATGCCCCCCGGCTGGAGCGTGGGGGGCATCCACCCGTCGCGCAGGGCCATGACCGTCAGGACCGCCTCCAGGGCGCCGGCGCCCCCGAGGAGGTGACCGCTGGCCGACTTGGTGGCCGACACCGGCGCGCCGGGAAGCGTGCGGGCCAGGACCTCCGCCTCGACCCGGTCCCCGACAGGGGTGGATGTCGCGTGTGCATTGACGAGCCCAATCTGGTCGGCCTGGATGCCGGCCCGCTCCAGGGCCAGGCGCAGCGCCCGCTCCTGCTGGGCTCCGCTGGGCTCGGGCCGGGCGGTGTCGAAGGCGTCCGCCGTGACCGCGGAGCCGGACAGGACGGCGAGGATCCGGGCTCCCCTCGCCGCCGCATGCGTCACCGATTCGAGGACGAGCGCGCCGGCGCCCTCGCCGAGCACGAATCCATCGCGGTCCGCGGCGAAGGGGCGCGAGGCCGCCGTGGGCTCGTCATTGCGCGTCGATAGGGCCCGCATGGCCGCGAATGCCGCCATCGTCAGGGGGTGCAGCGCCGCGTCGGTCCCGCCGGCCACGACCACGTCGGCGCGTCCCAGGGCGATGAGATCCGCCCCGTGGGCGATGGCCTCCGCCCCGGAGGCGCAGGCCGCCACCGGTGAGTGGACGCCGGCACGGGCTCCGAGCTCGATGCCGATGCTCGCGGCGGGCGCGTTGGGCATGAGGGCGGGGACGGCGGTGGGCGCGACCCGCCGCGGGCCGCGCTCCCGCAGGGCGTCCCAGGCCTCCATGACAGACAGCACCGGCCCCATTCCCGGAGCGATCGAGACGGCCAGCCGCTCGCCGCCGACCCGTGGAGAACCGGCCTGCGCCCACGCCTCGCGCGCCGCCAGCAGGGCGCACTGGCTGGCGCGGTCCAGACGGCGGAGCTCCTTGGGACTCAGCTGCTGCGCGGGGTCCGCGGCCAGCGGCGCCGCGATCATGACGGGCAGCTCGAAGCCCTGCGTCCACGAGCCGTTGAGCCTGCGCACCGCGCACCGCGACCGTCGCAGCGCCGACCACGTGGAGGCGACGTCGCCGCCCAGGGGATTGGTGGTGCCCAGTCCGGTGACCACAGCCATGCGCGGGTCGAGCCCGGCGCCGCCCTCGGGGGAGACGGCGAGGAACTCGCGGGCCAGGGACGCCGAGATCGCTGCCGACAGACCCATCTCAGCCCTTCTGGCCGGCTACGAGGTCAGCCAGGGCGCCGACTGTCGGAAGCGTGGGGATCGCGGAGTCGTCCAGGACGACTCCGAAGCGCTCCTCGACCTCGGTCGCGATCGTGAGCAGACCGAGGGAGTCGATGTCGAGGTCGTCGGCGAATCGCGACCCGCGGTTGATCGCGGAGGCCTCAACGCCTGCCTCCTTGGCGGTGATCTCAGCAACAGCGGTGAGAATGTCGGTGGTCTCCTCAGCCATGAGGACCTCCTTCGGATCGGGTTCGGCGGCGCGTCGCCGCCTGACTGGACTCATTGTCACCCACCGGTGCGCGTCTCAGCGAGTCCTCCTCCTTCACGGGCGGGAGCCCCTCCGCCCGGACCCGGATCCCGGCCCGGGCGCAGCCGCCGTCGGCGGCTCTACTCCACGATCCCCCCGGACAGCCGGCCCACGATCACCGCCATGTGGAGCATGAGGCCGTCACGGGGGTCGGTGGCGTCCCACCCGACCTGCTCGGTGACGCGGCCCAGGCGGTAGCGGACCGTGTTGGCGTGCACGAACAGGGTGCGGGCGGTGGCCTCCAGGCTCCCGCCCAGCGCCAGGTAGGTGGCCACCGTCTCCTCGAAGGGCGAGCCCATGGCGTGCAGGGGCTGGCCCACAAGAGCGGTGATCTGATCGGCGGCCAGCTTGTCGCCGGCGAGAAGCCGTTCGGGGAGCAGCTCATCGGCATGGACCGGGTTGGGCGCCTCGGCCCAGCCGGGCAGGGCCCGCAGTCCCGCGAGCGCCGAGCGCAGAGAACGGCCGGCCTGGGCGATACCTGCCACGACAGGGCCGACGACGGCAACGCCGTCGAGCTTGCCCGCCACCTTCAGGGCCACCTTGTCGATGGCGCGCTCGGGGTCCTGCTCCCTGTCCTTCAGCGGTCGTGCGCCCGGCGTTGTCGGGGGGCCGCCCAGGATCACGATGACGGAGTCCCCCCGCACCGAGACCAGGCTGTCGGTGGTGGCCTGCCGGCAGGTGTGCCGCAGGTGCGAGCTGGCCATGGCGTCCAGGCCCGTGCGGGCGGCGATGGCCACTACGGGCCCGGTGCCGCGCCAGCCCGCGGTACCTGCGCGGCTGGCGGCGTCGGCGGGGGAGTCGTGGAGCATGGCGTCCACGGCGACGGACTCCAGGCGCGCGTCCCAGGCCCCGCGGGCCTCGGCGGCGTGCGCGTAGACCTCGGCGGCGGCGAAGCCGACATCGCGGCCGAAGGTGAGCACCAGGATGCGCACCGCGTTGTAGTCCTCGGCGGGAACCATCTGGGGGGCCTCGTCGACGACGACGTCCAGGACGGTGCGCACCAGGGCCAGGGTCTGGTCCAGCGTGATGGTTCCGGTCAGCGCGGCGGGCGCCACATTGAAGATCCGCGACGGCGAGGTGGCCGTGCTCGGCGTCTCGACGGAGTCCACGAACATGGTCACGCCCAGACGCGCCACGGACTCGATCTGGCGCCTGGGCACCTCGGGCAGTGTGCGGTACCACGGGTGCGCGGCGCTGATGCGATCAAGCGAGTGCTCGATGATCGTGTTCTGCGCCTGCCTCAGGGAAGCCACTGCAGGGGTGCTGAGCTCGTCCATACTGCGGATGGTACCGACACCCCTTCCCCGCGGGTGCGGCTCCTCTCCCAGGGCCGAACCGGGCTGTCGCGGGGCCTGGTGCGCCGGAGGCCGTCGAGGACGGTGCCGACCGCCTTGCTGCGAACCTGCCGGTGGGCATGATGACATCCCGTCGTCTCGGGCTGCGCCGAGTAGTGTTAGGTATGGCACGAGCGCGTGGCGGCCTCCCCGCCGGGGCCCGGCCGGCGCGGGCAGTGCCGACCGGTGACGATCAGTGACGATCGATGATGATGGACGGCGAACCCGCCGAGTCAGGAGCGACGATGACACAAGCCACTCGCACTGAGGAGGACCTCCTCGGAGCGCGCGAGGTTCCGCTGGAGGCCTACTGGGGAATCCATACGCTGCGCGCCACCGAGAACTACCGCCTCTCCGGAGCCGTGATCGGTGACGAGCCGAGCTTCGTGCGCGGCATGGTCCAGGTCAAGAAGGCGTCCGCCCTGGCCAACCGCGAGCTGGGCACCCTCACGCCGGAGGTCGCCGACGCGATCGTGTGGGCGTGCGACCAGATCCTGAGGGCGGACCGCTGCCTCGACCAGTTCCCCATCGACGTCTTCCAGGGCGGGGCGGGAACGAGCGTCAACATGAACACCAACGAGGTGGTGGCCAACCTCGCCCTGGAGCACCTGGGGTACGCCAAGGGCCGTTACGACATCGTCCACCCCAATGACCACGTCAACAAGTCCCAGTCGACCAACGACGCCTACCCCACGGGATTCCGCCTGGGCCTGTACGCGGCGGTGCAGCAGCTCGAGGCCGAGCTATGCGAGCTCATCGACGCCTTCCTGAGCAAGTCCCGCCAGTTCGCCGACGTGCTCAAGATGGGGCGCACCCAGCTGCAGGACGCCGTGCCCATGAGCCTGGGGCAGGAGTTCCAGGCCTTCGCCGTGCTCCTGGACGAGGAGGTCGAGCGTCTCATTCACAACTCCGACCTGCTCCTGGAGGTCAACCTCGGGGCCACCGCCATCGGCACCGGTCTCAACACGCCCCCCGGGTACCAGGACGCGGCGGTGCGCCACCTGCGCGAGGTCACCGGGGTGAACGTCAAGGGAGCGGCCAACCTGCTCGAGGCCACGAGCGACACCGGGGCCTACGTCTCCATGCACGCGGCGATCAAGCGCCTGGCGGTCAAGCTCTCCAAGATCTGCAACGACCTGCGGCTGCTGTCGTCGGGACCGCGGGCGGGCCTGGGGGAGATCCGCCTGCCGGAGCGGGCGGCGGGCTCGTCGATCATGCCCGCCAAGGTCAACCCCGTGATCCCGGAGGTCGTCAACCAGGTGTGCTTCAAGGTCATCGGCAACGACGTGGCCCTGACCTTCGCGGCCGAGGCCGGTCAGCTCCAGCTCAACGTCATGGAGCCGGTCATCGGGCAGACGGCCTTCGAGTCGATCCGCCTCCTGCGCCACGCCATGAAGACCCTGCGCGAGCTGTGCGTCATCGGCATCGAGGCCAATGAGGAGGTCTGCCGCAACAACGTGCTGGGCTCCATCGGCATTGTCACCTACCTCAACGAGGTCATCGGCCACCACAACGGCGACCTGGTGGGGCGCGAGTGCGCGCGCAGCGGGCGCAATGTGCGCGAGGTCGTCCTGGAGATGGGCCTGCTGGACGAGGCCACCCTCGACGAGCTGCTGAGCGTGGAGAACCTGCTGCGCCCGCGCTACCGCGACGCCCACCACTACTCCGGCTCGGACCCCTCCTACTCCAAGGCGGACTCGGCGGACTCCTCCGACTCGGCGGGCTCCGCCGGGTCGGGCGCGGACGGGGCCGGATCCGCCGGGCGCTGAGCGGCGGCGGAGCGCACGCCGAGGTGATGTTCGACGGCGCGCCCGTCGTCGAACATCACCGGGCCCGGACCGCCGTCGGCGCTGCCGGAGCCGCCGGCCCGG
>ERZ772977.1609-NODE-1609-length-11103-cov-13.508870_pt1 | contig 11103 bp, 5 predicted proteins | sample MGYA00511131_ERZ772977 | MGnify/ENA primary metagenome ERZ772977 (study PRJEB29015, sample SAMEA2737935) | human oral metagenome | biome: human oral; feature: human-associated habitat; material: dental | place: China | collected 2151 ...
TGCATTCGGCATCAACCAGCGGTTGAGGCCGTATGCTCCAGCCGTCACCGCCCGCACGCGTTCGGTGATCAACGAACACGTGCTACCGCACCGCCGGGGCGGGAGCCACCATGGATACCGGCCGGAAGGACCCGCGACAGCACCAGCGGGCCCGGCACGCCGCCGCCAGGCCGGCGGTCAGCAGACAGGCCCGCAGACGGGCCGCAGGCATCCCACGGATAAGAGGAACACAGATGAAGCACTCGGTCGGACGCAATATCGCACAGCTGCGACTGTCACAGGGGATGACGCAGGAGCGGCTCGCCCAGCGGATGGGCGTGACTCCGCAGGCGGTCAGCAAGTGGGAGAACGATCTCAACTACCCGGACGTGGCCGCGCTGCCCGCCCTGGCAGCGCTGCTCGGCACGAGCGTCGACTCGCTGCTGACGGTGCCGGACAACGGCGCAGAAGCAGAACCTGAGGACGCGGTCCCGACGCGGGCCGACCTCGCCGCCTCCCCGGCGTCGCCGGCTTCGGAGTCCTCCCCGGCGTCGGCGCCTTCCCCGGCAGCACCCGCCTCGACGGACTTCGCCCTCATGAGGCCCGAACCGGCTCCGAAGCAGGATCGGGGCGCCTCCGCGGCCGCCGGGCGCAAGCTCCGCATCGAGATCCGGGGCCCGCGGAACAATGTCGACCTGGCCTTCCCCATGCAGGCCGTCGCCGCCCTCACGAGCCTGACCGCCGCCGTGCCGCAGGCGCGCCAGCTGGCCGTCGGCCGAGTCGAGCGCGTAGCCCAGCATGAGCAGCAGGGAGGTCGCCACCGCGGCCGCCGCCGAGGGCCTCCAGAGGGCGATCAGCGCAATGCCGAGGTAGGTGCAGCAGGCCGACAGCAGGGTGACCTGGTCGGGCGTCAGGCCGACGCGGTGGGCGACGGCGGCGAGCAGGCGCCCCACCGGACGGTTGATGACGCGCGAGTAGAGCGGGGCGCCCGCGTTGGACTTCTGCGCCGCCGACAGCGCGCGGACGGACTCGGAGATGCGGGGGCGGGCGGCGGGCGTGGTCGGGGACATCATCTCTCCGGTCGGGTCGGGACGGGCGGTTCGGGGTCTTCGGCACGCGAGGCGTCGACGGCCCCGGCCCCGTCAGGGGGCGCCGGGACGCTCTCGGAGGCCACCGCCTCGGGATCGTACCCGCCGAGCGCGGCCTCGGCGTCGTCACGGCCGTCCTGGGCGTGGCGGCGCCGCAGGTCGCCCGACACCCACAGGGCGTAGGGCACGAGCTGGCACACGATCACCGCGATGACCGAGCCGGCGATCGGGCCGGCCGCCCCCAGGGGCGTGATGAGCACCCAGGACAGCGCCAGGTTCATGGGCACGAGGATGATCACGGGCAGCATCTGGGCGCGCAGTCCCCGCGGGTCGGTCATGTACATGCCCAGCGGCTGCTTGGCGGCCTCGACGACGACGTTGGCGACGTTGGCCACCAGCAGCGCCAACGGCAGCACGATCTTCCCGCTGGACAGGATGTGGGCGGCCCACGGCGCCACGAGGGCCATGGCCAGGCCCAGCGCTCCCCCCATCGCGGCGAAGGAGCTCGCCGCCCCGAAGGGGGACTCCACCCGCCCGTCGGCGCGCGCCTTGGCGAAGTGCGGCCACATGGCCACGCCCGTGACCGCGACCGTCTGCGTGAGCAGGTTGAACAGCTGCGCGGCGAGGTTGTACTGGGCCAGCGGCTGATCGCCCCCCAGGTGGGACAGGAGCAGGCGGTCGGTCTGGAAGGCGACGGGGATGATGAGGGACTGGACCAGCGAGGGGCCGGCGGTGTCCACGATCCTCACCCCGCGCACCTGACGCAGCCGGGGCACGTCCCGCAGCGCGTCGGCCAGCAGGGGCCGGGTGGCCCGCCAGGCCACGAAGACGCAGATGCCCGACACGAGCGTGTTGGCCACGTACGACATCACCGAGACGGCATTGCCCGCCTCGAGGCGGGCGACGACGGCGACCAGCAGCATGCAGGTCAGGGCCGGGGAGACGACGCCCTGGCTCAGGACCTGGGTGGTCGAGCGCCCCATCCCCACGACGACCCGCTGCCCCAGGCTCAGCGGCAGCGCCGCGGCGTACACCAGCAGGCACAGCGTGGCGGTGGTCCCGCCCCCCTCCATCAGCTTGGCGCCCAGGAGGGTGGGCCACAGGCCCGACAGGCCGATCACGACGCCGGTGGTGGCGATCACCAGCGCGGAGCACAGGAGCACGCGCAGCGCCGTCGTCAGGGTCCGCCGCACGACCGCATCGTGACGAAGATCGCTCGATCCGGCCACTGAGTTGAGAATCACTGCCCCGATGCCCAGGTCGGTGAAGGGCATGAGGTTCGGGAAGGTGGCCAGGAGCCCGTACTGGGCGTAGGCGTCGGTGCCGAAGTGGCTGATGATGAGCCGGGTGTTGATCAGCCCGAAGACCCCGGCCACGGCCATGACGACGACCTTTGCCAGCGCGGTGCGGCGTATCGGCGCCCAGACGCTCCCCGAGGGCACCAGACGGGTCCAAGTCATGGGAAGATCTCCTCACCAAACGCTGGTCAAAGATGGATAATGGGGGTGTGCGCAGGGTGACTCCCCTCACGCGCGTTCCCCCAGGGGTCGCGGTCACGGTATCATCAGACAACCTTCCAGCCGACCGACCCTGACGGCCCCTGCGAGACCTGCACCATTCATCCACGACTCACCCACCGCTCGTACAGCCCAGCCACTGCTCAACCACCACTCAACGATATCCACCCCACCCCGGATCTAGCGCCTTCACGGAGAAGCCTTGCAGCCCACCATCCCGCTCCAGTCCCAACAGCGTTCCGCCTCGAGGCGCCCGCTGCGGGCGGGTGCACGCGGGTACCTTCCCCCGCTGGACTCGCCCGGCTTCACTTCCTGGCCGGTCATGCGCCGAGACCTGCTCACCTGGCTCCTGCTGGGAGACATCGCCGCCATCATCACGCCCGCCCTGCTGCGCGCCACGGTCAACCCGGTCGGCGCGCTCATGACGGCCGGCGCGGGCTTCACCATGATGGTGCTGGCCTGGACCCTCGGAGCGATGCGGGTCGACGTCGTCGACCAGGCCCGCTCCGGCTGGGGCCACCTGCTGACCGCGACCGCGGTGGTCGCGCCGGTCGCCGTCCTCGCCGTCCAGGCCCTGATGCCCGCCTCCTCGGTCGGCACGGTCCTGCTCCTGCTCGTCGCCCAGGCGGCGCTGGCCATTGTCAACAGGAGCATCGAGAGCGCCTGGCTGCGCCGCTGCCGCATGGACGGCCACGGCCTGCGGCGCACGCTCATCGTCATGGGCACGGGGGCCGAGGTCATCCTGCGCCAGCTGCACCGCCACCCGGGCGACGGCTTCCTGGTCGTCGGCTACCTGTCGGCCACCACCAGCCGCTCGCCGTCGGCGGCCCCCCTGGGCGACGCCGACTCGATCCGGCACACCGTCCACTCCGAGCACATCGACGTCGTCATGACGCTGGGCGGCGTGACCCCGGACTCGCTGGTGTCCATCATGCGCGCCCTGGAGGCGACCTCAGCCCGCCTCGTCGTCGCCCCCGGCCTCCAGGACGTCGTCCCCGGGCGCATGCGCGGCCTGCCGGTCAGCCACGGCTGGAGCGGACTCATCGACGTGCGCCTGCGCCGGGTGCGGCTGGTGACCAAGGAGATCGCCGACCGCGCGGCCGCGTCCCTCCTCCTCGTCATCGCCGGGCCGGTCCTCCTGGCCGCCGCGGCGGCGGTCCGCCTGGACTCCCCCGGCCCCGCCTTCTACACCCAGGTCCGCGTGGGCGAGCGCGGCCGCCACTTCACCATGTTCAAGCTCCGCTCGATGTACGTCGACGCGGACGCGCGCCGCGCGGCAGTCGTCGCCGCGGGCGGGGACGCCGGCAACAAGGTGCTCTTCAAGGACCGTCAGGACCCCCGCATCACGCGGGTGGGCCGGGTGCTGCGCCGCACCTCCCTGGACGAGCTGCCCCAGCTCCTCAATGTGCTGCGCGGGGACATGAGCCTGGTCGGCCCCCGGCCTGCGCTGCCCCAGGAGGTCGCCGAGTACGACGCCGAGGCCCGTCGCCGCCTCCTGGTCAAGCCGGGCCTGACGGGCCTGTGGCAGGTCTCGGGGCGCTCGGACCTGTCGTGGGACTCCACGGTCGCCCTGGACCGGCACTACGTGGAGAACCGCGGCGCGCAGCTCGACGTGGAGATCCTCGCCAACACCCTCAAGGCCGTCATCGGGGGACGGGGAGCCTACTGATGCTCACCGGTTACGTACCCGGTGGCTTCGACATGCTCCACATCGGGCATCTCAATATCCTCAGCTCCGCGGCCGCCCGGTGCGACCGCCTCATCGTGGGCGTCGCCACCGACGACTCCCTGGAGCGCATGAAGGGGCGCGCACCCATCGTGCCCCACATCGAGCGCATGGCGCTGGTCGGCGCACTGCGGGTGGTCGACGCCGTCGTGCCGGACCTGGACCAGGACAAGCGCCTGGCCTGGCAGCGCTGCCCCTTCGATGTCCTGTTCAAGGGCACCGACTGGAAGGGGACCGAGAAGGGCCGCGCCCTCGAGACGCAGATCGAGGAGGTGGGCGCCCGAGTCGTCTACCTGCCCTACACCCCCACCACGTCCTCGACCATGCTGCGCCGTGTGCTTGCTCAGGAGGTTGCTGCGCGCACCCCCGTGCCGGACGGGCGGTGAGCGCCCGTGCGCCCCGCCCTCCCGCAACGTCTCCGCACCCGCCGCCCGACGCGCCGCCAGCTGTCCACCGTGCTCGCCGCGCTGGCCCTCGCCGCGCTGGCGGCCGCGGCCTGGCTGCACGAGGGCGCCTCGCAGGCCGACGTCGAGCTCAACGACGGCGGGGTGTGGGTCACCAGCACAACCCAGCACCTCGTGGCGCGGCTGAACTACCCCTCCCGCCAGGTCGACGGCGCCATCCGCACGGCCTCGGACGGCTTCGACGTCACCCAGAGCGCCGACGACGTCCTGGTCCCCGACACGGCCGCCTCCACCGTCTCCGCGGTGGATCCCACGACCGTCTCGCTGTCCACGGGGACGCCGCTGACCAGCGGGGCCTCCATCTCCCAGGGCGCCGACCGGGTCATCTCCGTCAGCTCCTCCGAGGGCACCGTGCGCGCGACCACAGTGAGCGCCATCGGCTCCCTGTCCGCGGCCCCCGCCCTCATCGAGGACGAGCCCGAGGTCGTGGCGGTCGCCGGCACCGACGGCTCCGTCCACGCCGTGTCCCCCAGGACCGGCACGATCACGACCGTCCCCGTGCGCTCGACCGGCTGGGACAGGCCCAGGACCGAGGCGGCCTCGCTCACGGCCGGCACGGACGTGGCGGTGACCGCCGTCGGCGCGCAGACCGTCGTCCTGGAGCGCGGCACGGGCGTGCTCCACCTGCCCGGCGGTAGGACCCTCGACCTGGGGGAGGCGGGCCTGACCCTGCAGCAGCCGGGGCCCGGCTCCGACACCGTCCTGGTCGCCTCCCGCACCGCACTGCTGAGCGTGAGCATGGACGGCTCGGGGTCCACGACCCTGCCCGCCTCCGAGGAGGGCGAGGCCCCCGTGGGCGTGGCCGCCGCCCCGGTGCGCCTGGGCGACTGCGTGTACGCCGCCTGGTCCGGTTCGGGCCAGTTCGTGCGCCAGTGCTCGGGGCGGGCCGAGACCCGCCACGACGAGAAGCTCGCATCCTCCGCCACCCCGGTCTTCCGCGTCAACCGGGACGCCATCGTCCTCAACGACGTCATCGAGGGCACCGTGTGGCTCCCCGACGAGGAGCTCGTGCTGGTCGAGAACTGGACCGACGTCACCTCCCAGACGGACGAGGACGCCGCCAACAAGGACGACTCGGCCCAGACCAGCGAGTCCCAGTCCCTGCCCGAGCGCACCGAGGAGAACCACCCGCCCGAGGCCGTGGACGACTCCTTCGGCGTGCGCCCGGGCCGCTCCACCATCCTGCCGGTGCTGGCCAACGACTCCGACCAGGACGGCGACGTGCTCACCGCGACCCCCGGTGAGGGCGCCGCGGGCAGCACGGTCGCCCAGGCGCAGGACGGCCTCGCCCTGCGCCTGGACACGGCCGAGGACGCGACCGGCACCATCACGATCCCCTACACGGCCGACGACGGCCGGGGCCTGTCCGACTCGGCCGTGGCCACCGTCGAGGTGCACTCCTGGGACGTCAATGGCGCCCCCGAGCAGAGCACCACCCCGAAGATCGTGGTCTCGGGCACCGCCTCGGCCTCCGCCAGCGTGCTGGGGACCTGGCGCGACCCCGACGGGGACACCCTCTACCTGGTCTCCGCCCAGGGCGAGGGCCTGGACGTGCGCACCACGAACGAGGGCACGGTCACGGTGCGCGACCTCACGGGAACCCCGGGCACCCGCCCGCTGACGGTGGTCGTCTCCGACGGCCGCGAGACGACCTCGGGCACGGTGGACGTGGACGTGCAGTCCGCCGACTCGGCGGTGCCGATCGCCAACGCGGACCACGTCCACGTCGTCGCCGGCTCCCAGACGGTCTTCTCACCGCTGGACAACGACTCCTCCCCCACCGGGGACCCGCTGAGCCTGGCCGGCCTGGACGAGCCGCCGGCCGGCACCACCGCCGAGCTCAACCGGCAGGCGGGCACCGTCACCTTCAAGGCGGAGGCGGCGGGAACCTACTACCTCACCTATGACGTCTCGGCCGGGGCGGCGGTGGCCAAGGGCGTGGTGCGCGTCGACGTGGCGCCCGCCTCCGACTCCTCGGTGCCGCCCGTGCCCGAGAACGACACGGCGCTGCTGCGGGAGGGCGGCGCGGTCACGATCGCCCCCCTGAGCAACGACTTCGACCCCTCCGGCGGGATCCTCGTGCTCCAGTCGGCCTCGGCGCCCCCGGACTCGGGGGTGACGGTCACGGTGGTCAACCACTCGCTGCTGCAGATCACCGCGGCGGGCAGCGTGCCCGAGCAGGTGGACCTGGAGTACACGGTGTCCAACGGCGCCTCGACGGCGACCGGGCACGTGACGGTCGTGCCCATCACCTCCAGCGAGGCGCAGGTCCCGGTCACCGCCTCGGACACCGCGGTGGTGCGGGTGGGCGACGTCGTCACCGTCCCGGTGCTCGACAACGACACCTCGCCGTCGGGGCTGGCCCTGACGCTGGCAGACCAGCTCGGCACCGTGGGGGACTCGCTGGGCACCGCCTGGGTCTCCGAGGACTCGGTGCGCATGAAGGCCGGCGACGTCCCGGGGCGCACCACCCTGACCTACACGGCCACCGACACGCTGGGCCAGACCGCCACCGGCCGGCTCGACATCGAGGTGCGCGACCGCGACGACGCCTCCAACACCGCCCCCAGCCCGCAGAACCTGGAGGCGAGCACGGTGGCGGGCGAGCCGGTCGACATCACCGTGCCGCTGGACAACATCGACGCCGACGGCGACTCGGCGAGCCTGGTGGGCCTCAACCAGCCCCCCACCGGCGGCACCGTCCAGGTCGACAGCTCCCGGCTGACCTACACGCCCACCGACGGCACGACGGGCACGGACACCTTCACCTACACCGTCCAGGACCGCTTCGGCGCCCAGACGAGCGCCACGGTGCGCGTCGGCGTGGCGCCGACCTCGGCGACCAACACGGCGCCGGTGGCCACCGACGACACGGTGGTGGCCAAGCCCGGGCGCACGGTGGCCGTGGACGTGCTCACCAACGACCTGGACGCCGACGGCGACAACCTCGCCCTGGAGGGCACGCCCGCCCCCGACGACGACGCCCTGGGCGTGTCCGTGCGCTCCAACCGGGTGGTGCTCAACCTGCCCGCCACCGAGGGCGTGCGCACGGTGCACTACACCGTCTCCGACTCCCGCGGCGGCACCGACGTGGGCACCCTGACCGTGCAGGTGGACGCCAACGCGCCCGCCGCCAGCCCGGTGGGCGCCGACGACTACGTGACCGTGGACAAGGTCGACGCCGACGGCTCGGTGATCGTGCCGGTCCTGGACAACGACTCCGACGCCGACGGCTCCCCCTGGGACCTGACCCTGACCACCGACGACCCGTCCGCCCAGGTGACCGACAGCCAGGAGATCCAGGTGACCGTCGGCGAGGAGCGGCGCTTCGTGCTCTACACGATCACCGACGTCGACGGCCTGACGGGCAACGCCGTGGTGGTCGTGCCCGCCCGCTCCGAGCTGCGGCCGCGCCTGAACTCCACGACGGTGCCGGTGCGCATCCCCGCGGGCCGCACCACGGAAGTGAGCCTGTCGACCTACGTCATGTCCCGCGCCGGCACCTCGCTGACGATCACGGACTCCGCCGCCCTGCGCACCGGCAACGGCCTGGACTCGGCCGCGGCCGGCGGGAACGGCACCGTGTCCCTGACGCCGACGGCGGGGTTCCTCGGGCAGACCTCGGTGACCATGACGGTGGCCGACGGCACGGGGGAGGACGCCCTGAGCTCGACCCTGACGCTGCCGGTGCTCGTGGAGTCCACGACGAACACGGCCCCCGTGCTCACCCCGACGCAGATCCTGGTGGCTCCCGGCGAGGGCGCCACCAACGCGGACCTGGCCGCCATGACCAAGGACCCCGACGGCGACCGCCTCTCCTTCACCGCCGGCTCGGCGCCCGGCGGCTTCGAGGTGAGCCTGTCCGGCTCGACGCTGTCGGTCAGCGCGGCCGACGCCGCCGCCGTCGGCACCACCGGGAACGTGACCGTCACCGTGGACGACGGGACGAACCCGGAGGTGAGCGCCGAGCTGCCGCTGAAGGTGGTCGACTCCACCAAGCCGCTCATGACGACGGCGCCGGCGACACTGACCTCGGACGGCTCACCGGTGAGCGTGGACGTGGCGTCCCTGGTGACCAACCCGTTCCCCGGCAAGCCCGTCACGCTGGCGGACGCGCCGGCGGTCACCTCCGGCCAGGGCACCGTGTCGGCGTCGGGCACGACGCTGACCATCAGCCCCGCCTCCGGTTTCGCCGGGCGCCTGGTGGTGGGCTACCGGGCGCTGGACGCGACCGGCGCCGCATCACGCGGCGTCAGCGGGACGGTGACCGTGACGGTCTCGGGCGTCCCGGCCCCTCCGGTCGGGGTGAGCGCCGAGCCCCTCGGCTCGACCTCCATGACGGTGACCTGGAGCCCCGGGGCGGACCACGGATCGACCATCACCTCCTACACGCTCACCGAGGTCGGCGGCGCCGGCACCTGGCAGTGCACGGGCTCGCCCTGCGAGGCCTCCGGCCTGCAGACGGGCGGCACCTACTCCTTCCGGGTGGTGGCTACCAACGCCGCCGGCTCCTCCGAGCCCTCGGCCGCCTCGACGCCCAAGGTCCTGTCGGTCACCCCGCCGCGGCCCACGGGCGTCACCCTCACCGGGGGCCAGGGCGAGGTCACCGCCTCCTGGTCCCCCGTCAACGCCGAGGGCTGGGGCGTCACCTACGAGGTGCAGCTCGACGACGGCCAGCGGCAGACGACCAGCGGGACGTCGTGGACCTTCTACGTGGGCTCCGGCAGCTATGTGGCCAAGGTCCGCGCCGTCGTCGCCGGCAGCGGCAGCTCGGGGTGGACGACGTCGAACGCCGCCGGCCCGTGGAGCGCCCCGGGCAAGCCCTCGGTGCAGCAGACGGCCGGCGGGGTCAGCGTCTTCTGGAGCTCGGCCGGCACGGGAGCGAGGGTCTCCTACACCGTCAACGTACGGGGCGACACCTCGACCTCGATCGACGCGGGCACCGGCACCAGCGTCTTCGTCCCGCTGTCCCCCGGCAGCTACTCCATCAGCGTCACCGCCTCCCACGGCGGCAGCTCCGCGGAGTCGCCGTCCACGGACTTCAAGGTCACGGGCGCCCCGAACCCGCCGTCCTCACCGGTCATCGCGGCCAGCGGGGCCTCCGGCGCCCTCGACGTCGTCACACCCGCCTACGCCAGCGCGGGAGGCGGCTGGTCCGCCGGCGAGCTCCGCGTGGAGTACTCCATCGACGGCGGCGCCAGCTGGACCGGGAGCACGCACTTCACCGGCCTGTGGAACGGCCGGGGCTATACCGTCAGCGCCCGCGTCGTCGCCCCCGACGGCTCGGTCTCCTCCTCGACGACCGGCAACACGGCCAGGCCCTACGGGCCGCCCGGTGCCCCGACGGTCTCCTGCGCGCCGTCCGGGACCTCCGTGCGCTGCACCTTCACGCCCGGAGACACCGGCGGGCAGGCGGTCACCTACGAGCAGGCGGACTCCTCCGACGGAGCCGGGGCCGGACCCGTCTCGGAGGGCTACGTCAAGGTGATCGATCCCGGCGCCGGAAGGTCGGCGACCTGGTGCGTGCGCGCCTCCAACGGCGCCGGCACCACCGCCTGGTCCTGCGACTCGGCGACGGCGAGCGTGGGCTCGAGGACCTTCACGATCACCACGGACACGCCCGAGGCCCAGTGCACCCAGCAGGACCTGGACGAGACCGGCTTCCGCCGCAACTTCTGCTGGAAGATCGTCGTGGACGTGTGGGGCTTCAGCCCGAACAGCTCGGTGTCGTGCAGCTACGACTACCGCGACCGCGTCGACGGCCAGCTCAAGCACTACGCGGACAGCTTCACCGTGGACTCCTCGGGAGGGGGCCGCAAGGTCTTCCCGCATCGCAGCTCGACCGCCGACCTCCAGCTCACCTGCACCCAGCAGTAGACTCCGCACGCACATTCCTATCATGCCCACGCACCCCATCTTCTAGGAGGCTCGTCCGTCCATGGCCCTCTCGCAGGAAAACGCGGCATGGTTCGCCGACACCTTCACGCGCATCGTCGACAACGTCGGCCAGGCCCTCCTGGGCAAGGAGGACGTGGTGCGCCTGGCGCTGACGACCATGCTCGCCGAGGGCCATCTCCTGCTGGAGGACGCCCCCGGGACGGGCAAGACCGCCCTGGCCCGCGCGCTGGCCGCCACCGTCCAGGGCACCCACTCGCGCATCCAGTTCACCCCCGACCTGCTGCCCAGCGACATCACGGGCGTGACCATCTTCAACCAGAAGACCCGCGAGTGGGAGTTCCACGCGGGCCCCGTCTTCGCCTCCGTCCTCCTGGCCGACGAGATCAACCGCGCCTCGCCCAAGACCCAGTCCGCCCTGCTGGAGGTCATGG
>ERZ772977.1610-NODE-1610-length-11103-cov-7.181481_pt1 | contig 11103 bp, 8 predicted proteins | sample MGYA00511131_ERZ772977 | MGnify/ENA primary metagenome ERZ772977 (study PRJEB29015, sample SAMEA2737935) | human oral metagenome | biome: human oral; feature: human-associated habitat; material: dental | place: China | collected 2151 ...
AGCGGACGCATCGGAGGAAGGGTTGTGCCCGACCGAGGTCGATGCACCGCTCTTTTGTCAGGTAGTCTTGTAAATGTGGCGGAAGGTCATCCGATATGCCGATCAATTTTCTTCCTCCGTCTGTTCTCTCGGGGCTATGACGGTAGGATTTCGTCCTCGGGTAATCGCTCGTCGTGTGACCGAAAATCATCTGCCCCAAACAGCGGATGGCCTCCGGAAAGGTGCACCTCTCGAGCCGCATATAGAGGTCGATGATGCTTCCTCCACAGCCTTCGGCGTAGTCAATCCACAGGTTCTTTTCGGTGTCTACCTTGAAGCTCGGATGGTGCTCATTCCGCAGCGGCGAGCGATACATCGCGTAAGTCGCCAGCCGTCGGACAGGAGTGATGCCTTTACTTTCCAAGTACGCCGTGATGGGGAACTGCTTGATTGTTGATAGATCTTCTTTCTTCATCGTTTAGAAGTACTCGATTGGCTAATGAAATGACTCGGTGTTTTTTCTTATTCCATTGCGATAAGATAAAACACACTTGTTTTTTATTGGAATCATGGTAGAATATAATCAAACACACATGTGATTTATTAGAATCCTAATGGAATAGGATTAAACACATGGGTGATTCTTTCTATTTCATCTGGTTTATAATGAATTCTCATGATGTTTCTTCTTATTCTAATGGATTAGAATAAAACACCCTGGTGATTTTTCTTATTCTATTTTTTTCCGATCAAACACTCAGACTTTTCAGCTCCTATCTTACTACATGCGATAACTGTAGTAAGCGACTGTTTCCCAACTTCAATTGGACGAATCGAAGTCACTACGCGGCTGACTACATGTTACTACTACATGATTGGAGGAGGGGACAGGGGAGGATCTTTCGGATTTTGTAGACATACAGCGGGCTACCGCCGTTCCGCCGTCGGCTGACCTTGATGTATCCGACCCTTTTCAAGGCCTCTCCCATACGTTTGGCCTTAAGCGGTTGGCGCGTGTAGGCACCGAGGTAAGTCAAGATTTCGGTCGTTGTCAGGTAGGAGCAATCGCTGTCGGTAGTCGGCAGCTCGAAGCAGCGCAACAGGAGCTCCATCTCTGCAGTCTGCACTTGGAACGCCTCACTTTCGCGGTACAGCTCCGCGATCTCCTCATCGTTGAACCAATATCGATAGCCCGATTGCAATAGCGATTTGGCCTCCGCATAAACGGCGTCCATCGAGACGGCCCTTGCCCGGTTGATGTCGATGGAGAGCACCTCGAAGGGCAGGAAACGCCTGCTGCCGGTGGGGTCGGTGAGGAAGTCGTTGCCGTTCACCGAGGCCACGAAGCTCGCCATGTGGGGGTGCTCCTCCACATGCTTATCGTAAGGCATGCGGTACTTGACCATCGGACAGGTGATCAGGTTCTTTAGTTCGTTTTCGTCCCGCTTGTTGAGCGCCTTGAGCTGGTCGTCGATATTGATATAGAAACTCCTGAAGTAAGGCGGCTCTATCCCTATGACAGTATCAACCTATTAAAGTATTACGATTATGTACCCATTCAAAAGAAAGACAGCCTCCGACGGGAGTACCTCGCCTGAACTGACGGAGGAAGAAAAACAGAGGCGAAAGAAGTTTGTCATTTATCCCTTGATGTTCCTGCTCTTTGCAGGATGTATGTGGCTCATCTTTGCCCCATCGAAGAAAGAGGAGGAGCAGGACAGCCAAGGCTTTAATACGGAAATGCCGGATCCGCAAGCCTCGGAACTCATCGGTGACAAGAAGAAAGCCTACGAAAAGGAGATGATGGAACAGAAAGAACAGGAACGAAGCCGTGCCATGCAAAGCCTCAGTTCCATGTTCGGAGAGATGACAGGAGGACAACCGGTGCAGAGTTCCGAAGAGTTGGCATTGAAGACGGATTTGTCGGAAAGAGATAACGGTTTCGGCTCTCGTACCACTGCTCCACAAGAGGGATTCCATGCTTTGGCTTCCGCTTACCAAGACATCAACCGCACGCTCGGCAGTTTCTATGAAGCACCGAGAGAAGACCCGGAAAAAGAGGAAATGCGTACCCGTTTGAAGGAGTTGGAAAGTCGTATGAGTGCCGAGCAGCAGTCGCCCGCTATAACCGTGAACGACCAGATGGCACTGCTCGAAAAATCCTATCAACTGGCAGCCAGGTATATGCCCGCAGGAGGTAATGGACAATCTGCTTCGGTGACACATACCTCGGGGAATGAGACGGCTTCCGAAAGGAAAGCGGTCTCTACCGGTCGCAATGGAAAGGCGATGGCATTTCCTGTCAGACAGGTGAGCGGTCAAGTGGTGTCGGCTCTGGCGCAGCCGATGAGCGACTCGACTTTCCGCTCCGAATATGTCAAGGAAAGGAACTATCTATTCCAAACCGCTGTCGGGACAATCTCGCAGACGGAGAGAAATACCATATCAGCCTGTGTGCATAACAATCAGATGGTTATGGACGGGCAGACGGTGCGTTTCCGTCTCTTGGAGCCGATGTCGGTATCGGGCAGGGAGATACCACGCAATGCCCTTGTCGTAGGAACGGCAAAGTTGCAAGGTGAACGACTCGCCATTGTCATTTCCTCATTGGAGTATAGTGGAAACATCATACCCGTAGAGCTGTCGGTCTATGACACGGACGGACAGGCGGGGATATTCATCCCCGGCTCGATGGAGCGCAGTGCCGCCAAGGAGATTGCCGCTAACATGGGGACATCCGTAGGCAGCAGCGTGAACATCTCCACTGATGCTGGGACGTAGCTTGCCTCCGACCTCGGCAAGGGGCTGATACAAGGGACGAGCCAATACTTCGCGGGGAAGATGCGTACCGTCAAGGTGCATCTGAAGGCTGGTTATAAGGTGCTGCTCTATCAGCCAGAGAACAAGTAATTCACAATTATTATTCACCACTTTAATCCAAAGTAAAATGAAAAGAACAGTTTTAGCCATCGCCCTGATGCTGGGCGCAGTCTGTGCGAACGCACAGGAAACGACTCTGGGCGGAGAACTCTATGAGGGACTGACACGCAAAATCGCCTTTGAGCGTATGATACCGCCTCACGGGTTGGAAATCACCTATGGAAAGATGGTGCACATTATCTTCCCCTCAGCCATACGCTATGTGGATTTGGGTTCGCCCAACCTCATTGCGGGAAAGGCAGACGGAGCGGAGAATGTCATCCGTGTGAAAGCGACAGTCAAGAACTTCCGAGAGGAGACGAATATGAGTGTAATCACGGAGGACGGTGCGTTTTACACCTTTAATGTCAAGTATGCCGACGAGCCGCTGCTCTTGAACGTGGAGATGACGGACTTTATTCATGACGGTGCGAGCGTAAACCGCCCGAACAATGCGTTGGAGGTTTATCTCAAGGAACTCGGCAGCGAAAGTCCGATGCTGGTAAGGCTCATCATGAAGTCCATCCACAAGGAGAACAGGCGTACCGTCAAGCACATCGGCAGCAAGGCGTTCGGCATTCAGTATCTGCTTCGAGGTCTCTACTCGCACAACGGGTTGCTGTATTTCCACACAGAACTGCGTAACAAGTCCAACGTGCCGTTAGACATCGACTTCATCACGTTCAAAATCGTGGATAAGAAGGTTGCCAAGCAGACCGCCATGCAGGAGCAGGTACTGCTTCCGCTGCGTGCCTACAACTATGTTACCTGTGTGGCGGGACAGAAGAGCGGTCGCACGGTGTTCACGCTCCAGAAGTTCACCATCCCCGACGATAAACAGCTCGTTGTGGAGATGCACGAGAAGAACGGAGGACGACATCAGTCCTTTATCGTGGGGAATGAAGACCTTGTGCGTGCAAGGGAGATTGACGAACTCAAAGTGAAGTAGTATGAGAAAGTCTCTATTTCCCCTATTTGTCGTGACGCTTACCCTCTTTGCAGGGCAGGCACACGCCCAACGCTGTCTGCCCAAGATGAAGGGCATACGCCTGACCGCAGGCATGGCGGACGGCTTTTACGCCAAGTCTGCAAGCAATAACACGGGCTATTCGTTCGGAGCTTCGCTTGCCACCTACACCAAGGGAGGACATCAATGGGTGCTTGGGGCAGAGTATCTCCGCAGATACCACCCTTATCGGGATAGCCGTATCCCTGTGGAGCAGTTCACGGGCGAGGGAGGTTTCTTCTTTGGTGTGCTTTCTGACGGAAGCAAGACCTTCTTCCTCTCCGCCGGTGTTTCCGCCGTGGCGGGATATGAGACGGTCAATGGTGGAAAGAAGCTGCTCTTTGACGGTTCGACGCTACGCAATAAGGACGGCTTTCTCTATGGTGGTGCCGTTACCTTGCAGGCGGAGACCTATCTGACGGATAGATTGGTGTTGCTGTTCTATGGCAGGGAACGTTGTCTGTGGGGTGGCTCTACGGAGCGTTTCCATGCCCAGTATGGTGTCGGACTGAAAATCATGCTGGACTGATGGACGTGCGACAGATGAGAGAAATCCCCATTGCGGACTTCCTGAACGCGATGGGGATTCAGCCCAAAAAGCAAAAAGGCGGCATTCTTTGGTACAATGCCCCTTACCGCACGGAACGGACACCCCCGCTCAAGGTCGATACGAACAATAATGTGTGGTTCGACTTTGGAATCGGCAAAGGGGGCGACATCTTCGACTTGGCGGGAGAGTTTATCGGAAGCGACGATTTCCTCCTGCGGGCGGCTTTCATTGCAAAGAGCGGAACGTGTCCGCTACCTGTTTTGGAGCAACCGCAAAGAAGCGAAAAGAAAGAAACCGTTTTTGAGGATATTTGGGTGCGATCGTTGCAGGATGCCAGACTGCTGGGTTATCTGGAAGAACGAGGAATCAATGCCCACGTTGCCATACCCAACTGTGAGTAAGTTCGATACCGTGTGCGTGGCAAACGATACTATGCCATCGGCTTTCGTAACGATGCCTGAGGATTGGAACTGCGCAATCGCTTCTTCAAGGGCTGCATACCACCGAAGGATATTTCTCTGAAGCATAACGGCTCGGACGTATGTGCCGTATTCGAGGGCTTTATGGATTACCTCTCGGCTATGCAGTTAGGCATCATTGCTTCGGACCAGCTTGTGCTTAATTCCGTATCCAATGTGGAGATGGCTGTGGAAGCATTGCAGGGATATGAAAGGATAGAATGCTTCCTCGACAATGACGAGGCGGGACGAAGGACTTTCCAGAGATTGCACGACTGCTTTGGAGAGAGGGTCATCGACCGTTCCTCCTTGTATGCCGACCATAAGGATTTGAATGAGTTTCTGCTTTCCAAGAATGTAGGTAACAATGCATAATAACAAAACGATAACAAAAAAAATGAAGAAGAAAATATTGAATACGATTTGGGTAATGGGGGTACTCTCCATTGCCGTGTTTTGTTTATCTGCTTGTGATCACGAGTTGGATATTCAGCAGGCGTACCCGTTCACGATAGAGACAATGCCGGTGCAGAAACATATCGCCAAGGGGCAGACGGCAGAGATACGCTGCACGCTCAAACGGCAGGGACGATTTGAAGACGCACGCTATACCATCCGTTATTTCCAACCCGATGGCAGGGGGAGATTGAAGATGGATAACGGCACGGTATTCAAGCCCAATGACCGCTATCCGCTCCACAAGGAGGAGTTCAGGCTCTATTACACCTCCGCTTCCACCGACCGGCAGACGATAGACGTGTATGTGGAGGATAATTTCGGACAGACGGCAAAATTCTCGTTTGAGTTCAATAGCCAAAGAGATGAGGAAAAGGAGAAACCGAATGGGGACAAAAAGTAAACTTGTTGTCTTATGTCTTGTCTGCCTCTCCTGCTTACGGCTTTCCGCTCAGGACGGAAGAAACGCCTTATTCTAGTTGCCGCCTTTTGAGCGTGCCGTCATATGCATCAAGCACTTTGAGGGCTTACATACTTGGAAAGACTATCCGTATGTGGGCTACGGGCATAAACTATTGCCCAGAGAGAAATTCACTCCTGCAATGACGGAACGGCAGGCGGATTCACTACTTCGGGCTGACCTGATGAAGCGTCTGATGATGTTCAAGGACTACGGCAAGGATGCCCTGCTGCTTGCCGTACTGTCCTACAATGTCGGGACGGGCAGGTTGCTGGGATACGGCAAGCATCCCAAAAGCAGATTGCTACGGAAGATAGAGTCAGGCGATAGGGATTTCTACCGTGAATTTGTCTCTTTCTGCCGATACTAAGGCAAAGTCTTGCGAGGACTTGTCAAACGACGAAAGGTGGAGTTTGCTCTGTTTTATATACCCTGATTGTCAAATACGCCTCTTGCGACATTTTTATGCTTCGCAAGGGGCGTTTTCTTGCCGTTTTATTCGGCTTTATCGCTATGAGATGATTTTTAAATAATAACTGATAGTAATATTAGTTCGAATATAGATTCTTTTCATAAATTGTCATAGGATCACTTTAGTTGATTATTTCTAAATTAATTCTTAAATGATTTAAAAAATTCTCTTCTCCATTTTATCATGAACTTCACGCAAGTTCTTCATTAATTCAATGACGGGGGCACTGATGCTCTCTGACTCAGGAATGATAGGGTCATCGTCCCACTCCAATGCATTTCCCGTTGGTTCATGCGCAGAAACTTTCCATGCATCGGTAATGATAACCTTTTTAAGTTCGATGGCTTCGCTAAAATCAATGTTCATATTTACATGCATCTGGTCATCAATTGCTACTGCCACAAGCTGGCAATTGCCAAACCGAGAATATACCCGTTCAAAATTATCAAGATTCGACGTGTCATTTGGAGTCATTGTGTGCTTCCGACACATTACAGCTATATATTTCCCCTCCGTGATATGGTCCAAGGGTATCTCTGGTGCCACACATGCTCTATACCATGAGGGATGTTGTTTGTCGATGCCTCTTATCAGATGCAGTTCTACACTTGATTGACCTTTTGCTATTTTTTCTTTCCATTCATGGATGATTCTTTTGCCTGCCTCCAAGTTCTTGAAGGCCAGGCCTACTATAGGTGGTGTCGCAAACCGTTGGTCGTACATGAAGCACACCCCCGTCCATCCAGCCTTATCCCACCATTCCATAGTGCTGGAGATACTGAATGTTTGTACACCTCGCTGTTCTGTATGTGGGTTCTGATCTGTTAACGTTTCTCCCTTTGTATCTGCCTTGCATACATAGGTCTTGTCATTTGCATTTTCCCATTGACGGATTGAATACTTGAACTTATCGCCAAGCACATTATAAACCGCGTTGTTCAACTCTAGCAAGGCAATAATTCTGTCCATGATTTTTTCTTTCTCGTGTCGCTGTGCTATCAAATCTATTACATCTTCGCTCGACACGGTGTTAAGCGACATAAAATATGCCATAAAGAAAGCAAAACAGCGCCAATACGTTTCTCCATCAAGAGTGCCGTAGTTCACGTTAAATACATATTGGTTTTCGTTTTTTCCTCTTTCCATTTCTGATTGTTCATCAGTTGGGGCAATTTCCACTTGAATTTCCGGACTCATTACCACAAGTTCCAGCGTGTCAAAAGTGGCAAGCAGTGTTTCAACTGTTGCCAAAAATGTCTCTGCCACCAGTTGACTTCTAACTGAGTTCTCGTACCTGACAGTGAATCGACAACCCTTTGCCAATGTACTGATAGTGGTCTGACCTTCTTCTGCTATATTAAGAGGGTTAAGGAACTGCTTGTGTATAGGTTGCTGCCTGAGCAATTTGCCCCAATCATCAGTGATAAGATTTACGAATTTCTCATCTACAGACTCTTGGTATCCTAATGCATATTTCAGATAGTTTTCTGAAATGGGCATATCGCAACGTGCAAAAATGTCTGGCAAAACGGAAATAGTTTCTCTCGTGAGGTCGACTGCTGCAAAATGGCAAGCCCAGCCTCCATCGAACAATATATCTTTCTCAACAAATTCTTTACTCTCTATTTCTTGACCATTATGGGCAATGATAAACAACAGTTCTCTCCAGTTGAGATACATCACAAGTCGGCCTATCATCAGCTCTATTTCACACAATTTCCATAGCACGGTAATCAGCAGATGACTGATAGTACCCTGCGTAAAGAACTCCTTGACAAGTATCGACGCAGCCTTTACCAAATACGCCTTTGCACTGTAAGGCAGTTCAAGATTATAAAAAGCTATGCCCATATAGCCGTATGTTTTCACCAGTTCGGTCTCATAGCCTTCTTTCATGAATGCCTGTACACAGTGACCCAAATGCTTTACCACAGGCTTGTATTGCTGCTTGTCTATCAAGGTCTGTGCACGATTGAAATGTATTATGGCACCCTCTACCTCAGATTTACGCAGAGACGAAATCTCTGAAATCTTGTCAATAAGTTTCTCATATTCCTCGTTATCATCTATCACGCGTCCAATCATTTCAACTATGGTTGTCTGTGCGTCAAAACTGATGTCTGGATAGTTGGCACTTGTCTCTATCAGTTCTGCCAGTTTCTTTAACTCTAGCGTCGGGTCTTGTGCATATTGTACCATTTGGAGCAACCGATGTTCAGAAAAGAAGAGTTCGAGGAACAGACGGCTCGCCTGCGACAGATCTTCGCGCTCCTTTATCGTCTTTAAATCTTGTATTTCCTTCCCGAACCTTTCGGAATCAAACAAACCTACTCTTGCCGCATTTTCCAAATTGGTGAGGATATTGGCCATCAGCTCTATCGTATGCACAGTTGTATGCATATTAGCATACTCCTTTAGCTTCAGATAATCTGCATACATTGCATTCACATCGTGAAACCAGAAAAACGATGTCCAAGCATGATTATACGTTATATTGAACCGTTGCACGGAAGTACCGTGTACTTCTGCTTCTCGCTGCGCACGGTTGAAGCGACCTTCAGTCTCCATCCGGGGGCGTTCCAGGCCTCTGCTTAATAGGCAGGACTGGAGTAAGTCATCAATATAGTCCGTATCTAGGCTTTCTACTTGCCGTGACAGCAAGTCATTCTCTAACTTCTCCAGTTCTTCTTTTCTGCGCTTATCATTAGTGCCTTCTTTGACGGTCTTTCTCTTGTAGTCTTCAGAAAAGTTCAGTTTCTCGGTGGCAACATCATAGCAGCCTTGTTCAAACACTGCAAACTGACACCACTTACCATCGAAGATACTCACGGCTACATCGTATTGTTTCGATAGTTCATCCTCGACCTCCTGACGTTTACTTGACTTGATTTTCTGACTAGAGAAGAATACCACCTTCGTATAGCCACGTCCAGTCTCTACAGCTTTCTTGACATCGCCCTCTATCTTACTTTTCCAGTTCTTCTGTACACTGATGGCTATCGCCCATTTATGGTCGCCAGTACTGCCTTCAGACACCCACCATCTGTCTGATATTGCTTTGTCGACAGGATACGTCTCTCCATCCACCTTACCATCACCTCCGCCATCGGGACCGGTCTGCGGTTTTATGTTGGGTGTCACCAGTCGTGCTGCCAGCACTAAAACAAAGTTCTCAAACTCCGACTGTTTCTTATCCTGCGAGAGCTGTTGCAATTTCAGGTCAAAGAGTTCAGGAGTGAGCTTGGTCTCGTACACGACCTCCGTGTCCGAGAAGAGATTATTTCTCAGACGTCGATAATACGAGAAAATATCCTGCTGCGCCGTTACCAAATTATCTTCAAGTTCCAGTGTATCGTTAACTATAGGTTCTTCCATTAATCGAGTTGTAAGTGACTCATAGAAGATTCGAACTTCTGCCTTCCCCTTCAGGATAGCCACGATTCTGTGCCTATCCTGAAGGGGGATGAACTACCACTATTCTAATGAGTCGATTATATTGTTTATTGTCAATTTGTCAAGAGTATATCCATAAAGGCTTTTTACACAGTTTAACACATAGGCATAAAGTCTTTTTGTCCTACCTTCGTGAAGGAACCTTACATATTCTGGAATCAGTTTGTCCTTGTTACTAACTAAAGTTTCCCACCCTAATAAATAGATAGGAAAATAACAGTTTGTCAAATTTTCTTTGTAAATTAGCAATCGCTAAATAACTGATTTTAAAGACAAAGCTGTTATGGAGGCAAAAATAGAGAAAATAAGCGAGTTGTCCAAACTTTTGAGTGTTAAAAACCGAATGAGTGATGATTTGTTTCATCTTTTTGGCAAGTTTGGCATCGGTCACCTGTTATCTCGTCTGTCATTGGAGAAACAGGACGGAGTTTCCGCTTCGGAGTTGATCCTTTCTCTTTGCCTCTTCCGCATTGTTGGTAAGAGCATCCACAGTATATGCAAGCATAAGATATATGAGCTTTCAAATCATGGCAAGAACTGTTTCTATCGCATGATGATTCGCCCGCAGATGGATTGGAGACGCTTGATGAACCACTTTGCCATGCGTTATATGTGCCTGTTGCGTAAGTATGGCGAAGCTCCTCAATCCGACACCACGACATGTTTCATTATAGATGACACTGTGCTTGAGAAGAGTGGCGTGAGAATGGAGAGTATCAGTCGTGTTTTCGATCATGTAAAAGGCAGATGCGTATTGGGCTACAAACTGCTACTTTGTGCCTTCTTTGACGGCAAGACAACCATACCCTTTGATTTTTCACTGCATCAAGAAAAGGGGAAGCAAGGCGACTGCGGGCTGACAAGACAGCAACGCAGAAAGGCATATCATACCAAGAGGAATAATGGTAGCCCCGATTTTAAGCGCTTTCAAGAGTGTAAGATGTCTAAGATGGAAGTCGCCATGGATATGCTTCGCCGTGGATGGAAGATGGGGTTGCATGCGAAGTATGTGATTACCGATAGTTGGTTCACTTGCGAGCAACTTATGGCGTGTGTTAGAAGCATAGGTAAAGGTGCAATGCACTTTGTCGGACTTGCAAAAATGGGAAAGACAAAATACGCTGTATCAGGCAGGAAGAAAAATGTTGCAGAACTCATTGCCACCTATGAACGCGAACGAGGAAGGAGCTGTCGTAAGTATAAATGTCGATATATTCAGCTCAACGGCAACTTAGGAGATATACCAGTTAGAATCTTCCTCATCAAGTATGGTAGAAACTCCGCATGGAACGTCTTGCTCACCACGGATACTACGATGTCTTTCGTAAAAGCCTTTGAAGTGTATCAGAT
>ERZ772977.1620-NODE-1620-length-11045-cov-6.163057_pt1 | contig 11045 bp, 11 predicted proteins | sample MGYA00511131_ERZ772977 | MGnify/ENA primary metagenome ERZ772977 (study PRJEB29015, sample SAMEA2737935) | human oral metagenome | biome: human oral; feature: human-associated habitat; material: dental | place: China | collected 2151 ...
CCCGGCTGGGAATCAGTCGTCAGTCCCCCTGGTAGACTTCTGGCAGTGAGCCTGTCGGTGCGCGACGCGCTGGGAATCAGTCGTCAGTCCCCCTGGTAGACTTCCGAACCCGGGCGGTAACAAGGCCGCCCCGCTGGGAATCAGTCGTCAGTCCCCCTGGTAGACTTCTGGGCGGGCTTTCGGCATCGACGTGTCCGCTGGGAATCAGTCGTCAGTCCCCCTGGTAGACTTCCCTGAAGCGCTTGCGAGTGCGTCATCATGCTGGGAATCAGTCGTCAGTCCCCCTGGTAGACTTCGGAGAAGCCGACGGCAGGCACAATAGCTGGGAATCAGTCGTCAGTCCCCCTGGTAGACTTCCAGAAGTCTTCGCCAGGGGGGTCTGATCGTTGCGATCCCGGCGAAAGCGCACTCTGTCATGGTTAGAAAATCGTAAGCTGCTGGGGCGCGGGGTCGGGCGCGATAGGGGCTTCGTCGCGGAAACAGAGCATCGTGGACCACTCGCGATCTGTGACATACAACACTCGAACCTCACCGCCGTCCGGCAAGGCCGTCTTGATCGCCCGAATTCGCCGAGGCTCGCCAGACACGGTCGGCGAGTATCTCACATACACGCTGTACTGCGCCATCCAAAATCCTTCGTCGAGAAGAAAGTGACGGAAACGCGTCGCCTCCCTGCGTTGCCGCTTAGTCAGAACAGGCAAGTCGAACATAACAAGGCACCACATCGGATCATCTGCCATCGTCGCCTCTCCTTGGGCCCTCCCACGAAGGAACTTCCAAACGGTTTCGGTCTCCTTCGCAATACTGACCCAGATGCTGAGCAAGACGTTCCAGCACGGTGGGAAGACTCGCTCCTGTGGAATTGAAAGACTGCTGGACAGCGGCCACGAGTTGTTGTTTCACAGCGCGATCCTCAAGTGAATCACCTGGTTCGAGCGAGAGGACAGCGTCATCCACTGCAGGGCGAAAAGACTCGATGAGGTCATCGACAAGGTTGAATGCATTACTGCGTCCATGATGAAAGAGGCCCAGGGCGGGATTAAGACCTGCACTGACGACCGCCCGAACACCGTGCGCTCTCAGAACTCCGTAACCGTAGTTGAGGCAGTTATTTCTGTTGTCTTCTGCTGAAGGATCACGAAGAAAGCGTTCCTCACCCTGAAATATTCTCGACCAGTACAGTCTGGCTGCGTGAGCCTCGATATTCTCCGGGTCGCCCGAGCGTACCTTCCGAGACATTTCACGAAGGCGACAGGCGGCCTGAGCGTCTGCGCGGCCCAAAACAATCGATTGCCCTAATACCTTTGCCTTCACTATTCGCCCCCACGCATTCTTCTGTCGTGGAACCGATAAGCGAGCCTGAGCCAGTTGGCGGGCACCTATACGTGTATGACTGCTCCATGGATAGGCCGCGCCCTCGGGCACGCCGCGCCAGTCGCAGAACATAACGACGACATCCGAGTGCAGAAGCCTATGTAAGACCGCGTCTGAAAAACATACGCGCGGACCTAAAAGAAGGGCCGTGACGTCGGCCACCGGTATTCTCGTGGGTGGGCCGTTGTCTGGACGTACCAAAATAGAGCCACGTTCTGAAGTGAGCATCCCTTCTAAAGAAGAGCAGTCGACAATACGCCATGCTGTGTCCATGATGTCGCTCTACTCGATTGTCCAGCTTGTCGGCAGGCCCGAATTGGTTGAGTTGCGAGCCCGCCCGAGTGAGTCTCGCCGGACGACCGTCGGGTGCGTCGAGCAAATTCCATTGACAGAAATAAGCCATCCAGGAATAGACAGCGTTTTCCTTACGGGATCAGAGGCGTCACGAAGTCCTTCTGATGCCAGAAGCGCGGGACGCAGTCTAAGGCGTGTCTTATCGAAGAAGCCCCGTATCCTCCAGCGCGTGATCGTTGGGAACTCCTTGTGGAATTCCCCGATCTGTCCCGTTGTGAAACCTTCCATGGGGACTTCGAGTTCGTCACCTGTGACAACCCATCCGAGATAATTGGCAGTCCCCGTCGAAAGTGCGGCCTTCATTTTCGGTTCAGCGCAGCGGACGCTGATTGATTGAGGCGGGAGGGGTGCCGAGAAAAGATCGGAGTGTCGATGGGGAAGGAGATCCTGGGTGAAGACTCGCAACATAGCGTAGATGGGCTTCGTGCTATTGATGCGATAGATTCGTGCGTGATGAATTGTTGAGCCGACCTCCGCGAATCCACCTCGAACAGAAATTGCCTCGAAAGGTCTCTCCTTGGAGTCGTCTCCGGACTTCTTTGAAAAAAATGATACAGTGTCGTCAGCGTTCAGTCTTTTTCCATGAACACGGATAACGCGATTTTCCGATGCCGGCAGTCCCGTTTTGAAATCAAAATCTGGCTCTCTCGTCAACGCACACCACAGGGCGGGCGAGGAGGCTCTGTCGACCTGTGCTGAGGTGAAACCTTCTCCTAATCGGTGCAGTATCAGCGGGCGCACGGTCTCGTCGTGGGCGTTCCCACTCCCGAGTCGCAACCGCAAGTTCTCGGTAACATGAATCCGGTCCTCTGCGATCGCGAGATTAAGCAGCTCAGTAAGTCGAAGCATATGCTGACGCCAGGCCTCGAAGTTCTCACGTGCGCCGGGAGTGGCGCCGGTGAAAGATTTCCAGGTCTCCACCTTGCCGGACAGCCATTCCGACCAGCGCAGGTTTGAGCGCTCGGCGAGAGTCTTGGCGATGCCCGGAGACATCATCGCAATCACGGCGGCATCAACAGCATGATGCCGACGGTCCAACCGGTCCTTGCGCCCTCGCTCGCCAAGAAGATCAACACGTGAGTCGATTCCTGCTGCTCGCCTGGCTCCCGCCGTTATGGAACCCCGGTAAACGGCAACCTTGGCCGACGGATACGCGGACTTTACCCTCTGATGAAGCTCATTTGCCATCCAGGCCACTGACTCCATGCTGCGCGTATCGATGGCCGGATCCTCGTCGGTACGTCGTAGGCGGGCGATAACATCTTTCTGTAGTTTCTTCAATCGAGTGGCCTGGGCGCGCCCGGGTTGGATGTTCCTCCACTTCCGGACTCGGGCAACAGCCTCTTCCACGCTGACTCCTGGAGCATTGCATTTCTCTGCCCAGACTGCAAACGGAAGATTCGACTTGGACCGGTTGCATGGCTCACACACGGCAACGAGATTCTCCCGATGATTATTGGAGCCGATTCCCGCCTGAGGGATGATGTGGTCAAGTTGACAGGTCAGGTAGGTGATGGTAATGCCGCAGTAGACACAAGTGCAGTCCTGTTGCGTCACGGTGGTGTAGCGCATGACGTCACTGCGATGAACTTCCCCCTGAACGCCGTAAACTTTCTGAATTTCGGTTACGGTATCCTGGTTCTGCTTGAACCTGCGGTTATTCTCTCGGTCGAGCTCTCGCGCCGTTTTCTCGCTCGCGAAGCCATCGCGCACATGTTCTATCTGGATGGACTCAGGATGTTCCCAGACATTATCCACGGCCTTCAGGAACCGTGCTACAGTTTTTACGGTGCGGTCCACGGAGGGATTGCCGACGGGGGCGCCGATGGCTTCCACCGGAGGCCTCCATGCGTCGTCGACTCCGAAAACATGCATACGGGCAGCATGCAAGTCATCGTCGGTCTGCAGCATCCGCTCACTCAAACGCGCCAGTGAGTCGTGTGAGTAGGCGGCACGGCCAGCGGGAAGGTGCAGCGAGTCCAGCTTGCCCTGTTCTTTCTCCGTCAGACTCCCCAGGAAGTCGGCGCACTCCGAGTCTTCTGCGCCTTCGTAGAGGTAACCGATCATCGCGCTGCGCCGATCAGCGTCCGCTTTCTTCCACCAAGCTCTCAGTGCTTTGACGCTGCAGCCGCTCATAATCCGATTCGTTACGTCGGTAGGCGGCTGGGCGCTGGCGCGTTCTCCATCCGCAGTGGTTGTGGCTGTTCCACGCAGGTTCTGGCGACGGATGCCGAGCAGTCCAGCGATGTCTGCCCATGCAATGTCTTCTGATGTCGATTCGAGGAGAAAGTTCACGACACGTTCGCGTTCGTCGGGCGATAGTGGTCGACTGCCCGTCTCCTGCTCGGTTACACGCAGGTTGGCGACGATCGAGATGATTCTGAAGCGTTGGAACTCGGGATCACACTTCGGTGCCCGCTTGAGTCCGCCTTGTCCGGGCAGCGGGTCAGATGCGACGCGGCCTAGGGAGGAGCCCCGGGGAGACTTGGAGGCGAAGACCGCCAGAAGGAGTTCTTTGCACTCTTCACCAGAGATCCCCTGCTTCTCGCAGATTCGCCTGATTTCGTTGGCGTTGTCCGTCTGGTGCAACTTGCCCAGAACCCCATTCGGCCCTCGCATGGGGATCGTGGTGGTCAGGGCCGTTTCGGTCATGGCCTGCCCGGGTGTGATGCTTTCGTCTAGGATCTCGCCCGTCTTCTCCATGATTCGTTGACGCATTGCCTTCATGAATTCGGACTCAGGTGCCGGGAGCAGGAGGGACTGGACATTAGCGTACGGGTTGCGCCATCCTCGATGTCGTGCGATATGGCGCAGTGCCATTGAGAGAGCGTATCTGCGGCTCTCTTCCGGGAGGGTCTCCTGCGCTAGCTGGGCACGGACCCGCCACACCAGGTAGGGGTCCTTCTGGGCAGAGGGGTCCACGATCGGGTATCCCCGTTTCTCTAAAAGGGCGTCCAGTTGTCGGAGGCGTTTACGGCGTTGACGCAGCAGGCGGCGTGCTCTACGTGCGACACCGGACTGCTCGCGGCGACTGGAAGCGGTTTTCTGGCCGTCTTCGCCGATGCCGGAGTCATGTATCAAGGATAGACAGGACAGAATCTTTGTGGGGGTTCCCGCTTCGTCGACGACGAGGGCGCAGCACCCAACGGAATTAGTTCCGACGTCAATGCCGACGCGGATGCGCATAGTAGTCACGTAGTGTATTTAACCACATCCGCGGCTGGGTCGTGGTAGTTGTGTGTGCGTCTGCCCGATCCAGACGAGAACCGGGCAGACGCGACCGGCGAACCGGCGGAGCATTCAACCTCGCAATCACGGCGAGGCTTACTGGGAATCAGTCAAGGGCATGCTACGGGTTGTGTCGCGTTTTGGCAAGAAGCCGTCCTGTCGCTGTCCTGGAGTCATGGTGGAGGTCGCGTTCGACCTGCACAGCTCCGCTCAGTGGTGCTCGACCCGGCGGATCTCCTCGCTCATGTCCTCGCTCAGGTCCGCCGCCCCGAACTCCTCGCTCAGCGGCAGCCTCAGCCGGAAGTCGGTGCCCAGGCAGAGCTCGGCGACGCCCCGGGTCAGCTCGAAGTCCACGAGGTGGCCGCCCCAGGCGCGGTCCTCGTCGATGACGTGGGCGTGGCAGCCGGCCACAGAGATCCCCTGCTCGTACAGAGGCGTGCGGAATCCGGCCACGGTCCCCTCGAAGTCCTCGCGGCGCACGACCTCCTCGCCGTCGGTGGCCTCGATCATCGGCCGGTAGGGGCGCTCCTGCTTGACCACGGTCCGCGCGCTCGCCCACGCGAAGCGGCCCGTCACCCGCAGCGCATACATGTAGTTCGAGCTCGGCACGAGGCCGTCGACGACCTCAGAGAACTCCGCGCGGCTGAGCCCGCCTCCCACCTCGTGGCGGATCGTCGGCACGAAGTTCGTCACGACGGCGTACGGCGTGCGCTCGCCTAGGTCCGGCACGCTCACCGAGCCGTCGCCGCGCAGCCGGTAGCAGGTGCCGCCCAGGATCACCATCTCGCCGTCAAGCCCGTTGAAGGTGCCGATCCCGAAGGAGCCGTGCCCGAGCAGCTCGGCCAGCGTCATCTCATCCTCGTAGACGCCCTGGGCCAGGGCGGTGATGAGGCTGGTCTGGAAGATCTGGTGGCGGGTGACGGTGTGCGGCTGCGAGTACGTCATGGTGCCAGGGTAGGGGGATGGCGGCGGAACCGCGCCTTAGGGTGCCTGCCGTGGTTTTGGCTTCGGTGCCAGGGTAGGGGGATGGCGGCGGAGCCGCGCCATGATGAGCAGCGGGATATCGCCGCCGGGGTGCCAGGGTAGGGGGACGACAGTGGAGCCGCGCTGGCTCGCCTGCGGGCCGCGGCGGCCCGGTTGCACATGGGAGAGACGCGCGATCGGGCGACCGAGGCCGATTTTCGTTGGAATCTCGGGGTTTTGCCGTGCGCGTCAACACTGGTTGCCGAGCTCCCATGTGCGTACAGGGGGGTCTGCGCACATGGGAGCCGACTGCCGGCTGACGGGCGCATCGCGTTTTCCGCATAATTCCGCGAAAATCAGGCTGTGATGCGGAGGTGCCGGGTTTCTCCCATGTGCAGCCCGCCCATGACGCCGTGAGTGCGCGGAGACCTGGCGTCGATTCGCCCCACCTCGACGGGCCCGCGCAGATCGGGATCCGCGCGAGCCCGCCTCATGCCATTTACTTGCGGATATACTGCGGATCACGCTGTCGTTTCACCGCCATCCCCGGGGCTGCCGCGCGCCCGGTCCCAGGCGCCCGCCACAGCCCCGGGGCGGTCCGTCCGACGTCGGGGGACGCGCGGGCGGCCCGGCGCTGCGCTACCGGATGATCCGCCACACCTCGTCGCAGCGGTCCCGGCAGGCGGACACGAGCCGGGCGTTGGGCAGGTCGACGGCGCGCACCCAGTGACCGGCGTCGGCCCGGTGCCGGCCGAAGGACATGTGCCGGGTCACCAGGCGCCGGATGAGCTCCTCCTCGTCCACCTCCAGCATGACGAGCAGGTCGATCCGCTCCCGGGCGCCCTCCCAGCCCAGTGAGTCCAGCGCCAGGTAGTTGCCCTCGGTGACGACGATCCCGCGGCCGGTGACGCGCGTGCCCGCCGCCACCGGCTCGTGCAGGTCGCGGCGGTACACCGGCGCCAGGACCTCGCGGGGTTCGCCGCCCGGGCCCGCCCGCCGCACCCGGTCCAGGACCGCCAGGTAGCCGTCGATGTCGAAGGTGTCCGGCGCGCCCTTGCGCCCGTGGCGGCCGAGCTCGTCGAGGACCGCGTTGGACATGTGGAAGCCGTCCATGGGCACGATTCCCGCCAGCAGGCCGCGCTGACGCAGTGCCGTCTCCAGCGCGGTGACGAGCGTGGACTTGCCCGCTCCCGGCGGTCCGGTGATGCCGACGACAAGGCGTGGCGGCGCGCCGTCGGCCGTCAGGAGCTCGCGGAGGCGCTCGACCAGCCCAGTCAGGAGGATCGGAGCCTCGCCGGTGAGTCGCGGGGAAGGGCCTGCATCTCCATTCATGTCCCCATTGTCCCGCCTGATGCGCGGTCGCGAGGAGGCCCTGAGTGGAGAGATCTCCCCGTGGAGGTTGCGGGGAGGCTCCGATAGGTTCTCCGTCATGGCCTCCACTGCACGTTTTGCCAAGCCCGCACGCAGGACCGTTTTGGTCGGCTCTGCCCTCGGCATTCTCTGGGGCGCCTCGGGGTGCGCGGTCACCAACCCGGACTACCTCGCCCTCAAGGGCTACTTCTCCGGGCAGGAAATCGTGGAGAAAGCGGAGGTGAAATACAACCTCGGTGTGGACAGGGCGAGTTTTATTGAGGCTCATCTGCGTCTCAAGAACGACGCCGAGCCGGATTCCGTTGCCAGTATGCTCCAGGGGGCGGCTCGCAAGGTGGGGGAGGAGGCCGACGTCAGGATCTGGATCGATTGGCATTATAGCGGCGCCCTCGTCAACTACGCCACCACCGGCCTTGGGCTGTGGAAGGATACCGACCAGAAGAAGCCGCACGAGCTGAGTCTGCTCGAATGGGCGACGGAGATCGCGCAGGGAAGGGTCCAGAGCATCGATGTTCCTTCGATGAGCATCCTGTACGAGGCTCAGGACGAGCTGCCCGAGGATTTTGTGCTCAATGCGCAGAAATTTGATAGTGAACGCGTTAAGTTCGAGAGCAGAATTGCCCTACCGGGCTGGGACGTCGATATTCAGGCCACAAGCGACGACGACATGTCGGACTTTCCCCTGAAGAAGATTCTCTCCTCCATTCCCGACCCCGGCCCTCAGGGATTGAGACATCGCCTGGCGGTAGACACCTACTGGAATGCCAAGGACGGCCCCTATCTCAATATCGGCAACCGTCAATCCAATGACGACGGCCTGTCCCCCATCGGCAAGGGTTCGGGGAACGGCCGCGACCTCGCCGCCAGGCTGATCCGGGCGATCCAGGGGGCTCCTGTGGTCCAGAGGGTCTTGATCTGCCTGGAGGACCCCGCCGGACCCCGCTACCCGGAGGCGGAGTCCTTCTGGGTATCCATGGCGGACGGCGTCATCACCGGGCCGACGTTCGACACCGACGACTACAGCCGCCGGCTCCTTACGGAGATCCTGGGCTGAGCCGGGAGTCTGCTCGCTCAGTTCCAGACATTCCGATGATCATGCCGCTGGCGGCTCCGGCCGGACCGTCCGCGATTGTCTGGCGGCCGTCCACCGTCTGTCAGCGCTGTTTGCGAAGCTGTCAGCCGCACCCGGCGAGGGACAGGAGCACCATGCCATGGCGCCCGACAAGAACACGAGCATCGGATCCTCAGTCCGGCCTCCTGGGAGATGGGGCGGTCACTTGCGGTGTCTGCCGGCCCGATGGGAGTGGGGCGGCGAGCCGTCGCCGGGAGATTCCGATGAGTTTTCCGACAGCGTGTCGCGGCACCAACCGGTCCGCCGACACATGCGCTAATCGCAGCGCCCGCCTGGGCGCTGGCCCAGCCGCCGGCAGCGGAGGCGGCGCCCTTCGTCGCTGCCCGGGCCACCTTCTCGCCCCCGGACCATCTACGGACGGGGGCAAACCGTCATACCGGCCCGGGGCCGGCACGCTAACAAGGCGCAGCCGGGCAAGAAGTACGCGAACCGTCATACCTGCCCGGGGCCGGCTCTGCCAGCTCTGCCGGTCCGGCCCCGGGCCAGCCCCGAGCCGGCCCCGGGCCAGCCCCGAGCCGGCCCCAGGACCACCAACAGGGTGACGGGCAGGTGTCCCCATGGAGGCCGTGGGACCGTGCCGTTAGGGTGCCTGCCGTGGTTTTGGCTTCCTCTTTCCCCCGACCTACGCGGAGGACTGTCCTGACAGGATTCGCCCTGGGGCTTGCCTGGGGTGCTTCAGGGTGCGTCTTCTCCGATCCGGAGGATACTCCGGAGTACCGCGCCTTCAAGGCTTACTTCTCCGAGCAGGATATCGTCACGCGATCGCAGGTGGACTACCGCCGCGGTGCGGAGTTCGAGAGCTCGATCGATATTGACCTCACCCTCAAGGATGATACGGGGACTGACGCCATTGTCGATATGCTCCGGGGCGCTGCACATAAAATGGTGGGCAGACTGAGTAAGCAGGAGACCTGGCTTCTGTTCGGCTGGACCTGCAATGGCGCCTCAATAGCGTGCCAAGACTATAATCTCTATGAATGGGTTGACGATGACCGGACGAAAGTTTTTCGGGATCTGCTCGAATGGGCGGTGGAGCTCTCGCAGGGGAGCGTGACGCGCGTCAGAGTTCCTGATATGGAGATTGTGTACCAGGCGCAGGAAAAGCTGCCCGATGATTTTGTTCTCGCATATCCGCGGGGAGAAGATGGAGGGCTGCGTGGATTTCGGGAGTGGATTCAGCTTCCTGATTGGGGCGTCACCGTCTGGGGGCGACCGACACCGATCTGTCGGGTTTCCCCTTCGAGAGGATATTCTCCTCCGTCCCTGATTCGGCGTCGCAGGGGAACGGGTATTTTATGAAGTTGGACGACCAGGTCGACGTTCCCGAGCTCATTATAGATGGCGGCAGTGAAAGCGTTCCTATCGGTAAAGACCAGGGGAATGGCCGCGATCTGGCTGTGAGACTTATTCGGGCTATCCAGGGGGCTCCCGTTATCGAGAAGGTCACGATCATCCTCGAGGATCCCTCGGGGGGCCACTATCCGGATCCAGAGCGGCTCATGATGTCCATGTCGGACGGAGTCATTACCGGGCCCATGAAGGACACCAACAACTACAGCCGCAGGATCATCGAAGAGGCTCTGTCCTGAGTTTACGGGCATGCTTGTACGCACTTCCAGGGCCCGACATCCCGCCGCCTGCGCGATTGGCGCTGCTGCGGCGCCATCGCATTGCCGGGAGCGTCATCGTCGGCATCGGAAACCGTCCCTCCAATGACGATGGCCCGTCCCCTGTCGGCAAGGACTCGGGGAATGGCCGCGACCTCGCCGGGGTCCGGCTCCAGACCGCGTGCCTCACACCTCGATGAGCTCGATGTGCCGGCGGTCGCCCGCGACCAGGGCGTCGGGGATGCGCCCGTCGATGGTGGCGAGAACGGCACCGTGCCGCGCCGCGAGATCGACAAGATGAAGGTTCGTCACCTGTCGGAATCCGACGAGTCCTGTCATGTCGATGAGGGGCTCCGCCAGGGGCGCGTCGTCGGCCAGGAACTCGTGCCCCTCGACCCGGCACAGCTGCGCGAGCCCCTCACGAGCCCGGCCGGCGGCAACGGGAAAACCCGTCACCTTCGGATTGAGCAGGAGGCGGATGTACGCGGACTGCGTGATCGAGCAGGTCGCCCAACGCGCAACGCCGTCGAACCACCTGGACACCAGCCCGTGGTGCACATGGTTCGGCAGGGACAGTGCGATCAGAACATTGACGTCGAGGAGCCGCAGCGGGGCGTCACTCCTCGCCATCGCGATACCTCTCCACCGTCTCCGGCGTCACCACCGGTGCGGATTCGCCGGCCCGCGGCGTGAAAAGCGGCACGCCCCGCCTGCTCGCAGCCCAGGTCCCCCCGCCAGCGCCCCGGAGGGCGAGGTCCGAGACGGCCCTGCCCAGCGAGACTCCCTCGCGGCGCGCCCGCTCGCGCGCAACTGCGAGGACCCTGTCGTCGATCTCGAGCGTGGTGCGCATGCAAGTATCATCGCATCACAACATCACCGCATCAATCGGTTCGTCGCGGGAACCGGGCGCGCCGGGGTCCCCACCCGCCGTCGGTAGCATGACGGCGTCAGCCGCACCCGTCCGGGAGGAGCCCCCATGCCCGAGCCGATCAAGCTCATCGACCGCGTCCAGGCCA